>Ga0136611_10002992_pt1 | contig 11806 bp, 10 predicted proteins | sample AntDrymUQ2232306_2_FD_106645 | JGI IMG/M metagenome (GOLD analysis project Ga0136611, IMG submission 106645) | Polar desert sand microbial communities from Dry Valleys, Antarctica - metaG UQ223 (23.06) | ecosystem: Environmental > Terrestrial > Soil > Desert | place: Antarctica: Dry Valley... | reverse complement strand
GTCCGATGATCGCGAGGAGCCCATGTCCGATACCATCCCCCATGCCACGGTGCTCCAGGTCTGCGAACGGGCGGCCCGGTTCCGGCGTCAGCTTGCCACCGATCCCGGCGTGTCCCCGCTCGCACTCCAGAACGACATCATCTGCATTCCGGTCGCGGCTGACATCGCCGCTGTTCGGGATGGATGGGCATTGGTTGGACGGGTTGCCGACGCTCCCAACATCCTCGACGTCTGGTGGCACCAGGCTACGGATCGCGTGCGCGTCGCGCGCCCCGTGGAAACGTCAAGGCCGGCACCCGCAGTGCTTACCGGCCCGCCGCTATATCAGGTCGATCCCGTGACGACGAAGGCCGGTATTCGGCCCTTCACCGCTAGGCAGGGGTTCATCTACACGTTTGACAGGATTGACTACGATGCCGGGGAAGCCGAACGGTGAGTCCTTCCGCGGCAGCGCGCCCTATTACGTCACGACACACCCTAGCGGGAGCGCACACATGCTCAAGGTCGCAAACCGCCGTGGGCAGTAGATAGAGGTATAAGCGGTCAGCAGACAGACGTCAGTGGGCCCCGGTCGGAGCGATGGTAATTCGACGTCGGAAACGGGCAGGCAAAACTCGAGTTCCGGGGCAATACCAGTGCGTGGCCGTGACTACCCGGCTCGGGTCGAGACTGGTGCGCTCCCAGAGGTCGAAGTGCTGGGGGATGAGGACCTTGGCGCCGGCGTCCCGCGCCGCTGCAGGTCGGGAAGCGATGGGTGGTGGAGCGTACGCAGGCCTGGATGAACGGGTATGGCAAGCTGCGCCGCTGCACGGAGCGCACAGGGCTGGTGCTCGACTTCTATTTCTTTCTCGCCGCCGCCTTCGTGGTCACGCGCTGTCTCATCCAGCGGGCGCGCCGTCGCTACCGCTGGCCCAATCAACCCACCACGCGGAGACTCAAGTGATGCCTATTGCCGGTCGCTCTTATTGGCGCGAGGATTTCGCTTGGGTTACGCGTGGAATGAGGATCATCCCGAGCGCTCACACTGGGAACGTGCCGAATTCCTCGACGACTCAATCAATCCCGAGGATCGGCCGCAGATGAGCAGCATCGAGCTCCTGGCAGATGAGATATCGTGTCTCGCCTACCATGCAGAGCGGGCGAACCCGCGGGCTACCGCCCTTGCGGCAGTAACGGCGGACTATGCTCCTGAGAGGGTGGCCGCGAGGATACCGAGCCTCCGTCGATGGCTTGCTGCGTATCAAGCGGCGCTCGAGGAATGCCCGACGATTGAGGAGCCGTGATCATGCCAGCCGCTAGCCTCGATAAGTCGGACTCTGACCCGCTGCCGTGTGTCATCACACGCCGAGTACCTTGCAAATCATCATCTGCTCGCAGAAGGGCGACTGACGACCGCCATGGATGATCTGCGCTCCTCGACCGATGTCCCAGAGAAAGGCGGCATGGTACCACCAATACTATGTATCCGGCCGATTCGTATCGAGGCGACCCGCAGTGAAGTTCAGGGAGGGTCGTCGTTGAGCGGTCGACCTGATCCGGAGGTCGAGGCGCGCACGACCAAGGTGGGTTGGAGCTGCACTTTCTGGGCTTTACGGGGATCTTGCAGATTGCTCAATCGCTGTAGGAGCAGATCAGCCGCCGTGGTCCCAATTTCAGTGGCCGGTAGCTGGACGCTGCTCAGTGGAGGGTTGAGATAGGCCGAAAAGGGGTGGTCGCCGTGTCCCATGACCGCAACCTGCCCGGGGATCGAACGCCCTGCTTCGAGCAGCGCGCGGTAGACTCCAAGCGCGAAATAATCGTTCCCGACCATGACCGCCGATTTCGGCTCGAGCTCCAGAACGATGTTCTTGGCCAGAATGTAGGCGTCGGTGGGATCCCAGGGAAGCGTGCTGGATTTGCGCCGACGCGTCGGAACCCGGATGATCGTGCCATTGGAGATGCCGCGCTCCTGAAGGGCACGCCGGAACCCCTTGATGCGGTCATCCACCGATGAGATCGGCAGATCCTCCTCCAGCAGAAGAATCCGGCTGACATCGCCATCCAGGAGCTGGCACGTGGCGCGGTAGGTGCTGCCCTCATAGTCCAGGCCGACAAAGTCACAGTCGAGCTCGGGGAGATCCCGGTTGACCAGGATGAGCGGCATGCCCGAGTCCCTCAATCGGCGCCAGTGCTCGGCGCCTTGCTGGACCGGAACCACGATCGCTCCATCAACACCCCACCGCAAGAGCGACGTGGCCGCCCGCCGCTCATTGTCCAGGTTTTCCTCGGTCACCATCAGGACCAGCGAGTAGCCATGAAGACGAGAACGTTGCTCGATGGCGCTGACCAGCATGGCATAGTACGGGTTGGAAGGGTTCGTAATGACCAGACCCAATGCCATGGCTGAGCCCATCACAAGTGATCTCGCCATGGCATTGGGTACGTAGCCCAACCGTTCTGCCTCGGCCTCGATTAGGGCGCGCGTGCGAGCGCTCACAGCATCCTTGCCCGCCAGCGCTCGAGAGATGGTGTTCACCGACAATCCAAGCGAGGCGGCGATGTCCTTGAGCGTCGCGCGTCTTGCCCCGCGCGGTACGTCGTCACTTCCCTGATCCCAATGTCGCGACCTGCCCTCTGAATGGTTCATGACTGCTTGCTCCGTATTGCCTCTCGCGTCGCGCCGCTCGGAGGTGGATCAGATACGCGATGAGTTGCCTGTACGTTCAGGTAATCACAAAACCGTTCGTCGAACAGACCCGCGGCAAGCACGACCAGACCCTGAGCAATAACCGGCGCCGTCATCGGGGGTGGTGCCCGCACCGCCCTGCTGATTTAGGGCGTTGTGCCATGGACCGTGTCGCCGATCTCATACATCGTGGTCATCCAGTGATAGAAGTTGTCGCCCCGTCGCCGAAGTTCCTCGTACAACCGGGCAAGCAGCTGGCGGCGAATCGTTCCCAATTCGGGGTGGTTATACCTGTTATGGAGTTCGTCGGGGTCGGTGCCGAGATCGTACAGCTCGTTGATATCCGCTGGATTCACGACGAGCTTGTAGCGTTCCGTGCGGATCATGCGCTGGGGATACGGGAAGTGGAGACCGTGGAACTCGGCGAAGATCGCGTCTCGCCATTCCAGCTGCTCGTCGCCGCGGGTAAGTGGTGCCAGGCTCCGGCCGTCCATATGGTCCGGGATCGTCACTCCGGCAAGATCGAGGATGGTCGGTGTCAGGTCCAGGAGGGAGGCGAAGCGAGTATCGGTACGTCCCGCTGGCGCGCCGGGGATGCGGGCAATCATCGGGATGCGATAGATATCGTCATACATCGCCGGCGCCTTGGAAATAAGCCGATGGGAGCCGGTGAACTCGCCGTGATCAGCGGTGAAGATAACCGCCGTCGAATCCCACAGCCCAAGCTCCTGAGCTGCGCCAAGCACGCGTTGGATCTGTTCATCGATCATCGCGACATACCCCAGATACGCGGCGATGAGCCGGCGCCAGGTCTCGAGGGAAAGGGAATCGAACCCCCAGTAGGCCGAGTACTGTGCCTGAACGCGCGGTTTGCCGGCGAAGGTTTCGGCGATCGATCGGGGAAGCTCGATGCTCGCAGGGTCGTAGCGCTCAAACCAGTCGCGCGGAATGCAATAGGGAAGATGCGGTCCGAACCAGTGCACGCCAAGGAAGAATGGCTGATGCTGTTCGTGCCAGGAGGCCGCGTAGGCGCGCAGGCGCTCGATTGCCTGGTCGGCGAGAAACGCCTCAAATGTCGCGTCGACCGGTTGCTCGAGCACACCGGCGAGCAGGCTCCCTTCTTGCCCGTTTGGAGAGATCGCACGGATCTCCTCACTGATTCGGTAGGGCGGCAGGCCGCGCTTTTCGAGCCAGGCGGTGTACGTCGGGTGCTCGACCGGGTTGCCCCACCCAGGATAGTGCACGCCCTCGAAGCCGAACGCGTCCGGGCCACGTTCCTTGCCGACATGCCATTTGCCGACGTGGCCTGTGTGATACGCGGCGTCGTGCAGCGCGTAGGCAAAGGATGGGTACGTGTCGTCGAGCTCCTCACGGTACCCGACGTTGAGCTCACTATTTGCCAGGAGCTTGTGGCGAAAGGGCAGCACTCCCGTCACAAGCGACGCCCGCGCCGGCGTGCAAATTGCGGTTGGGGTGAACGCCGCGTCAAAGCGAGTGCCTGCCGCGGCGAGACTATCTAGCGCCGGGGTTTCGCAAATCGAGTGACCATAACTTCGTATCGTGTCGGCACGATGCTGATCGGTGACGAGCAGCAGGATGTTCGTGCGGGATTCCGTCGATGTCGCAGGCACAGTCAACTCCCTCAGATGTGGTGGACTTCTTCACCTGCGCAAGGCGGTCCTTGTCGCCGGCTCCCGCGCTGTCACATCAGTCTCTCCTTGACGGCAAATGTGCCCCTACCAATTGAAGCATCATCGTCTTCAAGGCCCGCTGACCAATCATGCAATGGTCAGTGATGTTGCGAGTCAGGTCGTTTGGGAGGTAAGTGGGCGCATTGTGCGTTCGTGAACACGCTTACCGAGATTGGCGCCGTGCTGGATCAGCGTCTTCTGAAGCGCCGGTATCGAGACGTTACGAGGAGAGACATCAGCCTGCGCAGAGAGTGCCGCGGCCGCACCGGCGGCTTCGCCCATCGCAAACGATGGTGGCATCACGCGTGTCGCGCCTTGCGCCTCGTGCGTGGCGGAAAGACAACGCCCGGCGACGAGCACACCGTCCAGCCTGGCGGGAACCAGGCTTCGATATGGAATCTGGTAGACGTTCGCGGTCTGGTACGTGCCGTCCGCGCCACCACCGTCATCGGTCGGGCTGTGAATATCAACCGGGTAGCCACAGAGCGCAATGACGTCTTCGAACTCGCGGCCCGTTGAGAGATCTTCGACGGTGAGGACATACTCACCGACGATACGCCGGGTCTCGCGTACGCCAACTGTCGCGGCCGTGTCCAGAAGCAGCGCCCGCTCAAATCCGGGCAGCCATTTCCGAAAGAAGTGCATCAGGGCCGTCACCTGGCGCCGGCCCTCGATCTCTCCGGTCGTCAGGTCTCGCACATCGGTGCCATCGAGTCTGTGCAGGCGAGTCGTGTTGATCCGCCAGACGCCTGGCTCGAGCGTCTTGTAAAGCCCCACACCACGCCGCTGGATTGGGAATTCACCGGCGGCCCTGGCTTCGGCGACGATCGACGCAAACGGTCGGTAGTCATCGGTATGCTCCGACACGTACTGGCGAACCGTGTCATCATCGACATTCGCCACGCGGAAGAACATGGTCATGGGCTGCGTCAATCCGTCCTCGGGTCGACCCAACTCAAACTCCGCGCCACCCCGAACAGCGACATCCGCATCGGCCGAGCAGTCGACCGTGACGTCTGCCTTGAACGCCTCCAGCCCCGACTTGCTCGCCGCGATCACGCCGCGGACAACGCCATCCTCTACGATGGTATCGGCGACGAACGTGTGCAGCTGGAGCTTGACCCCTGCTTCGAGCAGCATTTCGGTCGCGCAGAATTTGACTGCCTCCGGGTCGAACGGGGTGACCCTGGCGTGGCCATATTCAATGAAGCCGCAGTACTCACTACCGGCAGGAATCCCTGACGGGTGAAGCGCCCCGCCGATGTTCTCCATCCGCAGGACAAGCTCTTCGAAGATGCCCTTGATGAGCTGCTGCTCCCCGTCGAGGCTGTAGGATGTCATGCATGGGCCGACGAGGCCCGCGGTGAGGTTGCCTCCTACATATCCGTTCTTCTCGATCAGCGTCGTCCTTGCACCGTTTCGAGCGCTTGAGATCGCCGCGGCAATGCCGGCAGGTCCCGCACCGACCACCAACACGTCACTGTAGTCGACGACCGGGATGGTCACGTCGTAGCGTACATGGGTGTTAGTGGCGTTCTCATTTCTTTTGGCGCACATGACAGATACCTTTCTGTACCCTGTCACCACGACAGACGGTAGTAATTGATCATGCTGTGAGACTTGGCGCCATGCCGGCGGCGCCGGCAAGCACGTCATCGATTCGCTGGAGGTACGACTCGTCCAATGGGTTGGTGGTTGCTTCTGCCGCCTCCTGGATCTCTTTTGGTGTCCTGGCACCGACCAGCGCGACGCTGATGAGGGGATGGGCCAGAACCCAGCTCAACGCCAGCTGAGGCAAGGCCATGTTTGTGGAGGAGGCGATCTCGGTGAGTCGGTCGACCACCTCCAGATTCCGCGCAAGGTTTTGCTCGGTCAGCAGTGGTTGGCCGAAGATCATGCCCGACGCACGCCAATCCGATGCATCGAACGCGATGTCCCGCGTGAACGTTCCGGAGAGCAGGCCGTGGGCGAGCGATCCGTAGGCCATCACGCCAGCGCCGAGCTCCCGGCATGTATCGAAGCTTGATCGCGCCCAGCGCCGGTCGAAGAGATGGTAGCTGATTTGGTTGGCTATCAGTGGAACATCGCCAAGTGCCCCTGCAAGCTCCCGAAGCTCGGGGCCGGTGTAGTTTGAAACGCCGATGTATCGCGTTTTCCCGGCATCCACCAATGCTCGGAGAGCATCCGCGGTTCGTGCCGCCGGCATCGACGTGTCCGGCCAGTGAATCATGAAGAGATCAACATAATCGGTCTGAAGTCGTCGCAGGCTTTCTTGTAACGTTGCCTCGAGATGGTCCGCACTTCCATCCTGACCGAGTACCTCGCTCTTCTCATTCCACACCAACCCGCCTTTGGTAACGAGCACGACATCGTCTCGCCTGCCCTTGAGTGCCCTGCCCAGCAACTCCTCGGCATGCCCGTTTCCATAGGAAGGAGCTGTGTCAAAGCAGGTTATGCCAGCATCAAGGGCGGCCGAGATCGTGCGCTCGGCACTGGCGTCATCACTTTGACCGTAGCGAGCGCCACCAATTGGCCATGTGCCGAGACCAATGGCGGAAACCTCCAGCGCTGATTGTCCGAATCGACGTTTTTGCATGGCTTCGGGTTTCCTGTCCTAGGCTCGCGGGTCAAGATAATCGCGCAACCGGTCACCGAAGATGCCGATGGTGAGGACAACAAGGCTGAGGGCCAACCCCGGCATGGTCGAAATCCACCACGCATTGTTGAGATAGTCGCGCCCGTTTGCGACGCTTCGTCCCCATGAGGGCTGATCAGGAGGAGAGCCAAGGCCGAGGTAGCTTAGCGATGCCTCGGCGATGATGACCAGGCCGACCTCGACTGTGGCAATGACAATCAGGGGGGCAATGGTGGACGGAATGATATGGTGAATAAGGAGCCGCCAGGAGTTGGCGCCCATCGCGCGTGCCGCCAGCACGTAGTCGCGCTCCCTGGCGGCAAGCGTTGCCGCCCGTGCGACACGGCTGAAGGTCACCCAGCGAGTGAGCGCCAACGCTAGGATGACATTGAGGACACTCGGTCCGAGCACGGCGGCGATCAGGATCGCGAGCAGGATTGACGGGAAGGCGAGCTGAATGTCTGCCAGTCGCATGAGCACGACGTCGATCCAGCCGCCGTGGAACCCAGCTATCACTCCGGTAAGAAGTCCGATCAATCCGGCAAGAAGGATGGTTGATGCGCCGACGAGAAGTGATACCCGTGCACCCTGTAGAACCTGGGCAAAGACATCCTGTCCGACCTGGTCGGTCCCTAACCACGCCCGGGTGCCGTCCGCCAACGCTGTACCTGGGGGCTCGAGCCGGGCACTGATGTTCACGGTGACCGGGTTGTACTCGACCAGCATGGGGCCGACGAATGCCGCCGTGATGAACAGGAGCACCGGTAGCGCCCAAAGGAAGATTCTGATCCGGCCTGCATTCATGAACCTGCGAATCCGGTTCGGCTGGCCATGACCAGATGACGCGCCAAGCCCAGATGGCGTTGCGTGATCGGGGGTGCGGTCGCTGGAACGCGCGGACTGCATCACTCAACCCTGATCTTTGGATCGAGCAAACCGTAACTCAGGTCGACGAGCAGGTTGATCACGATGAAGCTGAACGTGATGAAGAGGATGGCAACCTGGACGAGGGGATAGTCTCGTTGGTTGATCGCATCGACCAGCATCCGGCCAACACCGGGCCATCCAAAAACGGTTTCGACAATCACCGCTCCTCCCAGGAGATTTCCGAGTTGGAGTCCAATGACCGTGATCACCGGAATCATCATGTTGCGCATTGCGTGCCGGAGAAGAACTGACCGCGAGGTCAAACCCTTCGCGCGAGCGGTGCGAATGTAGTCCTCATAGAGGACGTCCAGCAGTCCGCTGCGAACCAGTCGTGTCAGCACACCGATCAGCGGCATCGCAAGCGTCACGGAAGGCAGGATCAAATGTGACCAGCCCGACGATCCCGAGCTCGGGAGTACCTGGAGCTGGCGGGCAAACACGAGAATGAGCATGATCCCGAGCCAGAAACTCGGTACCGATTGCCCCAGCAATGAAACCACGGAGATCAGCCCGTCCAGCGGCGAACCGCGCTTGAGAGCGGCGGCTATGCCGAGCGGGAAGCTGATCACGATACCAATCAGCGCAGCGGCCCCGGCAAGCCGGGCGGTTGCAGCCACCCGCGACGCCACTTCGGATGCGACTGGGCGGTTCAACCAGAGTGAATCCCCGAAATCCATTCGTGCGACATCACCAAGGTACCTGCCATACTGAACCGGGATCGATTCATTGAGACCAAGCCTGTCTCGCAGCGCATCGACATCGTCCTCTGTGCCCCCCGGACCCACCATCATCGCGGCGGGATCACCGGGCACGATCCGGATGACCAGAAAGATGATCGTCAGGGCGCCCCAGAGGACAAACAGGGAGTACCCCAGCCTCGTCGTCAGGTAACGCGACATCGAGTGCTCCTTCCAGCCGGCGAAGCGGAGCGGGGGAGCGTGATGTCCCCCGCATGGTGGTTTCCCGCTGCTCCAGGGTTCAGGTTACGCGCACCGTATCGAACTCCGGAACCGCGCTCGGTGTTGGAACGAACCCTTCAATCCCTGACCGGTACACATAGTTCACGATCAGCTCGAATGGGAAGATCCCGACCGCTTCATCCCAGATGATCCGGCATGCGTCAGCATAGAGTTGCGTTCGCTCTTCCTCATTACTGGTCGCCGCCGCGCCGATCAGGAGCTCGTCGAGCTCTTCGTTCCCGTAGCCATTCCGGTTCGCTTCTGTGGTGTACAGCCGTCGAAGCGTGAAGTCTGCGTCACCCGTGCGTACGACGTTGGTCTGGAAGTTCATGTCCCAGTTCAGCGCCACGAGATCCTCCAGCCAGAGACCTCGCTCCTTCTCCAGGTTCTCCACACGAACGCCAATGGCGTCCCAGTACGATATCATCGTCTGGACGAGCTCACGGTCCTGCGGACCCGAATCGGGATTCCACTGGACGCTCGTGTCGAAGCCATCCGGGAACCCGGCTTCGGCTAGGAGCTCCATCGCTCGTTCCGGGTCGTACTCATAGGGGGTCTGGGCCTCAAAACCGAAGACGGTGGAGGGGATGGGCGCCTGGGCGCGTTGCCCGACCCCTGGTAGCAGCTCTGTCACCATGGCGTCGACGTCGAGCGCATGGGCCATGGCCTGACGCACACGAGCATCGGTGAACGGCTCCCGCTGCCCGTTGAACCAGTTGAAGTAGTAGGCGTAGGACGGGGTAGCGTCGATGGCGAGATCCGGATTCTCCTGGAGCGCCGGCAATTGGTCCGCACCAACGTTGAAGGTGAAGCCGATTTCGCCCGTTTCCAGGGCGGTGATCTGGGCGGCAGGTTCGGGGATATCCCGGACCACAAGCCGCTCCAGCCCGGGACTCCCTCCCCAGTAGTCCTCGTTCGCTTCTGCAACAAGCTCCGAATCGGGAACCCAGGAGATGAACCGGAATGGGCCCATGCCTATGGGTTCGTTCCAGAATCCCTCCTCTCGGATCCCCGCCGCGGGACCGATGAAGAGGAGGGTAGCGTTGACAGGGACCGTTCCCATTGGCTCGCTAGTGTTGATGACAACGGTGAGTGGATCGGGAGCCTCTACCGACTCGACCAACACCCACAGTGGCGCCAGCGGCCCTTCCAGCTCAAGCACCCGCTCCAGGGATGCCTTGACATCCTCTGAGGTGAAGGCGGAGCCGTCATGATAGGTGACGCCCTCTCGTAGCGAGAACTGCCAGGAGGTGTCGCTGGTGGCTTCCCATGAGGTTGCCAGACTGGGCATGAGTTCCCCAGTGGCTGGATCGCGAGTGACCAGCGTGTCGAGCACCATTGACAGGATAACCGCGGTGGATTCCTCAACACTGTGCGGGCCGTGCGGATCCATGGATTCCAGGCTGCGCGGGAGGACAAGAGTCAGCTCGCCAGAGGAAGCTTCGCTCGACGGGGTAGCCTGTCCTGCGACAATGTGGGGTCGGGCCGCGATCATGGAGGCAAGTGGCGCGGCGACACCAAGCGCAGTCAGCCTTTGAAGCAACGAACGCCGGCTTACCGACCCGTTGGTATATCGGTGGATCAAATCTGCCATTGATTGTTGTGAAGATCGTGATCTGAGGTCCATCTGATAGTTCCTCCAAAGCGCGATGGGTTCGCGCAGGTTTTCGACTGCCGCCTGGCGACGGTTAGAACGCAACCAGAGTCGCAGGACGGACGGATTTCCCGGTGAGAACCTCCTTTCCGATTCGGACTGTTCCAGCTCAAAGCGCGATCGGCGCCGAGCTGGACACCGGCATGCCAGACCAGGGCGCTCGGCGTTCGTTGAATGTGGGTGAGCAACAGGGTGCCGAACGAGGCGTGCATCATCCGCGGGCATGGAACGCCTCGATGGCTGTTCGACTGGTAGCCTCCAGTCGCCTGAGAGCGTTCTTCTGATGAGGGACGATCCATGGAAGGCCCACGCTGGACGGCGTCCGTTCCTGCTTGAGATGACTCCTGTAGTCGTCACCGTAAGGCGCGGGATGTCGCCTGTCAAGGGATACCGCGAAGCGCATTCTTGCACTAAATCCGGCAGTCTCAATAGCTGGCGGACAGAGGGTCGGTCGCGTTTCCCTGCCATCGATCGCCTTGCGAAAACGGGCTGGACAGCGCTTCACGCGGTTGGGGTGTGCGCGGGGACTCGCTATTGGCATGCGGGTGGTGAATGTCATGCTTCTTCCCATTCCGATGAAGGTGCTTGTTGACTGACGAGCACTGTCAACTCTTGAGCGCCAGGTAGATCATCACCTTGGCAGTCGCCGCGTCGGTCGTGCCGGAATCACCTGTCACCTCGCCCTCGAGGCGTAACCAGCCACCGAACTCACGAGCCGGCCAGGTCACCAGTCCTCGCTCGCGCATGCTGATCCGATGGTCATCGAGATCACACCAGTGCAGACCATCCGGCGAAATCTGCGTGGTGGCTTCCAGGCGCGTTCCGGAGCCGTTCATCTCGAGGACACGGACAAAGAATCGCGCCTCACGTGCCCATGCCACCTCGTACGGTTCGGTGGTGAATGCGCCCTGCAAATGTGAGTTCCGTTCCAAAGCGACGGAGAGGGATTGCTGCATCTGCGGACCTACCAATCTACCGAGATCAGGACGGAGTCCAGGAAGAGGAAGTTGCGCACATTGGTGTGCGTGCGCGCCGACACATAGAAGTTCAGCAGGTTCCGCAACGACCCATACGGCTCGTCGTAGGCCGGCACGGGGACGTCGCGCATGTCGTAGGTCCGATCGTTGACCTGGAGCTCGATGTTGGAGCGGCTCCGCGTATCGATCAGCCAGCGCAGGTAATGCCAGTTGACCTTGGTGGGCACCTCGTTGTAGCAGAGCTCCTGGGGCTCGCCGAACGGATGCCAGTCGTTCGGGTCCGGTGCGGTGAAGTCGG
>Ga0136611_10002991_pt1 | contig 11806 bp, 5 predicted proteins | sample AntDrymUQ2232306_2_FD_106645 | JGI IMG/M metagenome (GOLD analysis project Ga0136611, IMG submission 106645) | Polar desert sand microbial communities from Dry Valleys, Antarctica - metaG UQ223 (23.06) | ecosystem: Environmental > Terrestrial > Soil > Desert | place: Antarctica: Dry Valley... | reverse complement strand
CGTTTGTCTTCGCCGGTAAAACACCATTTGAAATTAGTCGCCCCGCCGCGCATCGTCGCCGTCGAGCCGCTTTGCGAAACGCGCGCGCCCGTGTCGCTACTGCAATTGGCGACGCGCATCGGTGTCGCGCGGTCTAAATCGGTGATGGTGATTTCGGTTTGCGGCGAGGCGTAACGCAGGGCGCAGGTTTGCGCTTTCTGGTTGTCGGGAACGTCGAGAAAAAGATTGTAGCCTTCAAATCTGGTTTTTTCCTGGCTGACCTGAACGGTGTTTTCCTCGGCAGTGTTTCCCTCTTGAGGAGCAACGACCTCGGAATCGTTTCGGGCGCAGGCGGTTAAAGTGGAGAGTAAGATAAGAGTTAATAAAAAAGTCAGTCGGTAATTTTTCAACATAATAGAATTAGATTAGCGTAAAAGGTTAGAAGTGAAAAAGTGAAAAGGTGAAAGAGTGAAAAAGTTGAGCGGCTCGCAAGCGGCTTTCCTTTTCCCTTTTTCACCTTTTCACTTTTAACCTTTTTTACTTTTGCCTTTTCACTTTCGTCTTTTTGCTTTTCACCGATTTATCGCGCGCCCGCACCAGGTCTTTGAGTTCGGTCATAAATTCGGAAACGTCTTCAAACTCCAAATAAACCGACGCGAAACGGACGTAAGCCACTTTGTCGAGTTCTTTCAAACGGCGCATAATGATTTTGCCGATTTCGCTGGTCGGCAGTTCGCGGTCGCTCGAATCCTGCACGGTTTTTTCCGCCGAATCAACGATTTCCTCTAACTGCGAAGCGGAAATCGGACGTTTTTCGCAGGCACGAAGTAAGCCCGACATAATTTTATTGCGCTCGAAAGCGGCGCGCTTGCCGTCTTTTTTGACGACCATATACGGAATCTCGTCAATTCGCTCGTAGGACGTGAAACGCCTGCCGCATTCGAGACACTCGCGCCGCCGCCGGATCGAATCGCCGTCTTTGGTTTCGCGCGAATCAACGACTTTATCTTCCAGAAATCCGCAAAATGGACATTTCATAATTCAGTTATCAGTTATCAGTTATCAGTTACCAGTTATCAGTTATCGTTTTTTGTTAACTGATAACTGGTAACTGATAACTGTTGACCGTCGTCTTCGATCTCTTCAACCGCGTGTTCCGAATCGAGCAAACTTTTGAAGCGCGCGACGCTTATATCGCCGTGCAGAAAATAGTATAAGCCGAAAAAGACGGCGGGCGCGAAATAAACCAGATGCATCGCAATCGAGATTGCCGTCGCGTTGTTTTGATTGACGTTGAGAAATACCAAACCGCTCGCCGTCGCCACGTGAAACGCGCCCGCCGCGCCGCCCGGTGTCGGCACGACCGAACCGATTGCCGCCCAACCCATCACGAACAACGCTCCGGCAAAAGTAATCGGCGGCTGTATATCGAAAGCCAGAATGACCAGCCACGTCGGAATCGCTATCGAAAACCAAAGCAGAATCGTCCAAAAAACGACGGCGACAATCCCGCGAAAGTCTTTTAAAACATTCAATGACTTGGTGAGCTGGTTCAAGAGACTGAGCAGGATTTTTTGAATTCTTTTGGGGAAAAACTTTTTATCGGTCGCCCGTTCAAACCAAGTGATCAATGGCGTTGAGAATTTTTGATAAACGTATAAGCCGACGAAGCCGACCGCCACGCCGACGAGCATTAGATTACCGATTAACTTGACGTAGCCGAATTCGGCTTCGCGTCCCGCCGGCGGATCGAACCAGATGAGATTGACGGCGAAAAAACAAATCAGCGAAGCGAGATCGAAAATTCTTTCAACACCCAGAGTTATCAATGCGGCTGACGGACGAACGCGCCGGTCGCGCATCGGCAGCCACATCGGACGCACGATTTCGCCGATTCTGCCGACGAGAAAAATCGCCGCGTAACCGACCGTCGTCGTCGCAAACAGTTCTCTCAAAGAAGTTTCGGTAATCGGCGCGAGCAGTGTTCGCCAGCGCAGGGCGCGCAGCAAATAGCCGAAACAAATAATCAGCGTCGCCAATACCAGATAAAGTGCATCGGCTTGGCGCAGACTATCGCTGACTTTCCGCCAGTCGAGATTGCGCCCGAAAAACCAGAAGATAAAAACGGCGAATAAAAATAACAGTATAAATTTTAGAGATTTTCGCAAATCGTTTGTGTTCCGCCCTGAAAATGACTTCTCATCCTGAAAAAGTGTAAACAAATTTCCGCAGACCGGGCGGTTTTGTTAAATATACAATAAAAAGATACAGTAGTTCGGCGAAAAATCTAAATTAGAAGCCGAACAAACAAATTTCGTTACAATGCTCTCGTTTGCCGACCGAATTGATTTGACTGCCGCCGCTGCTCCGCCATCAAATTCGGTTGGCTAAAATTTCTTGTCATTTCCGGCAAACAATTGTAATTTTATTCCACCTCCCGCATTGAAAAATACCTTGATTTCGGACACGAACATTTTTTGGTTTTGAGCGCAGATATATGTTTCAGGAAAGTTTTATTTCCAAAATCAACCGAAAGCAGATGGCTTTTACCGTCCTGATTTTTTGGTTGGGCGTTTTGTCAAAAACTGAAATCTCCGCTCAATATCGTTTCGATTCGTGGACGACCGACAACGGACTGCCGCAAGTTTCCGTTAATTCTATTTTGCAAACGCGCGACGGATTTCTCTGGCTGACGACGTTCGGCGGACTGGCGCGTTACGACGGGTTACGATTTCAAGTTTACAATTCGGGCAACACGAAAGGATTAAGAACCAGCCGCTTCTTAAATTTATTCGAGGATATAGAAGGCAATCTTTGGATAACCACTGAAGGGCAAGGCATTACGCGCTACAGGGACGGAAGTTTCACGACCTACACGACGGAAAACGGATTGCCGGGTAATCTGATTCGGCGAATGGATAAAGATGCGAACGGCGATTTTCTGCTCGAAGTCGGCGAACAAATTCTCCGATGGAAAGATGAAGCGTTTGTTTCATACACGCCCGCTGACGGAGAGCCAACCAAAAACATTCTTCAGAGAACTCGCAGCGGCGCAGTCTGGTATCTGGAAAATTCGAGATTGCGGAAGTTTGAAAACGGGCGTATCACGGCTGATTACGCTCCGAACTTTTCGGTTCTCAGAGTCTTTGAAGATTCGCAAGGGCGATTGTGGATTACGAGAAACGGGAGAAATCTTCTCTCGATGCTCAAAGACGGCAAACTAACAAATTATCTGGAAAAAGACGGTTATCCCGAATTCAGGTTCGGCACCGTTTTTGAAGATTGGCAAGGCGGAATCTGGTTTGCCACTCGCAGCGGTTTAATTCGTTATCAAGACGAAAAATTTACTCGCTATCAAACAGCCGACGGTTTGATTAGCGATGATTTAACGCACGTTTATCAAGACCGCGAAGGCACGATTTGGGTCGGCACGAGCGGCGGGCTGAGTCGTTTGACCGAGCGCACCGTAACGGCTTATTCCACGCAAAACGGCTTGGCGGCGGACAATGTTTACCCCATTTATCAAGACCGAAGCGGGAAAATCTGGATCGGCTCGTGGGCGGGTTTAACCGTTTATGAAAATGGAGTGTTTCAGAACGTCGGCGAGCGTTATTCGGTTGCCGACCAAAACATTACGGCTTTGTTTGAAGACCGCGAAGGAACTTTTTGGATTGGCAATTGGGCGGGCGAAATCAAGCAGGTCAAGGGCGATTCGGTGACGACGATTTCACCCGGCAACAAGACGACCGTGCGCGTTATTTATCAAGACCGCGCCGGAACGATGTGGTTCGGAACTTCCGACGGATTGCTAAAAGGGACGAAGGATGAAGGCAAAGGGATGAATGATACGGAAAACTTTTCATTCATCCGTCATCCGTCATCCGTCATCCCCGATCTCGCCGGCAAGGAAAATTTCGCTATCCGCGAAGACCGTCGCGGGCAGCTTTGGATTGGGACGAGCGCGGGTTTAATAATATATAGAGACAATGTTTTTACGCCGCTCACAGAAGCCGACGGCATCGCGGGCGGCATCGTTCGTTCGATTTACGAGGACGCGGACGGCGCGTTGTGGATCGGAATGTATGATAGCGGTTTGTATCGCTTCAAAGACGGCAGGTTTACGCACTTCACGACGAACGAAGGTTTGTTTGATAACGGCGCGTTTCAAATCATCGAAGACGGCGGAGAACAATTTTGGATAAGCTGCAATCTGGGAATTTACCGCGTCAGAAAATCCGAGCTAAACGATTTTGCCGACGGGCAAATCGAGAAGGTTATTTCAATTCCCTACAATAAGCGCGATGGAATGCTCAATTCGGAGTGCAACGGCGGCGCATCGCCGGCGGGAATCAAAGCGTTGGACGGGCGCATCTGGTTTCCGACGCAGAAAGGTATTGCCGTCATCAATCCTGAAACCGTGCCGTTTAATTCACACCCGCCGCCGGTCGTCATCGAATCTTTAGTGGTTGACACCAAGCCGTTTGCTTTGCTTTCGCCGGTTAAAATCGAACCGGGACAGACGAATCTGGAAATTCATTACGCAGGATTGAGTTTTATCAATCCCGAACTCGTGAAATTCAAATATAAACTCGAAGGCTTGGATGAAGATTGGATTGACGCGACAACCCGGCGCACGGCTTTTTATTCGCATCTGCCGCCGGGCAAATATCTGTTCACAGTCATCGCCGCGAATCGTGACGGCGTTTGGAACGAGCAGGGCGCAAAATTGGAAATTACGGTTGTCGCTCCTTTCTGGCGAACCGACTGGTTTATCGCGCTGGCTGCGTTAGCGGTGATTGCAACTGTGTTCTCCGTTTTCCGGCTGCGCGAAAACGAGTTGAAACGCCGCCAACTCGTCCAGCAGGAATTTTCGCGCCGCCTGCTCGAATCGCAGGAAGCCGAACGCAAACGCATCGCCTCGGAAATGCACGATTCTCTCGGACAATATCTGCTGGCGATAAAAAATTGGGCGTTGTTCGGTTTGAATTCGCTGCCGAAGGAAGATGCGGCGCGTGAATATCTCGACGAAGTTTCGGAAACCTCTTCGCTCGCGCTCAACGAAGTTCGGGAAATCGCGCACAATCTTCGACCGTATCAACTCGAAAGATTAGGGCTGACGAACACGCTCGAATATATGCTGAAAAATCTCAAAACGCCGACTCGGTTTACGAGCGAGATTGAAAACATTGACGGCGCGCTGTCGAAGGATTCGGAAATCGTTTTCTACCGCATCGTGCAGGAATCTGTGAACAACGTCATCAAGCACAGTCAGGCAAACAATGCGCGGATTTCGGTTAAGCGAAATGGTGAAAATCTGGAATTTGTTTGTCGTGACGACGGGCGTGGTTTTGATTTTGAAACGGCGAAGAATTCACCGGAAAGCGGTCTCGGTTTGAACGGAATGATAGAGCGTGTAAAAATCTTAAAAGGCATTTATGAAATTAATTCGGAAGCGGGCGTAGGCACGACTGTTTCCATAAAAGCTCCCCTAAATTAATGAGCGAAGAAATCCGAATTTTAATAGCGGACGACCATCCGATATTTCGGCGCGGTCTGCGCGCTGTTATCGAAAGCGATTCTGTTTTGAAAGTCGTCGCCGAAGTTGATAACGGCGAGGACGCGCTTTTGCGAATTGCAGAACTCGAACCCGACGTTGCCGTTCTCGATGTCAATATGCCGCAGGCGGACGGCTTGGCGGTGGCGAAAACGATTCAGGAAAAACATCTGCCGACCGCTCCGATTTTTCTCACGATGCACGCCGACGAAGCGATTTTCAACGCCGCGATTGACGCGGACGTAAAAGGTTTCGTCATTAAGGACAGCGCGGCGAACGACATTGTGCATTGCATCAAAGAAGTTGCCGCCGGCAGACACTGTTTCAGTTCGGATTTGTCGGATTTTTTACTAAACCGGCGCAACGGACATCTTTCGCCGCTTGAAAATCTCACCGTTTCCGAACGCCGCGTTCTGCGTCTGATTGCCGACGGGAAATCAACCAGAGAAATCGCCGACGAGCTTTTCGTCAGCCCGCGCACCGTCGAACATCATCGCTCGAACATCGTCGCCAAGCTGGATTTAAAAGGCAAAAACGCGCTGCTTACTTTCGCGCTGACGAATAAAGCCAAAATTCAAAACTAAATCTCACCGCCTATAAATCTTTTTTCAATCAAAAATAGGTAGTTCTACCTATAAAAAATAGGTATCGTCACCGATGCGCCCGCTTGTCCGACACTGCTAAATTCCCTATCAGCTTTAATCCAAAATCTTTTAAAAACAATTTATGTCTTTTTTAATCGTTGATGACAATCGCGTGATGCGCCACGCAATCGGGCGCGTCGTGCGCGATTTAACCGACGAGATTATTGAATGCGCGGACGGCGCGGAGGCTCTGCTCGCATATCAGGCGTATCTGCCTGATTGGGTTTTGATGGACATCGAGATGACGGAGAAAGACGGTTTGACGGCGACCAGAGAAATCTGCGCCGCCTTTCCAAACGCCCGCATCGTGATTGTTACCAATTACGGCGACGAGCAGATGCGCGAAGCGGCGGCGCGAGCCGGAGCGCGCGGCTATGTGATGAAGGAAAATCTACTCGAACTGCGCGGCATTTTAGGTCGGAAGCAGGCTGAAAATTAAAATTTGTCGAAAAAATAAAATGAAAAGAGAATTTGTTATTACAATATCGTGTTTCGCAATCGTTTTATTCGGCGGCTTGTTCGCCTCGACAGCAAAGGCGGCGACGCGGACGGTTGACAGGCTCGGTGACAGCGAGACGGCGACGACCTGCAATAATTCGGTGGCGAACGATTGCAGTTTGCGCGGCGCGATCAGCAATGCGGGTTCGGGCGATACGATCAATTTTGACCCGACGATTTTCAACGTCACGCGGCAAATCAGCACTTCACTTCTCGCTTCGTATGTTATTCTCCAAAACCTGACAATTACTGGTCCCGGAATAGACCTTTTGACCGTCAGGCAGTCATTTAACCTCACGAATTTTCAAGTTGTCGGCGGAGTAACTCTCAACATCAGCGGAATGAGCATCGCCTGTAATCCAAACGGCGGCAGCAGCGACGGCGGCGGAATTTTTAATAACGGCACAGTCAATGCGACGAACATTTTGGTTACTCAATGCAACGTCTCAAACAACGGCGGCGGCATTTTTAATAACGGGACGCTCAATTTGACGAATTCGACGGTCAGCGGCAATACGGCTTTGCAGAACGGCGGCGGCATTTATAACGAAGCAGGAAAAACCGCGACGATTACCAATTCGACGATTTCCGGCAACCGTGCGCCGAATTCACTCGGCGGCGGCGTATATAACGCGGGAACGCTGAACGCCTACCGCACGACCTTCAGCGGCAACTTTGCGGTTCAATCCGGCGCGGTTTTTGCGGGACCGATTTCGATAATTAACAATTCGACCATCAGCGGCAATTCGGCAGGCATCGGCGGCGCGGCATATATCTACGAAGGCAGCCGTCTCGACACGACCAACACCACGATTGCCAATAACGCAACCAGCGGTTTCGGCGGCGGCGGCATTAATAATCAGGGACTTTACCAAACGCGCAACACGATTATCACCGGAAACCGCAACACCACCGGAAGTTCCGACATCGGCGGCACGGTGACGTCTTTCGGCTACAATTTAATCAGCAATACGACCGGCGGCAGCGTCGTCAGTTCGGGAACGGGCGGACAAACTTTGACGGGAAATCTTTTGAATGTTCCGGCAAATCTCGCGCCTTTGGGAAATTACGGCGGCGCGCCGCAGACCCACGCGCTTTTGCCGAATTCACAGGCGATCAACGCGGGCGATCCGAGTAATAGTTTCCCAACCGACCAGCGCGGCGCACTTCGTCCGAGCGGCGGCAGAGGCGACATCGGTTCGTTTGAACAAAACATCACGATCAGCCCGACGACTTTGCCGGGCGGTTTTCAAGCCGCCGCTTACAGTCAAACTTTGACGGCGACCAGGCTGACGAGTTTCGCAGAGCTTTTCACGATGGAAAAGATAGATTTCTTAAATTCCAACGCGGCATTTGCGCCGTTCACCTATTCGGTTTATGCGGTTTCGGGGCAGAGTTTGCCGAGCGGATTGACTTTATCGTCCGGCGGAGTTTTGTCGGGAACGCCGACGGCAGCCGGAAGTTTCACATTCACCGTGCAGGCGACGGACGCGGACGGCATCGCCGGATTTCAGACACATACGATTTCAATCGCGGCGAACACCGCGCCGACGATTTCAGGCACGACGATTTCGCGTCAATCGGGTTGTTCGCCCATTTCAAGTTCGACGATTGCGACGGTCAATGATACGGAAAGCGGCGCAAACGGCGTGACGGTGACGATTACGAGCGCGAATCCGTCAAACGGCGTAACAGTTTCGAGTATCGTCAACACGAACGGCACGGTTGCGGCAAATGTTATCGCCGCGTGCGGCGCAACCAATGCGACTTTTACTTTAAGAGCAACTGACGGCGTTGGAGCAACGGCAGCTTCAACCTTGACCGTCAACGTCGCGCCGCCGACGCGCACGGTGACGAAAACGGCTGACACCGACGACGGCGTTTGTGACGCGGATTGTTCTTTAAGAGAAGCGTTCACGACTGCCTCGCCGAACGATATGATCGAATTTGCTTCGCCGCTTTTTGATACGGCGCAAACCATTACGCTCGCTTTCAGCCAGTTGTATATTGATAAAAACCTGACCGTCAATGGCAGAGGCGCGAGTCTTTTAACTATCAACGGCAACAACGCGAGCCGCGTTTTGGCGACGGTCGGCAGCGCGAATATAATCGTCAACGGTTTGACGATCACGGGCGGCAGAGATTTTTTCAACGGCATCAGCAACCGATACGGCGGCGGAATTTACAACAGCGCAACATTGACACTCAACAACAGCGTCGTTTCCGGCAACAATGTGACCAGCGGCGGCGACGACAATAGATTCGGCGGGCGCGGCGGCGGAATTTACAACGAAGACAACGCCGTGATGACGATTAACAACAGCACGATTTCCGGCAACACCAATACTTCGGCAACGAACAGCTTCGCCTACGGCGGCGGAATTCACAACGCCAACGCGACGCTGACGATTAACAACAGCACGATTTCCGGCAATTCGAGCGATTCAAACATTCCGAATTTCGGCGGCGGAATTTTCAACGGCGGAACTTTGGTAATGACCAACAGCACCGTTTCCGGCAATGCGCTGACCAACAACGGCGACAAACAGGGCGGCGGAATTTACAACAACGGAACAACGAGGCTCATCAACAATACGGTTACGCTGAATTCCATCAGTTCGGTCAGTTCGGGCGGAAGTTCGTTTGGCGGCGGAATCTATCAAATCGGCGCGATGCACGTTGTCAACACCATCGTTTCCGGCAACACCAGCGCGACTGATCCCGATTTAAGGGGCGGTTTCAACACGGATACCAACAATTATCTCAGTGGTAATGCACTGCTCGCACCGCTCGCTTTCAATGGCGGCGCGACGCGGACACACGCTCCGCTGACAGGTTCGCCCGCCGTCAGCGCCGGAAGTAATTGTGTGCGGACGGCGAACGGCTGCGGCATCAACCACGCGGCGTTGACGACCGACCAGCGCGGCACGGGCTTCCCAAGACTTGCCGGCGCAACGGTGGACATCGGCGCGTTCGAGAAAGAAGTGATTTCCGGCGCAACAATTTCGCGTCAAGCCGGTTCGCGCGTTTCCAATTCAACGATTGCGAGCGTCAATGATTTTGAACCCAATGCCGTATTTACGGTGACGAGCGCGAATCCTTCAAATAACATAAGGGTTTCCAATATCGTTAACACGAACGGCACGGTGACGGCGGATGTCTTTGCCGATTGCGGGGCGATGAATGCGAATTTTACTTTAACCGCAACTGGTTCCGGCGGCACAACGGCAACAGTCGAGTTGACCGTCAACGTCAGCGGAAACACTCCGCCGACAATCGTTTATCCGACTTTACCAGCGGTCGCTCTCGGCGATTCGGTCAATGTTTCGCCGACCACGGCAATTGATAACGGAACGATTGTTTCTTACTCGATTATAAGTGTTTCACCCGTTTTGACGACCGCGCCGACAATTAATTCGAGCGGTGTCGTTTCGATCACGAACGCGCAAGGGTTGGGCAATCACGTTATCACGGTTCGGGCAACCGATAATTGCGGTTCGACGACCGACAGCAGTTTCACATTGATTGTCGGTAATATATTGGAGGTTACGAAAACGGCTGATACCAGCGACGGCATTTGCGATTCGGATTGTTCTTTGCGCGAGGCGATTGCCGCCGCCGCTCCGGGCGACACGATTCGCTTTGCTTCACCGTTATTCGATGCGCCGCAAACCATCACGCTTGCTTCAGGACAGTTATCTATCAACAAAATTCTGACAATTAGCGGCAGAGGCGCGAATCTGACGACAGTTTCCGCTAATTACACGAGCCGCGTTTTTAATAATTCCAGCACACTGACTCTCAACGGTCTGACTGTTATGCAAGGGGTTGCCTTCGAAAACAGCGGCGGCGGCGGCGGGATTTTGAACAGCGGAGCGATGACCGTCAACAATTGCGCTGTTTCCGGCAATTCCACAGACAGTTCAGCCGGCGGCGGGATAAACAACAGCGGGACGATGACCATTACGGGCAGCACCGTCTCAAATAATAATACCGCCGGCTATGTTGCCAGCGGTGCCGGAATTTTCAACAGCGGCGTACTGATGATCGTCAACAGCACCATTTCAAGCAATGTGCTGGATATATATTTTAGCGGATCAGGTAGCGGAATTGCTTCCGCTACTAGTCTGACAATTATCAACAGCACAATTACTCTCAATACCATTAATAATCCCAGCAGCGGCGGCGGGATCAGCAGTAGCGGCACACTGAATGTCGTCAACACCATTATTTCCGGCAACACCAGCGCGGATAATCCCAACTTGTCAGGAACTCTGAACGTGAATCTCAACAACTATATCGGCGGTAATGCCGGACTTGCATCGCTCGTCAATAACGGAGGCACAACGAAAACTCACGCTCCGCTGACAGACTCGCCCGTCATCAACGCGGGAAATAATTGTGTGCTGACGGCGAATAATTGCAGCGGCATCAATAATACGGCTTTGACAACCGACCAGCGCGGTGCAGGTTACGGACGTTTAATCGGCGCGGCAGTTGACATTGGCGCACTTGAGGCGGAATCAATTTTGAACCCGTCGACGATTTCCAATATTGCCGATGCTTCGACCAACGAAGACACGGCGAACGGCGCGATTTCATTTACCATCGGCGACGCGGAAACACCGGCTGCAAATCTGACCGTTGCGGCAACTTCTTCAAACACGACTTTAGTTCCGAACGCGAATATTATTTTCAACGGTTCGGGCGCGAACCGCACACTGACGATAACGCCCGCCGCCAATCAATTCGGCACGACGACCATCACCGTGACGGTTTCCGACGGCAGTTTGACCGCGCAGGACACTTTTGTTTTGACGGTCAATTCGGTCAACGACAATCCGACGATTTCCGACATCCCGAATCGAATTATCTATCAAGACGCTTCGACCGGCGCGATTGCTTTTACGATTGGCGATGTCGAAACTGCAGCCGGAAGTTTGACCGTTTCCAAACAATCGTCAAATCAGAGTTTAGTTCCCGATGCCAATATCACAATCGCTACTGTCGGCAATCCGAACGACGGCAACCGCACGGTAACGGTTACGCCGCTAGCCGGACAGAACGGCGCGGCGACGATTACCGTGACCGTGACGGACGCGAACGGCGGCGCGGCGAGCGATTCTTTTCT
>Ga0136611_10002990_pt1 | contig 11812 bp, 8 predicted proteins | sample AntDrymUQ2232306_2_FD_106645 | JGI IMG/M metagenome (GOLD analysis project Ga0136611, IMG submission 106645) | Polar desert sand microbial communities from Dry Valleys, Antarctica - metaG UQ223 (23.06) | ecosystem: Environmental > Terrestrial > Soil > Desert | place: Antarctica: Dry Valley... | reverse complement strand
GTTTGGCTGGAACCACGAGTGGCGCATGAGCGACGCGTGGACGGCCACGTTCGATGTGAGCCGTTCCACCGCGGACCGCGAAGGCAGCAACTTCGAGAGCAACGCGGGCTTCGCCCCGGGGATCAGCACCACGTTGGGCGTCGCCTTCAATCCAGCTGGCTATTTCGACATGACGTATGGCCGGGAGTTCAACGATCCCTTGGCGCTGCTATTGCGTGACGTGGGCGGCTGGGGCGGCGACGGTTTCGACAAGCCTTACAGCACCGAAGATTCCCTTAACCAGGTCCGCCTGGAACTGGAGCGCACATTCGACTCCTCGTGGATCAGCAGCCTCGGCTTCGGGCTCGACTACACCGCGCGCGAGAAGGAACGGTTCGCAACGGAGAACAGGTTGTGCATCAACTCCTGTTCGCTCAGCAACCAGTCGGCGCCCTATCCGACCGGCGGCAACTTCGCATTCGGGTTCTTCGGGATTCCGTTCCTGCCCACGTTCGACCGGAACAGCTTCAAATATGCGTCGCTCAGCCGCGATGGCGAGTTCGGCGGTGCGGGCAAGAGTTTCGGCGTGGAGGAAAACCTGACCACGGCATACGTCCAGGCGAACCTGATGGGCGACATGGGCAGCGTCCCGGTGCGCGGCAACTTCGGCGTGCAAGTGGTGCGTGCAGACCAGACCGGGTTTGGCCGCGTGACCTATTCTGGCAATAACCTCGGCACCCCGTTCAGCGTCAACGCCAAGTACACCGAAGTCCTGCCGAGCATGAACCTGATCTTCGAGCTGCCCAACGAGCAGGTCATCCGCACCGGCATTGCGCGGCAGGCCGCGCGTCCCCGCATGGATGACCTGTCCGCCGGGTTTGGTTACGGGGTAAACGACACGGCGCCGGGCGGTCCGCGGTTCGAGGCAGGCGGTGGTAATCCCACGTTGAAGCCGTGGATCGCCAATGCATTCGATATCTCTTACGAGAAGTATTTCGGCGGCAAGGGTTACGTGGCCGCGGCTTACTTCTACAAGGACCTGAAGAACTACATCGCGCGCCAGCCAGTTGCCTACGACTTCACTGGACTGCCTATCCCCAGCGACGTGAAGCGGCTTCCGGCGTCCAACATCGGCATCTACACTCGCCCGGTAAATGGAACGGGTGGTTCCATGTCGGGTATTGAATTGTCCGCCTCCATCCCGTTCGACCTGTTCTGGGAGCCGCTGGAGGGCTTTGGCGCGCAAGCGAGCTATACAGACACCCGCACCAGCATCGACCCGTCGTTGCTGGGGCTGGACTCGATCCCCGGGTTCTCCCGCTACACCTCGAACCTCACCCTGTACTGGGAACGCTTCGGATGGGGCGTGCGAGCCACGCAACGTTCGCGATCCGGATACGTTGCCGAAGGGATCAATGTGTTCCTGAATAGCGAGTACGAAACTAACGCTTCGGAAAAGATCGTCGATCTGCAGGTGAGCTACAACGTGCAGTCAGGACCACTCCAGAACCTGGGTTTCCTGTTCCAGGTGGCTAACCTGACCGACGAGCCTGTGAGGTCCTCGTTCAACAACGACCCGCTCCGACCGACGCGCTTCGAAGACTACGGCAACAACATCCTGCTGGGTGTCAGCTACAAATTCTGAGCCAGCGTTCGATGCAGTGAAATGACCATCGCCCCTGCCTGGCCAATTCGGGCAGGGGCTTTTTTTTGCGCGGGCGGAGGTGTGGGATGCAAGAAGGCAACATGGTGCAGCTGGCAGTCTTCCTTGGCCTGACCGCGCTGGTGGCGGTGGCCACTTGGTGGAAGGTGGCGCGCGCCACCCACAGCAGCAACTCCACCGAAGATTTTTTCCTGGCCGGTAAGCACCTGTCCTGGCCATTCATCGCCGGCAGCCTGCTGTTGACCAACATCAGCGCCGAGCAGATCGTGGGCATGAACGGCGCCCAGAACATGCTGCAGGTGTGGTGGGAGTTTGGCGCCGCCGCGGGCCTGCTGGTGCTGGCGTGGGTGCTGGTGCCGATGTACTACAAGTACAACTGCAAGACCACCACCGAGCTGCTGGAAAAGCGCCTGCACAACGGCGCCAGCCTGCGGCGTACGGTGTCGGTGCTGTTCCTGTTGGGCTACATGTTCATCCTGCTGCCGATGGTGCTGTACACCGGCGCGCGCTTCATGAAGTCGATGTTCGAGCCGGACATGTCGATCATGACCATCTCGATCCTGTTCGCACTGGCTGGCCTCGCGTATGCGGCGCTGGGTGGGTTGCGCGGCATCGCGATCTCCGATACCTACATGGGCGTAGTGCTGGTGGTGATGGGCGGGCTGGTGACCTGGTTCGCGCTCGAGAAGATCGGTTGGGACTTCTCGGGCATTCCGGCGGAGCGTCTCACGCCATTCGGTGGGCCGGACTCGGACATCCCGTGGCCCACGTTGTTCACCGGCATGATCTTCGCGCACATCTTCTATTGGGGCACCAATATGTTGATCGCCCAGCGCGCGCTGGCGGCCAGGGACGTGCGCGAGGCGCAGAAAGGCATCTACGCCGCTGCGGCGATGAAGTTCATGACCCCGTTCATCGTGATCCTGCCCGGCATCATCGCGTTCAAGTTGTACGGCGACATCGACGACAACGCCTATGGCCGCCTGGTGGCCGATGTGTTGCCGCCATGGCTGGCCGGCGCATTTGCCGCGGCGATGACCGGGGCGGTGCTGTCGAGCTACAACGCCGGCTTGAACTCGGCGGCGGCGCTGTACACGATCGACCTGCACCTGCCGATGATCAATCCGAACGCGGACGGCAAGCGCATCGGCCAGACCGTGCAACTTGTCTTCATGCTGGTGTCGCTGGCGATGGTGCCGGTGTACTCGAATGCGAAGAGCATCATCGGCACCCTGCAGCAGTTGAACGGGCTGTATTCGATGCCGGTGCTGGCGTCCTTCATCGTCGCCATCTTCGTGCGCGGCGCCAACGCGACCGCGATCCGCATCGCGCTGGTGTTCGGGGTGGCGCTGTATGCGATGTTCACCTTCGCGTGGACGCCGCTGCACTACCTGCACCTGATGTTCATCACCCTGGTCGCGACGATCCTGGTTGCAATAGGACTTAGCCGGGTGATGGGTGGAGATAAAATGGCAGTTGCCGGGACTGCCTGACCCGCGCAGCCCGATCAGTGCGGCCTGGTCAGCGCAACGCGGCGGCCTCGCGGGCGAGTTGGCCGATGCGTTTCCAGTCGCGCGTCTTGAGCGCATCGGCGGGCACCATCCATGAGCCGCCGACGCAGGCTACATTGGGTTGGGCCAGGTAGCCGGAGGCTTTTGCGGCATCGATGCCGCCCGTTGGACAGAAACGCACGTGCGCGAATGGCCCTGCGAACCCGCGCAATGCGTTGATGCCGCCGCTCGATTCGGCGGGGAAAAACTTGAACCGCTGCCAGCCATGTTCCATGCCGCGCATCAGTTCGCTGGCGGTGGCGATGCCGGGAATCAGCGGCGTCGTGCCAGCCTCGAAGCACGCTGCGGCGTCGCGATACAGCGCATCGGTAGCGCCAGGTGAAATCGCGAACAGCGCCCCGGCGCGCATCACCGCCTCCAGGTCCTTGCGGTTCAGCACGGTGCCGGCGCCCACGCAAGCTTCGGGCACTTCGCGGGTGATCAACGTGATCGCCTCAAGCGCGCAGGCGGTGCGCAGGGTGACTTCGAGGACGGGCAGCCCGTTGCCCGCTAGCGCGGCGGCCAACGGCACGGCATCGTCAAGGTGCTCGATGGTGAGCACGGGGATCACGGGGCAAAGGTCAAAGACGGCATCGACCTGCCGGGCGTGGCGGGCGGTATCGATCATGGTGTCGGGCGCCCCGGCGTGCGCAAGGCAGTGGCCGCCCCGAGTAGACCCGGGTGCGGATGGGTGATGACGTGGATCGGCACGGATTCCAACAGCGCGGCCATCCGGCCCTTGGCCAGGAAGCGCTCCCGAAACGCGCTGCTGCGCAGGAACGGAATGAAGCGCGGCACGATGCCGCCGGCGATCACCACCGTACGCGCGCCATGCACCAGCGCGCAGTCGCCGGCCACGCTGCCCAGCACCGCGCAGAACCGCGCCAGGGTGCGGCGAGCGGCGGCGTCGTGGCCTTCAAGCGCGGCCGCGACAATCTCGGCGGGGTCGCGCAGGGCGGGGCGCAACAATGAAGCTTCGCCGGGCGATGGCACCTGTGACGGCAGTACTGCGCTGGCGCCGCGCAGCACTGCGTCGATCTCCGACAGGCCCTTGCCGCACAGCAGGCGTTCGGTCGACGTGCGGCCATGTTGCGCGGTCAGCCATGTGGCGATGACGCGCTCTTCCTCGCCCACCGGCGCGAAGCTGGCATGGCCGCCTTCGGTTTCCACTGCGTGCCACCCGTGGTCATCCGAACCGACCAGCAAGGCGACGCCCAGCCCGGTCCCCGGACCGAGCACGCTGATTGGTCCACGCATCGGAGCGGTCGCGGCGCCATGCAAGGTCAGCAGGTGCTCGCGCTGCAGCGCAGGGATGGCCCATGCCACCGCGCCAAAATCATTGAGCATGCGCAGCTCGTCGAAGCGGAGCGTGCGTTGCAGCTCGCTGCGGCTGAACGACCACGCGCGGTTGGTCAGGCGGATCTCGTCCTGGCCCACAGGGCAGGCCACGGCCAACGCGGCATGCCGCGGGCGAGCGCCAACCTTGGCGAGGTAATGCTCGATGGCGTGCTGCATGCTGGCGAAGTCGGCATTCGGTAGCGACTGCGAGTGCTGTAATTCAACGCTGGGCGCTGCCAGGTCGGTCAGGGCGAAACGTGCATTGGTGCCGCCGATGTCGCCGACCAGCGCCAGCGCATCCGTGCTCATGCGTCCTCGCCCAATGGGTCTGCGTCCACAGCGTCGTCGGCTTTCAGGTCTGCAAGCAATGCGCGCGTGTCCGATGCGTGCGCGTCAGTGTCTTCTTCGCTCAGGAAAAGCGAGCATGCCCCTTGTTCGGCGGAACCCACCTGGCGGCGCATCACTGCGAACAATTCCCGACCATGGCCAACGTGGTTGCCTGCCACCGCAACCGGCGCCGGCGCACGCGCCCGCCATGCGGCGGCATCAACCAACACGTCCATGGCGCCGGCCTCCGCGTCGATCCGGATGACGTCGCCCTCGCGCAGCCTGGAAAAGGGTCCCCCGTCAGACGCTTCCGGGGTGACGTGGATGGCGGCGAGCACCTTGCCCGAGGCGCCCGACATGCGGCCGTCAGTCAGCAAGGCCACACGCTGCCCGCGGTCCTGCAATGCAGCGAGCGTGGGGGTGAGCTTGTGAAGCTCCGGCATGCCGTTGGCGCGTGGTCCTTGCCCGCGCACCACGGCCACGAAATCCCCCGTGAGCTCCCCTGCATTGAATGCGTCCAGCACCGCCTCCTGGGATTCGAAGATGCGCGATGGCGCCTCGATCCACCGGAATGCCGGCGCCACTGCAGAGAGTTTCACCACCGCGCGGCCAAGGTTGCCCTGCAGGCGGCGCAGCCCGCCCTCGCCATCGAACGGCGCAGCCATTCCGCGCACCACTGAGTCGTCCTTCGATTGCAGGGGCGCGTCGCGCCAGCGCAGTGACAGGTTGTCGAGGTACGGCTCCATTGCCTGCTGACGCAAGTCGCCGCCATGCACGCATGCGATGTCGGGATGCAGGAGGCCGGCATCGATCAATTCGCGGATCACCAGGCCCAGCCCGCCGGCTGCATGGAAGTGGTTGACGTCGGCGGAACCGTTTGGATAGATCCGCGCCAGCAAGGGCGTGGCTTGCGACAGTTCGTCCAGGTCGTCCCAGTCGATCAGCAAACCCGCCGCGCGCGCCATCGCTACCAGGTGCAGCGCGTGGTTGGTGGAGCCGCCGGTAGCGGACAACCCGACCATCGCATTGACGATGGCTTTCTCATTAACGGTGCGCGCCAGCGGACGGTAATCGTCGCCCAGCGCGGTGATGCGCAGCGCCTGTTCTGTTGCGGCAACGGTCAGCGCGTCGCGCAGTGGCGTACCCGGATTGATGAACGCGCTGCCAGGCATGTGCAGCCCCATCACCTCCATCAGCATCTGGTTGGAATTGGCGGTGCCGTAGAACGTGCAGGTGCCGGGGCTGTGGTACGAGGCAGCCTCAGCCTCCAGCAGTTCGTCGCGGCTCGCCTGGCCCAACGCGTAGCGCTGGCGCACGTCCGCCTTGGTCTTGTTGGGCAGGCCGGAGGGCATCGGTCCCGCCGGCACGAACACCACCGGCAAATGTCCGAAACTCAGCGCGCCGATCAGCAGGCCCGGCACGATCTTGTCGCACACGCCGAGGCACAACACCGCGTCGAACATCTCGTGCGACAGCGCCACCGCGGTGGACATGGCAATCACGTCGCGCGAGAACAGCGACAGCTCCATGCCGGCACGGCCCTGGGTCACGCCATCGCACATCGCCGGCACGCCACCCGCCACCTGCGCGCTGCCGCCCGCGTTGCGCGCGGCCATGCGAATCAGCGCTGGATAGTGCTCCATTGGCTGGTGCGCGCTCAGCATGTCGTTGTAGGCGGTGACGATGCCGATGTTGCCGCCGTTGCCGCTGCGCAAGTTGGCCTTGTCCAAGCCCGCCGCGGCGAAGCCATGCGCGAGATTTCCGCAACCGAGGTCCTGGCGGGCAGGCGCTGCATCGCGGGCAGCGTCCATGCGCGCCAGGTAGTCACTGCGCAGGCGCTGGCTGCGCTGCGCAATGCGCGCGGTGACACGCTCGACCACGGGATGCAGCGTGCTCATGCTCATGGACTCCAGTGGATCTGCACGCGATGGTCACGCGCATGCAGCAACGCGGCAACCGGGAAGCCATGGCCGGCGTCTTGCCGCTGGGCACGGCGCAATACCTGCCGCTTGTCATCGCCCGAGACCACCAGGTGGAGTTGGCGGGACCGCAACAGGCGGGGCAGGGTCAGGCTGATGCGCGCGAAAGGCGCTTCCGGCGGACGCGGATCAGGCAGCGTGGCGATGGTGTCCACGCCAGTGTCCATCGCAAGGCCCTCGGCGAGGTTGGCCGCCCCCGGGAACAGCGATGCGAAATGGCCATCCGCGCCCATCCCGAGCAGCACGGCATCGAAGGGCTGCGGGTTGAGCGCCAGCATCCCGCGGGACTGGGCGAGCGATGCATCGATGTTGCCATCCTCGCGCGTCAGGCGATTGACCACGACGCCCTGGTGCGCGGCAAAAGCTGCACGCAGGGCAGTCAGGTTGCAGGCAGGATGGTCATGCGGGACGCAGCGTTCATCGGTGGGGATTGCGCTGATGCCGGGCACGTTGGCTGACCGGGCCAGCCGCGCGTAGATCGGCAGTGGCGTGCGGCCCCCGGCCAGCGCAATCCAGGCGATACCGCGCGCCTTGATTGCGTCGGCGCAAGCGTGCTCGAGTTCGCCCGCGACGTGCGCCGCCAATGCGTCGAGGCTTGCGTGGTCATGCTCGATCCAGCTCATCCGGTCCAGCTCATTCAGTCCAACTCACTTGTCCGGTTCATCGCGCGTATCACTCGCGCCAGCCGTGGCCGTGGCGCTCGGTCAGGGACACCGCGGCGCCGGGCCCCCAGGTGCCGGCTGGATAAGGTTTAGGTGGCACGCCGGCGGCGCGCCAGCCGTCGAGGATGGCGTCTACCCACTGCCACGCGGCTTCGGTTTCGTCGCGGCGCACGAACAAGGTGCGGTTGCCTTCGATCGCGTCAAGATACAGGCGCTCGTAGGCCAGGCGGCGGCGTGCGCTTGCGAACTCCTCGTGGAAATCGAGGTCCAGGGACACGGGGGAAAGCCGCAGGCCATTGCGGTCCAGGCCAGGCGTCTTGCTCATCAGCTGCAGCTCGATGCGCTCTTCCGGTTGCAGGCGAATCAGCAGGCCGTTGGGTTGCATGTTGGCGCCGGTGCTGCCGCCGAAGATCGAATGCGGCACTTTGCGGAACTGCAGGTAGATCTCGGTGCAGCGCGAGGGCATGCGCTTGCCGGTGCGCAGGTAGAAGGGCACGCCCGACCAGCGCCAGTTGTCCACGTGTGCGCGCAGGGCAGCGTAGGTTTCGGTGGGGCTGGCGCGGCCGAGATCCTGAGCGTAGCCCGGCACCGCAATGCCGCCAATCGCGCCCGCCGTGTACTGCCCGGCCACGGATTCCGCGCTCACCTGGTCGCGCCCGATGGTGCGAAGCGCCTGCAGCACCTTGATCTTTTCGTTGCGCACGGCGTCCGGGTCGAACTTTGCGGGCGGTTCCATCGCTACCAGGCACAGCAACTGCAGCAAGTGGTTCTGGAGCATGTCGCGCATTGCGCCGGAGTCGTCGTAGTAGTCGCCCCGGCCTTCCACGCCGACGGTCTCGGCAACCGTGATCTGTACCTGCTCGATATGCCGCGCATTCCACAGCGGCTCGAACATCGCGTTGCCAAACCGCAGCGCGATGAGGTTTTGCACGCCTTCCTTGCCCAGGTAGTGGTCGGCCCGGTAGACCTGTTGTTCGTCGAACACCTCAGCTACGCCATCGTTGATGGCGATGGCGCTGGCCAGGTCCTTGCCGATGGGCTTTTCAAGCATGACCCGGGTGCCGGCGCCGGCCGCGCCATGCCGGCCCAGCGCGTGGCAGGCCGGGACATAGAAGCGCGGCGCGGTGCTGAGGTGGTAGAGCACATCGCCGGTGCGCAGTTCGGCCACCCTGGCCGCAAGCCCATGCATCGAGGCGTCGTCATCGACGCTGGCGGCAACGTAGTCAATGCGCTCCAGCAAGCCGCGCAAGGCGCCGTCGTTGTGCTCGGCGCGCGGGATGCGCTGGTCGATGCTGCCGGCCACGGTGGCGGCAAAGGCGTCGCGGTCCAGATCGCCGCGCGCGGTGCCGAGGATGCGCAAGTCCCGCGGCAGCAAACCTTCTGCCTGCAGGCTGTACAGGGATGGCAACAGCATGCGCTGCGCGAGGTCGCCAGTGGCGCCGAACACGGTCAGCAGCGACGCGGGCGCGGCAGGCGTCACGAAGGGGATCCGGGGTGGGGCATGCCTGAAGCTTAATGGGTCGCAGGACAGGATGGACGTGCATTCGATTTCATGCAGGGCGCGCGTCCCCCTGGGGTGATCCAGCTCTCGCATGGGCACGTCACACATGCGGCGTTAGAATCGAGTTTTTATCCCAGAGTGGATCCATGACCCGTCCCAACTCGCTGGATCGCGAGCAACTCCTGGCCTGCGCGCGCGGGGAAATGTTCGGCCCCGGCAATGCGCGGCTGCCCGCGCCGCCCATGTTGATGTTCGACCGCATTACCCACATCAGCGATGAAGGTGGCCCGAACGGCAAGGGATTCATCCGCGCCGAGCTCGATGTCACTCCGGAGCTGTGGTTCTTCGCCTGCCACTTCGAAGGCGATCCGGTCATGCCGGGGTGCCTTGGCGTGGACGCAATGTGGCAGTTGACGGGTTTTTTCCTGCCATGGCTGGGCGAAACCGGCCGCGGGCGGGCACTGGGCGTTGGCGAAGTCAAATTCACCGGGCAGGTGCTGCCAGACGCCAGGGTGGTCAGTTATGAGATCGACATCCGGCGTGTCCTGCGCGGCAGGTTGCGCATGGTGATTGCCGATGGACGCACCTATGTCGACGGCCGCGAGATCTATGTCGCCAAGGATCTGCGGGTTGGGCTGTTCGGTACCACGGAGGGTTTCTGATCATGGGCGAGACATCCAAAAGGCGCGTAGTCGTCACCGGCTACGGCATCGTCTCTTGCATCGGCAACGACGCGGACACCGTGAGCGCGGCGCTGCGGGCGGGCACGGCGGGAATCCGCCACCTCCCGGAATACGTGGAACTCGGCCTGCGCAGCCACGTGGCGGGTGTGCCGGAGATCGACCTGGAAATGGCCATCGACCGCAAGCAGAAGCGCTTCATGGGCGATGCCGCGGCCTACGCTGCGGTAGCGATGCGCGATGCGATGCTTGACGCAGGCCTCACCCAGGAGGCGACCAGCAACCCGCGCATCGGCTTGATCGTGGGGTCCGGTGGCGCGTCGCCCGAATGGCAGATCGCGACCGCGGATTTGATGCGGCAGAAAGGCGTGCGCAAGGTGGGCCCGTACATGGTCCCCCGCACCATGTGTTCCACGGTATCGGCGGCGCTGGCCACCGCGTTTGCTATCAAGGGCGTCAGCTACTCGCTGTCGGCAGCCTGCGCCACCTCCGCGCACTGCATCGGCGCCGCGGCCGACCTGATCCGCCACGGCGCGCAGGACATCGTGTTCGCCGGTGGCGGCGAGGAGGAACACTGGGGCATGAGCGCCCAGTTCGACGCGATGGGCGCGCTATCGACCCGTTTCAACGACACGCCTGAAACGGCCTCGCGCCCCTACGACGTGGATCGGGACGGCTTTGTGATCGCCGGTGGTGGCGGCATCGTGGTGCTTGAGGACTTTGACCACGCAGTGGCGCGCGGTGCACGCATCCACGCCGAGCTTCTGGGATACGGCGTGACCAGCGACGGGGCGGACATGGTCGCCCCCAGCGGAGAAGGTGCGGTGCGCTGCATGAAGATGGCGATGGCGGGGCTTGACGCCCCGATCGACTACCTCAACACCCACGGTACCTCGACGCCGCTCGGCGACGTCACCGAGCTCGGTGCGATCCGGGCCGTATTCGGCGACGCGGTACCGCCGCTGTCGTCGACCAAGGCGCTCAGCGGCCATTCGCTGGGCGCGGCCAGTGTGCACGAGGCGATCTACTGCCTGCTGATGATGCGGGATGGCTTCATTGCCGGCTCTGCCAACATCACCACGCTGGATCCGCGCTGCGAAGGGTTCCCGATCGTGCGCGAAAGCCGGGATGCGCAGTTGCACACGGTGATGTCGAACAGCTTCGGGTTTGGCGGCACCAACGCGGCGTTGGTGTTCGGGCGGGTCTGACCCTTCCCGGCGCATCGTCCGCGGCGGCCCCGCCGGGTGCCGCGGGCCCGGCAAGATAAGTCTGTATTCGGAGCGCGATGCACCCTAGGATGGGTGGACCATACGCCATCGGATGCAAATGAATACCTCTGTCAATCGCCAGTTCCGCCTTGCCGCACGCCCCGTCGGCCTGCCCAAGTCCAGCGACTGGACGTTGGGCGAAGTCGCGGTGCCGGAGCCGGGTGACGGCGAGTTCCTGGTCCGCGTCGAATACATCTCGCTGGATCCGGCGATGCGCGGCTGGATGAACGAGGGCAAATCCTATGTGCCGCCGGTAGGCATCGGCGAGGTCATGCGCGCGTATTCCGCCGGCGAGGTGGTGGCGTCGAACAATCCGAAGTTTCCGGTGGGCAGTCGCGCCGCCGGCGTGTTTGGCGTGCAGCAATACGCGATCTCCGACGGCAAGGGCGCACGCGTGGCCGACACCGCGCTGGCGCCGCTGCCTACCTACCTGAGCGTGCTGGGGATGACCGGCATGACCGCGTATTTCGGCCTGCTCGACGTCGGGGCCGCGAAGGAGGGCGATACCGTGGTGGTGTCCGGCGCTGCGGGCGCGGTCGGCATGGTGGTGGGGCAGGTGGCCAGGATCAAGGGCTGCCGGGTGGTCGGCATTGCGGGCGGTACGGACAAGTGCAGATATCTGGTCGATGAGCTTGGCTTCGATGCGGCCATCGACTACAAGCACGAGGACGTGCGCATCGCGCTGCGCCAGCATTGCCCGAAGGGCATCGACGTGTACTTCGACAATGTCGGCGGCGAGATCCTCGACATCGCGCTGGGGCAGCTGGCCATGCATGCGCGGGTGGTGATATGCGGCGCGATCTCGCAGTACAACGCCACCGAGGGCGTCAAGGGCCCCGCGAATTACCTCTCGCTGTTGGTCAAC
>Ga0136611_10002989_pt1 | contig 11814 bp, 11 predicted proteins | sample AntDrymUQ2232306_2_FD_106645 | JGI IMG/M metagenome (GOLD analysis project Ga0136611, IMG submission 106645) | Polar desert sand microbial communities from Dry Valleys, Antarctica - metaG UQ223 (23.06) | ecosystem: Environmental > Terrestrial > Soil > Desert | place: Antarctica: Dry Valley... | reverse complement strand
GTCGTGTTACGGGTGATGATCACCGCGTCGTCGTCGCGGGCGTTCACGAAGCGCCGGATCGACTCCCGCGCACCCTCGTACGCAGCGGTCGCGGCCCGCGACTTGAAGCCGGCACCACGATGGACGCTCGAGTACCACTCGAGGAGCTCGTTGACCGCGTCGGCCACGCGTACCAGCGCCGGTGCGGATGCGGCGAAGTCGAGGTTGACGTATCGGCGCGTGCCACCGGTGACCAGAGGCACCTCGGTGTCCGCCCCGACCAGGCGCAGGAGGTCGCTGTCATGCACCGATGCCGATTCCGAAGGCTGGACGGTCATCGGCGCATCCTACTCCCGAGCTCAGGGCAGGAAGACCAGCTTTGCGGCCGCCAGGACCAGCACCACGGCCAGCACCCGCCGCAATCCGAGGATGCTGAATCGGGCAGCCCCGATCCATGAGCCGATGAGCCCGCCGGCGGCCACGACCGCGATCCATATTGGGATCGCCGCCGGGAGCGCCACACCGCCGGTCGCCAGGCCGATGAGGCCGCTGACCGAGTTGGCGAGGATGAATGCCCCCGACAGGCCGGCCGCATCCTTCGTGCGCGCCCATCCGGCGAGCACCAGCAGTGGGGTCAGGAAGATGCCGCCGCCAGTCCCGGTGAGTCCCGCGAGAAGGCCGATCCCCGCCCCGCTTGCCACGCCGGGCAGCCACGGCACGCCACGCGCGTGCTCTCCCCCTTCTTCGGTGCTGGCGGTCGCCAGTCGCAGTGCGCCGAAGACAAGCACCGCTCCGACCACTGGACGAAAGACCTCGCCCGGCAGCTCGATGAGTCCGCCGACGAACGCCATCGGTATCGAGCCGATCACGAGCGGCAGAAGCTGCCGCCATGGCAGGTGACCCGCGCGCGAGAACCTGATGACCACGATGCTCGCCACGAACAGGTTGAGCGCCAGCGCCGTCGGCCGCATGGTGGCAGGTGCCACGCCCACGAGCGCCATGGCCGCCAGGTACGCCGATGCGCCCGCGTGCCCGACGCTGGAGTACAGGAGCGCGGCCGCAAAGAAGAGGGCCGCGAGGATCAGGACGACCTCGATGGTCACCGGCGCGGCTGGCGCGTGCCGTCAGCCGGCGACGGCGGATGGATCCTCGCGCCGGAGGAGGATGCCGAGGTACGCGCGCCACGGTCCGACCTCCACGTCGTGCGAGCCCGCCATGCCCGCGAAGATCTGCGACACGTGGTCAAGGTCGTGGATCGCCCACGTGGAGAGCAGCTCGCGCAGCGTGACCTCGCCGAGCGAGGGATGCAGACCTCGTCGGTCGAGGTCCTCTTCGCTCACCAGATCGGCGAGCCGCGCGAGGTTTTCCGAACGCAGCGTGGCGAAGTGATCGACGAGATCGTTCAGGCTGGCGTCGACATCGCGGTCGAGCATCGCGGTCCGGTCGAATCGGTCGAACGGCACGCTGGTGCCGTCGGTGAGGACGCGTTCGGTCCGCGCGATCCAGTCGGTCAGCTCGCCCGTGATGAGGTGGCCGACCACGTCGCGCGGCCGCCAGCCTTCGGGAACGTCGGTCGTATCGGTCCACGATTCCGGCAGGTCGTACAGCAGGCTGCGAAGAACGTCCGGCGTCCTGCGCAGGATCGACGTCGTCTCGCCGATGAAGTCCGTCATGTCAGCTCCCGATCCGCGTCGATGAGCGCGGTCCCCAGCACGCGGGCCACCGTGGGGAAGGCATGGATCGTATCGGCCAGCGTGGCGAGAGGGACTCGTGCTCGGATGGCGAGGACGCATTCGTGGATCGCCTCGCTGACGGCGGGGCCGGCCATGAAGGCTCCCACCAGCACGCGCTTGCGGCGGTCGACCACGATCGTCACGTGCCCTTCGGCCTCCATGGTGTAGCCGCGCGCCGAGGCGCCGATGTCCGCGGTCCACTCCCCGGCGTCGATGCCGCGTTGCTTGGCCTGGCCGACGAGCAGGCCAACTGATGCCGTCTCCGGATCGGTGTAGGTGGCCCGCGGAATCGCGTCGAGAAACGGCCGGTACTCGCGGTCACCCAGTGCGATGCGTGCGGCGGCCTCGCCGGTGTAGTGGCCGAGGTGGGTGTGCATCTCCGGGCCGGCCGCGTCGCCAGCGATGAAGACGTTGTCGGCCACGCGCAGCCGGTCGTCGGGCGTCAGGCGGCCGCGCTCGAGCTTCACGCCGATGCTGTCGAGGCCCAAGCCGTCCAGCGGGACATCGCGGCCGATGGCCACCAGGATCTCGTGTCCCTTGGCGCTGTCCCCCGTGGAGAGCTCGACCAGATGAGGCCCATCCTTCCGACGACGGGGTCGCACGGAGGTCGCGCGCGCGCCCAGCCTGAGCGTCACCCCGTCGCGCTCCAGGCCCTCGGCAAGCAGCGCGCTCGATCGCGGATGCTCCCGGTCGTGGACGCGATCGCGGGGATGGACCAGGGTCGTCGGCACGCCGTAGCGTGCGTACACCTGGGCGAGCTCCACGCCCGTAGGTCCGCCTCCGAGGATGACCAGGGAGCGGGGCAGCTCACGGGTTGCGGTGCCCTCGACGTTCGACCACGGATTCGCATCGGCCAGACCGGGCACGTCGGTGGGCGTCCGGCTCACGGAGCCCACGGCAAGGATGACGGCCCCCGCCTCGAGGACCCGATCGCCGATCCGGACGCGCCCCGGGCCGTTCAGGCTCGCCGAGCCGCGGATGGCGGCGGCGCCGGCCTCCTCGAGTGAACGCACGTGGCCAGAGTCATCGGGCTCAGGGGTCTTGGTGCGGTTGATCATGTAGTCGCGAAAGTCGGACGCCTTGCGCCACGGGTAGTCGCCGCCGCCATGGTGCACGGCTGCCGCGTGGAGCAGTGCCTTGGACGGCATGCAGGCCCAGAACGGGCATGAGCCACCGAAGAGCGCCCGGTCGGCGATGGCCACCGATGCGCCCTTCGACAGGGCGTAGTTCGCGGCCGCCTCGCCGGCGGTTCCGGCGCCGATAACGACAAGGTCGAATCTGTCCATGGCCGGCATCATACGCAGCCGCGCCTGAAGACTACGTTTTGGGGAGGACCTCGCTGCCGCCGATCCAGATTCGGTGCGGCCGCACCGAGCCCATGAGCAGCGCGAAGGCGCCCTCATGCTCGGCATCCCAGGCGACGAGATCGGCGGCCATGCCGGTGCGCAGCGCCCCGATCTCATTCTCGTGGCCCAGCGCGGCCGCGCCGCCCGACGTCGCTGCGCTCAGCGCTTCGGAGACGGTCATCCGCAGCAGGGTCGCGCCGAGGCCGATGACCAGCGGCATCCCGCCAAATCCACCGTAGGTTCCCGCGTTCGCGTCGCTTGCCAGCGCGACCGTGGCACCGGCACCGATCAGCGCGCGCGCCGGCGCCATCCGATCACGCAGCACGAGCGCGGGTGCGGGGAGCAGCGTGGCGACGGTCGTGGAAGCGGCCAGGACTCCCACGTCGTGAGCGTCCAGCTGCTCGAGGTGGTCGACCGAATCGGCCCCCAGCCGGACCCCGAGCGCGGCGGCTCCGGTCAGGGCCAGCTGATCCGCGTGCAGGCGCACGCCAAGGCCCGCAGCCTGCGCGGCGCGGGCAACCCGCTCCGTCGCGGCGAGGTCGAAGAACCCGTCGTCGCAGAAGACGTCCACGAACTCGGCGAGCCCCTCCGCGGCGACCGCCGGGATCATGTCCTCCGCGACGTGAGTCGCGTACTCCCCCATGGAGGCCGCCTCACGCGGCACGGCGTGGGCGCCGAGGAAGGTGCGGGCTACCCGCAACGGAAGCCGTTCCGCGACGCGCCCGATGATCCGGAGGTGCCGCAGCTCCTCGTGGAGCGAGAGGCCGTAGCCCGACTTGCATTCGATGGTCGTGGTACCCGCGGCCAGCGCTGTGCGCAGCCTCGCCTCGACCAGGGCCTCGAGCGTCGCGTCGTCGGCCCGCCGCGTTGACGCGACCGTGCGCAGGATCCCGCCGTCGGTGTACGGCGCACTCTCGAGGCGCGCGCCGGCCTCATCGGCTCGGTCGCCCGCGAAGACGGGGTGCGTGTGAGAGTCCACCAGTCCTGGAGTCACCAGCGCCGAACCGAGGTCAACTCGTTCCGCATCGGTATCTGGAGCTTCCGAGCGAGGACCGACCCACGCTATCCGGCCGTCGCGCACCAGGAGCGCCCACGGCGAGATACCAGCCGGCGCCAGGCGGCCGCTGCCGCTGAGGAAGAGAGGCGCGCCGTCGCTCATCCGGCCGGACGCGCGGCCCGTCGCGCGCGCCGTGCCCGAACCTGGAGGGTGGTGAGCAGGAGCCCCGCGAGGATGAAGAGCACGCCCACCAGCTGGAAGGGCGATGGCGCCTCGGACAGGATCCAGATGCCGAGCAGAACGGACCCCACCGGCTGGATCGTCAGCACGACCGATGTGATGGCCGCCGGCAGCCGCGGCAGGCTGATGCTGATGAGCAGCCAGCCGACGACCTGCACGCCGAGGGCGAGGAGCAGGAGCCAGCCATGCGCGGGCCAGGCGGGAACCAGGTCGACCTCACCCAATGGAAGTCCCATGAGCAGCGAGAAGAACGCGGCCGACAGGGTGGCGTCGAAGAGGGGCCCCGCTGGGCGTCGTCTATCGGCGTTTGCCCGACGCTGGACCAGGAGGAAGCCCGCGTACGCCACGCCGGTGCCGAGACCGAAGGCGACGCCAAGCATGGGGTTCTTGCCGTAGGCCCCCTCGCCGCCGAGGACGCCGCTGATCAGGACGACGCCCATGAGGACGATGGGCACGGAAGCGGCCACCCGCCAGCCCGGTCGCTCCCCCAGCATCATCCAGGCGACGATCGGCACCAGGACCACTTGCGTGTTGCCCAGGACGGTCGCCAGTCCGGCACCGACCTCCTCGATGGCGTGATGCCATAGGACGAGGTCCACGGCAAAGAACAGGCCGGCGACCCAGGCCAGCCGCGCCTGGCCGCGTGCCCGTTGCCCGTATCGGCGCTGCTCGTACCACGCCAGCAGGGCGAGAGGCGGGAGCGCATACGCGCAGCGGAAGATGGCGGCGGTTGCGGGTGAGACATCGGCCAGCCGCACGAAGATCGCCGAGAAGGCGATGGTCAGGGCACCGAGGACTGCGGTGAGGACCGGCCGTCGGGCGAGGCCGCGGGCTGCTGCGCGGGCGAATGTCACCTGCTGAGCGTACCGGCCCGTCGAACGGCGTGCGGATCATGCAGGCGCGGCGAGGTCTCGGCGCGGGAAGACGATGAGCGTGTAGATGACCGGAACGACGGCTGCGGCAAAGACAATCACAAAGTCCAGCCATCGCACATCGCCGGTCAGGATCGCGCCGGGGTTGAAGTGGTGCAGCAGCGAGTAGTCCTGCGTCCATGCAGCAGCTGTCCACAGCGATCCGAGGATCTCGAGGAAGTAGTGGAGCAGGAGCCACGCGAGGGTTATGCCGATGGCCGGACCCGGCCGGTCGAATGTGACCGAAGCGGCCAGTCCGAAGGTGGTGAACGCCGCCCACAGGCCGAAGCCATTGAGGATCACGAGCGGCAATCCACTCAGGTCGAGCTCGCCGCCGATCCCCAGGGCCATGGAGCTGCCGATCATCCCGCCGAGCAGGGCCATGATCACGAGCAGCACGATGAGCAGCAGCGCCACGAGCAGGCTGATGTAGACCGAGACGCGCGAGATGGGACGCGCCAGCAGGACCTCCAGCGTGCCCCGGGCGCGCTCTCCGGCCACGGCGGTGGCGGATGCGCCGACCGCGAAGATGCCGAGCATGGCGATCGCCAGCGGGTGCTGCATGCCGAGCGTGGTCGCGCCGGGCAGGGTGAAGAGCGATCCCGAGCCCACGTTGAGAAGCTCGCGCGGGAGCGCACCCGAGTTCGCGAGCTCCTGCATGGCATCGCTGAACGCGCTGTAGATGATCGGGATCAGCACGCCCCAGGCGATGGCCGCAAGCAGCACGATCAGCAGGCGTGTGCGCTGCCATCGCAGCGTCTGGCGGAAGAGCCTGGCGTTCACGACCCCGCCTCGCGGTCGCCGTTTCGCGCAGGCGTGTCTGCATCGGCGTAGTACTCCAGGAACGCCTCCTCGAGGCTCGCGGGCTCGATGGTGAGATCCTCGAGGCTGGGCGAGGCGATGGCGCGCACGAACTCCGCCACCTCGCCGGTGAGCGTCCCCTGGACACGGTTGCCGTGGACCTCCACGTCCTGGAGGCCCGGCAGCGAGCCCAGCTCGGGGGTCCCTCCGCGCCAGCGGAGCATGACGCGGCGACGGCGACGGGCGAGGAGGTCGCCCACGTCGTGGATGGCCATCAGGTGACCGGCGCGGATGATCGCCACGCGGTCGCAGAGGCGCTCCACCTCCGAGAGGACGTGCGAGCTGAAGAAGATGGTGCGGCCCTCGGCGCGCAGGTCCTCCAGGATGCGGTAGAAGGCCTGCTGCATCAGCGGGTCGAGCCCCTCGCTCGGCTCGTCCAGGATCGCCAGCTCGGGGTCGTGCTGCAGTGCCTGCACCACGCCGATCTTCTGCCGCATGCCACGCGAGTAGTCGCGGACCCGGCGCTTCAGCACCGCCGTGGAGAGCTCCAGCCGCTCGCACAGCTCTGGCCGCCGATGCGCCTCGCGGCCCTGGAGGTCGCCCAGGTAATCGAGCGCCTCCTCACCGGTCAGCGAGTCGTACAGCGCTATTCCGCCCGGCAGGTAGCCCGTGAGGCGGCGGATCTCGACCGAGTCGGCCTCGACATCCATGCCGAGCACGGTCGCGGAGCCTGACGTGGCGTGCAGGTACCCCAGCAGCGTCCGAATGGTGGTGGACTTACCCGAGCCATTTGGCCCCAGGAAGCCATAGATCTCGCCCCGCGCCACCTCCAGCGTCAGATCGGTGAGCGCGGGCACAGAGCCGTAGCGCTTCGTGAGCGCCCGGGTGCTGATGACCGACTCGTGCGGTGTGCCCTCCACGCGACTGATCCTAGCGTCCCGCTACCATCCGGCGATGAACGTCCTTGTCATCGGCGCCGGAGCCTTCGGAACCTGGACTGCCCGATGGCTACTCCGTCGTGGCGCATCCGTGACGCTGGTCGACCAGTACGGCCCGGGTAACTCGCTCGCGAGCTCCGGCGACGAGTCGCGGGTCACTCGCTCCGCGCACGGGCCCGACGCCCACTACCCGATGTGGCAGCGGCGCTCGCTCGAGCAGTACGTGCAGCTGGATCCTTCGCTCTTCGTTCGCACGGGCGTCCTGTGGTTCGCCGGCCGCGACGACGGCTTCGAGGCGGATTCAGCCGCCACGCTGGGCACGCTGGGCATCCCCAACGAGCGCCTCGGTGTCGACGAGCTGGGGCAGCGGTGGCCGCAGATCACGCCGGACGGCATCACCTGGGCGCTGCATGAGCCCGATGGCGGCGTCCTGATGGCACGCCGTGGCGTCGCTACCGCCGCGCGGGCATTCGTGGAGGAGGGCGGGGAGGTCCGCATCGGTCTGGCCCGGGTGGATGGCGATGCGATCACGGTCAACGACGAGGAGATGCGCGCCGACGTGGTGGTCTTTGCCGCAGGCCCGTGGCTTCCCAAGCTGCTGGGGCCACTGTCCGGGCTCGAGATCTCGGTACCGCAGCAGGAGATCGTCTACTTCGCCACGCCTCCGGGCGATGACCGATTCGACGCGGGGCAGCACCCGACCTGGGTCGACTACGACGGTGCCTATTACGGGCTGCCCTCCATCGAGCGTCGCGGGTTCAAGATCGCCCCGGATTGGCCCGGACCGATCGTCGACCCCGACCGCCAGGAGCGCCGACTTTCCGATGAGCGAGTCGATTTCGCGCGGGCGTACCTGCGGCGTCGCTTCCCGGCGATGGCCAACCAGCCGGTATCGGAGGGGCGCGTGTGCCAGTACGAGCTCACCGCGGACACGCATTTCATCATCGATAGGCATCCGTCCATTGCCGGCGCCTGGATCGTCGGTGGCGGGTCCGGCCACGGCTACAAGCACGGCCCCGCGATTGGCGAGTACCTCTCCGCCCTGGTGATGGAGGACGCGGCAGCCGCGGCTACCCTCGCCCCGCCCGATGATCGCTTCGCGTTGCGACCGCGCGCTTCCGCACTCGGGATGCGCACGTCCGGGGCGGCGCCCGAGGTCACTCCTCCGCCCTGATCTCCCCGAGCGCATGGGCGAATACGCCGAGGGTGGGACTAGCGGCTGACCCGGGTGGCGCGCAGGATCGTGCGGAGCCCGGCGCGCTGGCCGTACATCAGGACACCCGCGCTGTAGATCCGAGACGCGAGCCAGATTGCACCCACCAGCGTCACGGCCATGAGCACGAGCGCGATCAGGATGTCGGACGCCGGGACGCTCGTCAGGAGCATTCGCGCGGGCATCAGGAACGGGCTGAAGAAGGGGACGAGGGAGAGGGCTGCCACCCAGCCGGCGTCGGGGGAATTCAACGCGGTGAACGAGACCAGGTAGCCACCGATCGAGAGGAACATGAGCGGGCCGGCCGCCTGCTGAACGTCCTCGATGCGCGACACCATCGAGCCCGCTGCCGCGTAGAGCGTGCAATACAGCACGAACCCCAGGAGGAAGAATGCAGCCAGGGCGGGCAGCATCCAGGGCTCCAGCGTGGGCAGCTCGAACGACGCCCCGGCACCGATGTTGAGGAGCTCCGATACGGGCCCGTTCGCGACGAGTCCCAGCAGAACGGCGCCGATGATGACCAGATACTGGGTCAGGCCCGCCGCTCCGGTGCCCAGCACTTTGCCGGTGAGCAGCTGGCGCGGCGTGGCGGCGGTGATGAGCAGCTCCATGACCCTGTTCGACTTCTCCTCTGCCACGCTCTGCGCCACCCAGTTGCCGTAGGTGATGATCGCCATGAAGGTCAGGATCACCACCACGTAGGCGACCAGCAGCGCCGGGCCGTAGTCCTCGTCCTCCAGCGCGTCCGGATCCGCCGAGGTGGCGGTGAAGGCAGGCGGCCGGAAGAGCTCCGCGCCCTGCGCGGGGGCAACTCCTGCCTGCGCCAGGCGATCCGACGTCGCCAGGGAGGAGGCCGCCTGCGTCACCAGCAGCCGAGTCAGGCTGGTAGGGCCCTCGTTGCTCAGGTACTCGAAGGCAAGGTCACCATCGGCTCCGCGAGAGATGGTCAGCAGGCCATCCAGGGTCCCGTCCCGAACCGCCTGCGCGGCGACGGCGGGGTCATTCGCCACGGAGACGGTCGCGCCATCGGTGCCGGCAGCGTCGCCCGCGACCGCGAGCGTGCCACGGATCGCCGCCGCCGGATCTGAGGGGAGGTCGGTGGCGCGGATGTCCAGCGCGATCTGGGGAGGCTCGTCGTCGAGGCCGACGGCCTGGAGGATGGTGGGCAGCAAGGTCACCGCGAGCACCGCGACGGCCAGCAGGAGGGTGGTGATCACAAAGGAGCGGCTGCGGACGCGCACCAGGTACTCGCGCTGCGCGACATGTCCCGCGTTCGGCCAGAGCGCGCTCATGCCGTGGTGCCTTCACGCGTGGATGCCGCCAGGTGCTCCTCGTCCTCGTCCACGGCCCGGCGCCCCACATGCTCGATGAAGACCTCCTCGAGGCTGGGCTCGGTGATCTCGAAGCGCGTGACGCGCTGCCCCTGGTCGAGCGCCGCACGCAGGATGGTGTCGGGGTCGAGCGCCGCCGGCAGGTGCAGCTCAACGAAGTCGGCTCTCCGGGCACCGACGGTGACGCCGTCCAACGCCGTCAGCCCTTCGATGAACTGGCCGTCGCCCTCCGTGGCGAGTCTCAGCACCCGCCGGCCCATTGCCCTTCGGACGTCGCGCACCGAGCCGTGCACCACCACTCGCCCCTGGTCCACGATGGCGATCGCCTCGCACAGCTCCTCCACGGTCTCCATCTGGTGCGTGCTGAAGATCAGCGTCTTGCCGCGCTCGCGCATGGTGAGGAACGCTTCCTTGAGGAGTCGCACGTTGATCGGATCGAGGCCGGTGAACGGCTCGTCCATGATCATCACGTCGGGGTCGTGCAGGACCGCCGCGATGAACTGGATCTTCTGCTGGTTGCCCTTGGAGAGCTCCTCCACCCTGCGGGCACGATAGTCGGGGATGCGGAATCGCTCCAGCCACTCCTCGATCTCCGCGGTCGCGTTGGCGCCGCTGATGCCGTAGAGCGCCGCGAAGAATCGAAGCTGCTCGGCGACGCGCATCTTCGGGTAGAGGCCTCGCTCCTCGGGCAGGTAGCCCCAGGTGCGCCGCGGAAGATCGGTGTTGACGGTTCCGTTCCATGTGACCGAGCCGGAGTCCGCGCGAAGGATGTCCAGCACGATACGCATGCACGTGGTCTTGCCTGCGCCGTTGGCTCCGAGGAGGCCAAAGATCCGCCCGGGCTCAACGCTGAACGATGCGTTGTCCAGCGCCAGGACATCGCCGAAGCGCTTGGTGACCGAATCGACGACGAGGCTCATTGGTGTCGAGGCGCCCGGGTGCCTAGCCGGCCTCGAAGGATTCGGCGATCTGGTCGAAAATCGGGCCGTACTCGGCCAGCGTCTCGGCCGGTGCCGAGAAGGTGAGGGTGTAGCCACTTCCATTCGCCACGAGGGCGTACTGCGTGACGGCCACATCCGTCGATGATCCATCCTCGCCGGCGACGGTCCACTCGTAGCGCAGGACCGCGGCGTCTCCCGGCTCACCCGCTGCCGACGCACTCGCTGCGCCCGCCGAGGCACCGGACGCCGCCGTCGAGGGATCGTTTCCGCTGCTGCAGGCTGCCACGGAGATGACCAGGAACAGCGCGGCGCCCAGGCGTGCACCCGCATGACTTAGAGAGGCGAACATCGGCCGACGGCACCTGAGGAATTGGACTCGGGCATCTTGGCACTCGCGCCCGTGTCCGGCACTTCGAGGCCGCGCGGTGCCTCTGCTACACTCCGAAATCCGAACCGCCACGCGCCCTTTGAGCTGCGGCGGTTCGCACTGTGAATCGCCCAAACTCGGGAAGGCCCAAGGGACGTCCTGAATGAAGATCGCCGTACCGCGCGAGTCCGCCGAGGGCGAGACCCGCGTGGCACTCACTCCCCAGATCGCGGGCCAGCTGGTGGCCGATGGAATCGAGGTGCTCGTCGAAGCGGGTGCCGGCGAGGCATCGTCCAATCTCGACGAGGCCTATGCGGAGGCGGGCGCCCGGATCGTGCCCGACGCACCCAGCCTGTACGGCGAAGCCGACATGGTGCTGCGCGTGGGCCGGCCCTCCGATGAGGAGGTCCAGATGCTGCGCCAGGGGACCGTGCTGATCGGCACTCTCGGCACCCTCGCCCGGCCCGAGCTGGCCCAGAAGCTTGCCGAGCGGGGCGTGACCGCTATCAGCATGGACGCCATCCCACGCATCACCCGCGCACAGTCGATGGACACTCTGAGCTCGCAGGCCACCGTGGGCGGCTACAAGGCCGTGCTGATCGCGGCCGAGCGGCTGCCGAAGTTCATGCCGCTGCTGACCACCGCCGCCGGAACGGTTCGCCCCGCCAAGGGCATCGTGATGGGCGCCGGCGTGGCTGGCCTGATGGCTATCGGCACGGCGCGACGCCTTGGCGCGGTGGTGGAGGCCACGGACGTGCGGCCGGCCGTCAAGGAGCAGGTCCAGAGCCTTGGAGGCACGTTCCTCGAGGTCGAAATGACCGACGAGGAGAAGGCGAAGGCCGAGACCGCAGGCGGCTACGCCACCGAGATGAGCGACGACTACAAGCGTCGCCAGGCGGAGCTCATCGCCGAGCGCGTGAAGGAAGCGGACTTCGTCATCACCACGGCACTGATTCCCGGGCGGCCGGCGCCGCGCCTGGTCACCGACGAGATGGTGAAGAGCATGAAGCCCGGCAG
>Ga0136611_10002987_pt1 | contig 11815 bp, 14 predicted proteins | sample AntDrymUQ2232306_2_FD_106645 | JGI IMG/M metagenome (GOLD analysis project Ga0136611, IMG submission 106645) | Polar desert sand microbial communities from Dry Valleys, Antarctica - metaG UQ223 (23.06) | ecosystem: Environmental > Terrestrial > Soil > Desert | place: Antarctica: Dry Valley... | reverse complement strand
TTCTGGCGCGGTGTGCTCGTCGTGCTCGTGCTCGGGCTCCTCGCGCTGGGGTGCGGTGTCGTTTGGCTGAAGAGCTTGTTCAACGAGCCGGGCGTCCAGGAAGTGCCGTCGCTCGCCGCGCATTTCGGCGCCAAGTCCATTCTCTGCGTCTTCGCGCATCCCGATGATGAGATCATCGCGGCGGCGTTCGTGGCTGACGCGGCGAAGCGGCCCGGCACGGTGGTCCGCATTATCACCGCGACCAAAGGCGAAGGCGGAACTCCTGATCCACCGCTCTCGCGGCCAGCGGACCTGGGCATCGTTCGCGAGGCGGAAGCGCTCAAGCATTCGTTCGCGCTCGGCGTCGCGGAACACGAAGTCTGGAGCTTTCCCGACGGCAAGCTGAGTGAAGAGCGGTTTGAGGAGTTGACCGAGGAAATCACCACCCGGCTCGTAGGCTGGAAGCCAGACCTGGTGATCACCTTCGATCCCGCAAGCGGACTGACGTTGCATCCGGATCACATGAGTATTGGCCGGGCGGCGATGCGCGCTTTGCAGAAGGTCGCGAACGCTGAAGCCGCCAGCGCGCCGCCGCGTGTGCTCTTCGTGCTCGCGCCCCGGAAGGCGCTCCAGACTTTTGGAGGCGCGCAGGGAAAGGAGATCGCCGCGCGTCAGCCAGCCGCGAACTTCGCGATGCCCGCCCCTGCCGCGATCAAGATCCGCGCGTGGAGAATCCACGAATCGCAAGCCGGCTACCTGCGCCAGGCATGGCGCCTCCCGCCGTGGCTCCTCTATCGGCTACTGGACCGGGAATTCTACGCGGTCGCTCCGGCGACTGGCGCACTCACCGCGACTCCGGCACACACACCTGACTAGGAAAAACGAGCAGGTCGTTCTCAGGCTCATGCAGATCGCAAAGAGGCAGTAAAATAAGTAGAAGGACGTTGGCACAATGGAGGAAGTCAGGCGTCCCGCCTGACGTGGTGGGCGGAGGGTCCGGACATCGCCCGCAGGTATCTCCTCGGCCCCGCGCACAAGCTCGACAAGGATGCACCGCTCGCCCCGCGCGAAAGTCATCCTTTTCCTCCTACCTGCCTTGACGGTGGCCCAAATGTGATGGTATGAGCGATGGTATGCCTACGATGACTCACCGCACCACCTTCGCCTTGGACGATACGACAGCGCAGCGTCTCAAAAGGCTGGCGGCCCGCTGGCAGGTTTCCCAGGCCGAAGTCGTCCGCCGCTCCGTGGAACAAGCAGAGCAGGCGGCTGCACCGGCCCGACCCGACCCGGCCGCGATGCTCCGAGAGCTTTTCGCCACGGGCGGGGGCCTCGATCCCGAAAAGGGCAGCGCCTATATCGCGGAAGTCTATGAAGACCGGAAGCATTGGCGGGGCGAATGATTTGCCTCGACGCAAATTTTTTGATTGGCGGAGTGATCGAGGCCCGTCCGGAATCCCGTCATCTTCTCGCTTGGGTCGAAGCGGGAGAGACGTTTTGCACGGCGGCTCCCGCTTGGTATGAATTTCTCTGCGGCCCGGTGTCGCCTTCTCAAGTCAACACCATGCTGGCCTTTCTCACCGAAGGGATCATTGCCTTTGAAGAATCCCAGGCACAGATCGCCGCCCGTCTTTTCAATGCGGTCCAGCGTTCCCGCCGCTTGCGGGTGGACGCCATGATTGCCGCCACCGCCATCACCAAGAGAGCGCGCCTCGCCACGCTCAATACTGAAGATTTCAAGCTCTTCGCACCGCACGGGCTCGAGTTGGCAACTCCCCTCGAACTTTAATGGACAAATCCACCACCCAGCTCCTCGTCCGCGAGACCTTCAAGGCGTCGTTCGACAAGAAGCGCTACCGCGACTTCATCAACCAACTTTGCAACGGCATTGATGAATCCGAGGTGATTCCCTCGATGGCCGTGCCCGATGCCTTTGCACCGCACATCAAAGCTGCTAGCGGCTCGGCACGTTTGAATTACCGGAAAGTGAATTGGCGGACGTGCTCACCGTGCAACTCACCGAATCCGACAAGCTGGAGCGCACCCGCACCATCTTCGCCGGCATGATGCGCAAGGAACTCGTCCAGGCGGAGGACAAGCCCGCCATCGAAAACGCCGCGCGAAAATTCATTCGTGTGGATCCGCTCGGGCAAGCTGGAGGTGAAGCTTTACCGGGAGCAGAACATCCACGTGAAGGTCTATATCATGACGCCGGAGACGCCGCTGGAGAGCGTGAACCATGGCTGAGTCTTCATCGGATCGAGCGTCTTTTTCGCACATCCGCACCGCGCGAAGTGATCGCTTCGTCCTATCTTCCTTGATTCAGTGTCAGACTCCGGCATCATAATTGTATGAAAATCACCGTCGATATTCCGGAGAAAGACATGAAAGACATCATGCGCTTTACCGGTGAAAAAAAGAAAGGCCCGGCCATCGCCAAACTCGTCGCCACCAGCCTCATGCTGGAGCGGCGGCGGGAGCTTTCCGAAGAGGTGATGTCGGGGAAATTTCGCGTCGAATTCCCCCATTGGGAGGAGATGCAGGCACGTGATCGGGAGAATCCATGGTCAAAATAATCGATTCGTGTCTGTGGATCGATTTTCTCAGCGTAAAAACCGCCCCGTCGGTGAGGGAACTCGCCGCCCGCCAGCTCAATGAGTCGGAGGCGGCTCTTTGCGAACCGGTCCAGTTTGAAGTGTTGCGAGGCTGCGAGGCCAAAATGAGGGCCGGCGTCCGGCAGCGCATGGCCACCCTGCCGCTTCTGCACACTCCGGCCGATGTGTGGCGCGTCGGACTCAAGCTGGGCGAGATGTGTTATGACCGTCGTTTGATGATCAACACGGTGGACCTGCTTATCGCTGCCCTGTGTCTCCATCACGGTGCAACCTTGGTGACTTTCGACAAACATTTCCAAACTCTCGCCGAATGCTCGGACTTGAGAGTGGAATTTCTCACCCGCCCCGCCTGACCCCGCATGGACAAGACTACGGCGGAAGCGCATATCCGATAAACGTGTCGCACGACTTCAAAAAACTTTTCGACTTGGTGAAAGACCGAACCGGTTACCCGGTATCGGTGACGCCGATGGAGAATCAGACGTCTCATGTCACAATGCGGTCGGCGACGCGCGACACCCCAGTCCACGGGATATTTCCAAATCCACGCTACGAGCGATTCGCGAACTACCTCGTCGCAACCCAGTGCGCGATGCTCCTGTTCAAATGGTCTGATCCGCAAGGTGTCTCCGACTTTGTCGTGAATGACCAAAAGGCTGATTTCTTGAAGCGAAAGGTTGTGACCAGCTTTCAGGGAAAAGGGATGCCAACCTCAACCGCGACACAATACGCAGACTCTCTGGTAAGTGGTTTACTGCTCCAACTCACGTCTTCCCCGCTCGAGATTCTGTCCGTCGGATGGTGCTTTCGCGAATATCCGGAATTGCGGGTCGAGCAAGAGGCCTACATCGCCACGCATCTTCGGGAACTCTCGGCAACGTTGGCGCCGGACATCCGCAAGATGACGCCGCGCGAGGTTTACGATCGGGCAGTGCCGATGAACGCGGCATACTCGCTCCGCTGGGCAGATCTTTCCGGCGAGCGCGGTGGTCTGCTCCCGTATGAAGCGCTTGGCTTTGAGAAGCAGGGACGCGAGCTCTTGAAGGCGCTCGAAAGCATTTCTGAAGACGCCCCTGACGTCTATCGCCGTTCAGTGGATGCATGGGCAGAACGGCTTCATCTCTCGGGATGGTATCGTTGGAGTCCGAGACAGACATAAACATGGAACCACTTAGTTTTGAGTTCACGATTTCGGACTTCGATTTGGACCTCCTCCCGATCGACGCAAAGTTGCTGCGCGCTGATCCCGAGTTACTTCAGAAGGCGGTCGTAGATTACCTCTCCAACCGGTTCAAGCCACTTGGTGGCAAGGCCAATATCGCCGTCAAGCGCGACATGGTTGCGGTCACGTGGCTGCCTTCATCATTGGCCGACCACGAAAAGCTGTTCGACTATGCGATCCGCTTGCTTCAGCAGGGCGCATACAAACCGGCGGAACCGATCCTTCGCGCCTTGCTCCGACATGGCAGCGACAACGGAACAATCGCCTTGAATTTGGGGATGATGCTGAGCGATCAGCAACGCCTCGACGAGGCGGTTACATTGTTGCTGGAAGCGTCGTCGAAGATGCCCGACTCCGCGAACGCCTGGAACGCACTCGGTGTGGCCTATCAGCGGCAGCGCAACCCGGATCTGGCAATCGAAGCACTGCAGAAGAGCCATGACTTGTCTCCGGATAATCCTTACACGCTGCGGAACCTGGGCGCTTTGCTCTCCGAAAGCGCGCCCGAAGTAGGTCTAGGTTACCTACGCCGGGCGGCAGAGTTACTCCCGAATGACCAGCAGTCGATGTATGGCTACGCCAATGCGCTACTACGAACGGGTGACACCGCCTCAGCAGACGAGGCTCTAAAGAAAGCCATCGACATCGCACCTTTTACCGAACTCGCCGAGCGTTGTCGTCAGGAGCGCACCAAAGTGGCTCACGTCGGCATGCGCGAGCGAGGGGGAGAAGTGAGGATGGACGTTGTCATGTATATCCTTTCCGCCCTTAAACTGTTCAAAGATGCCGGTAAGCAGAAGGCAGGAATGATTACGTTCGAGGTCGCAATGCTGGGTCGCAGTGGCCTCGATATTAACGATTCGGCGCAGAAGTATTCATTGAAGAGCTTGCCTGGTAAATTCTCGGGGCTGCATTTGCTCGCATTGATGTATACGGGCCTCAAGCAGTTGGCCCCTGACCAGGACCCCGGCGTCGACTTCTCTAAGGAATACACTCAGGCATTGACGATGAAAGGGGCGACAGAATGAATACCCTAGCAGTGCTTGAACAAGCCATTCAAGAGTCACTATGAATCTTTGGACTGTTCCAGCTTCCGATATCCAATCCCTAACGAATGTCGGCCGCTCCTTAAGTGCGCCCGTCATACAGGACATTCTTGCGCAATTCGGTCTCGCCTCGCCATTGTTTGCGTGGGGCTCGAAGGTTGGTGCTAACAATACCAAGAATGTCTTGGAGCGAATGAAGGCGGGCGACATTTGCCTTTTCTACACCCTTGGAGAAACCTCCCACGAAAAGAAATACAACTGGGCGGGAAGAATTTACCAGACGACTCAAAACAGAAAGCTCGCTGAGTCTATATGGTCAGACCCAGCGTTCGAATTGGTCTACCTGATGGACGAGACGAGACGAATCTCGATGACTATTGAGGAGTGGTCGCAAATTGCAGGTTATGAACCGCGTGCGCCACAAGGTCTGTCAAGGGTCAGCGACGTAATCACCAATCGAATTCTCGATAAGTTTGGTTCAATCGACGTGTGGTTGAAATCCTTGTCCGAGGGACGGGGTGCAGAAACTGTGATTCCCGCGCCTGAGCCGCATACGCCATTGCCACCGCCACCTCAGATTGTCCCACCGGCTCACCACGATCCTGTTGAGGTGACACGCTACATTCATCAGTATTCATCTGCGCGTGGGTTCACCTTCACGGTCTCTGCGATTCGCCGCCTTTATGCGGCATCACGCGCCAAACCATTTGTCATTCTCGCTGGGAACTCCGGCACCGGGAAGTCGAGACTCGCGCGCCTGTTCGCCGAAGCGATAGGTGCGAATATCGGGAATGGGCGGTTTCAAATGGTTCCGGTGCGACCGGATTGGAACGATAGCTCCGACTTGCTTGGCTATTTCGATCTGAACGGTGACTATCGTCCGGGTCAGTTGATTGCCACGATCTTGCGTGCCGACTCTCAGCGGAACAAACCGTTCTTCGTCTGTCTCGACGAAATGAATCTAGCACGCGTCGAGCACTACTTTTCGGACTTCCTGAGCATCATCGAGTCGCGTCGTATCGAGAATGGCTCGGTCATTTCTGACCCGGTGTTGCGCGAAGAACACATCGGGAGAATGAACCGAGACTCTTTGCCGGCAGACGTCGCGGCGACTTTGGAAGCTACGCAACGCCACCCACGCCCAATCGGATTGCCGCCGAATCTGTATGTCATCGGGACGGTGAATATGGACGAGACGACGCAGCCGTTCAGTCGAAAGGTTCTCGACCGGGCAAACACGTTGGAGTTTAACGAAATCGATCTTGAGGAAGGCTTGAACGATGATGGGGCGGGGAAGCGGTTGCCACCGCTCGACCTCGGGAGCGATTTTCTCGCGAGTGACTATACCAGCCTCAATGACGTCCCGGCGAAGGACCGCGACACCGCCATGAAGGTCGCGGCTTTCCTGCAAGGCCTCAACGCCTCGCTAGCCGAAGCTGGTTTTGAAGTCGGCTATCGCGTTCGCGATGAGTCCATCGCCTTCATGATCTACGCGCTCGCCGCCGGGATGAGCCGTGAGGAAGCCGAGGAGAACATCGTGCTACAGAAGGTATTGCCGCGCGTGCAAGGCAGTTCACCGCGCATCGAGACGGCGCTGCTCTCGCTCATGAAGCGTCTGGCCGGGGACGAGGAAGTGCCGGACAGAGAGGCGACGGACTTTACCATGCGGCTTGATCAACTCCGCGTGCGTCCCGACGCGTCGCCGGTGCTGCGCAAGCTCGCGGGAATGCTGCTCATCTTTCGCGAGGAAGGCTTCACCTCGTTCTGGCTCGCATAAACGATGAGCGCAGTGCGCGAGTTGCTCCGGCTCCACCTTCCGACGATCGGGGAATTTCGGATCGTCGGGCCGCCACCGCGCAATCGGAAGACCGCGCCGACTCAGACGCAAGTGCGCGTCTCCGGCATCGAAACCGGAAGAGTCTTCACGATTGCGGTTCTCGCCCACAGCGAATCATCCGAGCGGGTTCTGAACGTCGCACCATTCCTTTTCGAGCAGACCAGCTATCAGTTCGAGTTGGGGCTGATTGGCGAACAGACTGGGTCGATTCAACTGAGGCTACGCGGACAGAATCTGCTCGAAGGCCGCAGTCGCATTGGCGGTCACGCGGCATACTCCCTCGCGGTGAATTTCCAGTCTGCCGTGGGCTTCACTGAGATTGAGCTTTGGTGCGGCAATGAGCGGCGGTTCGGCCTCCGCGTCGAAGTCTTTCCATCGAAACTCGACTATCGTCTCGATCTTGCGGCGCTGCGGGCCGACCTCCAAATGGAGGTGCGTGCGCTCGTCTACTCGCTCCACGGGAAAACGTTCCAGACTTTGCACCGGCGGCGCGGCCAGGATCCGAAGGACATCGAGTGGGTGACGTTGCTCAAGGAGGCGTTTGATCGGCTCACAAAATCGTTCGACCTGATCGCGCGCTCACCGTTGCGACGCGTGGTATCGCGCGAAGAGACCGTTTCCGGCGATCAACCTATCCGCGGTGGGCGTGCGGTGAGGAACTACATTCGGACTCACGCGCGCCAGTGCGTCCCGAGCAACGTCGGGCATTTTCAAGCTCTCGGACGAACTTGGCGGATCGAGAAACTCGCGGACCAACGAAAGACTCTCACGCTCGACACGGCCGAGAATCGCTTTGTCGGCGCAGCGGTCGGGCAGATGCGAGCACGAGTCAGCCGAATTCTCGCGCAACTTGCCGAGGTGACTAACGATTCTCGATTCAAATCGTGGCTGGAATTCTTAAGAGGTGCCGAGCGAACCTTTCGACGCTGGGAGACACGGACTTTTCTCGCTGAGTTGCCCCGCTCTGCTGATGCGCCACGTCCGACACTCGCGCTGCACCTCACAGTCGGTTACCGGGAATTCTTCGAGGCGAATCTCTCGTTGTCGGCACTTCTGGAAGTAGGCGGCGGCCCGCTGGAGCTGCCGGAGAAAGAACTCTCCACGCTTTACGAACTGTGGTGCTTCGTCGCGCTGGCCAACATTCTGCGTTCGGAGCTGAAGCTCACTCCGCGTCCTCCAGCCTGGCTTCGTGTGGAGCAGCGGCGTGTCACATTGGAACTAGTGAAAGGCCGAACGTCCGTTCTCGAAATGGAGAGGGATGACGGTGAGTTGCTCCGAGTCACCTACAATCGCCCGGACAGAACGCCCACCGGTGAGTGCAAGCCAGACAACACGCTGGAGATTTTCAAGCGTGGGACGAGAGCCAGCTTTCGCTACATTTTCGACGCCAAATATCGACTGAGGGACGACCCGGAATATTTGGCAACACATCACGCTCCGGGCCCGCCAGAGGATGCCATCTATCGGATGCACGCCTATCGCGATCAGATCGTCGCGGAACAATCTGCCGAGGCTCGGAGCCCTACTCCTGAATCAACGGTGTGGGATCTCGGGTATCGCCGGTGGGTTCAGCAGACAGTCGGCGCTTTTGTGCTCTACCCCTATGCCGGTGCCGACGCAGAGCAGAACAAGTTTGTCAAAGCGATCGACAGCGTCGGAGTCGGTGGGTTGCCGTTCCTGCCTTCGCGTCGCGATGAGGTGACGCGCATGCTGCGCAAGATCATCGAAACATCCTCAGACGCCATCGAGGACACCTCGGTCGAACTGAGCACCGTCGAGGAACGGCAGCGGATCGAGTGGGCGCATGAGTATGGTCTGATCGCGATTGTCCGTTCGCCGGAGCAACTAAACTACATCCGCGAGAAGCGCGTCTACCACATGCCCTATTCGCAGCAGTGGGCGCTGCGTTTACGCGCAGACTTTGTCTTGCTGCTGAGGAGCGAAGCGTCGTTCCCGGGCTCCGCGGGCGTTGGGTTTGAGGCTGCGATCAAATCCGTGCATTTCGGGGATCGATCCGAAATCTCGCCGACTCCGCCACCATCACGGCGCACGAACAGTGATCACGACCGCTACATTTGGTTCAAGCTCGGACCGGTCGTCGCACGGACTGAACCGCTGCGCTACAGCGGGCAGCCTCCAAAGTTCGCTTTCACGACGCGGCTCGCGTATCGCGAGGCAAATGATCTCGCAGACCTTCTGCTGATTCGTGAGCCTGAACGGCGCTTCCGGCGCGAGTGCGAAGCCGAGGGGCTCGCAGTCCAAGTCTACGACGAATCAGCGTCCAGCACGCAGGTTTTCGATGTGGGTCAATTGCGCCTGCGTTTCAAAGTCAGTTCGAAAGGCTCCGAGCCCTTAAACGCCCGGTTCGATCCGGTCGCGATGAGGTTTCACTGGCCACCGGATGGGCAGTTCAGTTGGAACGAACTGATGTTCGAGGCAAAGGCGTGCATCGCGAGGCTGCGGCAGAATCTGATCGCTGCCAAAGGGCAATAGCTATGCCTCCGCGTTGCTCAGCGAATTAGAGATGACGATCGGGATGCCGGCTACGCTGTCTGTCAGCGTGGGCGCGGCCGTGGCGCTCGCTTCCGCGACGGGCAGTCGCCAGCGCCTCGAAGGCGAGATCGTCCGTCATGCCCTCGCCGAGGTTCTGGATGAGCACGGCGCTGTGGCGGTTCACGACTGACGCCGGCACCCGCGCCGACCCTCGCCTCGATTCTCGTCGCTGCGTGATCCAAGCTCACCCTGCATCACCATGAACGACGACCCGAAGCCTGACTCCGTTCCGGAGCCGACGATCCCATCGCCGGATCAGCCGGGCGCCGTGCGCGCGACTGTGGACCCGGAGAACCACGCGGTGATGATCGATTTCGACCCTCGCGTGATTTCCGATGAAGGCGTGCGCAAGGTCGCCGAGAACTCGCGCCGGTAAGCCACCAGCAATACTGCAAGACCATCCTGCACCTTGGCGGACGCGCCTCCGGGGCCGCGGAGCAGAAGCTGGAACGGAAGGCTCAGAAGACCGACGGCATCCGGCGCGCGCGCGCCACTTTGCTGGGCGGGGTGAGGACGGTCACCTTCGACGATGCCCGCCTTTCCGAGGGGCAAGTCATCGAGCGCGTCCGCGCAACCGGCGCGCCGGTGAAGCCCTACAGGTCGCGGTGGAACGCCCGCCTGCAAAGGTGTTTTCGCTATGCGGGATTGGCGCCTCACGGACGGGCTGTCGCCGGCGCCCGAACCGCAGGTCATGATGTGGCGCGAATCATGACGAGAGTTTGGCGCACTTAACGCGGGCGTTCCGAAGCCGCTTTGATTTCGCGAAGCACCTGCGCGTATCTCTCCCGCTCTTCCAGATGCGGCCAGTGGTCGGAACGCTCGAACCAGATCAGACGTCTCCCAGCCGGAGCGCGGAGCTTTTGGAAGAAGCGCACCGTCGGCGCAGGGCTGATCACCGTGTCGAAGCGGCCGATCAGGAAATACGCGGGCACCCGGATGGTGCGCACGCGCTCGGCAAGATCGGTGGCGTATATTTCATCGCGCATCGCGAAGCCGGTGAAGCGAATTCCCCGCATCAGACGCGGCGTCTCAAAAACCGAAAAGTCGGGCGAGCTGAGAGCGAGCCCGATCCAGCGCGCGCTGCTCATGCCGTTGGGTGTTTGCGGGCTCAGCATCTTGCTGATCGCATTGATCCGGCGCTCGCCTTTCAGCGTTTTGTAAGGCGGCGGGCCGATGCGTTGCAGTTCGCCGAGAGCTTTGGCGTCGCCCTTTTCCCTGGCTGCACGCAGCGCCGCGACATGCAGCACGCGCTCCGATTCCGGGATATCGATGACTTGCGCGACGCCGATGTAAGCGTGGTAAAGCTCCGGCGACCGCGCCGCAGCGAGCAGCCCGATCATCGAGCCCCACGAGTGCCCGAGGAGATAGATTTTCTCCTGGCCAAATTTTCGACTGAGATAGCGGGAGAGCTCCTCGACATCCGAGACGAACCTCTGGATGCGCATCGACTCTCGTGGGATGTCTGGGGAGAAGGAGCGTCCGGTGCCGCGCTGATCCCAATGCACGACGACGAAGTCGCGCTCGAGCTCCGCATTCGCATGCGCGAAAGGCCGCTGCGAGAAGCCGGGACCGCCATGCACGAAGAGGAGCACCGGGAGCGTGCGATCGCGCCCGCGGATCACGATGCTCTGCGCGACGCCGCCGAGGATCACCCGCTCGTTCGCAACGAACCCGCGCGGTTGCCGCTCAGCCGCCGCGAAGCTTGCGCTCGTTGCGAAAAGCCAGAGTCCCAGGAGCAGGCGAGCGCAACGAGAGAGGTGCGAATGCCGAGCGCTCACGGGAAAAGCATGCGCCCGCTGATCCGGACCAACAAATTTCGCAGGCGTGTTCATGGTGATGTTCGAGGCTTACGGCCCTTCGGTTATTCCCTGCCCCTCCGACCAATGCTTTTGCGAGGAGGGAATAAAGGCTCGCCGGCGGCCCTCATGTTACCGCGCTCCATGAAAACCAGCCTCACGATTCTCTGCATTGCGACCGCCCTTGCGGGCACCGCCTGCAACCAAAAAGCCAAAGAGATCAAAGCCTCATTCAACGAACAAACCCCAGCCATGATGGCCGACAAAATCAAGAAAACGGAAGCGGAGTGGCAGCAGCTCCTCACGCCCGAACAATTCCAGGTGCTGCGCAAAAAAGGGACCGAACCCGCCGGATCAGGCACCCTGCTGAAAATTAAGGAAAACGGCATCTATCAGTGCGCGGCGTGCGACCTCGATGTCTTCGGCTCAGACGCGAAGTTTGAGTCCGGCACCGGCTGGCCGAGTTTTTTCCAGCCGATCGCGAAAGGCAAAGTGACGGTCGCGACAGATAGCAGCCACGGGATGAAGCGGGACGAAGTAGTGTGCAGCCGCTGTGAAGGCCACCTCGGCCACGTCTTCAACGACGGCCCCCAGCCGACCGGCCTGCGCTACTGCCTCAACTCGGTGGCGCTGAAGTTTGCGAAAGCGCAGTGAGTGTCGTGAGCGTCGTCCGCCCTCAGTCACCCACGCACGAGATTACTTGCACAGCCCAAACGAGGAAAACCAATATGTCCCGCCGATCCATCATTCGTCTCACCGCCGCGATC
>Ga0136611_10002986_pt1 | contig 11816 bp, 10 predicted proteins | sample AntDrymUQ2232306_2_FD_106645 | JGI IMG/M metagenome (GOLD analysis project Ga0136611, IMG submission 106645) | Polar desert sand microbial communities from Dry Valleys, Antarctica - metaG UQ223 (23.06) | ecosystem: Environmental > Terrestrial > Soil > Desert | place: Antarctica: Dry Valley... | reverse complement strand
TGCCCGGGAGGACGCACTCGAAACGCCGCTTACCGGCACGCCGGGTGAGGCGGTGCGCGGGCGGCAGATCGTGATCGGCCGCGATGGCAATTGTCTTTTGTGCCACGCCATTCCCGAGACCGGAGAGCGTTTCATGGGTAACGTGGGGCCACCGCTTTCCGGCGTAGCGATGCGGCTCAACGCGGGGCAGTTGCGGTTGAGAGTCGTCGATCCCACCCGTATCAACCCGGATGCGGTAATGCCGGCGTATCATCGGGTCGATCGCCTTGACCAGGTGGCGGAGCCGTTTCGCGGCAAGCCCGTTCTCAGCGCGCAACAGATCGAAGACGTCGTGGCATACCTTCTTACGCTCAACTGACATGGCGAATCGCTCACGAAGGCGCTTCCTTGCGGCCGCGGTTGCCGGAGCCGTCGCCATGCACTCGCGCATGTCTGAAGCGCAGCTCACTGTGCAGTCGCTGGAGTCCGTCATCGCGAAGGTGACGGGAGGCGCCGCCGTTCGCGAAGGCCGGGTGATGCTCGAGCTCCCGCGCCTTGCTGACAATGGGCACGCCGTGCCGCTCAAGATCACCGTGGAAAGCGCGATGACCGAGCGTGAGTTCGTGCGCTCGATTCACATTCTCTCCGAGCGCAACCCGCGGCCGGTGATCGCTGCGTTTCATCTGAACCCGCACAGCGGGCGCGCTGAAGTGTCGACGCGCGTTCGTTTGAATGGCTCGCAGACAGTGCTCGTGCTCGCAGGAATGTCCGACGGCACCTGGTGGTCAGGCTCAGCTCAGGTCGAAGTGACCGAGACCGCCTGCCTCGACGCCACGTAAAGCCTATGGCAGTCGCGCGTATCCAGATTCCGGCCAGCGTCAAACGCGGTGAGGTGATGACCGTGCGTCTTGCCGTTCAGCACCCGATGGAGACCGGTTTTCGCTACGACAACATGGGTCGGCCGATCAACAAGAATGTGATCAACACGCTCGTGTGCCGCTACCATGGCATCGAAGTGTTTCGCGCTGAGCTGGGCTCGGGTATCGCAGCGAACCCCTACCTGCAGTTCCACCTGCGCGCAGACACAACCGGCGAGCTCGTTTTCGACTGGATCGACGATGCCGGCGAACGCGGCAGCGAGCGCGTGCAGGTGAATGTCGTCGCATGAGGTGAGCTCAGCCGCCGCAGCGCTGGGAAGATGACAGCGCCCGTCGTAGCCGCGGTAGCTCGGGTGCCCCGGACGGTATGGGTGCTCGGCTTCGTGAGCCTCCTCATGGATGTCTCCTCCGAGATGATCCACAGCCTTCTGCCCGTCTTCATGGTGACGAGCCTGGGTGCGTCCGCGCTTGCAGTCGGTCTGGTCGAAGGAGTTGCGGAAGCAACGGCGCTCATCGTTCGTGTCTTTTCCGGCACCCTCAGCGACTATATGGGCCGACGAAAGCCGCTTGCGGTGGCGGGCTACGGGCTCGGCGCACTTTCCAAACCGCTCTTTGCACTTGCCGTCAGCGTGCAGTGGGTATTCGTGGCGCGCTTCATGGATCGCATTGGCAAAGGTATACGGGGCGCGCCGCGCGATGCGCTCATCGCAGACGTGACACCGGCGGAAATCCAGGGTGCGGCGTATGGCCTGCGGCAGTCGCTCGATACGACCGGCGCTTTTCTCGGCCCTCTCGCGGCGATCGCGCTCATGCTCTTTTTTGCGGGTGACTTCAGAAGCGTCTTCTGGGTTGCGGTTGTTCCGGCCGTGCTGTCGGTTGCCCTGCTGTCTTTCGGCGTCCACGAAGCCGCCCGGGCGCAGGGCATCGTCGCCCGGCAACCGGTGCGTTTCAACTTCGTAAAACACTTGCCGGCTGCGTACTGGTGGGTCGTCGCCGCCGGCGCAGTTTTCACGCTCGCCCGATTCAGCGAGGCTTTTCTGCTCCTGCGCGCCCAGGCGCAGGGGCTTCCCGATGCATATGCCCCGGTCGTGCTGGTGCTGATGAACGCCGTTTTCGCGGTGACGGCATATCCGATGGGCCGCCTCGCGGATTCATTCCACCCGGTGCGGCTCCTTGCAGTGGGGCTGCTCGTTCTCATCGCAGCGGACCTGACGTTGGCGCTGTCTTCGAACCTGTCGGCCACTGCGGCGGGCGTGGCGCTCTGGGGTCTGCACATGGGAATGACACAGGGGGTGCTCGCTGCGATGATCGCACGCAGCGCTCCACCGGCGCTTCGGGGCACTGCGTTCGGCGTGTTCTATCTCGGAAGCGGGATTGCGATGCTGATCGCCAGTGTCGTTGCGGGATTCGTGTGGGACCGGTTCGGCGCGCCGGTGACGTTCTATACCGGCGCCGCATTCGCTCTTGCGGCATTCGTGCTGTTCCTGCTTCGCGGTTCCGGAATGGCTGAACGTGCAGCGTAGTCTCGCCTGGATAGGAGCCATCGTCGCGCTGGCACTCGCCTCGGTGAATGCCGTCGGGGCGGAGGCGACGATCCCGCGCAGCGCGCTCAAGCAGGGCAGCGAATTCACGGGCGCTGACATCCGCGCGATGCAGTCGGACGAATTCACCAACCCAGGCATGCTCTGGGTCACCCGCGGCGAGCGCCTCTGGAAGGAAGCCGCAGGGGCGTCGGCGAAGTCATGCGCCTCCTGCCACGCCGAAGCCAGGGACAGCATGAAGGCCGTCGCCACGCGCTATCCCCGAATCGAAGCGGGGACGAAGCGGCTCGTGAATCTCTCCGGTCAGGTCAATCTCTGCCGTGAGCGCCACCAGAAGGCGCAGCCGCTGGCGCACGAATCGGACGCCCTCCTGGGCCTGACAGCCTTCATAACTTACCAGTCCCGCGGACTGCCGATGAACGTGGCACTCGACGGCGAGAACGCCGCAGCCTTTGAGCGCGGGCGCGAGCGCTACTACCGGCGCCTCGGCCAGATGAACCTTTCCTGCGCGCAATGCCACGACAGCAACTGGGGCCGCACCCTGCTCCACGAAACGATCAGCCAGGGTCACGGCACCGGCTGGCCGGGATACCGACTCGAATGGCAGACTTTCGGCTCCCTCCAGCGGCGGCTGCGGGCCTGCTATTCCGGGCTGCGGGCCGAAATGCCCGATTATGGTGCACGGGAGCTCGTCGAGCTCGAGCTCTTCCTCGCCTGGCGTGGGGACGGCCTCCCTATTGAAGCCCCCGGAGTGCGCCGTTAACAGGTGAGGTGACGGCGCCTGGGACCCGGGATGGACGGAAAAATCGGGCGATTTTTTGGCTTTGCGACACAGCTTTACGCCTGTATCCTTCGCCTGCCGTTACGAGAACCCGGCCTCTATGAGGCGCCCGGGCCGACCCACAGCCGCGACGCGGCTTCAGGCGACAAGGACGAACCCCAGATGGCCAAGACTTTTCTTATCGCGCTTGCGCTCTTGTCGGCGGCGCTCGCTCCCACCGTTTCCGCTGCCCAGCCCAACGCGCAGTCGTTCGTTAACGACATTCAAACCGGAATTGCGTCGTACTACGCGCGGAAGTTCGAAGGCCGGCGCACGGCGAATGGCGACACATTTCGCCACGACTCGCTGACCGCAGCGCACCCGAGCCTGCCGTTTGGGACAGTCGTTCGCGTCACGTCCATTGATCGCGAGCGGTCAGTGATCGTGCGCATTACGGATCGCCTGCCTTCCAAGCGCGCAGTGATCGATCTCACGCAAAAGGCCGCAGCGCAGCTCGACATGCTGTCAGCCGGCCGGACGCGCGTCAGTATTCAGGTGCTGGAATGGGGGAAGGGCGGTGCACGCGCGCTTCGGCACGCGGCGCAGCAGACGCCGGTCGTGCTCAGCGCCGCAACCGAATTGCTGACGCCGTCGGCCTACTCGGCCGACGAGTCCCGCTAGCTTTAGCGCAGCGAAGCGTTAATCCGCTCTAGGGCGACCGCGCCCGGGCACAGCTCGCGCGTGCCGAGCTGATTCAAAGGCCCTTCGACCGTATTCAGGTGTTGGTGGAGGTCTTCCGCCTGCGGGTCGATGTACAGTAGCCCGGTCACCACTTCTCCTGCCGCAGCCCGCTGCTGCAGATAATTCATGACAGTGATGCGGTCGGTCGCATCGTAGTCGGCAGCGAGCTTCCGCAGCCGGATCGCCGAGCCGTCGTGCTGCATCACCTGCACCACTTCCCCGGGTGCATATTCCGCGGTGATCTCCTCGCGGCTTTCGATGAAATCCATCCGGTTCACCGCTTCGTTGTGCTGGCGTACGTATTCGTAGCTCTTGGTCGAGCCTGCGTGATTGTTGAAAGCCACGCACGGTGAGATGACGTCGATGAACGCCGCGCCCGGGTGCTCGATCGCGCCTTTGATGAGCGGAACGAGTTGCTGTTTGTCGCCGGAGAAGCTTCGGCCGACGTACGTGGCGCCGAGGATCATCGCCATGCCGATGAGATCGAGCGGCTCGTCCATGTTGGCCACGCCGCGCTTGGACTTCGAGCCCTTGTCTGCGGTCGCCGAAAACTGGCCCTTGGTAAGGCCATACACACCGTTGTTCTCGACGATGTAGACCATTTTCACGCCCCGCCGAATGGCGTGAACGAACTGGCCTATTCCGATGGAGGCCGAGTCGCCGTCGCCCGAAATGCCCATATAGAGGAGATCGCGATTCGCAAGGTTCGCACCGGTGAGCACCGAAGGCATGCGTCCGTGCACGCTGTTAAAGCCGTGGGAGTTGCCGAGAAAGTAATCGGGCGTCTTTGACGAGCAGCCGATGCCCGAAAGCTTCGCGACGCGGTGAGGCTCGATATCGAGCTCCCAACACGCCTGTACGATCGCAGCGCTGATCGAGTCGTGCCCGCAGCCGGCGCACAAAGTGGAAATCTTGCCCTCGTAGTCGCGGCGGGTATAGCCGACCTGGTTCTTCGCGAGCGTCGGGTGGTGAAGCTTGGGTTTCGCAAGATATGTCATCTCTATCCTAAATACTGAATTTCGTATCCCGCGCTTAGCCCACGCGTTTCAGCGGCACCACCGTTCGCGCCGCCGCATGCTGCGAGATCTGGTCGACGATGTAACGCGCGGTGATCGGCGTCCCGTCGTAGTGGCAGATCGAAAGGAGCCGTGTCGGGTTCACTTTGGCTTCGTTGACGAGCATCGTCTTCAGCTGCGCGTCGCGATTCTGCTCGATCACGAAAACCCACGGGTGGGACGCGACAAAGTCGTTGATCTCATCCTGGAACGGGAAGGCGCGCACGCGCAGCGCGTTGACGTGAATGCCGCGCTCTCCGAGCACTGTGAGCGCTTCCTGCATCGAGGGACTGGTCGACCCGTAGAAGATGGCACCGAAACGCGCCGGCTTTTCCGCCGGGTAGAGGAGCGGCTTCGGAACGATCGATTTGGCCGTCTCGAACTTTCGCAGCAGGCGCTGCATGTTGTCGACGTAGTCCGGACCGGCTTCGCTGTAGCGCGCATAGCGATCCTTCGTCGTGCCGCGCGTGAAATACGCGCCTCGCGTGGGATGCGTGCCGGGATAAGTTCGATAGGCGACGCCGTCACCGTCCGCATCGAGATAGCGGCCGAAATCCTTGCCGGATTCGAGATCGGCGTGCGACATCACCTTGCCCCGGTCGTACGCTTTGGTATCGTCCCACCGGAAAGGCTCACACAAGCGCGTGTTCATGCCGATATCGAGATCGGTCATCACGAAGACGGGCGTTTGCAGGCGCTCGGCGAGGTCAAAAGCCTGTGCGGTGAATTCGAAGCACTCGGTGGGATCTTCCGGGAAGAGCAGCACGTGCTTGGTATCCCCGTGTGAAGCGTAGGCGCACGACACCACGTCGGACTGCTGGGTGCGCGTCGGCATGCCCGTCGAGGGGCCGCCGCGCTGTACGTCGATCAACACCACCGGGATTTCTGCGAAGTAGGCGAGACCGATGAATTCGGTCATCAGCGAAACACCGGGGCCTGAAGTCGCAGTGAACGCACGCGCGCCGTTCCAGCCCGCGCCGATCGCAATGCCGATCGAGGCGAGCTCGTCCTCGCCCTGGATGATCGCGTATTTGTTCTGCCCGGTGGCCGGGTCGACTCGCAGCTTCTCGCAATACTTGATGAACGCTTCGGCGAGCGAAGACGACGGCGTGATCGGATACCACGCGCACACGCTCGCGCCGCCATACACGGCGCCGAGCGCGGCTGCGCTGTTGCCATCGACGAAGATCTTGTTGCCGACCTTGTTAGACCGCTGTATCCGAATGGTCAGTGGGCACGGCAGGTTCTGTGTCGCGTAATCGCGCCCGAGGCGCAGCGCTTTAACATTCGACTGCAGCAGCGCTTCCTTGCCCTTGTATTGCTCCGAAAAAAGTTTCTCGATCTCTCCCGGATCGATGTCCAGAAGCGAAGACAACGCGCCGACGTAAATGATGTTCTTGAAAAGCTGTCGCTGGCGAGGGTCGCTGTACGTGGCGTTGCAGATCTCGGTGAGCGGCATTGCGAGCACGTTTACGTCGTCGCGAAACTTAGATCGCGGAAGCGACTTCGTGCTGTCGTAGAAAAGGTATCCGCCCGGCTCGATCTCCTTGAGATCGCTGTCCCAGGTTTGCGGGTTCATCGCCACCATCAGATCTACGCCGCCGCGCCGCCCTTGATATCCGCTTTCATTGACCCGGACTTCGTACCACGTCGGCAGCCCCTGGATGTTCGAAGGGAAAATATTGCGCGGCGATACCGGTACGCCCATGCGCAGGATCGAGCGTGCGAAAAGCTCGTTCGCCGACGCCGAGCCCGAGCCATTGACGTTGGCGAACTTGATTACGAAATCGTTGACCGCACTGATTTTTTTAATGGGTTCCATCACAGACGGCGCATGGGTGTTAAGGAAAGGAGGTTACGGAGGGAAACCTGGGTTTCCCTCTGTATCGTGAACCGGTGCATAACGCAGTGAGTCACGGCGTTACGGAGGGAAACCTGGGTTTCCCCTCTGTTCGTGTGGCGGGCAGGCCCGAGCCGAAGGCGAGCGCCGCCACGTTAAGCGGCCTTCCGTTGCGGCGGCTTGCGGCAGCCGGAACCTGCGTGGGTCATGTCGAGCAGAAACTTCTGCATGTCCCACGCGCCGGTCGGGCATCGCTCGGCGCAGAGGCCGCAGTGCAGGCACACGTCCTCGTCCTTGGCCATGATGCGCCCCGTTTTCAGCCCGTCGGCGATGTAGAGCTCCTGGTCGAGGTGCAACGAAGGCGCGGTCAGCCGAGTGCGAAGCTCGGCTTCCTCGCCGTTCTCTGTGAAGGTGATGCAGTCCGTCGGGCAGATGTCGACGCACGCATCGCACTCGATGCAAAGCTTCGGTGCGAACACCGTCTGAACGTCGCAGTTGAGGCACCGCTGCGCTTCGGCATAGCCGGTCTTCACATCGAAACCGAGCTCGACTTCGACCTTGATGTCACGCAACGTGACTTTCTTGTCGCGCCATGGAACTGCGTAACGCATCTCCGCGGAAATCGCGTTGTCGTAGCTCCATTCGTGGATGCCCATTTTCTGGGACATGAGATTGGTCATCGGGTCCGGCCGGTCCATCACGTCTTCGCCGTTCAGCATCTTGTCGATCGACACCGCCGCTTCATGGCCGTGCGCAACCGCCCAGATGATGTTCTTCGGACCGAACGCCGAATCCCCGCCGAAGAACACTTTGGGGTGGGTCGAGCGAAACGTCACCTTGTCGACCACCGGCATGCCCCACTTGTCGAACTCGAGGCCGATGTCACGCTCGATCCACGGAAAAGAATTCTCCTGCCCGATCGCGACCAGCACGTCATCGCACTCGATATGCGTCTCGGGCTCGCCGGTCGAAACGAGCTCGCGCCGGCCTTGTCCGTCGTAGCTCGCCTTAACCTTGTCGAAAATCATGCCCTTCAACTTGCCGTTCTCGATCTTGAACGACTTAGGTACCAGGTAATTCAGGATCGGAATGCCTTCGTGCGTCGCGTCTTCTTTTTCCCACGGCGAGGCTTTCATTTCTTCGTAACCCGAACGGACGATCACTTTTACGTCGTCGCCACCGAGTCGCTTTGCCGAGCGGCAGCAATCCATCGCGGTGTTGCCGCCGCCCAGGATGATGACGCGCTTGCCGATCTTTTCGATGTGGCCAAACGAGACACTCGAAAGCCAGTCGATCCCGACGTGGATGTTGGCGGCGCCTTCCTGCCGCCCGGGAACATCGAGGTCACGGCCGCGCGGCGCACCGGTGCCTACGAAAATCGCGTCGTAGTCTTTCGTGAGGAGCGTTTGAAGACTGTCGATCTTTTCGCCCGAGCGGAAATTCACGCCGAGGCCGAGGATGTAGCCCACTTCTTCGTCGATCACTGATTCAGGCAGGCGGAAGCGCGGAATTTGCGTGCGAATCATGCCGCCGGCGCGGCTGTCGCCATCGTAGATGGTTACGTCATAGCCGAGCGGAGCAAGATCGCGGGCCACGGTGAGCGAGGCGGGACCGGCGCCGACAAGCGCAACTTTCTTCCCGTTCTTCTGTGCAGGGACCTTCGGCAGAAATGCGCGGATGTCGTCCTTGTTATCGGCGGCGACGCGCTTCAGCCGGCAGATCGCGACAGGCTCTGGCTTTTCGGCATTGCGCTCCTCGACGCGGCCGCGGCGGCACGCGGGCTCGCACGGCCGGTCGCACGTGCGCCCGAGGATGCCGGGGAAGACGTTAGACTGCCAGTTGACCATGTAGGCCTCGCTGTAGCGGCCTGCTGAGATCAACCTTATGTATTCGGGGACGGGGGTGTGGGCGGGGCACGCCCACTGACAATCGACTACTTTATGAAAATAGTCGGGCGCAAGAATATCAGTCGGTTCCAAGAATCCTCCGGTACGCCGAGGGTTTGCGGAGCCGCCCGTGGTTCTCATCCATCGTGCGTGCAAAGCCGTGCGTGGCGCTTCTCTTTGTGCGCCGTATCCTACGCCTTTGACCGGGCCGTGAAAAGCCCGCGAGATCAATGCTTAGCGGACAAATACCGCTTCGGCGAAAGGGCCCGCAATGCGCTCCGGCCGGGCGCCTCTTCCTACCTGCGAAACGCGATGATCGCGATTATGGCGAGGAGCCCGCCGCCGATCAGCATCATGCTCGTCGTGGACATGCCGGTCGTGTGCAGCCCGAGCTCCCGCGGATCGTGCGGTTGGGCGAGCGAGACGGGATCGCTTGCGGGGAAACTGGCGGCAACTGCGTCGTCGAGCCTTTGATCCACGTCGCTCGCCCTGTTCGCCAATCCAAGCTTGTCATCCCCGGTGGTTATAGCCATGGCTGTTCCTTTGTCGTCGGTGTGTTGGGTCTGAACTTGTGCAAACCCTGTGCCGCGGACGGGAGCGGGCGGCGCGGCGCGGTTGCCCCTGAGGTCTTATACCGGCACGCGCGGCAGGCGCGCGTTCGCTCTCGTAAGTGCGCGCTCCAGCATCGAGTGGAGCGAGCGTGCTTCAGTCAGCTGGAGCTTCACCTGCCATCTCCGAGAAATGCGCGCGGGGGTCGAATGAGGCGCCTTCCGCGAGCTCCGTGAACAGCGTCCGCTCGCGATCCGTCAAAGCTGCGGGGACCGCGATCTGCACGATCGCATACAGATCGCCTTCGTTCCCGGGCTTTGGTAGTCCGCGCCCGGAGAGCCGCAGTTGTTGTCCGGCCTGGGTGCCGGGTTTGATCTTGAGACGCAGCGTCCCTGCGAGTGTGGGAATCTCGATGCTGGCACCGAGCACGGCTTCCCACGGCGCCAGCGGCAGATCAATATACAAATCGCGGCCGCTTACCCTGTACAGTGGATGAGACGTGATGTGGATGCTGAGGTAGAGATCGCCATCGCGGCCGCCGTTGACGCCCTTACTCCCCTTGCCGCCAAGCCTGAGACGCTCACCACTCGTGACGCCTTTCGGGATGCGCGCCTTGAACGTTTTCTGGACGCGGCGAAGTCGCCCAGCCGAATCGTATTCGGGAACCTGAAGGTTGAGATCGAGCATCGTGCCGTTGAACGCCTGCTCGAGTGGAATCTCGACCTTGAGCTCGTGATCTTCACCGGGGATCGGCATGTCGCGGCGTTTGCGAGCGCCCTGGAAGCCGGCGCCACGTGCGCCGCCCAGCCCAGCGAAGAGATCGGCCAGGTCGACTTCGTCGAACGAGAAACCGCCGCCACCCCGGCCTTTACTGAACTGCTGCTCCCAGCCCGGTGGCGGACGGAAATCCTGGCCTGACTTGTAGCTGCCCAGTTGATCGTACGCTGCGCGCTTGTCGGCGTCCTTCAGCGTCTCGTACGCTTCGGACACCTCCTGAAACTTTTCTTTCGCGTCCTTTTCCTTGGATACGTCGGGATGATATTTACGGGCGAGCTTGCGGTACGCCTTCTTGATTTCGGCGATCTCTGCCTTTTTCGACACGCCCAGAGCGGCGTAGTAGTCTTTGTACTTCACTTTTTCGGCATGTAGAGATCGGTGATGCTGCCTTCTGCGATTTCGGAAGCAAAGGCCACCGTTTCCGAAAGCGTCGGGTGCGGGTGAATGGTAAGGCTCAGATCGCCCGCGTCGGCGCCCATCTCGAGCGCCAGCACCGTTTCCGCGATGAGCTCGCCCGCGTTGACGCCAACCATTGCAGCCCCCAGAAGCTGACGGCTGGCCTTCGCGAAAATAAGCTTGGTCATGCCATCCTCGCGGCCCATCGCGAGTGCGCGGCCGCTCGCGGCCCAGGGGAACACGGCTTTCTCGTATTCGACGCCCTGCGCCTGTGCCTCCGTTTCACTGAGACCCATCCATGCCACTTCAGGATCTGTGTAGGCGACCGAGGGGATCGTCTTCGCATCGAAGTACGCCTTGTGCCCGGCTATGACCTCGGCGGCGATCTTCGCTTCGTGGCTTGCCTTGTGCGCGAGCATGGGCTCACCGCATATATCGCCGATTGCGTGGATGTGGCTGACATTCGTCCGCAGCTGCTTGTCGACAGGGATGAAGCCGCGCTCGTTGACGGTCACACCCGCAAGCTCGGCTTTGATCTCCCGGCCGTTGGGCCTGCGGCCGACCGCCATCAGGATGTAGTCGTAAACCTGGGGCTCCGGCGCCTGGTTCTGTCCACTGCCGCCTTCGAAAGTCACCTTGAGCCCGTCTTTCTGCGGCTCGATTTTCGTGACTTTCGTTTTCAGCAGAATTTTTTCGTAGCGCTTCTCGATGCGCTTCGCGAGTACTCGCACGACGTCCTTGTCCGCGCCGGGAATCAGCGCGTCCATCAGCTCCACCACGGTGACACGGCTTCCCAGGGCGTCATATACAGTCGCCATCTCGAGCCCGATGATGCCGCCGCCGACCACGAGCAGCCGTTTTGGAATTTCGGGAAGCTCGAGCGCCCCGGTCGAATCGATGATGCGTTTATCGTCGTACGGGAAGCCCGGAAGGCGCGTGACCGACGACCCCGCAGCGATGATGCAGTGATCGAACGCCACGATCTTGACGCCCTGCGGCGTCTCGACGCGAATCGTGTTGGGAGAAGCGAATTCGCCGCGCCCCTGAATGACTTCGACTTTGCGCTGCTTCGCAAGGCCCGTAAGCCCTTTGGTGAGCTTCGATACGACGCCGCTTTTCCATGCGCGGAGCTTCGACACGTCGATCTTCGGTTTGCCGAAGTCGATGCCGGCGTGCGCCGTTTCCTCGACTTCCGTAACCACTTTGGCTACGTGAAGCAGCGCTTTCGAAGGAATGCAGCCGACGTTGAGACATACGCCGCCCAGGGTGGGATAGCGCTCGATCAGCACGGTCTGCTTGCCGAGATCGGCCGCGCGAAATGCCGCGGTGTATCCCCCCGGGCCTGCGCCGAGCACGACCACCTCTGCGTGCACGTCGGCTTTGATGGATGCGCTGGGTTGCGAAGGCGTCGTCG
>Ga0136611_10002985_pt1 | contig 11816 bp, 7 predicted proteins | sample AntDrymUQ2232306_2_FD_106645 | JGI IMG/M metagenome (GOLD analysis project Ga0136611, IMG submission 106645) | Polar desert sand microbial communities from Dry Valleys, Antarctica - metaG UQ223 (23.06) | ecosystem: Environmental > Terrestrial > Soil > Desert | place: Antarctica: Dry Valley... | reverse complement strand
GAGCCTGGGTTTCGAGGAACGACAGCGCGCCTTCGAGGAGCTGGTCTCGCGCGGACGGGCCGTCGCGCGTCTCGACCTCGGCGCGGGCGCCGAGTCGCGCAAGTACGGCGCGGAACTGCTCGGCGCGGTCGGCCGGGTCGCGGCCGGCCAGCGCGCCCCACGGGCACCCGCCGGCCGCCGCGTCGAGCTCGGCCGAGATGCCGAGCCAGAAGGCCATGGCGCCGACCGCGCTGGTGTCGAACTCTTCGCCGACGTACTGCTCGGCGTCGCCCATGCCGAACGGGAACGGGAGCCGCGCGCCGGGCGGCGCTCCCTGCTGCGCCTCGGCCGGCAGGATGCAGGGGGCCGGGCCGATCGTGGCGACGGCTCGGATACCATCGGGGTAGAGCAGGGCGAACTGGCGCGCCGTCCGGGCGCCCCGCCCTTCGCCGACGATCAGCACGCGCGGCTGGACCGGCGCCTCGGGGTCTTCGAAGTTGCCGAGCAGATCGCGCAGCAGGGGCATGGCCTGGACCGCGTCTCCCGCGACCTGCCCGGAGTCCGACCAGTCCCCGTAGGAGAGCGTCGGGGCGATCAGCGCCCAGCGGTTGTCGCGCGCCGCATCGACGAGCGGGCCGGCGAACTCGGGGCCGGTGCGCCCCTCGCCGTGCAGGGCGAGGAGGATCGGGACGGCCTCGTCGGGGGCGAGATCGGGCGGGATGAAGCGGAGCTGTCCGGCCTCCGCGAGCGCCTCGTCGGGCGACACGTCGCGCTCGACCTGGACGGTGCCGGCAGTCGCGGCATACAGGCCGGCGCTGCCGACCGCGAGCACGATGACGACGCCGGTCGCGACGTACCGCTGCATGGTGGTGAGTCGCTCGGTCGGCAGCATCGGGCGCCAGGCCGCCAGGTGCTCGAAGCGCCGCCAGAGGACGACCGCGCCGAAGGTCAGGCCGACGGTGACGACCTGGATGATCGTGTTGCCGGTCCGCGAGCGGTCGTAGAGGGCGGCGAGGGGGCCGATGTTGTAGACGAGCACGATGACCAGCAGGTGGATGCCGTACGCCCGCAACGAGCTGGTGCCGAGCGGCAGCAGGAGCCAGCCGAGGGCGCGGTGGAGCGGCGTCCAGAACTGGGTGACAACCGAGTAGCAGAAGCCGGCGACGATCGTGAAGGCCAGCAGGCGGCCGAACGCGAGGCTCGGCTTGTCGAAGAGCGTCACGTACAGGTCGCCGGCGAGCCGCCCAACGAGGGGCCAACCCGCGAGGCGGCCGGTGTCGTGGCCGCGCTGGATCAGGATCAGGAAGGCGAGGCCGACGCCGAAGAGGGCCAGCCACGCCCCGGTCGGGACGCGCCCGAGCACGCCCGCGACGCGGTCGCGGTGGAACCCGAGCACCACGGCATGCACGAAGAGGATCTGCCAGGCCGCGACCGGAAAGTAATTGACGTTGGTGGCGACCCAGGGAATCGTCGCCTGGGAGGGGACGAGCTGGAAGGCGAGCCACACGACCCAGGACGCGAAGAGGAGCGCCCACCAACGCTTGACGGCCACCAGGAGCAGGATGATGGGCGAGAACGAAAAGAGGATCACGTAGAGCCAGAGGATGTCGGTGCCGTGGTAGGTGTAGTGGAGGGTGAAGGTGCCGACGACAAGCTCGACGGGGTCGGTCAGGCCGAGGCCGTAGGCGCGGTCGAGCCAGAGCTTGAGGCCGGTGAGCTTGAAGAGCGCCACGAAGAGCAGGGTCAGGCCGACGGTCGCGCCGTAGAGCACGAACGCGCGGTGCAGGACGGCCTCGGCGGCGGCGAGCCAGCCGTCGCGGAGCGCCTTGCGGCCGTAGACCATGCCGACGAGCAGGCCGGCGGTGAAGACGAACGCCTCGGCAGCGGAGGCGACGAAGCGGTTGCCGCCGGTGATCGGGGAGAGCCAGGAGATGCCGGAGGCGTGGTCGCAGATCATGGCGAACACGGCGAAGCCGCGCAGGAGGTCGAGGCGGACATCGCGTCGGCCTGGGTCGGCGTAGCGCCAGGAGGCGAGCGCCGCGCGGACTCCGGTGCGCTCGCGCCTGTCGGCCGCCACGCGGGCACCCCCGTCGTCGGCGGGCGTCTGATCGGCCGCGGGCGTCGCATCGGCGGGGGGCTGCATCACCGGCGAGTATACCGCCCGGTCGCCGAATTCGGACCCGACCTGCAACGGAGTCGATACGTGACGCAGAGCGGCCGGGGCCCCGACCCCTGCTTGCCGTCCTGCCGGTGCGCGTGCCATCCTCCTCGCGTCGGCGGTGGCTCGGTAGGGGCCGGCCGAGCGAGGATGGAGCGGCATGCGGATCGGAACGCCCGGCGACCGCTGGAGCCTGGCGCGCGTGTTCGGCGCGATGGTCGCCGGGGGCGCGCTGCTCGGGGCGGTGGGCTACCTGTTCGACCTGGCGATCGGCCCGTCGATCGACATGGGCGGCTGGTGGACGGTCTTCTTCCACGGCGGGGTCATCGTCGGGGCGATGGCGCAGGCGGTCCGCGAGTTCGCGACGCCCTCGCCGGCCGAGCGCGCCATGCTCGCGCGGGAGGCCCGCGACCGCGCGGGGGCCGAGCAGGCGGCCGAGTCCGCTGCGTCGGCTCCTGATGCGCCTTCGATAGCGACTCGAAGCGCAGAGGACGACATCTCGCGGGAGACATGATCGTTCGACGTGCGTCGTGTCCGGTGAGTACAGGGGACGAGATCCTTCGACAGGCTCCGCCTGCCTCAGGATGACGCATGAGCTGACGGCGATCCCGTGTCGTCGCCGGCGGCAGGCCACATCAATCGACGTGGCCGGAGGCCGCCGGTACCGAGTGCCGGCAGCCCAACACTACATGGGGGTCAGGCGCCGTCGTCGGGGAGCCGCCAGAGGCGCGAGCGCTTCGGGCGCGGGTAGACGTACGTCTGGGACACCTTCTCGTCGCTCGGCGGCGTGATGTTGCCGGTCGCCGGGTGCGCCAGCGCCACCTTGGGGTCGAAGTCGATGCCCAGCCCCGGCTTGGTGGGGATCTCGATCTGGCTGTTGGTGATCTTGAGCGGCGTGGCGATGTCGTACCGCCACGGCACGTCGTCTTCGAGGTGCTCGAGGATCAGGCAGTTCGGGATCGAGGCCAGCAGGTGGACGGCGGCGGCCTCGGCGACCGGACCGTTCGAGCCGTCATGCGGGGCGATCGGGATGTGGTGCGCCTCGGCCATCGCGGCGATCTTCTTCATCTGGAGGAACCCGCCGGCGCGGCCCATGTCCGGCTGGATCACGTCGAGGATCTCGCGCTCGATCAGCTCGCGGAAGCCCCAGATGTTCGTGCTGCGCTCGCCGGCCGCCAGCGGTACGTTGATCGCCGCGCCGACCTGGGCCAGCGCCTCGATGTTCTCTGGTGGGACCGGATCCTCGTAGAAGAGGATGTCGTACTCCTCGAGCTCCTGGCCGATCCGGATCGCGTCCGGGACGCTCAGCCAGGGCGGGCCGTGGAGGTCGGTCATCAAGTCGATCTCGTCGCCGAGGGCGCGGCGCATGTCGCGGATGAGGCCGACCGGGCGCTGGAGTGACGAGCATTTGAGGGCGTCGAAGCCGCGCCCGACGAGTTCCTGGGCGCGCTCGACGGTCGAGGCATGGGCGTAGACGCGGACCGTGTCGCGGACGCGCCCGCCGAGCAGGTCGCAGATCGGCGCGTTGAGCGACTTGCCGAGGATGTCCCAGAGGGCGATCTCGATGCCGGTCATCGCGCCGCCGCCGACGACGCCGGTCATGCCGTGGCCCATCATCGCGATCAGCATCTTCTGCCAGAGCCGCTCGATGCGGCGCGGATCCTCGCCGATCAGGACCGGCGTGAGATCCTTGATCGCCGTCTCGATGACGCGGGGCCAGCCGCTGGCCTCGCCGATGCCGGTGATGCCCTCGTCGGTCTCGATCTCGACGAAGCACCAGTTGCGGCTGGCCCAGCCGCCCGGCCGGTGGGCCGCGACCAGATACGTCTTGACGTTGGTGATTTTCATGGTCCCCTCTCGCGTGGCACGGCCGCCGATCGTGTCCCCTGGAAGCCTAGGCCCGCGAACCGGCGGTGGCGGTGTGAGTCACGCCCATCCCGGATCGTCGTCACACGATATCGCACGGATTGTCACCGCACGCGGCTCCACTCGGTCGTGTCGTCAGTTTGGCGGTAATGATGGCAGGGGCGCGTCGAGCGGGGTAGGCTGGCAACATGACGAGCGCGAGCGCAACCCCGATCTCGACGCGTGAGCGGGTCGTCCTGCTCGACGTGCTGCGCGGCTTCGCCCTGTTCGGGATCCTCGTGGTCAATATGGGCGCGTTCAAGGCCAATCTATTCGGGCCTCCGCGTGACCCCGACCTGCTCGATCAGGCCGCCACCTGGCTGATCGCGTTCGGCTTCCAGACGAAGTTCTACGTCCTGTTCTCGTTCCTCTTCGGCTACGGGCTCAGCGTGCAGATAGCCCGAGCAACCAATCGCGGGGCGCCGCTGGTGCCGCGCTACCTGCGCCGCCTGCTCGGGTTGCTGGTGCTCGGGCTGGCCCACGCGGCCTTGCTCTACGTCGGTGACATCCTCGTGACCTACGCCCTGTTGGGCGTCGCCCTGCTGCTGCTGCGACATGCCCGCTCCTCGGTGCTCCTCGGCCTCGCGGCCGTCCTCGTGTTCGGATCGGCGCTGACGTTCGCCGCCCTGGGCAGCCTGGCATCGGGGGCTGCTCCGAGTGACCCCACCACACGAGCCGAGTGGGGGCGCGAGGCCGAGCGAAGCGCGGCGGCGTATCGGGGCACGCCGCGCGAGGTCATCGAGGAGCGGGTGCGCGACTACCCGGTCACGCTGGCGTTCGCCCTGCTCGGGCAAGGGCCGACCGCCCTGTCTATGTTCCTGGTCGGGCTCTGGGCGGGACGGCGCCGCCTGGTCGAGCGGATAGACGAGCACGCGGTGCTGCTGCGGCGGGTGCTGGCCGTCGGTCTGGTCGTGGGCGTCCCCGGCGCCGTGGCCTGGGCGACGTTCCGGGTAGTCAATGGGTTCACGCTCGACGCGGCCTTCCTGTATGCCGCCGCCGTGGACTTCGCCACCGCGCCGTTCCTGACGGCGGTGTACGCCATCTCGATCGCCATGCTCTATCAAGACGACCGATGGCGGCGCCACCTCGCCGTGCTCGCCCCGGTCGGCCGCCTCGCGCTCAGTAACTACCTGCTCCAGTCGCTGATCGGGGCGTTCCTGTTCACGGGATACGGCCTGGCGCTGTACGGCCGGCTGGATGCCGGCCTCGGGCTAGCGTTGAGCCTGACGATCTTCGCCGTGCAGGTCCCGCTCAGCGGGTGGTGGCTGCGGCACTTCGACCTCGGGCCGGCCGAGTGGCTGCTGCGCTCGTTCACGTATGGTCGGCGCCAGCCATTCCGATCCACGCGAAACCGTTCGCGCCCCGCGACGCTGTGATATCGTCCCAGAGCAGAGATTGCGGGCAGCACGGCTGCGCCCGCTAACACGAACAGGAGCCTGACGATGAGCTCGTCCATCCGCCGTCGCGACGTCCTCCGATCCATGTTCGGGCTGGCCGCCGCCGCGGCGACCGCCCAGATCGTGGCCGCCTGCGGCCAGCAGGCCAGCCCGGCCGCCCCGGCCAAGACCGACGGCGGCGCGGTGAAGCCGGCCGCCGATGCCAAGCCGGCCGCCGACGCCAAGCCGACCACCGCCGCCGCGCCGGCCGCCGCCGGCAAGACGGCCGCCGCTGAGCTGGTGTACCTGAACCAGTCGCGCGGGCAGCTCAAGGCGATGGAGGCCCTCGCCGAGCGGTACAACGGCCAGCAGACCGGGGCCAAGGTCACGATCGACTCGCCCGGCCCGATCGACTACCCGAAGAAGCTCCAGGCGTCGTCGCAGGCCGGCAACATGCCGGACGCGTACTACGCCATCGGCCAGGCGGACATGGCGCCGTACTACAAGGCCGGCTGGGCGCTCGATCTGAAGCCCGAAATGGACAAGGGCTGGATCAAGAACTTCAGCCCGGGCATCCTGGACTTCCAGGAGTTCAGGGATGGCAACTCGCTGGCCGTGAAGCCGGGCATCTACGCCGCGCCGTGGGAAGTGAACACGTACGGGATGATCTACAACCCGGCCCTGTTCGAAAAGGGCGGGCTCGATCCGAAGGCGTTGCCGACGACGACGAGCGAGTGGCTGGCCGGGCTGAACAAGCTGAAGGCCGCCAACATCGGGACGTTCGCGATGGCGTTCGACTTCATCCCACGCTTCACCCAGACCTACGCGACGAGCTGGCTGAAGGACGAGGAGATCGACGCGACGCTGGCCGGCAAGTCGTCGTACAAGGCGGACGGCTGGCGGAAGTCCCTCCAGCTCTTCATGGACATGCGCGACGCCGGCGTGGTCTTCAACAACACCCTGAACGCGACCAACCCGGATCTCGAGAAGTCGTTCTTCAACGTCCAGGAGCTGGCGATGTTCTGGACGGGCGTGTTCTCGGTGCCGGTCCAAGTGACCACGGCGCCGCAGTTCACGGCCTACGCGGGCTTCGCGCTGCCGAAAGGCGAGGGCGCCACGCTCGAGCCCCGAACCTACGGCGGGACGGGCAAGAACGGCGTGGTGAATGCGAAGGGCAAGCAGGTCGATGAGTCGCTCAAGTACGTCAAGTGGCTGACCGAGAAGGAGCAGGAGGAGACCTTCATGGAGATGGTCCCCCTGATCCCGACGAACCCGGCGGCCCTCGATCCAACCAAGATCTCGCCGCAGCTGGCGATGTTCGCCAGCCTGGCCGACAAAATCCAGAAGGTGTACTCGCCGATGACGGCGCCGGTGAACGAGGCGTTCATCAAGGGCGTCCAATCGATGCTCCTCAAGGAGAAGACGATCGACCAGGTGCTCGACGACGCCGATCTGGCGCAGAAGGGCTAGGCGATGGCCGTCGCGGCGCTCCCGCGGTCGGGCGCGCGCTCTCGGGCCGCCCGGCGCGCGACGACCGGCTACCTGTTCCTGCTGCCGGCGATCGTCCTGCTCGGGATGTTCACGCTCTACCCGTTCGTGCAAGGCTTCATCCTCAGCTTCCAGAGCTGGGACGGCATCGGCCGCGATACCCCCTGGGTGGGGCTGCGCAACTACCAGCGGGTGATCGGCGACACGATCTTCTGGGTGTCGTTGCGCAACGCGGCCATCTTCGGGCTGGTCGGGTTCGTGTTCGGGAACGCGCTGTCGCTGGGAATGGCGATTGCCGTCAATAGCATGAAGCGCGGCGCGACATTTTTCCGCGTGGCCTACTACCTGCCGGGCGTGTTCTCGGTGGTGGTGGTCGGCATGATGTTCGCCTGGATCCTCCAGCCGTCGGTCGGCATCCTGAACCGCGGGCTCGACGCGGCCGGGCTCTCGGCGCTGCGCGGCAACTGGCTGAACGAGCCCGGCTCGGCCCTGCCGAGCGTGGCGGCGGTGTACGTCTGGTACCACTGGGGCTTCGGCTTCCTGCTCTTCCTGGCGGGGCTCCAGAGCGTCCCGCGCGAGCTGTACGAGGCCGCGTCGATCGACGGCGCCGGCGCCTGGGCACGCTTCCGATTCATCACCTGGCCTCAGCTCACGCCGGTCACAACCATCGTTAGCGTGCTGACGCTGCTCGGCGCGCTCCAGATCTTCGGGACGGTCCAGGTGCTCACGAACGGCGGGCCGGGCTACCTGACCGAGGTGCCGACGCTACGCATCTACAAGGAAGCGTTCCAGTTCCAGCGCTATGGGGTGGCGGCGGCGATGTCGATGGTATTCGGCTCGATCCTGGTCGCGCTGTCGCTGATCCAGATCTGGATGGGGCGGCGGCTCGGCAGCAGCGAGGTGGATTGACATGGCGCAGTCGGAGCCGCTTGTTGCCCCGTCCCAGGCGCGCGCGGTTGATGCTCGCGCAGGCATCCGTGCCGAGTCACGCGCGAGCGCGAGTGCAACCGCGCTGCTCGGTCGGGTGGCGTTCAACGGCCTGCTCGTGCTGGTGGCGTTCATCGCCCTGTTCCCGATCGTCTGGCTGCTGGCCGGCTCGATCCAGACCATCCAGGAGCTGTACGCGGGCGTGACGTTCTGGCCTGCGGTCCCCCAGTTCCAGAACTACTGGATCGCGTGGACGCGAGGCGGGTTCAGCGTCTACCTACCGAACAGCGTGTTCTACTCGACGGTGGCGGTGCTCGGGATCTTGTTCGCGGCGAGCATGGCCGGCTACGCGCTGGCGCGGGTCGAGTTCCCCGGCCGCGCCGCGGTGATGTTCGTGATCCTGGCGATCATGATCGTGCCGCTGCCCGCGTCGTTCATCGCGCTGTACAAGCTGCTGGTGGACATGGGGCTCGCGAACACGCGGACGGGCTACCTCGTGGCGCTGATCGCGGGCGGGCTGCCGGTCTCCATCTTCATTTTGCGCGGCTTCTTCCTGCGTCAGCCGAAGGAGCTTGAGGACGCGGCGATCCTCGATGGCTGCAACCAGTTCGACATCTACTGGCGGGTGATGCTGCCGCTGGCGAAGCCGGGCCTCGCGGCCGTGGCGGTGATCCAGTTCCTGCACGCCTGGAACGACTACCTGCTGGCGCTGGTGATGTTCAACTCGGAGCTGCTGATGCCGGTCCAGCGCGGCCTGACGAAGTTCGTGTCGTCGGACACCCCGGAGCAGCACATCCTGCTGGCCGCGACGGCGATGTCGGTGCTGCCGATCATCGTGCTGTACACGGTGGCGCAGAAGAGCATCATCCAGGGCATCATGGAAGGCGCCGTCAAGGGGTAGCCGTCCCACGCCCTCATGGCGACCATCGTCATTCTGAAATGCCGTGCGTTCGGCCCAGAGTGGCCCCGTTCTTGCTGCCCGCCGGCCTGCCGTCTACCTCATATGACATCTGCATCCGGCCTGGAGGTCCGTGCGGACAGTCGTGGCGAGGTATGCGGCACCATACACGGCGCTGGCCGGAGATCCGGTTGGCGTGGGAGGCCGGATTGGACGAGCAGAGTAAGCAGCAGGCGCTCGATGCGTTCCGCGAGACGCCGCCGGATGGCGAGTACCTGACCTCGAACACCGGGGTGAAGGTCAGCGACGACCAGAACTCGCTCAAGGCGGGGGTGCGCGGCCCGACGCTGATGGAGGACTTCCTCCTCCGCGAGAAGATCACCCACTTCGACCACGAGCGCATCCCGGAACGGGTCGTGCATGCGCGCGGCTCGGCGGCGCACGGCTTCTTCCAGGTGTACGAGCCGCTGGCCGACATCACGGCCGCGCGGTTCTTGCAGGATCCGGCCGCCAAGACGCCGGTGTTCTTGAGATTTTCGACGGTGGCCGGCTCGCGCGGCTCGGCGGACACGGCGCGCGACGTGCGCGGCTTCGCCGTCAAGTTCTACACCGAGGAAGGCAACTTCGATCTGGTGGGGAACAACATCCCCGTCTTCTTCATCCAGGATGCAATCAAGTTTCCGGACCTGATCCACGCCGCCAAGCCGGAGCCGCACAACGAGATCCCGCAGGCGCAGACGGCACACGACACGTTCTGGGACTTCATCTCGCTGACGCCCGAAGCGATGCACATGATCGTGTGGGTCATGTCTGATCGAGGGATCCCGCGCTCCTATCGGATGATGGAGGGGTTCGGGGTCAACACGTTTCGGCTGGTCAACGCCAAGGGCGAGGCGCGCTTCGTGAAGTTCCACTGGAAGCCGCTGCTCGGGGTCCACAGCCTCGTGTGGGACGAGGCGCAGAAGCTCGGCGGCAAGGATCCGGACTTCCATCGGCGCGACCTCTGGGACGCGATCGAGCAGGGCGACTTCCCGGAGTGGGAACTGGGGTTCCAGCTCATCGAGGAGGCCGACGAGCTGAAGTTTGGGTTTGACCCGCTCGACGCGACGAAGATCTGGCCGGAGGACGTGGTGCCGGTGCGGCGCGTCGGGAAGCTGACGCTCAACCGCAATCCGGACAACTTCTTCGCCGAGACGGAGCAGGTGGCCTTCCACACGGGGCATGTCGTGCCCGGCATCGATTTCTCGAATGACCCGCTGCTCCAGGGTCGGTTGTTCTCGTACCTCGACACGCAGCTTACGCGCCTGGGCGGCCCGAACTTCAACGAGATCCCGATCAACCGCCCGATCGTGGAGGTCCACAACAACCAGCGCGACGGCATCATGCGCACGACCATCAACCCCGGTCGGGTGGGCTACTTCCCGAACTCGCTCGGCGGCGGCTGCCCGATGCAGGCGCCCGGCGCTAAGGGAGGGTTCGTGTCGCAGCCGGCGCGCGTGGAGGGGCAGAAGATCCGCGAGCGCAGCCCGAGCTTCGGCGACCACTACAGCCAGGCGACGCTGTTCTACAGCAGCATGTCCACGCCGGAGCAGGAGCACATCGTCCAGGCGCTCCAGTTCGAGCTGGGGAAGGTCGAGACGGTCGCGATCCGCGAGCGGATGGTGGCCCACCTCGCGGGGATAGACGCCGACCTGGCGAAGCAGGTGGCGCTGGGCATCGGCGTGGCCGCGCCGAGGAAGATGGACGCGGCAACCGCCGTGAAGAGGGCATCCGAGCTGGTGCTCGAGGTCACTAACGATGGCGCGACCGTCGGCACGAACGACCTGACGGCGGCGGAAGGCGACCCGACGCGCAAGGCCCCGGCGCTCAGCATGATGGACACGGTCAAGGGCTCAGTCAAGAGCCGGAAGGTCGCCATCCTCGCGGCCGACGGCGTCAATGGGTCCGAGGTGGCCGCGATGAAGCAGGCGCTGGCGGACGCGGGCGCCCACACCAAGGTGATCGCGCCGCACCTGGGGACGATCCAGGCGGAGGGCAGCGAGCCGCTGCCGGTCGACATGACGCTGGCCGGCAGCGGCTCGGTCATGTTCGACGCGATCTACGTGCCGGGCGGCGCGAAGAGCGTCCAGGCGCTCCGGGCGCAGGGCGATGCGATTCACTTCGTCAACGAGGCGTTCCGGCACTGCAAGGCGATCGCCGCGACGGGCGAGGGCGTCGAGCTGCTGGCGGCCTCGGGGATCGCGGCAGCTGCCGGCAACGGCGGCGGCCTGCCCGATGATCCGGCGCTGATTGTCGGACGGGCTGCAGGCGAGGCCGCGAACGTGTCGAAGGCATTCATCCAGGCGATTGCACAACACCGCAACTACGCGCGCCAGAGGAAGGAGATGATCCCCGCCTGATCGCGTGTGTTGGCGGGCATGCCAATCGGTCAGCCTATCGGGTGTCGGGCGTGCCAAGTTCGCGGCGTGCAGAGCGGCTGAGCGGTGCTGGACACTGATATTGCCGTGACTCGCGTGTCATCCTGAGCGCAGCGAAGGATCTACGGACTGTCCCACTCGGGGCAGCCCGTGGATCCTTCTCGTTGCTGCAGTTGCGTTGGGACGAGTCGTATGTCAGCCGTTCCCAGGGCGTCTCTCGTGAGGCACTGGTCGCAGCACGTGATCCGCTGGCCTACCCGCTTGCGGTGTCGAAGGCGGCGGCGAGGCGCTTGGGGGCGGTGCGGCGCCAGGCGTCGGTGAGCAACTCCTCCAGGTGGTCGCGGTCGATGCCGGATAACTGGACGGTGACCCAGCCGTAGCGGCCGACGTGCGGGGCGACCGCGAACGTCTTCGGGTCGGTCGCGATCAGTGCGGCCTGGTCGGCGAGGGTCGCCTTGACGCGGGCCGAGCGATCGTCCTCGGAGAGGATGGCAAAGATTTTCTCGCGCACGCGGAAGGTCGGGTGGACGTCCCAGGTGATGCGCTCCTCGGTCTGCGGGAGCGCGAGCGAGATGGCGCGGAGGTCGTCTGCTGTGGCCATGCCCCTACGTTTCTCCCGGCTCCCGGCTCCCGGCTCCCGGCTCCCGGCTCCCGGCTCCCGGCTCCCG
>Ga0136611_10002984_pt1 | contig 11819 bp, 11 predicted proteins | sample AntDrymUQ2232306_2_FD_106645 | JGI IMG/M metagenome (GOLD analysis project Ga0136611, IMG submission 106645) | Polar desert sand microbial communities from Dry Valleys, Antarctica - metaG UQ223 (23.06) | ecosystem: Environmental > Terrestrial > Soil > Desert | place: Antarctica: Dry Valley... | reverse complement strand
GCTCCGCCGCGGTGCGCGCGCTCTCCGAAGGAATGCGCAACTCGCTGTGCGACACGATGTGATCGACCGCATAGCGCGTATCGACTGAGGGCTTGAAAATCTGTACGCGCTGGCGGGCGATCTGCGCGCGGCGGAGGCGGCGAATGAGCTCTTCGCTCTTGCCGCTGAACATGCTCCCGACGACGACCTCTATCCAGCCCGTCGCGGGGGTCCGAACTACGTCCATGCTCGGATTATATGTGGCGAGCGCCCGGGGCGCGAGCGCGGGCGCGGAGCGCCGCAGATCACAACTAGGCGCGCGTTTGGTATTCCCCGGTTTCGGTGTTGACCCGGATGACGTCCCCTTCGCCGATAAACGGCGGGACCTGAATCACGACACCCGTCTCGAGAGTGGCCGGCTTGGTCTGGTTCGTTGCCGTCGCGCCCTTGATGGCCGGCATCGTCTGGGTCACGATCAGGTCGACCGTCTGCGGCAGCTCGACGCCGATGGGATTCTCGCCGTAAAACTCGACTTCGACGTTCATCTCGGGCTTCAGGAAGCCGACCATGTCACCCAGCAGGTCGGGCTGAAGCTGCACCTGATCGTAGGTGTCGGTGTCCATGAAGTGGTATCCCTCGTTGTCGCTGTAGAGATACTGCATCTTCTTTTGCTCGAGGGAGACCCGCTCGATGATGTCTTCGGAGCGTAGCTTCTCCTCGGCCATGGCCCCGTTCTGGATGTTCCGCATTTTCACGCGCACAAAGCCGCGGAGATTACCGGGGGTCACGTGCTGGCAGTCGAAAATCCGGTAGAGCTTGTTGTCAATCTTGACGATCATCCCCTTGCGGAGTTGAGTTGCGAGAAGGTTGTCTGCCATAAAGCCTTTGTTTGCAGTTAGTAGAACCTTTCGAGTTTAGCATACGGCTTCCACCCGGCCACCCGGACAGCCGTGCTACGATGCGTTCGTGGTCTTTGCGCGCTGGGACCCTTTCCGCGATTTAATCCGCATTCAACACGGCCTCGAACGCCTTGCGTCACACGGGCCGCAGGGATGGGCACCCGCCGTTGACCTGTGCGAAACGACCGAGGCGTTCATATTCACCGCCGAGCTCCCCGGTCTGTCGCGCGAACAGGTTCGGATTGACGTCCACGACAACCGCCTGACGCTGCAGGGCCGCCGCGAGGCGCGGCAGTCGTGCGAGCAATATCACCAGGTCGAACGCGGCCATGGCGAGTTCCTGCGGACCTTCGTGTTGCCGCATGCGGTCAACGGCGAAGGCGTGACCGCCGATCTGGTGGACGGAGTGCTGACCATCGTCGTGCCGAAGCTTCCCGGTGAAGTGCCGCGGCGCGTGGTAGTTTCGTAGGCGTCACTTTCTGCTCATGTTGAAAAATCTGTCCATGATTTGCCTGCTCGCGGCAGGCGTCATTGCCGGTGTCGTGCTGTCGGGACGGGCTACCGATCGGCCTGAGATCATCGCGCTGGAGCCGTCGATAACGCCGGCCGCCGAACCCGAAGCACAGCCCGCTGCGGCGCCAGCCGTCAGCGGCGGACCTGATTTCACGCGCGTCGCGGCGCAGACCGTGCGCGCGGTCACGAATATTTCGTCGGTGCAGGTCGTCCGCCGCTCCGCGTCACCGTTTGCGAACGATCCGTTTTTCCAGCACTTCTTTGGCGAGCAGGGCGAAATGTTCGGCCGCAATCGCGCCGAACAGAGCCTGGGCTCGGGCGTCGTGATTTCGCCGGATGGACTGGTCGTCACCAACAACCACGTGCTCGGCGACGATGTCGCCGAGGTGACGGTCACGGTCGGCGATCATCGCGACATCAAGGCGAAGATCATTGGCGTGGATTCATGGACCGACCTGGCGCTCCTGAAGATCGACCGCACCGGCCTGCCGGTGATCCCGTGGGGCGACTCGTCGAAACTGAAGGTCGCCGAGTGGGTGATGGCGGTCGGCAACCCGTTCTCACTCAACCAGACGGTGACGCTCGGCATCGTCAGCGCCCTCGGCCGCGCCAACGTCGGCATCACCCAGTACGAAGATTTCATCCAGACGGACGCGGCGATCAATCCCGGCAACTCCGGCGGGGCGTTGATCAATGCGCGCGGCGAGTTGATCGGCATCAACACCGCGATCTTTTCGCAGAGCGGCGGCTATCAAGGTATCGGCTTCGCGGTCCCAAGCAATCTCGTTCGGCGCATCGTCGACGACCTCACCAGGTTCGGCTCGGTACGCCGCGGATCGATTGGTTACGTGCAGGTCATTCCGCTGACTGGCCGTCTCGCCGATGAGCTGCGCGCGCCGAAGAGCGACGGCGTGGTGGTCAACCAGATGTCGCGTGATTCGGCCGCCTACAAGGCGGGCCTCGAGCCCGGCGACATCGTCATCTCGGTGAACGGCACTGGGGTCACCGACCCCTCGCAGTTCACCCGCATGATTGCGGACAGCAGCATCGGCTCAACGGCGCGGATCGAGATCCTGCGCGAAGGCCGCCGCTCAACGCTGCGCATTCCGATCGAGGCCCAGCAAGAGCGCCGCGTGAGACGCCGCTAATTCATGCAGGCGCCCGCGCAGCCGACGGAATTACCGGCATTCCTGAGCGTCGAAGCCGCGGCCGCCGTCGCGATCGCGGCGCTGATCGCCGTGGCCATCGCCTTGCTGGTGGGCGACCTCGCCCGTCGCTTGCTGCTGCGCATCGAGGGCGACCGCTTTCACACCCAGCCCTTTGCCAACGCCACCGTCAGGGCGGTGCGCCGCGTCACGTTTATCCTGGCGCTGTTGGTCCTCTCCTTCCCCGCGCTCGATCTGGCAGGCGTGGAGCTGACCGTTGGCCTGCATCCTGAACAACTGACGCAGTGGCTGACCGAGAGCGGTGCCCGCATCCTGCTGCTGATCTTCCTCGCCTTTGCGGCGAATCGATTTGCCGGCTCGGTGATCCGCAACGCGGAACATGAAATCGCCACCGGCGACGACCTCAAGACCCACGAACGGCGCAAGCGCTTGCATACCGTCGGCGCCACGTTGCGCCGGTTCTTCGGGATTCTGATCTGGAGCGCCGCAATCCTGATGGTGCTGCGCGAGCTCGATGTCGACACTACGCCGGTGTTGACCGGCGCCGGCATCATCGGCCTGGCCGTCGGCTTTGGCGCGCAGACGCTGGTCAAGGACATCATCTCGGGGCTGTTCCTGATCGCCGAAGATCAAGTGCGCATTGGCGATGCCGCCGAAATCAACGGCGTCGGCGGAAGCGTCGAGGAGATCAACCTGCGCACCATCGTGCTGCGCGATCTCCATGGCGTGGTCCACACCATCGCCAACGGCGAGATCCGGACGCTGGCCAACAAGTCCAAGGACTTCTCGTACTACGTGATCGACATCGGCGTCGGGTTCGACGATGACACCGACCGGATCGTCGAGGTGGTGCGGAATGTCGCGCAGGAGCTGATGCAGGACCCGGCCTTCGCGCCGAGCATCCTCGAGCCGCTCGAAGTGCTGGGCGTTGACGCGTTCAAGGCATCGGAAGTGACGCTGCGCTTCCGAATCAAGACGCTGCCGCTCAGGCAGTGGGACGTCGGCCGCGAGCTCCTCCGGCGGATCAAAAAGGCGTTCGATACGCACGGGATTCAGATCCCCGGCCCGCAGATGACCGTCACGATCAAAAAAACCGAGTAAACCCCGGCCACAGCCGGACGCCGAGTAGCCGATGGTGCCTGGCACCAACGGCTACTTCTTGCCGGAGACGGAGCGGTGGCCTTTGACGGTGGCGCGCCAGTGCTGTTCAGTGCCGACCCGGATGCCAATGCGCGAGTCCCAGACGATCTGACCGGCCGCGATCCCGCGATCGTGAATCGTCAGCGCACCGCGGGTTAACGGGCGCAGGTTGTCGGCCAGCGTGATGCCCATCGCGCGACAGAGGTTCCCGGGGCCTCTACACAGTTCGTGGTCGGGCACCGGCGGCTTGCCCTTCCGCCACGGCGCCTGCGATCGACGAGCGCGCATCAGCGCCAGTCCGTCGAGCGGTTCGAGCGCGCGGATTAGCACCGCGGCAGGGTGACCTGCCTCCTCGGTGACCGCATTGATCATGTCGTGCAGGCCGTAATTCAGATACACGTAGGCACGGCCCGGAGGCCCATACAGCGGCGCGTTGCGTTGCGTGGGCCCGGCGGCGGCGTGACACGCGGGATCGTCCTCGCCGATATAGGCCTCGACCTCGACGATCGCGCCGGCGGTCATACCCTGCGTTGCCTTGTAGACCAGCACCTTGCCGAGCAGCTCGCGGGTGACCTCGAGCGTTGGGCGCCGATAGAAATCGACCGGGAGAATCACGGCACGGGCGCGCCGAGTTCGGCGAGGTAGCCGCGCGCCTGGTTGCGGCGTGACTTCTCGTCGAGGGCCCGCTCGATCGCGGCGATCGAACCGTCCTTGAGCAGCCGCTCGCGCGCGAACGCCACCGCGAGCGCGGTCGCGTCCTTCCCGTCGGCCCACTTATCGGCCAGCAGCAGCTTGACGATCGCCGTGGTCGACGGATCGCCGATGCGGGCCAGGGCTTCGAGTGCCCCGCCGGCAAGCCTGCGCTTGTTAGCGTTGCGATAAAAGTAGTACCGCTCGGTGAGCGAGGGGACGGCACCGGACTCGCGCAGTAGTCCGAGCGCGTCCATCGCCGCGAGCTGCTCGATCTCACGATCCCGGTTGAGCAGTTCGAAGACCGCCCCGCTCATCCCGGTGGGAACCTGCGGGCGGATGCGAGACCGATCGTCCAGAGCGGCGAACAGGCGACCCGCGACCCGCGCGCCGGCGACCCGCGAGCGCCAATCGTCCGAGCCGATCATCGCGATCAACGCCTGCCCTGCCGCCAGTGATTCCTGCGGCGACGCCGCGCGGCCGGACCAGCCCGCGAGGATCCCGAAGGCATACGCGGCATTGATGCGTTCCGCACCTGCGGCCGACGTCAGCACCGCGAGCGGCGGCGCAAATGAGCCAGGATTGGCCGGCACCGTCGGCGCCGCGTAGGAATCGAACGCCGCATCGAATGCGCCGTTCTCGACGTTCACACCGTGACGCTGCATCAGGTCGACAAGCGTCAACTGCGCAACGGCAGACACACCGGTAACAGCCAGGGCGAGCACCAGGCACGCCATGCGGTTCTTCAGCACCATATTTATCGGGCCACGGTCTGGAGGAGCTTTCCAGACGATAACACTTCGCGGATGTATTTCCCGGTGTGCGACGCCGGGTTGTGCGCGACTTGCTCCGGCGTGGCCATCGCCAGCAGGCGGCCGCCGTCTTCGCCGCCCTCAGGGCCGAGATCGATGATCCAGTCCGCGACCTTGATCACATCCATGTTGTGCTCGATCACCACCAACGTGTGACCGGCCTCGAGCAGCTTGCGAAATGCCGCGAGCAGCTTGGCGATGTCGTCGAAATGCAGCCCGGTGGTCGGCTCGTCGAGAATGTAAAGCAACCGCTCGCCCGAGTGCGACGACAAATGCGCGGCGATCTTGATGCGCTGCGCCTCACCTCCGGACAGCGTCGTTGCCGGCTGCCCCAGCCGCAGGTAACCGAGGCCGATCTCATCCAGCACCTGCAGCCGTCGCAGCACTTTCGGCGTGCCCGCGAAGAACGTCAGTGCTTCGCGCACGGTGAGGTCGAGGACCTGGGTCACGTTCTTGCCGCGATAGCGGACGTCGAGCACCTGCGACTTGAAGCGGCGTCCGTCGCATTGCTCGCACGGCACGAACACGTCGGCGAGAAACTGCATCTCGACGCGCACTTCGCCTTCGCCCTGGCACGCTTCACAGCGCCCCCCGGGCACGTTGAACGAGAAGTGACTGGCCGTCAGGCCTTTCGACTTCGCATCCTTGGTCGCCGCAAACAGCTCGCGGATCGGATCAAACGCCTTGAGATACGTGACCGGATTCGATCGAGGGGTGCGGCCAATCGGCGTTTGATCGACCAGCACCACGTCGCTGACGAGCTCATGGCCCTCGAGGCGCTGATGCGCGCCGACCTTGCGATCCCAGTCGCCCTTGGCGCGCTTGAGCGCGGCGTACAGCACGTCGTGCACCAGCGTGGATTTGCCCGAGCCACTGACGCCAGTGACGCAGGTCAACGTGTTGAGCGGAATCTCGATGTCCACCCCCTTGAGGTTGTGCTCGGTCGCACCGAACAGGCGAATGCGCTGCGGTCCACCTTTCCGGCGGGACGCCGGAATCGAAATACTGAGCTCGCCGCGCAGGTACTTCGCGGTCAGCGAACGCGGATCGTTGCGCAGCCCCTCGAGCGTGCCCGAAAAGACGACGCGGCCGCCGTGTTCGCCGGCGCCGACGCCCATATCCACCACGTGATCCGCCACGGCGATCATGTCGGCGTCGTGCTCGACGACGATCACGGTGTTGCCTTGATCGCGCAGCATGCGGAGGATCGCGATCAGCCTTTCGTTATCGCGCGTATGCAGGCCGATCGACGGCTCGTCCAGCACATACAACGTGCCGACCAGCGCCGAGCCGAGCGAGGTCGCGAGGTTGATGCGCTGCGCCTCGCCGCCCGAGAGCGTCGCCGACAATCGATCGAGCGTCAGGTAATCGAGGCCGACGTCGCGCAGGAACCCAAGCCGCTTCTGGATCTCCTTCAGCACCTTGTCGGCGATCGCGGCTTCCTTCTGGGTCAGCTGCAGGTCGGTAAAGAACTTTTCGGCCTCGCGCACGGTCCGCGCCGACGCCTTGTCGATGGTCACGCCGCCGACCTGAACGTCGCGCGCTTCGCGTCGCAGCCGCGTGCCGCTGCAATCGGGACAGGTCAGGTAACCGCGATACCGGCTCAGGAACACGCGGACGTGGACCTTGTATTTCTTCTTCTCCAGCCAGCGAAAGAACCCACGAACGCCGTCGTAGTCGCTGCCATCGCCGTCCATCACGAACGCGATTTCGTCCGCGCTGAGATCACGCCACGCCACGTCGAGCCGGACGGCGCCGGATTTGGCGGCGCGCTTGAGTTCGGCGAGATGCGAATGGTAATGCGGCTTGGTCCACGGTTCGATCGCGCCCTGGTTGATCGACTTCTGCTGGTCGGGCACGACCAGCTCGAGATCCAGCTCGATGATGTTGCCGAAACCGTGACACGTCGGGCAGGCGCCGAACGGGTTGTTGAACGAGAACAGCCGCGGCTGTGGATCTTCGTACGGGATGCCGCAGGTCCGGCACTCGAAGCGCTCCGAAAACAGATGCTGGATCGGGCCGGCCTCTGGCCCTGAGCGAGAGACGGCGGTGTCGCCGTCTCGAGTCGAGGGAAGTTGAATCGCCCACGCGGCTCCGCCGCCTTCCGCGTACGCCGTCTCGATCGAATCGGTGATGCGGGTGCGTGAATCCGGCCCGACCGTGATGCGGTCGACCACGACCTGCAGCATCGTCATCGACTTCAGCGCCCTGGGATCGAGGTCTTCGAACGCCACGGCTTGATCGCCGACCAGTAGCCGTCCAAAACCCTTGCGGCGCAGGTTCTCAACGGCCATCGCCGCGGCCGGCTCGTTCTTCAACGCCGAGGTCGTCCTGACCGCGTCTTCACCGTCGGCCTCATCGACCGGCTCGCTGGTCTGATCGGCCATCGACATCACCGGCAGATCGAATCCGAGCAGGAGACGCGCGCCTTCCGGCAGCGTCATCAGCTTGTTGGTGACGACTTCCGCGGTCTCGCGAATCACTTCGAGCCCGCACTTGCGGCAGATCGTCCGGCCGACGCGCGCATACAGCAGGCGCATGTAATCGTGAATCTCGGTGACGGTGCCGACCGTGGAGCGCGGATTGCGGACGGAGTTCTTCTGACGGATGGCAATCGACGGGCTGATTCCGTCGATGCGATCGACATCGGGTTTCTCCATCCGCTCGAGGAACTGCCGCGCGTACGCGGACAGCGATTCGACGTAGCGACGTTGTCCTTCGGCGTAAATCGTGTCGAAGGCGAGTGAAGACTTGCCGGATCCGCTGACGCCCGTAAAAACGATCAGCTGCCCCGCTGGCAGCGTGAGATCGACATTCTTGAGGTTGTGCGTGCGCGCACCACGGATGACGAGAGCCGAAGAAGTTCCTGCTGGCGGCATGGTTTGCAGTGAAGGTATACAGGCGCGAAAATCGCGCGCGCCTGTAACCTTCGATGTTACCGCGACAGCGGTCGGCGTTCAACCATGCAGAGGAAGGCACAGCGACGCCGAGCGTCTACCAGCGAACGTCGGTCGCCGGATTACTGAACGGCTTGCCCTTCCAAAAGCTGTTGAGCGTGGCGAGGCGCTCGGCCGACTTCTCCTTGTTTCCGGCGGCGGCGTGCGCCTTGACGGCGCCCATCAGCGAGCGCGCCCGGTTCGGCATCCGCAACAGGCTGAGCTCGAACGCCTCGGCGGCGTCCTTCGGCTTGCCGGCCTGCAACAGCATTTCGCCAAGCAGCTCGTGCGACGGCTTGATCGGATCAGCGGCGCCGTTTGGCGGACGCATCGTCTCTTCGACCGCCGCGGCCTCCTTCAACAACGTCACAGCGTGATCGCTCTGCCCCTTCGCGTGCGCGATCAGCGCGGCGAGCTCGTTATGCATCACCTTGACGCCCTTGGCGCCATCGGGAATGCCGGCCGTGACTGGCGCAGGCCCCCCACCGTGATCGGCATGTGCGCCGCCGGCCGGTGGAGGCGCGGCGGCCTTCACTTTCGCAGCGAGCAGCGCGGTCATCTCTTGCGCAGTCGCCACGTCGCCGGTCTTCACGGCGCTGAACCCATTGGCGAGGATCGTTTCATTCGATGCCGAGTCGGCAACGGGCTGCACTTTCCATTCTTCTGTTTCGATGATGTAGCGTGCGCGGACCAACGCGAGCGCGCCGGTGGCGCGGGGGTTCTTCGTGGTCTCCGCCATCCACTCGAAGGCCTGGATGCGCTCGCGCGCGCCGGCGTAATCACCGAGCTGCAGGAAGCCGTACTGGCCCCAGTCGCCCGAGTGCGACATGTCACCCGGCACGTCGCCGGGCTGCCACAACTCTTTGGCCACGTTAAAGGCGCGGATGTTCTGGTTCGCGACCTCGTTCCACATCCCGTGCTGGATGAAGATATGCGTCGGCATGTGGACGGCATGCGAGACCGCCGGAACGATCTTCGCGTAAACCTTCGCGGCTTCGAGCGCGAGCGGCGCGTGGACGGGATCGTCGAAGGCGTGGATGATGTAATGCGTCGCCCCCGGATGATTCGGATTGCGCTTGAACACTTCCATGGCGAGCGCGCCGGCCTTGACGTTCATGCGCGACGTCCGATCGTCTACCGCACTCGATGCGCTCAGGATCGACAGCGCGTAGAACGTCTTCACTTCGTCGTCGTTGGAGAACTGGCCGTAGAGCCGTTCCATCGCGTTCATGTACGCGATGCGTCGCTGGCGCGAGTCGCCCTCGCCCCAGAGTTCTTCGACCGCGTTGATGAAGCCCTTCTCGCGATCGGTCGGCGCCTTCGCGACGCGCGCGGCACGATCGGCGCCAAGCCGCGCAAGGACGCCGCGCGGCTCCTTGGGATCCATTTGGGAGTTGAGTGGATGGTTGTAGCAGAGCGTCTCGCCCCAGTACGCCATCGCGAAGCCGGGCTGCGCTTTCTGCGCGAGCTGAAACTCAGCGATTGCCTGCTTCCACCCGAAGCTATGCAGGATCGCCACGCCGCGCAGGAAATGCCGCTGCGCCTCGGGCGAGCCGGATGTGGGAAACGACAGCTGACCGACGTTCTCCAACTGGGCGGCGGCCGGTGTGATCAGGGCGATGGTAACGACGACGCAAGCAAGCAGACGGCGCATGCGAACCTCCGAGGGCATTCTACAGAACCGCGAGGTCGATGGCGCCTGTTCCTGTCGTGATTCGCCTGAGGTAATCGACCTGGCCCAGGTGGTAGTTGAGATGCGCGAGCAGGTGGATCAGGAACTGGCGGGTGGAGATCGACTTGCCGTGAATCGCTTCTGGATAGCGCGCGTCAAGCTGCGACGGGGACAGCCCTTGCACGACGCCGGGGATCATCGCTTTCACGGCCTCGAGACGCGCGATCAGTTCTGATTGCTCCACCCCGCGCGCGCTGAATTCGAGCGGCCGCTGACGCGAGTACGCGATTTGTCCGATTTGTCGCCCGACGTACTCGCGCAGGTTTCCTTCGAGGTGAAGTGCCAGCGTTCCCGCGGCATTGGTCACACCGGGCGCCGTCTGCCAGGCCGATGCGGTGCCTGGGAACGCCTGCAATTCCTGGATCACACGCTCGAGATCCCGAACGAAGAGCGCGGACAGTTCGGTGGCTAACATGCCGCTATTACATACCAGGAAGCGAGCGGTGAGGCGACCGTCATGGTTGTGGTCGAGGTTGGCGGACGAGATCAGAGTGTGCGTGATGGCCCGTGCTGACCGATTTACCAGACAGCACGGGCCAGGCCCAGGCTGGGCGATAATGTTCCTGTGAAACGCCTGCTGATTTTGCGGCACGCCAAATCGGACTGGGGTGATTCCTCACTGGATGACTGGCAGCGGCCGCTGTCAGGACGCGGCATCAACGACGCCCCGCGCGTGGGCGAGATGCTGCGGGAGCGCTCGAGCATCCCGGACCTGATCATCACCTCGGATGCGATCCGGGCGCGCTCCACCGCTGAGGCCGCGGCGGAAGCGGCCGGCTACACCGGCGAGATTCTCCTCGAGCCGGACCTCTACCTGGCAACGCCCGACGCGATCGTCGATGTGCTGAATTCCGTGGCAGACGACTCTGCCGGCGCGGTGATGATCGTGGGCCACAATCCCGGGCTCGAAGGGTTGATCGCGCAGCTCATTGGGGACTTCCAGCCCATGCCGACCGCGGCCCTGGTGCAACTCGCCCTGCCGATTGAGCGGTGGCGCGACCTCGACCTGTCGCTTAGCGCCAGCGTCGTGGATACCTGGCGGCCCGGCGATTAGCCCGAGCGAGGAAGTCTCATCCGAACCGGTAGACCGAAGGCGACTCCTTACATCCTGGCGCGACTGTTCGTGACACTGTAAGTGAACCCGGCCAGGCGATGCCTAGATGAGTGGTGGCGCGACTTTCATGGCGAAGAAAAAAATCTCAGCGATACGAACGTCCCTTACCTGACGGGCACCCTGGAGGACTCTGTGCGCGTGGTGCTCGACACACATCCAGCGCCGGCCGGTGTCCCATCTGCGCGGAAGAAAAAGGCGGCCAAGGTGTCAAGGAAATCCGCCGACCTGAAGACGAAGTTCAGAGCCGCGCACGCGAAGGGCATGAAGGCCCTGGAGCGGCATGACTATGACGCCCTCGAAACGGTCATTCACGAAGAAGCGCAGCTTATTGACGCGCACAGCGCACTGATAACGGCCCACCAGCTGGAGTCTGCCGCGCTGTCGCGAAGAATCGCCGCCAACCTCAAACGGTCGATGAAGGCCACCAAGAGCAAGCGCGCTGTCCCGAAGTAAATATCGCCTTGGTGCGCCGCCGGCGGTTGTTTTGTCGTGCAGGAAAGCATCCCAGACCTAGCAGCCCTGACAGTGCAGTCCATGGCGATCTGCCCCGCGTCGCCTCCGATAGTTACGACGCGAACCAGATGTCCGAGCGGTTCTTTACAAACAGGACATGGCAGGGGGTAAATCCGGTCAGCGTTGGTCTGCATCGCTGTAGGGTGGCAGACCGCTACAACTCTGGCTGTTCAAGACGGTACGGCAGCGCTTCTTCTTTCCCCTCCACGCCGGCACAGCCTTCGTGCCAACCACGCTTGCTTCGCTTTCGACTCTTGATAGGGTGTTCAAATTGGGGCAGCAACCAATCGACGTGCCACGATACAAACAGGGATGGCCTTCACTC
>Ga0136611_10002983_pt1 | contig 11819 bp, 12 predicted proteins | sample AntDrymUQ2232306_2_FD_106645 | JGI IMG/M metagenome (GOLD analysis project Ga0136611, IMG submission 106645) | Polar desert sand microbial communities from Dry Valleys, Antarctica - metaG UQ223 (23.06) | ecosystem: Environmental > Terrestrial > Soil > Desert | place: Antarctica: Dry Valley... | reverse complement strand
GACGACCTGGCCGACCGGGCCGAGGGCGCCGCCGCGCAGGTGGCCGACAAGGCGAAGGTGGCCGACACGGCCAAGGTGGCCGACACGGCCAAGGCCGCAGCCTCGGGGCCGCTGACGTCGTCCGTGGACGACAGCGGCAAGGGAGCCCCGACCCCCAAGGCCACGCAGCCGGACAGCACGCGGATCGCCACCGCGGCCAGCCGGGACGTCGTCAAGACCGTCGAGCGCGTCTCGGCCGTCGTCGGCGGGCCCGTGCCGGACCACGATGAGCTGCCGCTGCCCGACTACGACCACCTCACGCTGGGCGCCCTGCGCGGCCGGATGCGCAGCCTGGACCTGCCGCAGCTGGTGCAGCTGCGCGACTACGAGCAGGCCAAGGCCAACCGCCTCCCGGTCGTGACGATGCTGGACAACAGGATCGCCAAGCTCGCCTCCGACCCCACCGCCCCCCTGTCAGGTGGCACCGTGTCCGGCCCGTCGGCCAAGGCGTCCTCGCCGGCGTCCCCCGCCAAGGGCAGCAAGGCCGGCGGCTCGAAGGTCACCCCCGCCACCGCCGCCGCGACCTCCACGGCTCCAGGCGTCGCTCACGGCGGCCTCGGTGGGGACACCCCCAAGCGCTGACCCACCACCCGTACGCCCTGGTCCCGCCCGCGCCCATCGCAGGACCGGCATCGGGCCGCCAGCCGCCCGACCTGCCGCACCACCCCGTGCCCCTACTCGATCTCGGTGCCACCGACACGCTTGGCCCGGGCAGCGGCGGCACCGAGAACGGGACGGCACGACCAACGGCGGCGGCGGTACGGGGGCGGCGGCAGGGCACCGGGGCGCACGTAGGGTCGGCGGGTGGCCCTGGCGAACAGCGCGGAGCAGCCGCTGCCGGTCCGCACGGTCGCGCGGTCCATCTCGGACTGGGTCGGCCGGCTCGGCCGGGTGTGGGTCGAAGGTCAGGTCACCCAGCTGTCCCGGCGCCCCGGCACCGTCTTCCTCACCCTGCGCGACCCGGTCGCCGACGTCAGCCTGTCGGTCACCTGCTCCCGGCAGGTCGTCGAGTCGGTGGTGCCGCCGCTCGAGGAGGGCGCCCGGGTGGTGGTGCACGCCAAGCCCGAGTTCTACCTGGGGCGCGGCACGCTGAGCCTGAAGGCGGTCGAGATCCGCCCGGTGGGTGTCGGTGAGCTGCTCGCCCGGCTCGAGCGGCTCAAGGGGGTCCTGGCCGCCGAGGGCCTGTTCGCCGCCGAGCGCAAGCGACCGCTGCCGTTCCTGCCGCGCACCGTCGGGCTGATCACCGGCCGGGCCAGCGCGGCGGAGCGCGACGTCCTGGAGAACGCCCGGCGCCGCTGGCCGGCCGTGCAGTTCGAGGTGCGGGAGGTCGCCGTCCAGGGCCATCTCGCCGTCGAGCAGGTCGTCGGGGCCCTGCGCGAGCTCGACCGGCTGGCGCAGGTGGACGTGATCGTCGTGGCCCGGGGAGGCGGCAGCGTCGAGGACCTGCTGCCCTTCAGCGACGAGGCGCTGTGCCGGGCCGTCGTCGCGTGCCTGACCCCGGTCGTCAGCGCCATCGGGCACGAGCCGGACAGCCCCCTGCTCGACCTGGTCGCCGACGTCCGCTGCTCGACGCCGACGGACGCGGGCAAGCGGGTCGTGCCGGACGTGCGCGAGGAGGCCACCCGGATAGCCCACCTGCGCGACCGCGCCCGCCGGGTGGCCGTCGGCACGGTCGAGCGCGAGCGCAGCCGGCTCGACGCGGTCCGCAGCCGGCCGGTCCTGGCCGACCCCCACACCCTCGTCGACGGACGGCGCGCGGACGTCCTGGGTTTACGGGACCGGGCGCGGCGCTGCACGAGCAGTCGCCTCGAGGCAGCCGGTCACGACCTCGACCACGTACTGGCCCGGGTGGTCGCCCTCAGCCCGCAGGCGACGCTGGACCGGGGTTACGCCGTGGTGCAGGACGAGGACGGCGTAGTGGTGCGCGACGCCGACGCCGTCCCGCCGGGCGCCGACCTGCAGGTGCGGCTCGCCAGCGGCACCCTGCTCGTCACGGCCGACTGAACCCGAGGCCGGGGGCCGGTCCGCCGGCGGTCCAAGGCCATCGTCGCCCCGCCCAGCACGCGGAAGCCGAAGGACGTGTAGAGCCCCAGGCCCTGCTCGGTCGCCCGCAGGTTTACGCGCGGGACGCCGAGCTCGCCGAACCAGCCCATGAGCGCGCCGAACACGGCCCGTGCGTGCCCCGCGCAACGGTGCTCCGGGTCGGTGCTCATCGAGGCGATGTGGCCGCGCCTGCCGTCCGGGCGACCGGGGGCCGGCAGGTGCTCCTCCAGCCAGCCGACACCGCCGCTGACCGCCACCCCGCCGACCTCCACGACGTACGCCGCGAAGCGGTCCGGCTCCCCGAGCCGCCGGGTCAGGTCGGCCTCGCACGGGCCCGCCCAGTCCGGCGCGCCGGCGTCGGCGCCCATCGCCGTGAGCATGTGCGCGCGCAGGCCAGTCAGCGCGGCGGCGTCCGCGGGCACGGCTCGACGTAGGTTCGCAGCATGTCCGTCGCGCACGACCCAGATCCTGCCCCGTCCTACGAGGCGGCCCGCGATGAGCTCGCCGACGTGGTCCGCCAGCTCGAGCAGGGTGGCGCCACGCTCGAGCAGTCGCTTGCACTGTGGGAGCGCGGCGAGGCCCTCGCCACGGTCTGCCAGGCCTGGCTCGACGGCGCCAGGGCCCGCCTGGACGCTGCCCTGTCAAACAACGGTCAGGCTGCCCGCCAAGACCCGGAGCTCTGACAGCGGCGCCGTCGCGCGCATGGTCCCGACCACGACGGTCACCGCGCCGTAGGCCCGCACCAGCGACAGCGAGCCGTCATCGTCGCGGTACTGCTGCCACGCAGCGCCCCCCACGTCGACCGGGTCCAGGCGCTCGCCCCGCCCGGTGAGGTCCTCGACGGACTGGTCAGCCGGTGCGGTCGAGGCGGCGTACTCGGCGTACTCCCCTGACGGGGTGTTGTAGCCGATCCGCAGTCCCCGCGGCTCACCGGTCAGCGACGACACCGTCGACACCCACCGGTCCGGCAGGTCGCCGGGGACGGGTGCGGCCGGGACGTCGGCGCGCAGGGCGCTGATGTCGCCCGCCGCGTCGACGGGCCGGATCCGCTCGGTGTCGCTGTCCGGCGGCTGGGCGAAGAAGAACACGACGACGACCCCGGCCATCACCAGGCCGAGCGAGCGCACCATGTCACCGGCCGTCTCCCGACCACGCTTCTTCTTGCTCTCCACCACCTCGGTCACCCCTCCAGTGTCGGGGGTCAGCGCGTGGCGAGCACCTCGGCCATGGCGTCGAGCACGCCCATGGCCTCGTCCGCGGTGTTGTAGAAGTGCGGCGAGACGCGGATGCCGACGCCGGGCCGGTGGTCGACCACCGTGCCACGCGCGATCAGCGCGTCGGTGACCCGCTGGCTGTCACCGGGGTCGATCGTGACGTGACCGCCGCGGCGGGCGGGGTCGTGCGGGGAGCGCACCGTCCAACCGCGCTCGAGCGCCCCCTCCAGCAGCGGCTGGGTCAGCGACACCGACCGCTCGCGCACCCGGGTCATCCCGATGTCGGCAAGCGCCGCGTAGGCGGGCTCCGCGGCGTACGCCGCCGGCACCCCGGGTGTGCCGCCGGCGAAGCGCGTGATCCCCGCGGCATAGGCGATCTCGGGGTCGAAGGCGAACGGGGAGACCTGCCCGAACCAGCCGGCGCTGATCGGCTCGAGGCGCTCGCTGACGTGCGGCGCGGCGTACATCCAGCCGTTGCCGGGCCCACCGGACAGGTACTTCACCGACCCACCCAGGTAGATGTCGCAGCCCATCGCCACGACGTCGACGTCCAGGGTTCCGGCAGCCTGGTAGCCGTCGACGACCACGAGCGCTCCCACGGCGTGGGCCCGCTCCACGACCGGCGCCAGGTCCAGGACGGTCGAGGTGCGGAACAGCACGTGGCTGCACTCGACGAGCAGCGTGCGCTCGTCGATCGCGTCGACCAGGCGCGCCACGTCGACCTCGACGCCGTCCGCCTCGCCCGGGACGACCACGGCCTCGCCGCCGAGCCGCCCGATCTGCGACCACGTGTGCAGGCTGCCCGGCCACTCGAGCGAGCTGGTGATGACGCGGTTCCGCGGGCCGGTCCAGTCCAGCGACAGGACCAGGTCGCCGAGCAGGTCCGCGACGTTCTGCCGCATGACCGTCGTCCCCGCCGGGGCGCCGACCAGGGAGCCGACCAGGTCGGCGACGCGGACGACCGCCGGCGCCCACGTCTCCCAGGCCACGACGCCCTGCTCCGCCCACAGCCCTGCGAACTCACCGAGCCGCGCGGGGGTCTCGCGGTGCATCGCCCCGAGCGTGTGGTTGGCCAGATAGGTCTTGGTCGCCAGCACCGGGTAGTCCGCACGGCGTGACAGCAGCTCGTCGTGCACCGAGCTCACGGCGCCCCGATGCGGGCGATCAGGGCGAGCACGTCGCCCGCCAGCCGGCCTGCGGCCGGCTCGTCCTCGCACACCGCCACCTCGTGGCCCGCTTCGCTGACGACGGTGGTCAGCACCAGCACCAGCGCGTCCCCCCACGGCTCGACGCCGTCGTCCGGGCCGTGGCGGAGCAGCGTGGCGTTGCGCGCCGTCCACTCGCGGTAGCGGCGGCGGGCGACGAGCTCGAAGCCGGGCGGGCCGCCGCCGGCGAGGAACAGCCGGGCGAGGTCGCGTTCGGCCCAGCATCCGTCGAGGTAGGCCCGGCTCCCGGCGACGAACAGCTCCACGGGGTCGCTGCCGCCGTCGGCGCGGGCGGCGCGCACCGCCGCCGCAGCGCGCTCCTCCTGACGCTGCTGGTAGTCCTCGAACAGCGCCAGGTAGAGCTCGGCCTTGCCGCCGAAGTGGTGGTAGAGGCTGCCGACGCTGGCGCCTGCTCCCGCGACGACCTCGGCGATCGAGGCCTCGGCGAAGCCGGAGGCGGTGAACACCACCCGGGCCGAGGTCAGCAGTCCACCGCGGGTCGTCGCGGCCTTGCCGGGACGGGTCGGCGCCGTGGAGGTCATGCGCCCCGCTCGAGCGAGGCGTACGGCACGCGCTTGCGCTCGCTGATGCCGCCGACGGTGCCCCACTCGTCGGCGCCCAGGCGGGACACCGGCTTCAGCAGCCGGATCTCCGGCCGGTCGTGCTGCAGGACGTCCTCGTCGACCACGGCCCAGACGACCTCGCCGAAGACCACCACCGACCCGCCCTCGTCGGCGTCGTCACCGAAGGTCTTCGTCCCGGCGAGCCGGCACTCCAGGGCCACCGGTGACTCCGCGACCCGCGGCGGCGCCACCAGGCGGCTCCCCTCCCGGGTCAGTCCGACGGCGTCGAACTCGCTGACGTCGGCCGGGTAGTCCGTCCCGGTCAGGTTGACCTTCTCGATGAGCTCCTCGGTGCACAGGCTCACGACGAACTCGCCGGTCGCGACGGCGTTGCGCAGCGAGTCCTTGTGCCCCACGGAGGTGAACTGCACGACGGGTGGCACGACCGAGGAGATGGTGAAGAACGAGTGCGGCGCGAGGTTGTCGACCCCGTCCGCGGAGCGGGTCGAGACCCAGGCGATCGGCCGGGGTACGACGACGCTGTTGAGCAGCGGGTAGATGTCGGCGCCCAGAGCGTCAGGGTCGTAGTCACGTCTCGGCACGTGCTCACTGTGCCACCGCCCCGCTCATCGGCACGCCGATAGGGTGCGGCCATGAGCGAGACGATCATCCACGTGCCCGAGACCCCCGACCGCAACCTCGCGATGGAGCTGGTGCGTGTCACCGAGGCCGCCGCGATGGCGGCGGGACGCTGGGTCGGTCGCGGCGACAAGAACGGCGGCGACGGTGCCGCGGTCGACGCCATGCGCCAGCTCATCGGGACGGTCTCCATGCGCGGCGTCGTGGTCATCGGCGAGGGCGAGAAGGACAAGGCGCCGATGCTGTTCAACGGCGAGGAGGTCGGCTGCGGCGAGGGCCCCGAGTGCGACGTCGCTGTCGACCCGATCGACGGCACGACGCTGATGGCCAAGGGCATGCCGAACGCCATCGCGGTGATGGCGGTCGCCGAGCGGGGCACGATGTACGACCCCAGCTCGGTGTTCTACATGGAGAAGCTGGTCACCGGCTCGGACGCCGCCGACGTCGTGGACATCACCGCGCCGGTCGCCTTCAACGTGCAGGCGGTGGCCAAGGCCAAGGGCGGCGCCGTCGAGGACGTCACCGTGTGCATCCTGGACCGCCCGCGCCACGAGGACCTGGTCCGCGAGGTCCGCGAGGCGGGTGCCCGCATCACCTTCATCTCCGACGGCGACGTCGCCGGCGCGGTGATGGCCTGCAGCGAGGGCACCGGCGTCGACCTGCTGCTCGGCATCGGCGGGACCCCCGAGGGGATCATCACCGCCTGCGCCGTCAAGTGCCTCGGCGGGACGATCCAGGCCAAGCTGTGGCCGCAGAAGCGCAGCGAGTTCGTCAACGCCGCCGCGGCCGGTCTCGACCTCGGCGCGGTCCTGTCGACCGACGACCTGGTCCGCAGCGACAACGTGTTCTTCGTCGCGACGGGCATCACCGACGGCGAGCTGGTGCGCGGCGTCCGGTACCGGGGCGGCGGGGCGACGACCGAGTCGCTGGTGATGCGGTCCAAGTCCGGGACCATCCGCCGGGTCAGCTCGCAGCACCGGCTCACCAAGCTGCGGGCGTACGCCTCCGTCGACTTCGAGCACCACAGCAAGTGATCCGGCTCGCCACCTGGAACGTCAACTCGGTAGGCGCCCGGCTGCCCCGGATGCTGCCGTGGCTCGAGCAGGTCGCCCCGGACGTGGCGGCCCTGCAGGAGACCAAGTGCACCGACGCCGCGTTCCCGTATGCCGCCGTGCAGGCCCTGGGGTACGAGGTGGCGCACGCCGGCGACGGACGCTGGAACGGTGTCGCGCTGCTGTCCCGGCTCGGACTGTCCGACGTCTCGCTGATGCTCGACGGGCACCCCGAGCCCCGCCTGGTGTCCGCCCAGTGCGGGCCGGTGCACGTGAGCTCGGTGTACGTCCCGAACGGTCGGTCGTTGCAGGACCCGCACTACGCCTACAAGCTGGAGTGGCTCACCGCGCTGCGCACGCGGTTGGACCGGTACGACCCGGCGCAGCCCCTGGTGGTGATGGGCGACTACAACGTGGCCCTGACCGACTCCGACGTCTGGGACATCGGGCAGTTCGTCGACTCCACCCACGTCAGCGAGCCCGAGCGGGTGGCGGTGCGGGCTCTGCAGGCCTGGGGGCTGCGCGACGTCGTGCCGAGGCCCGGCAAGGGGGACGTGCCGTTCACGTTCTGGGACTACCGCGCCGGGATGATGCACAAGAACCTGGGGATGCGGATCGACTACGTGCTCGCGACGGCGCCCGTCGCCGACGCGGTCACCGATGCGTGGGTCGACCGCGAGGCGCGCAAGGGGACCGGAGCCAGCGACCACGCCCCTGTCGTGGTCGAGCTCGAGCTCTGAGCCGGGTCCTTGCACCGGCCCCGACGCGCTCCGGCAGGATGGCCCGCATGACGACCCAGGAGTTCCGCACCGAGCACGACAGCATGGGCGAGGTCCAGGTGCCCGCCGCGGCCAAGTACCGCGCGCAGACGCAGCGGGCGGTCGAGAACTTCCCGATCAGCGGGCAGCGCATCGAGCGGGCCCACATCGAGGCGCTGGCCCGCATCAAGTCCGCCGCGGCCAAGGTCAACGCCGAGCTGGGCGTGCTCGACGGCCCCCTGGCCCAGGCCGTGCAGGACGCGGCGGCCGAGGTCGCCGACGGTCGCTGGGACGGCGACTTCCCGGTGGACGTCTTCCAGACCGGCTCCGGCACGAGCAGCAACATGAACGTCAACGAGGTCATCGCGACCCTGGCCAGCGAGCGGTTCGGCTCACCGGTCCACCCCAACGACCACGTCAACGCCAGCCAGTCCAGCAACGACGTGTTCCCCAGCAGCATCCACATCGCCGCGACCTCGGCCGTCGTCAACGACCTCGTCCCGGCCCTGGAGCACCTGGCCGCGAGCCTGGAGCGCAAGCGCGAGCAGTGGTCGACCGTGGTCAAGGCCGGGCGCACCCACCTGATGGACGCCACCCCGGTCACCCTGGGCCAGGAGTTCGGCGGCTACGCGGCACAGGTCCGCTACGGGGTCGAGCGGCTGCACGCCTGCCTGCCCCGGCTGGCCGAGCTGCCGCTGGGCGGGACCGCCGTCGGCACCGGGATCAACACCCCCGCCGGGTTCAGCGCCCGCGTCATCGAGGAGGTGGCCGCCGCGACCGGCCTGCCGCTGACCGAGGCGCGCGACCACTTCGAGGCGCAGGGCGCCCGCGACGCCCTGGTCGAGACCAGCGGCCAGCTCCGCACCATCGCCGTCGGCCTGTACAAGATCAGCAACGACCTGCGCTGGATGGGCTCCGGTCCACGGGCGGGGCTCGGCGAGATCGCCCTGCCGGACCTCCAGCCGGGCAGCTCGATCATGCCGGGCAAGGTGAACCCGGTCATCCCCGAGGCGCTGTGCATGGTGTGCGCGCAGGTCGTCGGCAACGACGCGGCCATCGCGTTCGCCGGTGCGTCCGGCAGCTTCGAGCTGAACGTGATGCTGCCGGTCATGGCGCGCAACCTGCTCGAGTCGATCCGCCTGCTCAGCAGCACGACCCGCCTGCTCGCCGACCGCGTGGTCGACGGGATCGTCGCGGACGTGGAGCGCTGCCGGGAGCTGGCCGAGAGCAGCCCGTCGGTGGTCACGCCGCTGAACAAGTACATCGGGTACGAGAACGCCGCCGTCGTGGTCAAGTCCTCGCTCAAGCAGCGCAAGACGATCCGTCAGGTCGTGCTGGAGGACGGCTACGTCGAGCGCGGCGACCTCACCGAGGCGCAGCTGGACGAGGCGCTCGACGTGCTGTCGATGACCCGCCCGCCGACCGCGTAGCCCGCCGGGTCAGTCCCGGTCGTAGTTCGCGAGCACCCGCAGCGACAGCAGGGTGAGCACCGTCCCCGACGCCACGATGACCCCCAGGCACGCCGCGATGTCGGCCAGCACGAAGCCCTCGAGCACCAGGGAGCGCAGCCCCTCGATGACGTAGCTGACCGGGTTGAGCCGAGCCAGGGTCTGCATCGGCTCGGCCAGCAGCTCGAAGGGCACGAAGTTCGGCGTCAGGAACAGCAGCGGGAAGAACACGATGAAGCTGGCGTTCGTCGTCTGGACGTTGCGGGTCTTGAGCGCGATGGCCTGACCGATGCCGGCGTACGCCACCCCCCACAGCGCCGACAGCAGCACGATCAGCACCGCTCCCCCGACGCCGCTGGCGATGCGCATGCCGAACGCGAGCCCGAGCGCCAGCACCAGGGAGGCGGTCGCGAGGCCGCGGACGAAGTCGGCGGCGAGCCGGCCCAGCACGATCGACGTGCGGCGGATCGGCGCCACCAGCAGCTTGTCGAAGTACCCGAGGTCGATGTCGGTCACCAGGGCCAGCCCGCTGGTGGCGGTGGACACGGCGAACACCAGCGACACGGGGACGGCGAACGCCACGTAGTCCTGGCCGAACAGGAAGGGGGCGTTGTCGCTGTTGAACGTCTTGGACACCTGCCCGATGTTCACGGCCAGGAAGAACAGCGGGATGAACAGCGTCGGCAGCGTCGCCGCCGGCAGCTTCCAGATCTCCCGCACGGCGCGACGTGACAGCAGCACGACCTCGTTCACGCGGCGCCCTCCTCGAGCGAGCGGCCGGTGGAGGCCAGGAACACGTCGTCCAGCGACGGCCGGCTGATCGACACGGTGCCGACCTCGACGCCCGCCTCGTCCAGGGCCCGCACCACGAGCGGCACGGCGGCGGCGCCGTTGGTGACGTACGCCGCGACGCCCCCCTCGGTGTCGACGACGTGGTCGACGCCAGCGACGGTCGAGACCGCCTGGCGCAGCGCCTCCTTCGTGCCACCTCGGCCCAGCCCGATGGTCACGACGTCGGCGCCCAGGGCGCTCTTGAGCCCGTCCGGCGTGCCCTCCGCCACGAGCCGGCCGCCGTCGATGATGGCGAGCCGGTCGCAGAGCTGGTCGGCCTCCTCCAGGTACTGCGTCGTCAGGAAGATCGTGGTGCCCTCGGCGTTGATGCGGCGCACCTCGTCCCAGACCGTGATGCGGCTGGTGACGTCCAGGCCGGTCGTCGGCTCGTCGAGGAAGAGCACCTCGGGGGCGTGCACGAGGGCGGTGGCGAGGTCCAGGCGTCGCTTCATGCCGCCCGAGTAGCCCTTCACCCGCCGGTCCGCCGCCTCGCTGAGCCCGACCAGTGAGAGCAGCTCGGCAGCCCGGTCCCGGGGGGCCGGGACCCGGTAGAGCCCGGCCTGCAGCTCGAGCAGCTCGCGCCCGGTCTGCAGCGGGTCGAGCCCGGCCTCCTGGAGTGCCACACCGATCTTGTGGCGCACCGCGGACGGCTCCGTGGCCACGTCGTGACCGGCGACCAGCGCCGTACCGCCCGACACGGGCAGCAGCGTGCACAGCATGCGCACGGTGGTGGTCTTGCCGGCGCCGTTGGGCCCGAGGAAGCCGAAGACCTCCCCGGGCGCCACCTCGAGGTCGATGCCGGCCACCGCCTCGGTCTCACCGAACCGCCGGCGCAGCTGCCGGGTCAGGACTGCGGGCCCACTCATGCGCCGACCCTAGTGGCGTACGCCGGACCCGCCAGGGCAGGGACGTCGCATGGTGGCGCCGCGGGTCCTGGTCGTCGTGCTGGCCGGTGGAGCCGGGAGCCGGCTCGAGCTGCTGACGACGAGCCGGGCCAAGCCGGCCGTGACGTACGCCGGGCACTACCGGCTGATCGACGTGGCCCTGACCAACTGCCAGCACTCGGGACTGTCGGACGTGTGGGTCGTGGAGCAGACCAACCCGGTGTCGCTGTCGGACCACCTCAACGGCGGCCGCCCGTGGGACCTGGACCGCACCCGGGGCGGCCTGCTCGTGCTGCACCCGCGGCAGGACAACGACACCGACAAGGACGGCTGGCACACCGGCACCGCCGACGTGCTGTGGCGGCACACCGAGCTGATCAGGCAGTTCGCCCCCGACGCGCTGCTGGTGCTGTCGGCCGACGCGGTGTACGCGCTGGACTACGAGCAGGTCATCACGGCCCACCTCGCCGCCGACGCCGACGTCACGATGGTGACGACGCGCGTGTCCGCCGACGACGCCTCCCGCTACGGCATCGTCGAGGTCGAGGACAGCCGGGTCACGGGCTACGCCTACAAGCCCGACGAGCCGGCGTCGGACCTGGCGACGAACGAGGTGTTCGTCTTCACGCCCGGTCCGGTGCTGGACCTGCTCGACGAGCTCGGGGCGGACGCCGGTGACCTCGGCGACGCGGTGCTGCCGCGGCTGGTCGAGGCCGGACGAGCCCGCGAGCACCGCTTCGACGGCTACTGGCGCGACCTCGGGACCGTCGAGGCCTACTGGCAGGCGCACCTGGACCTGCTCGAGCCCGAACCGCCCTTCGACCCGGGCGACCCCGCCTGGCCGCTGGTCAGCGTTGGGGGCGACCGGCCGGGCGCGCGGGTGCGTCCCGGAGCGACCGTGGACGGGGCGCTGCTGTCACCGGGCAGCGACGTCGCCGGCGTCGTACGCCGCAGCGTGCTCTCGCCGGACGTGGTGGTCGAGGCCGGCGCGGAGGTGGTGGACAGCGTGCTGCTGCACGGCGTCGTCGTCCGCGCCGGCGCCGTGGTGCGCCGCGCAGTCCTCGACACCGGCGCCGAGGTCCAGGCAGGCGTACTGGTCGGTGGCGACGGCGACCTGGTCGTGGTCGGCACGGACGAGCTCGT
>Ga0136611_10002982_pt1 | contig 11821 bp, 7 predicted proteins | sample AntDrymUQ2232306_2_FD_106645 | JGI IMG/M metagenome (GOLD analysis project Ga0136611, IMG submission 106645) | Polar desert sand microbial communities from Dry Valleys, Antarctica - metaG UQ223 (23.06) | ecosystem: Environmental > Terrestrial > Soil > Desert | place: Antarctica: Dry Valley... | reverse complement strand
GCTCAAAAACGGAACTCACAAAAAAAGTTCAAAAGAAGTCAGATCATCCGATGCGAGCAAGGCCTGCCGTACACCGGTGGCAGCGACGGGGGCGGACACGGCTGATACGCCGGCGGTTGGGGCGGAGGTGTTACGAGCGGCAGGGTGTGCACGAACGCGCTCAGATCGACCTGGGCGAAGTCTGGCACCGTGTTCAGGACGTGTGCCCTCAGGGCGTCCTGGGCCGCCGTGCTTGACAGGTGCCGATGCACATCGGCATGCGTCGCATCAGGGAACCTCTGCAGGTACTGTGCCGCGAGGCCCGTCACGAACGGTGCCGCCTGAGACGTTCCCGACAGCGTCAGAGAGCTGGTGCTGTCGTTGCTGGAGGCGGACTCCACGTCCGCCCCGGGCGCCCAGATCGTGACGCACTCCCCGTAGTTCGTGCTCGGCCAGGGCTCGAGAATTTCCGTGCCGCTCGCGTTGTTGAGCTGGGTGGCGGCGACGGTGATCACGTTCTGCAGATTCGCGGGAGCGTACGTGCAGGCATCCTCCGCAAAGTTGCCCGCCGCCGCGATGACCACGATGCCCGAGCTCTGCAGGTCCTGCACCTGCAGCTGGATCACGGACGCTGCGGAGGGGTCGCTGATGAGGAGTGACATGCTGACGATCGCGGGGCCGGGGTGCAGCTCGTGGTGGCGCAGCACCCAATCCAGGCCCGCAGCGAGATCCGACGAGTAGCCGCCAGCGTCGCAGCCCGGCTGGACGGCGACCGGCACAATGTACGCGTCCTTCGCAGATCCGTACGTGAGGCCCGCCACCAGCCCCGCGACGTGCGTCCCGTGCCACGACGCGCACGGCTGCCCCTTGTACATCTCCGCGGTCGGTGAGTAGAAGCGATCGGTCAGCGACACGCGCTGCGTTCCGCCCGCCCCGCCTTCAAACTCCTGATGCAGCCCGTACACGTCCTGGTCGACGATATACACTCTGACCCCCTTTCCCTGCGTGGCGTACCGGAAGGCGTCCGCGTTCTGACACACCATGTCGCACCCTCCCGTGTAGGAGCTCAGCAACGCCAGCGACCGAGGCGCCCCCAGCTGGGTCGTGTACCCGTCGCTCTGCACCAGGAGGTCGCCCGGACTCCTGAACTGCGTCCTGCGCACGTCAGACACCACCTCGCCAAGGTTCCTCTGCAGCCCGGACTCGGACGACCGCAGGAAATCCAGGGAGCTGCCGCCCTCGATCGACGTCGAGGCAAACTGTATGAACGCCCTAGATACGTCGAAGCCCGACACGTTCGGGGCGGAGTCGCCCACCGCACCGGTCGTCCAGGAGCTCTGACACACGAAGACGTCCGAGACGTCTTCGCACAGCCGTCTCATGCCGTCAGCTCCCATCACTTTACCAACAGGTGGCAGGCGAGGGTTGATCTGCACAGCTGTCATCATGAAGCGGTCCGCAGTGCCGGTCCGTACCATCAGAAGTAGCGCTCCCAGTGTTCCGAGCGCACTAAGCATCGTGGGTTGCACGGGGCATGGATAAGAATTGTTGTGCACCCCGCTTACAAGCTCTGTCCCAGAAAACTTGGACGCACAAAACGGAACGCACAACTGGAACGCACAACTGGAACTCACAAGCAACCGTCGGACTTCAGCCACGGATTTAGATGTCAGACGGGAGCGGGTCGTCATCATCGCTGTCGTCCTCCAGGGGCTCGTCCGCCACTTCATCATCGTCGGCATCGTCCTCCACGTCGGCGTCGTCGATCGGCTCGTCAGCATCGGCGTCTGGGTCTGGGTCTGCGTCAGGGTCCACGTCTGCGTCTGCGTCTGCGTCTGCGTCCGCGTCCGCATCTGGGTCTGCGTCTGGGTCTGCGTCTGCGTCCGCATCTGGGTCTGCGTCCGCGTCCGCATCAAGGTCCGTGACGTCCAGATCGCCATCGTCCGGTTCGTCGCCGTCGCTCTCGTCGGACGAGTACAGCTCCTGACGTGGCGCGGTGTCCGCGCTCCCCGGCACCAGGCGGCCCACGAGAGTGATGGTCCGCTGACCCAGCTTGAAGGAGCGTGCGACCACGCACACATTGATGACGTCTCCAGGCTCCAGGCCGTCGATCGGCAACTCGTGCTTGAACGTGAGCGGCTCGCGTGGAAGGATGACCTCCAGCACGCGCGTCTCCGACGTGTTGACGGCGAGAGCGCCGAACTCGTTCACGTTCTCCACCCGGCACGTCAGCACGTCGGAGACGGCAGGGTTGCACACGTCGGCGACGAATCGCACCGTGTACGCCGCGATGCCTGACAAGCTGGACATCTCCACCGTGCCGGGAGACACGTGCAGCACCCGGACGCTGTGCGGGCGCACGTAGCCGTCCGCACCGCACACCCCCTCGACGGAGTCCCGCAGGATGTTGGTGATGGACTCCAGGTAGTGCTTGTTCTGCAGGCGAGGATGCAGCTTGACCCTGCGTCTCAGCACGCACGATACGTACACGCCTCGGTCGTCAACCAGGTCGCGCGCGGTCGCAGCAGCAGCTGCTTCCATCTTCTTCGTTGGACTGCTGCACACGGTCGCCAACTTTTAAACCAGAGTGTTGGTTCCCATTGACGATGCTTTGTGAATGCTGCAATTGTCTAAAATACTTTTAGACCCATCCGGTAGTATGCGGCCCCTTCCGGCCTTCGACAACGTCCTGACGGCGCTCATGCGATTCGATGACGGCGAGACCTCTGCCGCGGACGACATCGTAGCCCTCCGAGGCGACCTGCACCGGTCGACACCTGATTTGCTACCCGGACAGTACCCCGAGATCGGCGACAAGCGGTTTCACCAGCGCCTGCAGCGGGTTCGTGATCTGTACGTCCTGCGCGACCCCGCTGCGGTGCTGCACGACGCGGGCGCCACCGGCAAACCTCTGACGCGAGCGCAGCGCTTCGTGACGACGTATCTGCAGCCGCACAGCGGCTACAACGGCCTGCTGCTCGTGCACGCGACCGGGAGCGGCAAGAGCTGCGCTGCGATCTCCGTCGCGGAGATGTACCGGTCGGTGACGGCCAAGCCCGCGCTCGTGCTGACCAAGGGGGCGGTGCGGAACGAGTTCGTGAAGGACCTGGGCAGCCCGGACTCCGCAACGCACGGGCCGGAGGGCTGGACGATGCCCGTCACGTGCGCGGGCAGCGCGTACCGCAAGGTGCTCGCGTCGATCAAAAACCCCGACCCCGCACGCATGCGGGAGACGATGGAGCGCATGATCCGGCGCAACTACACGTTCCTCGGGTACGAGGCCTTCGCGAACGCCGCGCAGCGCACCGAGGCCGCGGACGGCGTGGAAGGGCTGCGCGGCGAGTACTCGGATCGCGTGATCATCGTCGACGAGGCGCACAGCCTGCGCAGCGACGATGCCTCCAAGCGGTCGTCCGATCTGCTGCTGAAAATCCTGCGGACGTGCACCAACATCAAGCTGGTCCTCATGACCGCCACCCCCATGTACGACCAGCCGCGCGAGATCGTGTTCCTGCTCAACATGCTGCGAGCGAACGACAAGCTGCCCGCGCTGGACGCGGACGCCATGTTCTCCGTGGACGGAGGGGAGCTCGTCGACGAGGACGCTCTGAAACAGGCCTGCACAGGGTACGTGAGCTTCGTGCGCTCGTCCGACCCGACGCTCTTCCCGACGAGCATCGCAAAGCACATCGCCCGCAAAGAGGCGCCGTCCCCGTGGCCGGCCCTGCGAGTTGACGGAGAACCGGTCCCGCAATTCGACAAGACCGGCACGGTCCTGGTGCGGACCGAGCTCACCGGGGAGCACGCCGCCCTGGTGGCCCGACTATGGGGCGGCTCGCGAGCTGACAGCACCGTCGAGGACACCGTGGCGGTGGGCCCGTCCGCACAGGCGTCCAACATCGCGCTCCCGACCGCCAACGGCCTCGCGTACGGCTCCCGCGGCCTGTCCTCCGTCGTGTCATCGGCTCTGACCGACGGGGTCGTCCGCTACACGTACCGGGAGCATGCGGAGCGGGTGTTCGCGGAGCCCATGCTGTCCAAGTGCGCGCCCAAGATCGCCAGGGCGGTTGCCGACATCGTCCGCTCTACCGGCATCCAGTTCGTGTACAGCAACTGGATCGACAGCGGGGCGGTGCCCCTCGCGCTCGCCCTGGAGGAGCGCGGCATCACCCGGTACGGTGGCGTGCCGTTGCTGGTCAACGGCAGCGCCGAGCCGTCGCGGGGCAAGTACATGCTGCTGACCGGGCGGGTCGACCTGATGGCCGACCTGCCCGGCGCCCTCCGGGAGGTGAACAAAAGGCGCAACATCCGGGGGGAGCGGATCAAGGTCGTCATCGCTTCGAGTGCCGCCATGGAGGGCTACAACTTCCGCTGCATCCGCGACGTCCACATCCTCGACGCATGGTGGAACGCGTCGAGACCGCTACAGGTCGTGGGGCGGGCCATCAGATTGCTGTCCCACGCCTCCCTGCCTCCCGAGGAGCGCAACGTCACCCTGCACTACCACGCGGCGGCGCTGCCGGGCGACAAGGAGGGCATCGACCACCACATGTACCGGGTCGCCGCCGGCAAGCTGCGTGCAGTGTCGCAGGTCATGAGGATTTTGCGAGACGAGAGCGTCGACTGCGCGTGGAACGCGTCGGAGCTGTACCGCGCACCGACGGGGCAGACGATCAAGGTGCGCACGTCGCTCGGGACGGAGATCGCCATCCCTGACGGCAGCCGCGACGGCGACCCCGAGTGCTTCTTCGGCAAGTGCACCCGCCCGTGCTCCAATAACCATCTGGTGAGCCCCGCCAAGCTGAACGGCGCCCTGTTCCAGCCTCTTAGCGACGACCTGGAGGTCGTTCGCCTCGTCATGCAGGAGCTGTTCCGGCACAAGAAGAGGCTGTCCATCGACGAGATCCTCGCGGCCATGCCGGGGGTCCCCCGCGACCTGGGAGTTTTGTGCGTCAGCGCCCTCCTCGATCGGGGCGCACGCGTGCAGGGCCGCAACGGCAGGGGGCGCCTTGCTCTGTACGGCGACCTGTTCTCGGTTGATGTCCCGTCACGCACCGAGGACGTCGCGGGAGCCGTCGTCCTCGACGGCTTCGTGGAGGCACGCAGGGACGCGACTGGAGACGTGCGATCTCAGGCGACGGAGTTCATGGCACCGGCGTTTTCAACGGTCTCGGCGAACCCGAAAACAGAATTTTCGCGCGAAGAGGCCCTAGATCTGGCGGTCGACGCTGTGCTGGACCGACTGACCTTCGAGGGCCTTCGAGCCGCGGCGGACGACGCCTCTTTGAGAAAAGCGCTGGAGCGCGGTGGCTTCCTGCGCAAGGATGCCGGCGGAAAGGCCGTGCTGGTGCACGTCGCGTCCGCGCAAGCGGCGTTGCTAGGAGGCCGCCAGGAGCTGACGGACGCCCCACCGTTCCTGCCTCCTGACACCGATGCGAAGGCGGAGGTCACCGCTGCAGGGGTGCTCAGGTTGCTGTCCAGCGCCCGGGGGCGCACATGTGCGACTCTGTCGCTGCAGGCGATCGACGAGGCGATCTCGGAGCAGGGGGTCGGCCCGGGGACGGCGACTGAGAAGGCCGGCAAGTGCGTCCTGCTGGAGCTCGCCCTTCGCAGGAACGGGGTGCTGCAGCGCCCGGGGTGGGGGTAACAAAACTCACTCGAAGGCGCTTGTGTCTCAGCGCTTTGCAGAATTCCGTTACAGCAACGATTGACTGGTCAGAGTTCAGTCCTCGAGGTCCGACTCACACGAGTCATCGATGAAGGGGTCGGAGAGGTCGTACTCGTCAACGTCGCACGCCCCGGCCGCATCATCGGCCCCGCAGTCATCTCCCAGGAGCGTCGCGAGAGCGTCCTCGAACGCATCCTTCATGGCGAGCTGGAACGATTCCTGGGCGACCTTCGACGCCTCCATGAACGCGATCATCACCTTGGCACGCTTGGCGGGTCGGCCGCCCGCCTTATCGTCTGCATTGACGTCATCATTGTCGTCACCGGAGCTGTCGCCGAAGTCGTCGTCGCTGTCATCCAAGCTGATGTCGCGGGACCCGTACACGCGTTTGCCCAGGTACATCTCGTCATCATCGTCGGATTCCTTTGCAGCCAGAGCGGGGGTGGCCGGTGGCGCAGCGCCCGAAGGCGCTTGAAGGCGCCGCAGCTCGCTCTCCACGCAGCTTTTGGCCTTGTGAGCACGCCATGAACTCGCGATGAAACCGGAGTCCCGGAACTTGGCGCTGAAGTCGGTCCGCTTGCGGTCACCGTTGATCTTGGTCTTGAACCTCAGAGTGACGGGCGTGAAAGAGCCGGGGGGCGGACAATCGCCGACGAACGGCCGGGCGGCACCCGGTCCACCGTCGAGGAGGTCTGTCACCGACCGGGTGGACCGGACCACGTAGTTCTTGCCGTCGAGGCCCATCAAGATGCTGCCTCCGACCAGGGCCAGTGCGGCGTTGACGTTGGTGCGGTTGTCCATCTTTGTCGGGCAGGGGGGGCAGAGTCGGCAGAGTGGTGTGCCCGGTCGATGAGCAGCATCGCTTTTGAGGGCACTGACCTGGATTTCGGGCGATAGCATTGAAATTTCAAAACTATCTGCTGCTGCGCTTCGGGTCGTTGATGATGAGGCCGCCTCCACCGCGGTGCTGCTGGCAGGTTTTTCACGCAGAGGTCCTGATGCATCCGCTCTTGTCGGTCAGCGCTTGCGGGCACGTGACCTCACGATACGTGACGACGGACTTCACGTCCAGCAGCCAGTTGTACTGCCAGTTGCACCCCGCCTGCAGCGGCGCGGGCAGGTTGTAGCACGTGTTGGTCGCGTTCAGGCCGCCCCAGCGCGCCCCCCACTCCGGGCCTGCGTTCCACTGCGACGTGCATGCGTCGACTCCGCCGACTCCACCGCCCGGCGTCTGCAGCTCGACGTACTGCTCCACCGTCAGGCCGTCGCCGTTGTTCACGTTGATCACCTGCACGACCATGCGTTTGCCCTGCAGGCGGGCGTCCTGGAACGAGAGCTCCAGGCACGAGCAGCATCCGCGCGCCTCGCCGTACCGCGACCCGAACGCTGCGAACCCGAACGACAGCAACGCGTCCGAGCGCGAAACCCACGGCTGCTGGTTGTTGCAGGCGTACGCCGATCCGTCGGGGGACGATCCTGACCGGGCAGAGGGAGGCACCCGCGTCACACCGTCCGTCGCGCACGATGCAGCGGGTGCCGTGACCGCCGCCTTTCCGGGCCACCCGCACGACGGCTTGGCGCAGTCCCAAAAACGGTACGCAGTCGCGCTGCCGTTTATACCAGGCGTGACCGATGAGTACGTTTCGAACCCGGGCGACTGGCCTCCAGTGCACGGCTGGATCGCATCGTTGTCTTGCAACCTGTTGAAAGGTCCCATCCGCATCTCCGGTGCGAAGCAGTCAGAATTTTTCATGCTGCACCTCCCGGTCACGCGGTTGTAGAACGCGCAGCCGCACGCAGGGTTCGCGACACTCATCTCGCCGCACGCCTGGGCGGACGCGGCGAAGGCGGATCCGATGTTGCAAGCCGGTCCGCACGCCGATCCGCGGTGCGGCAGGACAACGTACCGCACGGGTTGCTGGTTGCACTTTGCGATGGACTCGGCGTTCGTGGGCCACGCCTGCACCGGGGCGGCTGCTGCCCAGACCGCCGCCCAGACTGCCGCCGAGTAGAGAGTTGGCGTCAGCATGGTTGTACGTGTCTGATGCACACGGTGACTTGTTTACACTGAAACATTTGATAGGCTCTTGTCGCAAGGAAATCCTGAAGGCTCATTGTATGATTCGGCAAGTCTTTACAATTCTCCTGCTGTCGAGACTGTCGCACGCGGGACCACCGCTGTACGCGGCGCCACTGTACTCGCCACCGCTGAACATTCAGCGGTGTCCTCCGCCGTCACATCTACCTTCAGTGTATGCTCCGCCACCCAGTCAGCACAAGCCCCAATTTTTCACATGCGTTCAGGCGGATCCGAGTTGTCCAACGGTTCGTACGTGTCCGGGAATGTCGGGCATGAGTCGAGCGTGCGACCTCCTGCTCCGGGACGGATTGTTCACATGCAACCTCATTTGGTCGTCCGGCGCTCAGGGGACGCTCACAACGAGTACCGTGACCTTTGTGGACTACTTACAATCGTTCGTGAAACAATATTGCAGCGCTTGCTACGACCAGATCACATTCTCACTCGTGGTCGACACGCCCTTACAGATGTAATTAAAATCCGTTTCTTGGGCAAGATGCTGACGCTCGCATGGATTTACCTTTCGGTGGCTCTCGGGACGGCCAGTGGGACCGACGTACTCTTCTCGACGCTGGACCCGACTTCGACACGCGTGCACATCATAGACGCTTGTGGGGAAATGGACAAGCAGACATCGTACAGATGTGTGTCGACGTTCGACAGAGCCGCCTTCTGCACTCCAAAGCTGGTGTACTCGTCGTACGCAGCCGAGTCTGCTGGAATTGCTGTGGCCTTATCGTACTTTGAAAGCAGCCTCAGTGACATCGTCGGCCAGCCGGTAAACATGACGTACAGCACGGAGGTGTACCAAGACAGCTTGGAGGGGGTGCTGTACCCGACTCAGACATCGCGTGTCGCGCAGAAGGGAGACATCGCCATCGCGTACACGTCGAGGATCCTGTTGCAAGCGCCGACTTACGGGGGACCTGTCGTGAATCAGCTGCAGCTGGCGCCCCCGTACCATCTCGCGTTTCTGAACTCGGAGCAGCGCGCCGCATGCAAGTCGCCTCAGGACTCGTTCGCTTTCTCGCACACCGGCAACGGGGTCAGGATCTACGTGGTGGGTTGCGGAGTCTCCGATCACGTCGAATTCACGTCGCGCACCCGGGAAGGGACGCGGCTCTCGTCGGACCGGTACGTCCTGCGCAACGCCTTCAAGGACGTGTGCGCCAACTGGCAGGGCACGCACGTCGCCGCGTTGGCAGCGGGGATCACGTATGGCGTGGCCAAGGACGCGTCGATAGTGTCCGTGGCAGTCACGTTCGGGTGCCGCAGGAACACCGGTCTGAGCTCACTCGCGGAGGGGCTGCAGTGGATCTTGCAGCACTCGTCGGCGCGGCCCGGCCGTTCCGTCGTGCTGATCACCGCAAATGCGTCCATCAAGCTCCCGGACCCCTCGGCCGTGACCCTGATCGAGGGGCTCGTCCAGCGCCTGGTCGACCGCGGACTGGTCGTGGTGACCGCGGCGGGCGACAACGAAGCCGATTCCTGTGCGTTCACCCCAGGGAGGCTGGACAGCGTTATCACGACCGCAGCGGCAGAGATCATCGCGATGCCCACGAAGACGGTCGGCAAGCCCTGGAGGCTCACGAACTTCGGCAAGTGCGTCGACATCTGGGCACCGGGCGACAAGCTGGAGTCTGCGTTTCCCGGGGAGGTCGGTCTGACGGCGTCCATCTCCGGGACTGGACAGGCGGCGGCGCTCGTCGCGGGCGCGTGCGCCACCGTTCTGGAGGAGTTCCCTCACGCCACGCCAGCGTTCGTGAAGGAGCGCGTCGTCAACATGTCATCCCAGACGTACATGATGTATTCGCTGCTCGACACCGCCGGCGGCATTCTGCAGCAGCGCTCCGCTCGGTACAGGTGCGGCACCGCGTAACACAGATGATTCGCCAAGTCTTTACAATACTCTTGGAGGTTTAGCGAAGTGTTAGCAAGTGTCCGGCTTTTTGGTATCACCGATATATGACCGGACCCAGTGATGCCCAACTTGAGCGCCAGAACTGAGGCCCCACGAATGATTTATCCCAGTAGACCGACGACTCCGTCACGAGTGCGGGTCCAAAACGGTGAGGGCGTCTTCACTTCGTGAACTGCGCAGACGCGGCCCTGGAGGACTCCTGTAAGGAGGGACCAGTCTTTGTGGTTGCGGAAACCTTCCTGGGTCACGGCCTGTTCGCCCTCGACCTCCCACCATGACGCCCTCAGGAAGTGGTGGGGGTTGTCGTTTGGCACCAATACGACGGAAGAAAAGTTCAGCGTCTTGGGGCACCGGCCATACGCTTCACCCCACACTGTGCGGATCTCGGGGCGCGTGGGAGTGGTTGGAATGTTTGCGATGCGAGCAACTGCCAGAAGCCGTGTCCTATGCGCTCTGTCTGTCGAGAGCTTGCACCCGACGATCAGGGCGACTCCATTCGCGACGGCGTCGCCCACTGCGCAATCAGGCCACTCTGTCCAGTGTGAAAGCGCCGGGATGGCGTCCTCGACTGTGTCGGCATTGGCCCTCGCAAGCAAAGTATCTGCGGAGAGCGTGACAATCTGCACTCTGTTCATGCTGGACGAGTTCAGACAGTTCTCAAGGCGACGTCAAATTTTCCAATATTTTCATGTCGTGATCGGCATGGTGTTACTTTTCGTTCGGCAGGCGAGTGTTAGCATTACTTTGCGACAGGCTGCTGCGCTGAAGTCTCCTTCATCGATGACTCGTCTCACGAGTCATCGATGAAGGGCTCAAAGAGGTCATACTCATCGACGTCGTCGCACACCCCTTCGTCGGCACCGCAGTTGTCAGCATCCGGACTTACAAAACGGCAGACGGCAGTCTGCAGAAGCGCGCCGCTCGGTACAGGTGCGGTAACGCGTAACGTCACACTCACTCCGTTCGCCACGCGCCAAAGTTGCCGTTCACGGCGTTGATGGCGTTGCACTTGATGTGTGCACCGAACACGCGCCAGCTGGTCCTGACGTCCGGGTCATCGAATCGGGCGCACACCGTCCGACGTGGCTTGCGTCGCCCGAATATGGCGCTCCAAATGTACCGCAACGAGCCCATGCGCACAGCATGCGCCATGTAGTCAGCGCGCCTCAGCTTCCTACCGATTGCGAGGAGTGCGCCGTACGGGTCGACGCCGGAGCGCTGCTGGGCCACAAACTTCTCTGCGACGAAGGCCTGCTCCAGTCCACGCTCGTCGCGGAGTGCGCCCGCGATGTCGTCGCGCCACCACCGATGACCCGGAAACTTGGTCTTGAGCCAACCGTTGACGCGTGCACGGTCCAGGCCCGGAACGTACGGCCGAAAGCCCTTGGCAGCGTACTTCGCGAGCCGCATCACGGACGAGTCCGTCCAGTACGCCTCGAGCACCGGGAACGCCATGCAGCGCACCGTCTCAACCCACGAGGCGGTCGCACGCACCTGAAGCACGCCACCGGCCTCGTCGAAGCTCGCCATGACTCTGCACGGGTGCAGGTCGAAGCCACGGATCACCGAGTCCGCACTCCGGTTCAGGACGAGGATGACTTGCACGACTGCATCGTCGGTGCACGTCATCGTGAGAGCGTAACCGGTGTATGCGGCTTCGAGCACATTGACGTCGGCCGCGACCGTGCGCAGGATCTCGTTGCCTTCGCCCTCCGTCTTCGCCACGACGAACAGGTCGATGTCTGCGCCAGATGGGACACCGTTCGCAACGGCGCCCAGAACGAATCCTCCCGCGACAACGAGCTTGGACGGGAACGCGCGCATCCAGTCCATGACGTACCCCGGCAGAGCGTCGGACAACTCGCTTGCGGGGTCCGACTTGAGTGCAGCGCCTCCAGCCAGCGGCTGCTTCCGGAACACGAGCTCGCACTCTCCCAGCTCCACGCCATGCCGTTGGAGCTCAAGAGCGAGGTCGGCGTCCACTTTGACGATGCCTTCGGCCGCGCACTCTGCGGCCGCCATCTCCGGATGAAGAGCGTGGAGCTCGAAGAGCTCTTTCGTTGCCCTCGTAATCGCATCGACCCGCGCCGCAGGCAGCGACGCAAAGTCGTACAGGCTCAATGCCTCGGCCGCGACACTGGCGGAAGACGTCGCGATCATACCGGTCTCGAGG
>Ga0136611_10002981_pt1 | contig 11822 bp, 12 predicted proteins | sample AntDrymUQ2232306_2_FD_106645 | JGI IMG/M metagenome (GOLD analysis project Ga0136611, IMG submission 106645) | Polar desert sand microbial communities from Dry Valleys, Antarctica - metaG UQ223 (23.06) | ecosystem: Environmental > Terrestrial > Soil > Desert | place: Antarctica: Dry Valley... | reverse complement strand
GGGTTAGGAGATGGGGGTTAGGGAGAAGGCTGTTATCCAACCCCTATCTCCTAACCCCCATCTCCAACTCTTCACTCTTCCAACCGATCCAGCCGAGCGTCTTCGGGCAGATCGGTATCGTCGAGCGCGTCCTCATCGAGTTCTTCGATGTCCACTTCGCCCGGCGCATTCAAGTCGGCCATTTCCGGGGACGAGAGAAAGTCGTCCTCCATGCCGTCGGCCAGATCGCTCATCGTGATTTCCTCGAAAGGCCGCGCCGGTAGCTCGTCGTCAATGTCAAGAACGCCGCGCGCCATTTGGCGGGCGGCGATGCGGCCTTCGTCCTCAATGAGGGGATCGTCCAATCCAGCATCAATTTCCGAGGACGGCGAATCGGTTTGATCCTCATTGAGCGGATGCGGCGCGGAAATGGTTTCGAGGCGGTCGGTGTCTGTGCGTTTTCTATCTTGATTGTCCGTCATAATGGTGAACCTCTGATTGAAGTTTTGAATGGTAATGAACAGCAGCCGGCACAGTGCATTATAGCCGATTGCGGGCGCTCCGTTGAATCGAATTCATGCGCCGCCGTCAGGGGCGTGTCCTGTTAGAATAGCCATCAGAGCAACTTGGATCAAGGAGAAAACAAAGTGCCAGTTCGCATAGGATTCGTCGGCGCCGGCGGTATCGCGGGGACGCATTTCGATACGCTGTCGCAAATTGAAGACGCTCAATTAATCGCGTTCAGCGATGTTTCGGCGGAGCGCGCCCAGTCCGCCGCGCGGCGCTTTGAAGGCAAAGCCTACACCGATCCGCGCAAGATGCTGGACGCCGAAACGCTCGACGCCGTGTATGTGTGTCTGCCGCCGCACGCGCATAAAGACGCCGAGATTCTGGCGGCGCAAAAAGGCTGCGCGATTTTTGTGGAGAAGCCGCTCGCCAATTCGATAAAAACCGCCGAGCGCATCGCCGCCGCCATCGAAGACGCCGGAGTCACTACCTCCGTCGGCTATCACTTTCGCTACATGGACGCGGCGGAGCAAACGCGCAAGCTGCTGAGTGACAAAAAAGCCGCGCCAGTAGCCATGATTTACGGGCGCTGGCTGGGCGGCTTTCCGGGCGTGCCGTGGTGGCGCCGCCTCGATCAAAGCGGCGGCCAGTTGGTGGAGCAGGGGACACACATCATTGATCTGGCGCGCTATCTCGTCGGCGACATCAAGAAAGTGTACTGCTGCGCCGCGCTGCGCGAGATGCACAAAACTTTCGAGGGCACGACCGCGCCGGACGTGACGGTGCTCACGCTCGAATTTGAAAACGGCGCCATCGGCCACGCCGCCATGTCGTCTTTGCTGGGCACCGTGTCAGAAACCGGACTGACTTTGATGGCGCGCGACACGATGTACGAGCTTCTGGGCAACACGCTCAAAGTGCGCCAGAACGGTGGCGAGGAGCACACTTATCAGCATGGCAATCAGCCATATCTGGATGAGGATCGCGCTTTTATCAACGCGGTCAAAACCGGCAAGCGGTTGAATATCAAAAGCACCTACGCCGACGCGCTTAAAACGCTGCGCGTGACGCTCGCGGCCAATCAATCGGCGAAGACGGGCAAGCCGGTGAAAGTGGGATAGTCGTTGCGAGCACCGGCTTGGGGCAGCGCGACGAAAAGCTCCGCGCGTCGCTGCGCTCGACAGGACGCAATCCTACTTTCTTTTTGATGAGGCAATCCGCTCTGAGAAACAGGAGAGCAAGTCCCCTCCCCTTAACAAGCGGGCGCCTTTTGGGCAGCGGTTAGGGTGGGGTCATAAACGTATCCAGACCCCATCCCCGGCCCTTCCCCTTGTTAAGGGGAAGGGAGCACGGCCTACTTTGCAAACCGCTCCGTAACACTGCCCGTCACGCCGACACAATCATAAAACTGCTCGACCAATTCCTGCGCCGCCAGAATCTGCTCCGGCGCCGGATTGGGAACGCGCTTTTCCTCAATCGCGGCGGCGAATTCGCGCAGCGCGCCGCCCATGCCGATGTACGCGCGAGCTAGGCTACTGTCTTCCGGCTCGTAACCGGAATGTTCCTCGGCAGCGCCGTCATGCGGCTCGAAGCGCCAGCCGCGCCAGGCCCATATTCGCAGCGTGCCTCGCGTGCCGTAAATCGTGAGTTCATCATCGAGCGGCGCGGCGACACACGGCCACGCGGCCAGCAGCGACACCGGCGTGCCGTCTTGCAAAGCAAGCTGCATGGTGGCGGTGTCTTCGATGTCGCCGAGTTGCTGCGTCCAGCCGGCGACGCCGCTGTGGAAGCGCAGCGGCTGATCGCAAACCCAGGCGATGCGATCCAACATGTGAATGCCGTTGGTCAAAGCCACGCCGCCGCCGGCAAATTGGCGCTGGAAAAGCCACGGCGCCAGGCTGCCCGGCGGCACGCCTTGAATGATGCGATCCTCGACGGCGTAAATTTGTCCCAATCGTCCGGCGGCGATCAAGTCGCGTCCGGCGCGCACCGGCGGATAAAAGCGATGCGTCATCTCGACCATCAGCACTCGCCTCGCCGCGTGCGCCGCCGCCACGATGCGCCGCGCTGCTTCGAGAGTTGAAGCCAGCGGTTTTTCCAGCAGAACGTGTTTGTCCGCCTCTAAAGCCGCGATGGCCGCCTGCTCGTGCAAATGATGCGGCAGGCAAATGCTCACGGCTTCCACAGCGGGATCGTTCAATAACTCGCGCCAATCCTTATACAGCGGAACTCCGGCGTGATTCTTCAGAGCGGGCGGCGCGACCACTTCGGACAGCGCGACGACATTGATCGAAGCGATGCAAGAAGTCGCCTGCAACTGCGCTCGCCCTGCCTGTCCCAGACCGATGAGGCCCAAATTGAGCGGCGCGAAATTCGGTGCATCCATGAGTGCTGTTCCTGTGATTAAATGATGAAGGGAATCGGTTTCAGCTTACTCGAAGCCATGCGGTTCCGCCCGTCAATGAGCGGGGTCGCATCGAGTACTGCCATTGCCGCGCCTCATCGCCGCCGGGAGCATAAAAATCATGCCAATAAAATCTTATCGCGCCGCCCTCATCGGTCGCACCGGTCACGGCAATTACGGGCACGGTCTCGATGTGGTCTTCAATGATTTTCCCGGCGTGCAAGTCGTCGCCGTCGCCGATGCCGACACGGTTGGGCGCGCCGCCTGCGCGGCCCGCACCGAGGCACCGGCTCAGTTCGCCGATTACGCGGAGATGCTGCGGCAGACGCAGCCCGATTTAGTCGCCATCGCGCCTTGCTGGCCCGATTGCCATTATGAAATGGTGCTGGCGTGCGTAGCGGCGGGCGTGCGGGGCATCTATTGCGAGAAGCCGTTCGCGCGCACTCTCGCCGAGGCCGACGAAATGCTGGCTGCCTGCCACACCGGCAGTACTCATCTCGCCGTCGCCCATCAAAATCGCGCCGTGCCGCATTTGCAACACGTTAAAGATTTGATTCAGAACGGCGCCATCGGCACGCTGCGGCGCATTCGCGGCAAGGGCAAAGACGATGCGCGCGGCGGCGCAGAGGATTTGGTCGTGCTGGGCACGCACATCATGGATTTGATGCGCGCCGTGGCGGGCGATCCGTTGTGGGCTTTTGGTCATGTGCGGCAGGACGACCGCGACATCACGCGCGATGATGTCAAAGAAAACGCCGTGGGTCTGGCTCCGCTCGGCGGCAATAATTTGAGCGGCTATTTCGCTTTTCCGCAAGGCGTGGCGGGCAGTTTCGAGTCTTATGTAAGTGCGGGCGACAGCCGCTTCATGGGGCTTTGGATCGAAGGCACGGCGGGCACGATTGCGCTGCATGGCGGCTGGCGCAAGCAAATTTATCTTTGCCGCGCGCCGCAATGGACGCCGGAGTTGGGCGGCGTGGCGTGGGAGCGCATCGAAGTCGCCGACTGGGAAACGAGTCTCGACGGCGAGGCGCGTTCCGACGCGGAATTGTTGAATCTGGCGAATCAGCGCATGGTGCAAGGCCTCATTGATTGCATCGAGCGCGGTGGCGCGCATTTTTCCAGCGGCGAGGACGCGCGTTGGGCGATGGAGATGTACTTCGGTATCGTCGAAAGCCAGCGCAGCGGCGCGCGCGTCGCCTTGCCGCTGCAAACGCGCGACAATCCGTGGAGCTTGTTGTGAAATGCGGCGAAAGGAAAATTCAATGGCGAAACTGACGGCAGCCGTCATCGGTTGCGGCAACATGGGCGAATATCATTTATCGGCGCTGCGCGCGATGCCGGAAATCCAACTCGTCGCGGTCTGCGACAAAGCGCCCGAATTGTTGAACCGGCGCGCCGCGCAATTCGAGGTGCCGCATCGCTACACCGATTTGCGCGTAATGCTCGAAGAAATCAAGCTCGATGTTGTGGTGATAGCGACGCAGGCGCGCCAGCATCACGAGGCTGTGCTGGCCTGCGCCGCAGCCAAAGTCAAAGGTGTGCTGTGCGAGAAGCCGATGGCGATTGATCTGGTCGAGTGTGATGAGATGATCGAAGCCTGCTGCCAAAGTGGGACGCAGCTTGCGATCAATCACCAGTTGCATTGCAGCCCGTCCACCAAACTGGCGCGCCGCATGGTGAACAACGGCGACATCGGCGAGCTGATTCTCGTGCGCGGCCTCAACAAAGGCCGCCGCAAAGCGGGCAATGAGCTGATTCATCAGGCGACGCACACGGCAGATCGCATGGCTTGCTTCGGCGGCAAAGCGACGTGGTGCCAATCGTTCATCACCGTCGCAGCCGACAACGGCACGGCGCGCGAGGCGACGGTTGATGACATCATGGAGTCGCAGCAACTCGACGCGGCGCAGCACGACGCGGGGTTGGTTATAGGCCATCGCAGCTTCGCTCATTATGGTTTTACGAACTGTACAATTGGCGAAATGTACTGCATGGGCTGGGAGCAAGGCAGTACTCACGGCGTTGATTTAATCGGCAGCAAAGGCCATTTGCACCTCGGCGGCAGCCTGCAAGACAGGGTCGTGTATTTCCTTAATGGCGCCACGCTGCGCGGCGCACCCGACGATCAGTGGCAGCGCATCGAGCCGGCGCCGCATGGCGTGTGGAACGCCGCCGACGATTTTATCTGCGGCATGCATCTTCATTTGATGCGGGCCATTGAGAGCGGCGACGAGCATCCTTCCAGCGGCTTTGCGGGACGCGACGCGATGGAAATGCTGATGGCGGTTTATGAATCGCATCGCTACAAATCTCGTGTCGAGCTGCCGCTGCGCGAGCGCCGCCATCCTTTGCAGCGTTGGCGCGAGGCCGTCGTAGCGCAGCGTAAATAGCGCATTTGCTGCCTGTATTTGATTGTCGCGTTTGTGATTCGTCATTCCCGCGCAGGCGGGAATCCAGGGTGTTGCCGCACTGCTACCTTCTGGATTCCCGCCTGCGCGGGAATGACGCAACGATTTTAACCATCGGCAGCCACTCGCGTTAAATAGCGCATTTGCAAATTTTCAACGGACAGATTAAAATCTCGGCGAGTGGAGCGGGGACAATGGCGCTGTGCGATTGAATGCGCCGCCCGCGAAGCTGGGGATTAACAAGGAGAACAAGCAGATGACGAAACACAAAAGTCGCAAGCGAATGTGGAGCATGGGCATGGTCGGATCGGGCCTGCTGGCAATAATCGCGCTGGCCGGGTGCGGCGGCAGCAGCGGCGGCACAGCCGGTGTCACGCTGGACTCGACGCTCGACGGCGCCCAGGTCGTGCCGGCGGTCGCCACTGCCGCCACAGGCCGCGCCGCCGTGACGCTCAACGTGGACGAATCTATCATCCGCGTCAATCTCACGACAACCGGCTTGAACGATGTCGTCGCGGCCCACATTCATCACGGCGCGCCGGGAACCGATGGCCCGATCATGTTCACGCTTTACACGCAGGCCGACGGCGTTTTTGTGACGCCTTTGACTAAATCTCTGACGGCGCTGGAATTTACTCCGGTGCCGGGCGTCGCCACCATGCGCGATGCGCTGGGCGTCATTCGCGGCGGCGCGGCTTACATTGACGTGCATACGATGACGCATCCCAACGGCGAAATTCGCGGCCAGATCAATCCGTAAACGCGCCATCACCGCCGACAGGCAGTACTGCCATTGCACAGCCTTCCCTCGCATTGGGGGAAGGCTGTTTCGTTGCCTGGCGAAAACCGGCGCTCCAGCGGTGCATTATACTGATCGTCATGCAGCGAGAAATTCGACTGGCGATGCTGGGCATGGTGGACGGCAACGGCCATCCGTATTCGTGGAGCGCGATTTTCAACGGCTACGATCCCGCCGCGATGGCGCGATGCCCGTATGCCGCCATTCCGGCTTATTTGAATAAAGAGCCGAAAGATACTTTGCAGATTCCCGGCGCGCGTGTCACGCATATCTGGACGGACGATGCGGCGGACGCGCGCGCGGTGGCGCAGGCTTCTCTGATTCCCAACGTCGTGGACAAAGCCGAGGACGTGATCGGCGCCGTGGACGCCGTTTTCATTGCAACCGACAAGGGCGAAGAACACGTCGCGCGCTGCCGCCCGTTCGTCGAAGCCGGGTTGCCGATTTTCGTGGACAAGCCGCTGACGGACAACGAAGACGACCTCAAAACTTTCTGCCGCTGGGCTGCTGATGGCGCGCGTATTCTATCTTCGAGTTGCATGCGTTACAGCAAGGAATACGGCCCCTACCGCGCCTCGACGCACAATCTGGGACAGCTTCGCTTCGCCAGCATCGGGACGGGCAAATCGTGGGAGCGTTACGGCATCCACGCGCTTGAAGGCATTTACCCGATTCTGGGGCCGGGCTTTATTTCTGCGCGCAACACCGGCACGGCGGAGCGTAATGTCGTTCACCTCAAACACAGCGCCGGAGCCGACGTGATTGTTGCGGCCTGCGCCGATATGCTCGGCGGCTTCGGCGCCTTGCAATTGTGCGGCACCGCCGGCAGCGCCCAGACTGTTTTCGCGGATTCCTTCTTCGCTTTCAAGGCGCAACTGGCGAGTTTTATCGAATATGTGCGAACGGGAGTACTGCCATTTCCGTTCGCTGAGACCGTGGAATTGATGAAAATAATCATCGCCGGCATCCGCAGCCGCGAGCAGGGCGGGCGCGAGGTGTTGTTGTCCGAGATTGAAGAAGTGTAAAGAGTCGGGCCGCGCTCCCTTCCCCTTAACAAGGGGAAGGGCCGGGGATGGGGTCTCTGCGTTTTGACCCCACCCTAACTCCCCCCTTGTCAAGGCGAGGGGACGATCAAACATCTACAAACTCAAGCGAGGAAACCAAAACATGAATATGCGACCGAGCCGTGTCCTGGAGAAATTGCGTGCCGGACAAGTCGCCAGTTGTTTCAAGCTCAATCTGGAAAGCGCGCGCGTCGCCGAGTTGGCGAGCATGGCCGGATTCGATTGCATCTGGGCCGACATGGAGCACACGGCCAGCGATTGGGCGCTCATCGAGCAACAAATCCGCGCCGCGAAAACGCAGAACGCCGATACCCTCGTGCGCGTCGCGCGGGGCAGTTATAACGACTGCATCAAGCCGCTCGAACTCGATGCCGCCGGTATCATGGTGCCGCACATTATGAATCTGGAAGACGCCAAAAACGTGGTGCGGATGACGCGCTTTCATCCCGTGGGACGGCGCGCCGTGGATGGCGGCAACGCCGACGGCGGCTATTGCAACGTGGACTTTCAGGATTATTTGCGCCAGGCCAATGAGCAACGCTTCGTCGCCATCCAGATTGAAGACCCGGAGCCGCTCGATGATCTCGACGCCATCGCGGCGCTCGACGGCATTGACATCATTTTCTTCGGCCCCGGCGATTTCAGCCACAGCATCGGCGCGCCGGGACAGTGGGATCATCCCAAACTCATCGAAACGCGCCGTCGCGTTGGCGAAGTCTGCATCAAGCACGGCAAGTATGCCGGCACGCCCGGCAGTCCGGCCAACATTGACGAATTGATCGGCATGGGCTATCGCTTCATCAGCATGGGCGCCGATGTCGTCGGCCTCAATGAGTACTGCCGGGGCATCGTGGCGGAGTTCGAGAAACGGTCTTTGAGCGCGAAGAAATAACGTAACGAACCCGGAGCGTAAGCGACGGGCCTACAGTTAGCCCGTCGCTTACGCTCCGGGTTCGTAGCCTTATGAATTTACCCGTGACATTACGAATTTACCCGTGACATTCCCCAAAATTCTCTTCACCCGCCCAGCGGTTTTTCTGCTCGCGTCGCTGTCCTTCGCGTGTTTGCTCGGCGAGTTTTATAAATTGTGGTCAATGCGCGCTTTCGCGTGTTGGGCATTGTTGCCGGCGACCTTGCTGCTGGCGGCCATCGCCGTCGCGTCGCAGCGGCGACCGGATAAATATGGCAGCGCCGCCGCGCTGTGGATCATCGAAGGCGCGCTCGGCGGCGTTGTGGCGGCGTGTGCTTACGATCTCTTTCGCCTGCCGTTCGTGCTGAATGGGTTTCCTTTATTCAAAGTCTTCCCGATGTTCGGCCAGATGCTGCTGGGCGCGGGGCCTGCCGATTTTAGCTGGCCGGTGCAAATCGTCGGATGGCTTTATCATTTTTCCAACGGCGCGGCATTAGGCATCATGTTCCTCGCCATGTTGCCGCGCGCGCAGAGTCGCCTGGCCGTCATAATGGCAGTACTCTGGGCGCTGTGCGTCGAGGCGATTTTGCTGATGACGCCCTACGCGACGTTTTTCAAGATCGCCATGGGCTTCTCGACTTTTCTCGCGCTGACCTTGAGCGCGCACATTATCTTCGGTCTCACGCTGGGCTGGTGGTGCCGGCGCCGATTGGCCGGACGAGAATTGCGCGTCGCCGTGTAAACTGAGAACCAATGCAAACCACAACTTCAAAAAATTCAACGACAAAAACACATCACCTGCCCAACGGCATGACGATTGTCGCCGAGCCGATGGCCGGCAAGCGCGCCGCCGCGTGGGCGTTTTTGGTGCCTTCCGGCGCGGCGACCGAACCGGAAGGACGCGAGGGCTTGACGAGCGTGCTCGAAGGATTGTGCTATCGCGGCGCCGGCGCGCGCGACAGCCGCGAGTTATCGGATGCGCTCGATGATCTGGGCATCGAGCGCGGCGGCGGCTCCGACACCGAATACACCACTTTCGGCGGTGCGACTTTGGGCGATTATCTGCCCGCAGCGTTGAACCTGTACGCCGACATCATGCGCCATCCGCGCCTGCCCGAAGACGAATGGGAAGCGCAGCGCGAGTTGGCTTTGCAGTCGCTGGCCTCGCTCGAAGATGCCCCGGCGCGCAAGATGTTCGTGCAGTTGCGCCGCGTCTATTTTCCCAATATTTATGGCCGCTCGCCGATGGGAACTCTGGAAGGATTGACGGCGCTCACGCTCGATGATTTGCGCGCCGATCACGCCGCGCGCTTTCGCCCGCAGGGAACGATCCTCGCGCTCGCGGGCAATGTTGATTTCGACGCGACGGTGTGCCAGATCGAAGAGCTTTTCAAGGATTGGCACGGCGCGCCGCCGGCGGCGGGTGTTCCCGCTGCCGTGACCGAGGCGGTTTATCAACACATCGCGCAGGACACCTCGCAGCAGCAAATCGGCGTGGCTTATGCGGGAGTGCCGTCCACGCACGAGCATTTTTACGACTACCGCGTCGCAACGGCAGTACTCAGCGGCGGCATGGGCGCGCGCTTGTTCACCGAAGTGCGAGAGAAGCGCGGTTTGGTCTATTCGGTTTCGGCGTCGGCGTCGGGACTGCGCGGCTGCGGCTTTTCTCTGGCCTATGCGGGCACCACGCCGGAGCGCAGTCAGGAAACGCTCGATGTTTTGCTCGGCGAATTGCGGCGCATGGCCGAAGGCGTCACCGAGGCCGAAGTCGAGCGCGCTAAAATCGGGATGTTGTCGAGTTTGGTGATGCAGGAAGAAAGCTCGCGCGCGCGCGCCGCCGCCATCGCGCGCGACCAGTTCGTGTTAGGTCGCGTGCGCCCGCTCGATGAGATCACAGCCGCCGTGAGCGCTGTCACGCCCGCCAGCATCGCCGCTTATTACGAGCAGTTGCCGCCGCGCGATTTCACGGTCGTAACGCTGGGGCCAAAAGAATTGCAGGCTGCATCGTAGTATTCTGCTTATGACTGAGTCTTCACAACGTGATGCGACCATGAGTGCTGCATCGGCGGCGCCATCGCTTGGTGGCGGCGGTGTCGGCACTCTGCGCGCAGGGTTTCGCAACCGGTTGGTCGGCTCATTGGCATAAATATTTATCACAGCACCCGAGGTTTTATTCAGGATAATTCCTGGGTGGCGCACACGCACCAGGTTCTTGAAACCCTCAGCAACACGATGTCCGAGTTGGAGAATGTGGAGACTGGGCAGCGCGGCTACGTTATTACCGTGCAGGAAGATTATCTCACCCCTTATTATTCAGCCCGCCTGCATATTGATGACAATCTTCAAAAGTTGGCAGCGCTGACGCGCGATAATGTGGATCAGCAAAATCATATTCCACTGCTGAAAAGGAAAGTGCAAAACCGCATTGGCATTGCAGAAGAAATTGTCGCGACGCGCCGCCGCCTCGGCTTCGACGCGGCCCGGCAGGCAGTACTCACGGGCCGGGGCAAGCGCGAGATGGATGCGGTGCGCGATCTGGTCGCGCGCATGGAAAACACCGAGCGTGAGTTATTGAAAGTCCGCAGCGGGCGGGCGCGCACGGCGGCGCGCAGCACTTTGCTGTCCAGTGCGTTTGGCATCGGTTCGAGCTTTGCTATCTTGCTGTTTGTCTTCTCGCTTATCCAGCGCGAAGGCGCGCGGCGTCTGCATCTGGAAGATAACCTCGAGACATCCAATGCGCGGCTCCAGACCTGGGTGCAGGAGTTGGAAAGATTAACCCGTGAGATGCAGCTAACCGGCACGCTGGGTGAATTGCTGCAAAGCTGCCGCTCAATTGAGGAAGCTCATACCGTTATTGCACGCATGATGTCTCAACTGTTACCGGATGAATCTGGTGCCATCTGCATAATCAACGCTTCGCAAAACCTCGTTGAGGTGGCGCTCTCCTGGGGGCGACAAGGAATTATCCACGCAGACGATCTTCGCCCCGGATCAATGCTGGGGCCTGCGGCGCGGGCGCGTGCATGTGGTACAGGATTTTAACGCGGATCTGCCTTGCCACCATTTATCGGACGTGCCACCGGCTGCTTATCTATGCCTGCCCATGATGGCACATGGCGAAGCACTGGGCGTACTTCATATCTCTCACTCGCGGGCAGACGGCTTTACCGAAGCCAAACAGCAGGTGGTGCGGACGGTAGGAGAACAGATTTCTCTGGCGCTGGCCAACTTGCAGCTACAGGATACGCTGCGCACCCAGTCAATATGTGACCCGCTCACTGGGCTTTTTAATCGGCGCTATTTGGAAGCCTCGCTGGAGCGCGAGTTGCATCGCGCCGCTCACATCCCTTGAGTATTATTATGCTCGATATTGACCACTTTAAGCGGTTCAACGACACCTTCGGCCACGATGCCGGTGATGCCCTGTTGAGCGAGTTCGGTCGCTTTCTCGCTACGCAGGTGCGCGGTGAGGATATCGCCTGTCGCTATGGCGGCGAGGAATTTATGCTTATTCTGCCCGAAGCGTCTCTGGCCGTGGCTGCCCAGCGTGCCGAGCGAGTGCGTGCGGCGGCCTGCCAGATTAATGTGCAACACCGCCGGCAACCGCTGGAAGCGATTACAGTCTCTCTGGGCGTGGCGGAGTTTCCTGCTCATGGAGCCGGCGCCGAAGAATTGATGCGCGCCGCCGACACCGCTTTGTATGCCGCCAAACGACAGGGACGCGACCGCGTCATGGTGGCGGGTGCGGCAG
>Ga0136611_10002980_pt1 | contig 11828 bp, 10 predicted proteins | sample AntDrymUQ2232306_2_FD_106645 | JGI IMG/M metagenome (GOLD analysis project Ga0136611, IMG submission 106645) | Polar desert sand microbial communities from Dry Valleys, Antarctica - metaG UQ223 (23.06) | ecosystem: Environmental > Terrestrial > Soil > Desert | place: Antarctica: Dry Valley... | reverse complement strand
CTCACGCCTCACGCCTCACGCCTCACGCCTCACGCCTCACGCCTCACGCCTCACGCCTCGTTACTGCACCTTGCCGCGGGCGGCGATGGACCATGCTTCGGCGAGGTGGCCCTCGTGCATGATGTAGAGGTGGTCCTGGAGATTCACCGTCGGGCAGACGTGGTTTGGGATGACCGACACGCGGTCGCCGACGGCGAAGCCGGGTTCATCCGGTTTCAGCTCGACGACGCCGTGTTCCTCGCTCAGGCGGACGATCGTGGCGCGCGGGTGGCCAACGACGTAGCCGTGGCCGGGATGCGCTGGGCCGCGCTCCAGCGAGAGGGTCTTCGAGCCTGCATCGAGGACGGCGCGGTCCGGCGCGGGGCGGCTGATGACGGTCGCCAGGATGGTGAGGGCGCAATCGTCCGGGCCGATCCGGCCCCATTGCATCGTGCTGACGTCGTTGAAGACGTAAGTTCCGGGTCGCATCTCGGTGATGCCTGGCACGGTGGGAGTGAAGACCGCCGCGGGGGTGGAGCCGACGCTGACAACCGGCAGGTCGATCCCGTGGCCGCGGATCGCCTCGGCCGTTTCGACCATCGCCTGGCCCGCCGCGGTGGCGGTCGCTTCGATCTCAGCGGGAGACACTGTGTGGGAGTGCCCTTCGTGGGTCATGATCCCGATGAGCCGCAACCCTTTGAAGCGGGCGATGTCGAGCCCGAGGGCGACGGCCTCGTTCCCGTCGCGGACACCGGCCCGGTTCTGGCCGGTGTTGACCTCGACGTAGACCTCCAATACCCGCCCCGCCGCGACCATCGCCCGGGAGAGGGCGGCGGCTGCCTCGCGCGAATCCAGCGCGACGATCACGCGGGCGCGATCCAGCAGGCCAAGCAACCGGCGGATCTTGAGCTCCCCGACGACGGGATAGGCGAGGAGGATGTCCTCGATGCCGCCCTGGTCGATCATGACCTCGGCCTCACCGAGCTTGGCGCAGGTGATGCCGACCGCCCCGGCCCCAATCTGGAGGCGGGCGACTTGGGGCGTCTTGTGGGTCTTGATGTGGGGCCGCAGCGCCACGCCGACGCTCTTGGCAAAGGCCGCCATCTCGGAGATGTTGCGCCGCAAGAGATCTTCATCGACGACGAGGCTCGGGGTATCCAGCGTGGCGAGCCCGGCCTGTTGCGCGGCGACGAGGTGGGCGGCGGTGGCGGTCATCATGGGCGTCCTCCTGGGGAACGCGAGTCTGGGCCCGGTCGGGCACGCGGCCCGCTAGTATCGCAGGTAGCGGCGACATCAGCGCCCCGCGGAAGAATCCGGGAAGTGGCCGTCCGTACTGTTCCCTCAGTCCGGTTGGTCGCGCTCTGGAGGTTTCGCGATGAGGCGGTATGGTCTGATGATGATCGTCACCGTATTGCTCACCGCGGTGACGAATTCGGCTGTGACGATCGCGCAATCCACCGATCGCCCACTGCCACCACTGGCGGGGAATTCGACCGACCTCGGGAACGGGTTCGAGGTGCTGTACCTGTACGCTGGCGGGGTCATCGACGGCCTCTCGGATGGGCCGATCCTGCTCGGAGAACTTCGGAATATGGGAGACCACCCCGCCGTGGCTCCGATGCTCCGGATCGGGTTGCTGGATCAGGCCGGGACCGTTCTCGGGACGGTCGACGCGATGCCGTTGGCGTTGTACGCGCCGCCTGGAGCCAGAGTCCCGATCGTGGTCGACGCGTTGTCGTTCAGGAACGGGGCGCCGGGTCTCACGTTGGGAGGTTGGGCGAACGAGTCCATCTCCGTCTGCGACACCGGCAAGACACTGGGAGAGGTCGATCCGGCAGGGCTCGATGTCGGAGCCATCACCTATACGATCGACGCCGCCGTCGACCCCGGTACGTTCGGGATCGTGGGATCGGTCACCAACCATACCGGCGGATCCGCGCCGTACCTGGATGTCGTTGCCGCGTTTTACGCGGCGGACGGCAGGTTCGTCGGGTTCGACTCGGCGGCGGTCCTGACCGGAGTCGCTTCTGGGGCGGAGGCGGCGTTTGCGCTCGGATCGCTCAACTACAGCTATCTCGATGGCTTGGCGCCGGACGAGCGGTTCACTCCCGTGACCTGGGACCTCATCGTGCGCCGAGAGCAGCGCTTCCAGACAGCGACGTGCGGCGGGCCGATCACATAATGCTGTAGAACGTGCTCAGTCTGGCTCGGTGGTGGCAGAGGACGGCGGTGGAGTCGACGAACTGATCGATACCACCCGCATCCCGCGGCAACGCCAGGACATCCGAGTCCGTGATCGTTTCCCGGATCGCGGCCGCGAACTCCCCACCGTGGATCACGAGGAACGGCCGTCCGAAGAACGGGGTCGGATCAGACGGGAGCGGCGCGGTCATGTCGAGGGCGTTGTGCATCGTCGCGGCGATCCGGTACACCGCAGTGAGCCCCTGTTCTCGTTCTGGCCAGGAGCGGGCCGCAAGCGCCGCATCGAGATGCCGACCCAGTTCCGGGCCGTACAGGAGGCGCGCAAAAGCCGTGCCGAACCACTTCGGATAGGGAGCGTAGCGGCGTTCCATGAGAAAGGCGAGGCGCATCAAGTCCCGCGCGAGAGCGGCGGTGACAAGGGCGGAGCCGATCTCGTCTCCGACTTCGGCGGTGCGTCTCACGAACGCCTCCAGCTCACCGATCCTGGCCCATTGCGCCGCTAAACGGTAGCGCCAGATCTGGTCCGGGTAGTAGGCGAGGGCCGCGCGCATCGGCTGGAGTTCGCCCAGCCCGTCGTGAAAGACGGCGCCCGCGGTCAGTTCGAGCAACGCCTGATCGGTGAGGGTAAGCCAATCGACTGGCGTCAAGTCCGTGTAGGTATCGATCCCGAACCGGTCTCGCAAGAACGCGGAGAAGCTCAGGACCTCGACCTTGTGTTCGATCGGGCCATCGTCGGCGGGTTGCATGCTCCGGGTGCCGGATTCGACGGTCGGGCCAAAGTTGGTGGAAAAGCCGTACACGCGTTTTGGAAGTTCGTGCCGCAGGAGTTCGTGAAGTTCCGGGGCAAGGCGGGCGGCATCCGCGTCTGGTATGAATAGCAGAAGACGCGGGCCCCACTCGTGGTCCATCGACCGGGCGGTGTCGTAGCCGAGGACATCGGAGCCGTATCCGATGAGGGCGGCGGAATAGGTGAGACGAGGGGAGTGTCGTGCCAGGATCGGCCCGACCGCTTCCCGGTAGAAGATCTCGCTCAAGCGAAGGCCAGGGATAAACGCCGTCACGCGGATGCCAACCGGAGCACGCCTGCCTGGCGTTGCGCAGTGTCCCTTGCCGCGGGGTGCCGATGGCCGATACTTCGCATCGTCGAATGATCGCAGGTTCGCGTCTAGGAAGGCACGGTTGGGGTGGAGACAGTGGACGAACAACGGTTGCGCGGTGGGATCGCGGGTTGGTGGCGAGCGCTTTCGACGCTGGTAAACGGGGACCGCGACGATTCGCGTCTCCAGTATGTGGTCTTCGGCCTCGTCATCCTGGGCTGTATCGCCCTCGGTGTCGTGATCGACGTGCTCGCGGGGTAGCGCGAGAAGACTCGACCAACTCGACGCGCCGCTCTACCCGTGCCACAGCTCCTCGTGGCGGGCGTGAGTCGAGAGGTAGGCGCCAGGGGCGAAGTGCTTTTCATAAAACGATAGATCCAGGTGGTGGGCCTGGAGATAGGTCAGGATGAAGACGCTTGGCGCCGTCGCGGGGAACTTGCCGAAGCGGTCGTAGATGTACTGCGCCATCACGGCGACGCATGCCTTGAAGTCGTCGGAGTGGATCTCGGCGCTATTGCGGACACGGGAGCTCTCTTTCCACGGTCCCGGGGTGTCCGGGTGGAAGGGGCCGCCAGGTCCGAACTTCCGATCGGTGAAGGCGGAGACGGCCGCCGCCATGTCGGTGTAGTGGGGTGGCGTGAAGCTCTCGAAAACCCCGTCGAGGCCGGTTGGATTTGGGATCGACCAATGCTCGTCGGTGTCGTAGCGGAAGCCGAGGCCAGGGACACCCGGGTCGCCGCTGGCGCCGAGGACGGTGTGGCGGTCGACACCGTCGAACATCCAGCCTCCGAGGCCCATCTCCTGCAGCATGAGCATTCCGGCGTAGCAGGACGTCGTCAGCTCGGCGGTGCACTCGGTCAGGCTGTACTGATCGACGAACGTCATCGGGTAGGGGTTATCGACGTCGACGAGGTCGCGAAACGCCTCAAGACCAGGGATAGCCTCGCCGTTCACGTCGTCGAAGATGCAGTAGCCGTTCTGGACCAGGAAGCAGAGCGTGGCGATGAGGTGCTGGGCGTTGTCCGCGACCGGAATGACCATCAGGCTGCCAGGCCGGTTCACACACCAGGTGTTGTGCCCCTCCATGTAGGGCTCCGCCGCCGGGATATTGAGGCGGCCGTCCGCGAGCTTTTGGATGCGGGGCCGGTGGGCGTCCAGGAGTTGTGAGACATCGATGGAGCCATCCGCGCCCTTGTCGACCAGGGCCGGGGCGTCGCGGGTGGCCAGAAAATAGACGCCGTCATCGTCGGTGAAGAAGAACTCGGTCGTGTGGAACCCCGCGGCGGACGGGAAGGTTCGGCCGCCAGCCGCGGCGGAGTAATTGGACAGGTGCGGAGCGTAGCGCTCGTGGCGGGTGATCATGTGGTGCCAGCCGGTGTTGCCGGCGACCGCCGTCAGGACCATCATCCGTTCCAGTTCGGAGAGGCCGAGCGACTCCTTGGTGGAGGTGTAGGCGAGTGGCCCATCCGGGATCTCCGCCCCGTATGAGAAGCGGCGCGCGCGACGGCCATAGATGGCCTCGACGAGCGGAAAGTTCAGGGCGGCCTGGAAGCCGCCCGGATAGCCTTTGGCGGCGAGCCGGGCGCGGCTCCCGGCCGGCGCCCCCGCCAACGTCAGGGCGGCCGCGCCGCCACCAGCCAGCTTTGCGGACGACGAAAGAAAGCGGCGGCGGGACGACTGACGATGCTTGAGGCGCTGAAGGCGCTCCGCGAGGCGGGTGGATTCGAGTGCGTTCATAGTTTGGGCGTCCTTCCGAATGGGGCGGCGGCATACGGCCGCCGCCCTGGGGTGGATCGAGTGGACCGCGACGCGGGCTAGTCTTCGACGGTCAGCAACGGGCTCTCACCCTCGTTCGAGTCCGGAGCGAGGAACGCGGTGAGGTCCTCTCTCGACAGGGCCGTCTGAAAATCGTCCGCGAGGACGGCGACGCCGGCGCGGGCGCCGATCACGGCGGCTTGCCGCGCCTCGACGGCGAGAATGCCGATCCCGAGCGCGAGGGATTCGGGATCGGTCAGGGTCGGCACTGCGCCGGTGTAGGCCGCGACGGCCTCGGCCTCGATCTCGGCGGCGAGGCGCATGAACGCGGCTTCATCGGCGAACGCGGGCGCCAGCTGAGCCGGACGAGCTGGATCACCGCCGGCCGCGACGAGCGCTCCTTCTAGTTCGGCGGCGTGGCGGTGCTCCTGACGCAGGATCAGGTGAATGTCGGTATGGCCCAGCGTGGGTCGGTCGCCGGAGGTCGATTCGTCCAGGCCGAATCGGCGGATGTACTCCGTGTAGAGCGCGATCTGGCGGCGTTCGATCTGGAGGAGAATGGTCAAGGCCGCGGCATCGCCAGGATTCGACGTTTGGGAGCGGTCTTGACGGTCGTCTCGCGCGGCCGCGTTGCGTGAACGGCCGATCGAGACGCCGAATAGTCCGGAGAGCGTGCCGGCCGCGGTGATTCTCGCGGCCGATGTGACGAGTGTGCGACGGGACGACGAGTGGTCGATGGCCAGTTGGTTCATGGAAACGACTCCATTTGGGTGGATGGGGTGGGTGGAATGGATGGAATGGAACGTCGCGAGGACGCACGGCATCGGAGCCCGCGGCGCTCCCCGAGCATCGGGTCGCGCCGAACGGCGTGGGATGGAAATGGAGTGGTGGTTCAGGATCGGATCTACGGCAAGAGGCGGTAGAAATTGAAGAAGAAGTTGTCGATGGGGAGGATCTCGATGTCCGCGAAACCGGCGGCAATCGCGTAGCCGCGTAGCGTGTCTGGGCGCATCACGGTTCCGGTCCCGACCGACGGGTGATCGGCCATGCCGACCGGAAGGCAGTGAAGGAAGCTGAAACCGTAGAGGATCTGTTCGACGTCGTTGCCGGTTGCGGTGAATGCATCGCCCGCGCGCTCGTCCATGACGAGGACGGCGCCGCGATCTCCCGCCATACGGCGCATCGTGCTCAGCACCGCCACGGGATCGGACATGTCGTGGATGCACTCGAAGGCGGTGACCAGGTCGTACTGGCCGGCAAGGGCGGGATCCCCCGCGTCCCGGACGCGGATCTCGACCCGATCGGAGAGCCCCGCGGCTTGGACATGCGGCTGGGCGTCGGCGACGGACGCGTCGTCGAGATCGAAGCCGTCGACTTGGACGTTCGGGTAGGCGCGGGCCATTCCGATGCTGGACCAGCCGACGCCGCAGCCAATGTCCGCAATGCGGGCGGGCGGGTTCGCCGTCAATCGAGCATGGATATCGGGGATGGCCGGGAGGTATTCGGTCCCGAGCTGGTAGAGGAACATGTTTCGGTTCATGTCCGCCTGGCCGGTCCGCATGTCGGCCGGGTACTCGGCGTACGGGACACCTCCGCCATCACGGAACGAGCGGAGGACGCCCTGAATCGGCGCGGCGACCCCGACCGCTATCTGTGCCAGGGGCGCAAGAAAGTTGAGGCTCTCGCGATCTGTGAGAACTTCGACGTGCCCGTCCGGCAGGGAGAAGACTCGCTCGGTCGGACCGGCGTCGGGGTTGTTGACTTCCAGGACTCCGGAAACGGTCTGGTGCTCCAGCCACTCCCGGACATACCGTTCCGAGAGGCCGAGATCGGTCGCGAGTTGGACGGATGTGGCGGCGCCACCGTCCGCCAACCGTGTGTAGATGCCAAGTTGGCCACCGAGGTAGATCGCGTAGACGTTCCACATCCCGGTGACGTCGGTCAGCATCTTGTCCATGAACGCGTCGCGGCGTTCGGTCGCCGCTGGAGCGTCGAGTATTGCCGTCATAGGGTGGTCCTCCGTCGAACGTGTCGACACACGGCGAATCGCCCATCGACGGTTCGCTCGCTCACCGGCCCCACGTCGGCTCGCATAAACCTAGTGTGTCGGATGCGCGATCCGATCGCATCTGTCAAATGACAGATATCGTGATCGCGACGGCGTTGAGACACGTTCGTCCGCTTGGATGTCGGCGTTCGAAGTTCCCACGATGCGTGTTGCTTACAGCAGCCCCTGCGCATGGGCAACGTGCGCCGCCTCGGTGCGGGTCTTGACGTCGAGTTTGGCGAGGATATTGGAGACGTGGGTCCGGGCGGTGCCGGTGGAGATGAAGAGGGCGGCCGCGATCTCCGGGTTGGTGCGGCCGGCCGCGAGCAGGCGCAGGACCTCCATTTCCCGCTCCGTGAGCCCCGCGTACGCGGCGGTTGCCGCCGCGACCAGCGGGGATACCGCTGGGATCGCCGTATCAAGCAGGGCTTTGACCGCGGCGAGGATGTCAGGTAGGGGAGCCGTTGCTCCCGCCGCGCTCGCGCGAACGAACTCCGAGTCACCGAGTTCCGACCATGATAGGTCCTCGGCTCGTTCATAGACCTCTCGGGCTGGGAGCGAGGGACGGGCGCCCTCCTGATCCCGCATCCGATGCGCGGCGCCGAAGAGCCATGCGGCCCCCTCGAAGTCCGATCGGGCGACGGCTAACGTCGCCGCGTCGGCGATCCCAGGGACATAGGCGGCGATGCTGCCACGCTCCCGCAAGCGGGCAAACTCATCCGTCAGGGCGGCCGTTGCGGCGGCGATGTCCCCCTCGGCACATGCGACGAGCGCAAGGTAGCGAACCGGGTCGATCCCGTCGATCCTCTCCCCGGACGCGTCGTACATTCGAACGGCGTCTTCGAGATATGCGCGAGCGGACGCGAAGTCTCCCGTCGCGAACGCGATCGCCCCGAGGTGAAACCGAACGTGTGCGGCCCAGCTCTGATTGTCGCTTATCCGGAACGCGTCGCTGACCGAGCGGAAGAGGGGGAGAGCCTGGGAGTAGCGTCCTTGACTGACGTAGACCCCGCCCAGTAGGCTCCGGGCGACCGCGACGCCCCAAGCGTCATCAGCGTCGATCCATCCCGCGATGCTCGCCGCCAGGTTGGCTTGCGCGTCGTCATAGTCTCCCTGGACGAGCGCGAGGAGTCCGGCTCCAAGCCGAGCCCAGGCGCGGGCGTCGCTCGGGCGGCGGTCCCCGTGCGATAGGTCCGCCGCCAAGACGCGGCGGAGCCAGGTCCTGCCTTCGTTCAGGAAGCCGCGGCAATACCAGAAAAACGGCAAAGAGGCGACGAGGCTGAGGGCCGCGACGGTGTCGCCGTCCGGCCGCAGATACCAGGTGAGCGCTGCCCGGAGATCGTCGTGGCACGCTTCCAGGTAGTCGAGCAGAAACGGGGCTCCGTTTCTGGTCAGGCTCTCCGCCGACCGAGCGGCCACCCGCGCGAAGTGCGCGGCGTGGCGGTCCTGCGCCGCCTCCGCCTCATTGGATGCAACGAGACGCTCCCAGCCGTAGGCGCGAACCGTTTGCAGGAGATCGTAGCGCGGGGCGTCGCCCAACTCCCGTTGCGTCAGTAGACTGGCGTCGATCAGAGTCGAGACGGTGTCGAGGGCATCGTACGGGTCGGTCTCCCAGATCGCGGCGGCGTCGTCGAGGTCGAACGCATCGCGAAAGACCGCAAGCTGGCGGAATCGAACCTGACTGTCGGGTTCGAGAAGATCGTCGCTCCAGGCGATCGTCTCGCGCAGGGCGTGATGTCTTGTCGGTCCGTCGGTCGGTCCACCCGTGAGAAGCGCGAAGCGATGATCGAGCAGGGCGAGCAGTGCCTTTGGGGAGAGATGCCGGACCCGCGCGGCCGCCAGCTCGATGGCCAACGGAAGACCGTCCAGCGTGCGGCAGATGGAGGCTATCGCGGCGCTGTTGAAATGATCGAGCACGAACCCGGGATTGGATTCTCGGGCTCGCTCCTCGAAGAGCCGCATGGCGTCGGGGATCACTTCTGACGTGGTTGGGTCGCGTTCGACCGCTGGCAGATCGAGCGGCCGCAACGGAAAGCGTTGCTCACCCCGCAGCCGCAGGGGTGTACGGCTCGTGACCAGGAGCGACAAACCCGGACACCCCGCCAGGAGCGCCGCGATGTCCGGGGCCGCCGCGACGACCTGCTCCGCGTTGTCGAGGACGACCAATACGTGGCGATGCGCGAGCGCCCCGGCGATGACGTCCGACATTGGCCGCTCGCCACTGTCGCCGAGGCGGAGAGTGTGGGCAATCGCTGAAAGGACCAGTCCGGAGTCGCGAATGGCGGCGAGTTCGACGACAACGACGCCGTCCCGAAATCGGTCGCTCACGATATCGGCAACGCGCAGCGCGAACCGCGTTTTGCCAACCCCGCCTGGACCGGTTACCGTCACCAAGCGGCCCCGTTCGGGCTCCTCGCAGGCACTGAGAAGCGCCGAAAGCCGCTCGATCTCGCCCTCACGGCCGACAAACGATGTGGGATCGAGACGGACACGCTTTCCGCGCCCTCCCGACGAATCGGATGAGCGCGGGAAAACGTCCCGCCAAGATGACTTTGTCGCGGTCTCGGCCACAGCGACATCCAAACTTCTGAGTACGAGCGACGACCCTTAGATTTTGGGTTTGCGCTGTTTGCCGGTTACGGTGCGAGTCATCGCGCGCATCTTCGCATAGGAGCTGGCGAGCCCGACGAGCGGTTTCACCGCTTCTTCGGTCATGAAGTTGGCGGTGCCGCGCAGCCGCTTCGCCGTCCCGGTGAACTCTTCGAGCAGCGGAATGACACGGTCCTTGATCTGGAGGACCAGGAAGCCGAGCGCCGCCGCAATCGCCGCAAGCAGGACGACGACTATGAGAAAGAGCAGGACGATGAAGATGACGGCGATGTCGCGGAACCGCTCCAAGGCCGACTGGTCGCTATCCCCAAGTTGATAAAGTCCAAAGATGATCAGCGCCAGAACCAGGAGCGTGCCAAGCCCGCCACCGATCCCCCACAGTTTCCATTTGCCCCCGCCACGGCCAACTTCTGCCTCGGCGTCCCGCACGTCATCCATTCGCCGCCCGCACTCCTTACGTCTTGTCCAACCGCCGCACCGCACGGCCCGACCAACCTGTCGTGGCGTCCGGGTGTTCGCGCGTCAAGCTTACACCGGCGCGGCGCGATTCCCGGTCACGAAACGGCACGACGCGTGCCGCGGCGTATGCGCGGACCTTACCGCGGCGTGTTCATCCCGGCGCCGACCCCGCGACGCGGCGCGATCTTTCGCTTCCACAGGAACCAGACAACCGCGCCGAGCACCGCGATGACAACGGGGTATTGCAGGTAGTCGACGTAGGTGCTGACCTCTTCCCAGTTGTCGCCGAGCCACCAGCCGGTCAAGATCAGGGTGCTGTTCCAGACGCCGCTGCCGATCGCGGTGTAGAGAATGAAGGTCCGCAAGTCCATGCGGCGGATTCCAGCCGGGATCGAGACGAGGCTGCGAACGATTGGGATGAGGCGGCAGATCATGACGGCTTTCCCGCCGTGGCGGTCGAACCAGTTGTTCGCCGTGTCGATATCCCCTTCCGCCACCGCGAACCACTTGCCGTACCTGCGCACCATCCACCGGATGCGCTTCTCGCCGAACCAGGCCCCGAAGTAGTACAGGATCAAGGCCCCGATGACGGCGCCGACCGTCGCCGCCAGGATGACTCCGGGCAGCCACATCCGGCCCTGGCCCGCGAGAAAGCCGGCGAGCGGCAGAATCGCTTCAGAGGGGATCGGGGGGAAGACGTTCTCCAGGATGATCATGAGCACCACGCCGGCATAGCCTAGTTGCTCGATCACGTCCGTGGCCCAACTCGCGAGGCCATCCAGCATGTCGTCGTTCCTTCCCGATACTGTTCATGTCATGTCAGGCTCCCGTGCCGCGGCAGGGCGCACGGGCATGATAGTCAGCGTTAGAGCCGAGTGTGTGCGGAATGTGTCACGGTCGAGTGGGGTTTCGCTTATCCGGAAGCCAGCTGAGACCCCTGCCGCGATATTGTCAGCCCACGGACGCCACCGGCTCCGCGCCGCGCTGGATCGTCTCGATCGTGCCGCCGCCGATGACCTCGTCGCCTCGGTAGAAGACGACGGCCTGTCCGGGCGCGGCGATCGGACGTTCGCCCGTGAAGGCGATTCGTGCGGATCCGGTTTCCGCGTCGCCGGGGATGAGGCGCGCGGCGTGTGGTTTGCCCCGGTACCGGACGACCGCCTCGACCGGGATCGGTTCGAGCGACCACAACCCGTCCGTAAACGCCACCCGAGAGGCGGAGACCTCGTTCGCGGACGCGTCGTCGCGGGAGCCGACGACCAGACGATTCGATCCCGTTTCGAGGCCGACGACGAAGAGCGGCGCCCCAGCGGCGATGCCGAGTCCACGCCGTTGCCCGACCGTATGGTGCACAAGGCCCCGGTGTTCGCCGATGACCGCGCCGTCGCCATCGACGATCTCGCCGGGCAGGGTCACGTCCGGGCGGCGGGCGGCGACGAACTTGGCGTAGGCGCCCTTGCCCGCGCCGCCGACGAAGCAAATCTCCTGGCTCTCTTCCTTGTCCGCCACGGGCAGGCCGAAGTGCCGAGCCAGCTTTCGGACTTCCGGCTTGGTCAGGTCGCCGAGCGGAAATCGGACGAACGACAACTGATCCTGCGTCATCGTGTGCAGGACGTAGCTTTGATCCTTGCGGCGGTCGGCGGCCCGATACAGGCGGTGCAGCTCGACAGAGCCGGGCG
>Ga0136611_10002979_pt1 | contig 11829 bp, 13 predicted proteins | sample AntDrymUQ2232306_2_FD_106645 | JGI IMG/M metagenome (GOLD analysis project Ga0136611, IMG submission 106645) | Polar desert sand microbial communities from Dry Valleys, Antarctica - metaG UQ223 (23.06) | ecosystem: Environmental > Terrestrial > Soil > Desert | place: Antarctica: Dry Valley... | reverse complement strand
GTTCACCAGCGTCGCCGACCTCACCGACGCGATAACCAACTGGGCCGAGCACTCGAACACCGACCCCACACCGTTCATCTGGAAGGCCACAGCCGAAGACATCATCACCAAGGTCCAACGCGGACGCGAAACCCTCCACCAGATCAAATCAACGACGGACCACTAGCTGACCCGCGTCCAATCAATGGAGGGCCCCATGAGCGACGACGTCGCTGGTAATCCCGACCAGTTGCCGAGAGAGCGACGCGCCACTGTTTAGCTCATCCACGGTCTCATCCGCTCGGCGGTGCCGCACCTCGACGTACGCCCCTGGGACTACGGCGGCGACCTGATCGGGTACGGCACGTATCACTACCGGACTGGCGCCGGCGCGGAAGGCGACTGGGTCGCCCTCGGGGTCGGGGACCGCAAGAAATACGTGTCGCTCTACTCCACCGCGGTGCGGGACGGGCGCTACCTCACCGAGGAGTACGCAGACCGGTTCCCCGGGTGCCCGGTTCGGCAAGAGCTCAACATCACGCGACCGGACCTGCTGAACCACGAGGCCATCGCAAACCTCGCGAAGGAGACCGCCGCGCACTTCGCCGGCCAGTACCTCTCGGATGAAAACCCTAGACGAAGTGGCCGGCGTCGATCTGCCGGAACGCGTGCACGACGACATCGACCGCCTTGGCAATGGGCTCTGATTCCGCGTGCTCCTCTGGCGAGTGGCTGATGCCTTCGCGGCACGGCACGAAGACCATGCCCGTCGGCGTCATGTTCACGATGTGCGCAGCATCGTGGCTGGCGCCGCTCGGCATGCTGATGAAGTCCAGGTCGAGTGCCGTGGCCGACGAGGACAGCAGGCTGTGCATAGTGCCGTGGAGAACGACTGGGGACTGGTCGGACAGGCGTCGGGCGCTGACGTCGACAGCCCGGCTGTGGCCGATGCGTACGGCGTCGTCGAGCAGCTCCTCGGTGAGGTCACGCTGCCGGTCGGAGTCGATGTCGCGGACGTCAAGGGTGCATGACACCTCGCCCGGCACGGTGGTCAGCGAGTTGGGGCTGACCTCGAGACGCCCGACGGTAGCCACTGTGGTTGCGTGCTTCTTCGCCCGGCTCTCCGCCGCCAGGACGAAGTCGGCAGCGGCGGCGAGGGCATCGCGGCGCAACCACATCGGTGTCGCACCGGAGTGGTCGGCTCGGCCAGAGAAGACCAGAGCGATGCGAGTGCTGCCACCAATGGAGTGGACAACCCCGAGTTCGCGTTGCCGTGCCTCCAACACGCGGCCCTGCTCGATATGAACCTCGATGAAGCAGGCCAGATCATCGGCGCTCCACCGGGCGGCCGCCGCCTGATCAGGCTGCAGTCCCACTTCTACCGCGCAGTCGTACGCCGTACGGCCGTCTCGGTCAGTGAGGGTCTTGAGGGTCTCCGAACTGAAGGAGCCGGTCAGCAGGCGACTGCCGATGCACGGTGCACCGAACCGTGCCCCCTCTTCCCCAGCGAAGGCAACGACCCACACCGGCCGCCGAAGTCCGCCGGACTCGGCGAGCGCCCGCGCGATCTCTACGGCGGCGGCGACACCGACCGCACCGTCGTAGTTGCCGCCCTGGTAGACCGTGTCGAGGTGAGACCCGGTGACGAGGGCGGGGAGGTCTTCGGTGCCGTCGAGGAACCCGAACGAGTTGCCGACGGCGTCGGTGCAGGTGCGCAGGCCATAGCCCTCGACCGTCGACCGGAAGAGCGCATGCGCCTCTCGCTCGCTCTCGCTGAAGGCCAGGCGGGTGAAGCCGCCCGCCGGATCCGTGCCGATCTTCGCGAGCTCCCCGAGGAACCCTGCGACTCGCTGCGGGTCCGCTCTCGTCATCACTTCTCCTTCGCCGCGAACAACGCGGAGTAACGGAACAGCGGATGGTAGGAGACACCGAGCGAACGCAACCGGGCATCGGCGCCGCGCTCACAGTCGATCACGCAGATGACGGCGGTGACCTCTGCGCCTGCGTTGCGTAGCTGATCTACACCGGCGGCGGCCCGGGTGCCCGTGACGACGACGTCCTCGACGAGGCACACCGTCTCACCGCGCGAGAGCCCGCCCTCTACGGGTTGACCCCGGCGTCCGGGCGTGGAGTGCGACCGCACGACGGCAAGGGGAAGACCTGTCTCGAGTGAGACGGCCGTGCCGAGCGGGACAGCTCCCAACGTGGGGGCAGCGACTCGGTCGCTTCCTTGGGGGACGCGCGCAGCCAAAAAACGGCCAAGCCGCCGGAGGATGGCCGGCTTCGCGACGATCAGGTACTTGTCGAAGAAGTAGGGCTGGTCGACGCCACTGTCGAGGTGAACCTCGCCGGGCTGGTAGGCAGCACGCAGGAGATCGGTGCGCAGCTCGTTGAGGGCTTGGGAGTCAGTGAGCCGCACTCGCCGCGATGCCGACAGCGTCAGGCCCCCGGCAACGGGGGGCGCGGGCGAGGCCGAGTTCTCAGGCATGCGCAACGTCCTCACGTAGCAGGTGGACGCGTGACGGCGCCCTGGGCCGGACGATGCTCGGCTTCGCGCCGACCGTCGAACAAGGTCGCGCAGTCACTGACCGCGCTCAGATCAGTGAGTGTCTCCCACAGGAGGTCCGCGCCCGAACCGACATTCCGGGTGAACTTCGCACGAAGGTCTTCCACGGTGATCGGATGGTTGTGATGGCCGTACGGATTGTCGACCTGCTTGCGGACCTGCCCACCCGCCCAATGAACCGTGACGCGGGTTGGTGACGCGTCGGGCCACAGCTGCTCGAGGTCGGGCGCGACTGCGACGTAGACGCGGCCCGCGAGCTCGGCGACCTGCGCGTCGTACCGGAAGGTGTCGAGATCGGAACGGCCACGGATCGCGACCGCAGCCACGGCGTACGGGAGGGAGAACCGGGCCGAGAGATCGTTGCCGCGCGCCTGCCGCGCAAGCTTCATGTTGTTCTCGACGGTCTCGACCTCTATCGACCCGATCTCGGCGGCATCGGGCAGCTCCATGTCGAGAAGGGCGTCGATCGCGGCGTGGGTGAGTGCACAAGCGCTGTGGCGCTTGAAGTAGTTGCGCGCGATGCCGAGCGAGTCGTAGTCGAGCGGGCCGGTGAGCACCGACTCGTCGACCAGCTGGCCGGCGATCTCGCCGAAGGCGAGGGCCAATGCCTCGCGCGACCCCGTGAACCCGGCACGAACCAGCCGCGTGGCGCGGACGCCGCTGGACGCCGCGCTGCCCATCCAGGTGTTGCGTGTCGTGGCGCCTTCGTAGCACGCGTTCCAGACCGACAACACCGGCGTTGTCGCCGCAATCTCTGCTGCGCGCCCCGGGTCGGTCTCGCTCAACAACGCGCCGGCCACAGCGGCACCGACCGCGCCGAAGTGTCCGTGCGGATGGACCGGATAACGGAGTCGGTAAGCCGTAAACAACCGGGCCGTGACCTCGTAACCGGCCAGAACGGCGCGGGCGAAGGCAGGACCGGAGGCGTGGGTCGTCTCCGCGACAGCCAGCGCGGCGGGCACCACCTGCATCGCGGGATGACCGGTCGGGCGCATGCCCTCGTCAAGCTCCAGGAAGGAACCCGCCGTGGCGTTGAGGAACGCTGCGGTCTCGGGCGCCGTGCGGGACATCGCCGGAGACAAAACGGTCGCGCCCGACTCAGTAGCGGGAGCAACCTCGCCGAGCATGTCAGCGCCAAGCAGCGAGCGCATGACGTCCTCGCGGTGGCCGGCGACGCTGACGCCGACGGTGTCGGCGGTGACACGGCCAAGCTGGTCGAGGACTAGAGCAGGCACGCGGCCGAGATCAATCTCCACTGCCTCGCGCACGGCCTGCGTCCAGTCTACTGAGCTCAACGCTGCCTCCCCGTCGTGCCGGACTCCGCCACTTCCGTGACGTAGAAACCCTATTTGCAAGCGATAAGGCTGACGACGGTGGGTGCAGGTGTCAAGCAGAGGAGCGAGCGCCCGAGGTGCGCGGCAGAACTCAGCCTCGCGAGAGGTCGACGACGGTGAGATCGGCGCCCAGTTCTTGCTCGAGCACCTGCGTCCTGCTGAGGCACCCGACGGCGACGACCTCACCGCCGTGGTAGGCGACGACGGCCAGCGCCGCGCGAACGCTGTTGGGTTGCTCGAAGGCCGCTGCGACGAGGATGCAGCGAGCCCCCGGGCTCAAGGGCTCGGAGAGCTCGACGGTTCCCTGCGCGTCGTAGATGTGGGTCGTCCGCGCCTCGAGCTCCCGAGCCACGACGTGACCCAGCAGGACGTTGCGCCACTGATCTGAGTTCAGCACCACCTCCGGCCGGAGGTGCGCGACACGTGCCGCGAGCGCCTTTCCGGCAGCCTCGACAGTGGCGGGCTCATGGAACGCCGAACGGGCTCCACCAGCCCCACCGGCCAACTCGTCGACCAGCGCGTCGGACGCTTGCTCCATCGAGGATGGGTCATTCGAGGTATCCATGAAGATCCTCCCCTGCTTGGACGGCGGCACGTGGACGTCTCGGAAGGCTAGCTACCGTCTCGCTCGCCGCCGCTATCGGTCCATCGCGAAGGCTGGCAGACGCTGGCACCCTGCCATCTTGACGAAGTTCCTGTGGTGCCGCACCCTTGAAGGAAATGAAAGGATGCTTTCCACGTGGCGGAATATCTCGGCTGCCGGTGATCGTCAAGCTCACACCCAATCGGCTCGATCAGCGAGATCGCGCTAGCCAGCCAGGAGGCTGGGGCGATTGCGCTGACTGTCGCGAACACGTTTGTGGGCCTGGCCATCGACCTCGAACGGCGACGTCCGGTGCTCGGCGCCGGCACGGGGGGCTACTCCGGACCCGGTATCAAACCGCTCGCTCTGCGGTTGGTGTGGGAGAGCTCCCGCGCCGTCTCGATCCCGGTCATCGGCTGCGGCGGCATCGTCTCGGCGGCCGATGCCGCCGAGTTCCTGATGGCGGGTGCGGCGGCGGTTCAGGTGGGCACGGCGACGTTCTCGCAGCCGGCGGCGATGGTGCAGATCGTCGACGACCTGCCGGCGCAGCTCGCGCGGCTGGGCATGACGAGCACCTCGGAGCTAGTGGGGAGCCTCGCCGCCTGATGCTGCAACGTCTCGATCCTCACCCCGACGGGGCGTCAACGCCGACGTGGCTGCACGCCGAAGTCATCGACAACGACCACCTCAGCGACCGCTACTGGCGCATCCGCCTCGCTGCCCCCGCCATCGCGCAAGCCGTGCAGCCCGGGCAGTTCCTGATGCTGTCCAGCCCAGACCCGACGGCGAACATGCCGGTCCTGCCCCGCCCGATGGCGGTGTTCGACTGCGACCCGGCAGAGGGCACGTTGGAGGTGCTCTACGGAGTCGTCGGCGCCGGAACCCGCCGCCTCTCGGAAGTGGCCGTCGGCAAGCAGATGACAACGGTCGGTCCGCTGGGGGTCCCCTTTCAGGTCCCCACCGGGGCTACCTCGCTCCTCCTGCTCGGCAGGGGCATCGGGACGTGTTCTCTCACGCTGCTTGCCCGGCGCGCATCGGCTCGCGGGACCGACGTCATCGCCGTAGCGAGCGGCCGCTCGGAGTTGGCTGTGGTCGGCTCCGACTTCTACCGCGCGCTCGGCGTACTGCTGCTCGAGGTTCTCGACGACGCCGGAACGAGTGCGGTGCCACGGGTCCGCTCAGAGCTTCTTGCCCGGCTCGACCACCAACCGCCCGGCCTCATCGCGACGTGTGGCTCGGAACGGCTGGCTGTCCTGGCGGCGGAGCTGGGCCGGCGCTGGAGCTCTGAGACGCAGACGTCGGTCGAGGCACACATGGCCTGCGGCATCGGCTACTGCCACGGCTGCGCTGCCGGTGAGCGCGGGTCTGGCACCGAGTCGCCACTCGTCTGCACCGAGGGACCGGTGTTTCGACTTGCGTGACTGCGCCGCGCGTGTTCACCTCCAGCGAGGGCTCGCTCGGTATCATGAGCCGCCCCCAACGGAGGTCCCGCCCACCTCCGCGCGATCACGCCTTCACAAGGGACATTTCTATGCAACCGGTTGTACGCGCGCTGCGCATCCTCAGGGCGATAGCCGACAGCTCGGGCGGGCTCGCGCTGCAGGAGCTGGCTGAGACGCTCGACCTTCCGGTGTCGACCGTTCATCGCCTGATCAGCGTCCTCGAGGCGGAGAAGTTCGTGCTGCGGACGCCCAAGGGGAAGCGATTCTTCTTGGGTCCTGCGGTCCGGAGCCTGCTCGCGAGCACGAGCAGCGACCTCCTGCGCCGCGTTGCCCAGCCCGCGATGCTCCGCCTGAACAGATCGACCGGCGAGACCGTCTTCCTCGCGGAGCTCGTCGGGAACGAAGTGATCTGCATTGCCTTCTCGGAAGGAACGAAGCCACTGCGGCTCTCGGTCCGCCTCGGATACGCGCTGCCATTGCACGCCGCGGCCGCCGCCCGCGTGATCGTCGGCTCCCTTGACGAGCAAGACGCAGCGTCGCTGCTCGAGGACGCCGACTTCACCCGGTGGACACCGCGCACGATCACCGATCCGGCTGAGCTAGTGCGCCACCTGGCACTCGTGCGCGAGCGCGGCTACGACGTGTGCGATGACGAGATGGACAACCACGTGTGGGCGGTGGCAGCGCCCATCCACGAGCTCACCGGCAGCGTGCGCGCCGCTCTGACTGTCGTCGCTCCGCTGACTACGGTCGGGGACGCGGCGCGCAGGCTCGACCTGCAGAACGCGGTTCTCAAGGCGGCAGCAGAGGTCTCCGCCGAGCTCGGGGCGACCCCGGACCTCGAGCTCGCCGCGTCAGAGCCGGCGTAGCTGAGGTCAGGCGCGTTCGCTCGGACGGAAGGACATGACCGCCCGGTTGGCCGGGGTCGTTGCCGCCAGCGTTGTCCGGGTTTTCTGCTGCGCTTCGGCGATCGCCACATAGCGACCGTTGGACTCTTGCAAGTGCCGGAACACCTCGCGCGCCTCCGCGATCAGCGCGTCCTCGTCGACCATCGTGACTCGCCCCCCGTCGACCACGACCCGTCCGTCGACAACGACCGTCCTCGCCGAGTGGTTGTAGCTGCTCAGCACGAGCGACGCAAGGAGGTCCTCGTGCGTGCAGTACTCCGTGCCACGCGCGTCGAAAACGCTGAGATCGGCGGGCATCCCCTTCTCCACCGCTCCACCGCTGAGGCCGCACGCGCCGTTCGCTCCCGACGTCGCCAGCTTGAGCGCGGACCAAGGCGTCTCCCAAGCGCTCGGGTCACCCTGGGCAGGACGGTGCAATGCCGTCGCCAGGCGCATCGCGGCAACCATGTCCATCGACCCGCCGCAGTTGACGCCGTCAGTTCCCAGGGCCGCGCGGACACCCGCTCGTCGCCACGCCGGCACGTCGGCACGTCGGCCACCCCACTGCCGAGCGTGAGGTTGCTCCACGGGTTGTGCGCGAGGGTCACCTGCTTCTCCGCCAGCAGCTCGAGCTCCGCGGGCGTCGGCCACACTGTGTGCGCAGTGCTGAGCCGCTCGCTCAGGAGACCGGCCGCATCGAGGTAGGCGACCCACGACGGGTGCCCGTTTGGCGGCGCCATGTGCGCCTGCGGGCGCGTCTCGAGCAGGTGCGTGTGCACGCCAAGGCCCAGGTTTGCCGAGAGCTGAGCGCAGCGTTCGAGCATCTCCTGCGAGCACCGCGAAGGCGCCGAAGGCCCGAGGAAGACGCGTACGCGACCTGACCGCGGTTGCCAACCCTCATGCAGCTCGAGAGTGGCATCGAGCGCACCCTCCGAGGCGCGAAGCTCCTCGGCGTCGCGCATGCTGTCCGCAGGCCAGCCGCCCGGCGCAAGCCCGACAGTGTCGGGCAGCGGCACATCCGAGACCATCGGCGACACAATGGCCCGCAGCCCGATCTCGTCGTAGCTCTCGAGGGCGGCCTCGCAGTTGGCGACGCTCCCGCCGAGGCTGTCGAGCAACGTCGTGGTCCCCGTGCGCAACGCCTCGACGGCATGAAGGAGAGCGCTCAGCCGAGCGTGACCAGGAGTGCGTCCCATCGTGTACGCCCAGGCGTGCATCATCCATCCACGGCTCGAGAGGGAGACCGGGACCTACATGGCGGCACAGCATGCTGTACGAGTGGGTGTGCGCGTTGACGACTCCCGGCAGCACCAGCCCACCACCCGCATCCACCACCCGCGCGTCGGAACGGGAAACCGTCCCAGGTTCCGCGACCTCTGAGATGGTCGGGCCGTCGATGAGAACGTCGGCCGCCCGCACGACCTTGTTTGCGACGTCGACGACGAACCCGCCGGCGATGGCGATCGCTTCGCCTGCTGCTTGTTCCTCGGGCACGGAGCTCGCCTTCCTCTTACTCGCGGTCAAGATGCACTCCCAGCTGATCGGGTGCTGCCTTACCTCCAATGGCGCCCGCCATCACCAGGACCGTGAGGACGTAGGGAATCATGAGCAAAATCTGGTTTGGTACGTCGACCCCAAAGGCCTGGGCGCGGAGCTGGAACGCGTCAGCAAGGCCGAACAGGCCGCAGGCGAGCACGGCGAGCCGCGGGTCCCACCGCGCGACGACGATCGCTGCGAGCGACGATGAACCCGCGGCCAGCGGTCATGTTGGGCATGAAGACCTTGACCGCTCCGAGTGCGAGTGCGGCCCCGGCGAGCCCAGCCATAGCGCCGCTGAAGAGCACGGCGAGATAGCGAGTACGCCGGACCTGGATGCCCGCCGCGTCGGCGCACTCCGCGAAGTCTCCAACCGACCGCAACGCCATGCCCCAGCGCATCCGGTACATCACGAGGGCCACCAAGAACGGCAGCACGTAGACGAGGTACACCAAGAGCGACTGCTCGAAGAAGACAGGCCCGACGGCCGGGATGTCCTTCAACAACGGTAACGGGAGTGGGTCGAAGCCGGTGACGCGCTCCTGACCCAGCGTTGGTGACAGCTTGCGGTACAACATGCTGGTTCCGCCGAGCGCCAGCAGATTGATCGCGATCCCGCTCACGATCTGGTCGGCGCGGTTGGTGATGCAGAGCAGGCCGTGGACGAGCGCGAGTGCCATCGCGGCGAGGGCCGCAGCAGTGACCGCGACCAGCAACGTCGCGGCGGTGGGCAGTCCGGCCGAGGCTGCGGCGTAGGAAGCAACGACGCCGGTGAACGCGCCCGTCAGCATCATGCCCTCGATGCCGATGTTGAAGACGCCGCTCTTCTCACACACCACACCACCGATGGTGGCAGTAGCGAGCGGCGTGGCCGAACGAATTGCCGCGTCTCCGACGTCGACGACAAAGCTCGCGTCAGCCATCAGGCCCCCACCCCTCGGGCTCCGGTACGCGGGTCCTGCGCTGCAGTCGCCGGCGCAGGGGGTCCCAGATGAGGAACAGGATGACGAGGGCCTGGATGACTACGACGAGCGAGCTCTCGAGCCCGGTCACCTGCTGCATGTTGTTGGCACCCGCGCGCAATCCGCCGACGAACGGCGCCGAGAACACCGAGCCGAGCGGCGAGTTCGCGGCCAGCAACGCGACGGTGATCCCGTCGTAGCCGTACCCGGGCGAGAAGTTGAGGTACAGCGCGTGCGACAGGCCGAGCACCTCGACCCCGCCCGCGATGCCGGCGATGCCCCCGCTGAGCAACATCAGCTTCAACGTCATGCGTCGGGCCGGTACGCCGGCGAACCGTGCAGCGGTCAGTCCCGACCCGATCATGCGCAGCCGGAAACCGAAGGGCGTGAACGTGACGAGCACCTGCACAAGCACCGCTAGCAGCACCGCAAGGAGCAGCCCAGCGTGAAGACTCGTCCCCGGGAAGATGCTCGGCAGAAACGATGAGTCGGCTATCGGTGGCGACTGCGCGAACGCCGCGTCGGGCTGGGCCATCGGCCCTCTGCCCGGGTCGATGAGATAGCCGATGAACAGGATCCCGATGAAGTTGAACATGAGCGTCGTCACGATCTCGCTCACGTCACGGAAGAACTTGAGCAGGGCCGGGATGAGGATCCACAGCGCCCCGCCGAGGAACGCCGCGACCAGAGACAGCACGATCAGCAGCGGTCCGGGCAACCCGTCCCCGTGGATGCCGACGAACGTCGCCGCGGCCACCCCGACGTACAGCTGGCCTTCGGCGCCGATGTTGAACGCCCCCGCGCGGAAGCTCAACGCGACGGCAATGCCCGTGAGCAGGATCGGAGTCATCCGGACCCCGGCGGTGGCAAGGCTGAAGCGGTTGCCGAGAACCTCAGGAGCCTCGGACCAAGGAGTTCCTGCGCGCGCGATCCTGCAGGCCTGACTCGCGCTGATCAGCCGCATCGACAGTGAGGACTTCCATGACCGGCCCGCGGACTCGCATCGACACGCGATACCTCATCGCATATCGCGACGGCGAGCACCGGATCGTTGACCGCGGCACGCTCGTCCACGAAGGCAACCGCATCGTCTTCGCTGGTGCCAACTACGACGGCCCAGCTGAGGAAGCCGTGGATGCGCGCGACAAGGTCGTGGCGCCCGGGTTCATCTCGATGCACACGCACATGGCCGGCAGCCCCTTCGACAAGTCGCTGCAGGACGATGTCGTCAACCAGCACCTGTGGGAAACCGGGCTCTACGACATTCTGATGCCGATCCGCAATGCCGCCACGGCCGAGTCAGGGCCCTTCGCGCGTCGTGCCTCGAGCTGGTTCGTTCGGGGGTCACCACCGCAGTCGATCTGTCGTCGAATGCCGCGAACACCGCTAGGGCGGCGAAGGAAGCGGGCCTGCGCGTCTACCCCGGGCAGTACGTCCGCTCATCGAACTGGGTCACCGACGGATACTCGATCTCCTACGAACCCGTCGGCGACGCAGAAGAAGCGCGGCTGCTGGACGAGGCGATTTCCTCCATCGAGACCCACGCCGCCTCGCCAGACGGCCTGATCCGGGGCTACCTCGCGCCGGCACAGGTCGACACCTGTTCGCCGCACCTGCTGCGCAGGATGAGCGACGAGGCCGAACGACTCGACGTGCCCATGCAGATCCATGCGGCGCAGTCGGTTGCCGAGTTCCGCGAGATGCTGCGCAGGACCGGGAAGACCCCGATCGAGTACCTCCACGAACTCGGCTTGCTGTCCCCGCGGCTGATCATCGGGCACTGCATCTTCGTCTCCGGGCACAGCTGGCTCGTTCAAACCTTCGGCAAGGATCTCGACCTCCTGGCCGACTCGGGTGCCACGGTCGCCCACTGCCCCACGGTCTTCGCTCGCCACGGCCAGGTTCTCGAGACCTGGCCCGGCTACCGCCGGCGCGGGGTGAAGGTGGCGCTCGGACTTGACACCAGCCCGCGGTCGATGCTGCTGGAGATGCGGCTCGCGGCAAATCTCGCACACGTCCTCGACCGCAGCGGCAACTCCGTGACGGCCAAGGACGCCTTCAATGCCGCCACGCTGTTGGGGGCCGCCGCCCTCGGGCGCGATGACATCGGGCGCCTGGCCGAGGGCTGCAAGGCCGACTTCACCGTCTTCCGCACCGACACCCTGTCAATGGCGCCACTACGCGACGCCATCCGCAACATCGTCTACTCGGCGTTGCCGACCGACGTGCATAGCGTCGTAATCGGCGGTGTCGCGGTTCTGGCAGACGGTGCCCCCATCTACTACAACGAGCTGGACGTCGTCCGTGATGTGCAGCGAGCGGCAGACGAGGTCTGGGGCGGACTCGGGCGCTACCACCACTCCGGGCATGACGTCGACCGGATCTCGCCGCCTAGCCTCCCGAGCTGGTAAAGGCCCGCTGCCGCTAGCGGTTGCCAGCTGACCCCGGCACCTGCACGAAGTCGGTCTCGGCACCGAGCCCTAGCCGCTGCGCCTCGCGAAGAATGTGCATCCCGCACACCAGATCCTGCAGGGCCATCC
>Ga0136611_10002978_pt1 | contig 11832 bp, 12 predicted proteins | sample AntDrymUQ2232306_2_FD_106645 | JGI IMG/M metagenome (GOLD analysis project Ga0136611, IMG submission 106645) | Polar desert sand microbial communities from Dry Valleys, Antarctica - metaG UQ223 (23.06) | ecosystem: Environmental > Terrestrial > Soil > Desert | place: Antarctica: Dry Valley... | reverse complement strand
CGAGGCTGCAGCGCGGCGGACTTTCGTCGACCACCACCAGCCGCCCGGTCTCCTCGACACTGTCGAGGATCGCTTCCTCGTCCATCGGACTGGTGGTGCGAAGGTCGATCACGTCGCAGCCGATGCCGTCGCCGGCCAGCTTGTCGGCGGCTTTCTCGGCGAAACCGACCATTCGCCCGCAGGTAACGATGGTCACATCGCCGCCTTCGCGGGTGACGCGCGCCTGCCCGAACGGCACGCGATAGTCGCCGTCGGGCACCTCGCCCTTCACCCCGAACATCGCCTTATGCTCGAAGAACAATACGGGATCGTCGCCGTGCAGCGCCTCGGTCAACAGCCCCTTGGCGTCGGCCGGAGTGGCGGGAAGTGCAATCTTCAGGCCGGGCATTGCGGTCATCATCGCATAGACCGACTGGCTGTGCTGCGCCGCGGCGTTCATTCCCGCGCCGTAGATCAGGCGGATCACGGCAGGACAGCGCGTCTTGCCGCCGAACATGTAGCGGAACTTGGCCATCTGGTTCCACAATTGGTCGAGGCTGACCCCGACGAAATCGGCGAACATCAGCTCGGCCACCGGACGCTTGCCGGCCAGCGCCGCACCCGCCGCCGCGCCGACGATCGCGCTCTCGCTGATCGGCGTGTCGATCACCCGGTCGGGGAATTTTGCCCAAAGTCCGCCGGTCGCACCCCATATGCCGCCGATCGCCTCCGGCCCACCCGCCGTGCCCATGCCGCCAACGATATCTTCGCCGAGCAGGATGATACTGTCGTCGCGCTCCATTTCGGCCATCAGGGTCGCGTTGATCGCGTCGCGGATCGACATCACTGCCATCTCAGTAACTCACATAAACGTCTTCGAGGACGTCTTCCGGTTCGGGGGGCGGCGCGGCGCGGGCTTCCTCGATGCACCGGTCGATCAGGGATTTAACCTTGGCATCGATTTGATCGAGCTCGGCAAGGTCGAGCAGGTCGCGCTCGGCAACCGTTGCCCTAAACGCCTTGAGGCAATCGCGCTCGTCGCGGATCCGGTCGAGCTCCCCGACCCCGCGATAGCGCTGCGGATCGCCTTCGAAGTGACCGTAAAAACGCTCGGTGTCCAATTCGATCGCGGCCGGCCCGCCCCCGCCCCTAACATGATCGAGCAATTCGCGCATCGCGTCGAACGTCGCGAAGAAATCGCAGCCATCAGCGCGCCACGCTTTCATCCCGAAGGCTTCGGCCCGGCTGGCAATGTCGCGCGCGGTGCCGACTGCATAATCGGGCCCGGTGTGCTCCGAATAATGGTTGTTCTCGAATACGAAGATCGCCGGCGCCTTGGTGACTACCGCCATATTCATCGCCTCGAACGTCGTTCCTTGGTTGCACGCACCGTCGCCCGAGAAAGCCACTGCGACCTTGCCCCGCCCGTCGAGCTTGGCGCTGATTGCCGCCCCCACCGCCAGCGGCGCGCCCGCGCCGACAATGCCATTGGCACCGAGCATCCCGATCGAAACGTCGGCGATGTGCATTGATCCGCCCTTGCCCTTGCACAATCCATCGCGACGCCCGTAAATTTCCTTCATCATCGCCGGCACGTCGCAGCCCTTGGCGATGCAATGCCCGTGGCCGCGGTGAGTCGATACGATATAATCATCGTCTGCGAGATGCGCGCAGACCCCGACCGCCGCTGCCTCCTGCCCGCAATATAAATGCGTGAAACCGGCGATTTCCCCGGTCTTGATTTCGTCATGAAGCCGTTCCTCGAACGCGCGAATGGTCGCCATCGTGTTATAGGCCTCGAGCAATTGCTCCCGTCCCAACTGGCTCACGCAACGTCCCCTTTCGCGAGATAATCGTCGACCACCTTGTGGAAGTGGCGGATGCGCAATTCCTGCTCCCCCAACCAAAGGCCTTCGAACGCGCTGGAGTGCATGCCCTTCTGCACATTGGGCAGGTTGAACGCATCTTGGTCGAGCACCAGCCCGATCGACTTGTCACCATGTTTGAACAGCTGGTGCTTTGGGCGTCGCGGAGGCTCCTCGCCCTCGTCGAGCAGTTCGAATATCCAGATGTCGTAGAACATCTTGTCGGGATCGGTCGGGTGCGGTCGCTGGCGAAACAGCATCAGATCGTCGGCATGCGTATTGAGCGTGACGTTGGGGAAGATCATATAGTGATAATCGTCGGTCAGCTGATCGTCGTTGAGCTCCGAATAATCGCGTCCGCGTTTGGGGCCGTTAGCACGCATGAAGGCCTGAACGTCTTTGCGGATATCGGTCATCCGGCCTTCGTACTCGGCCGGATCCATGCCCGCTTTCCGCATGATATGCTCGATTGGCGACGGAATTATTGACGGCAGGGCGACGCGAGGGCTGATCGACGCGAACGGGATCAGGTAGCGATTGTGCCGCTCGTAACAGTCAATCTGCAAATTGACGTCGTCGAGATACCACAACAGCTGCGGATGGATGCCTTGGACATGGTAGCTTTCGTTGAACGCGTCGACGCTCGCCTTCCAGTTGCAATCCCATTCAACCGTGATGTCGCGTACCCATTTCATCCGGTCGAAATGATAGGGGGCGAGATGCTGGGGGATCGGGTCGAGAAAATCGAGCAATGGCTCGACATCAGGGTTGAGCGAGAACCACACGAAACTGCCCCACTCCCCGCACGGCAATGGCAAGATCCGCCCCGCCGGCGGACAGCCTTGGGGAAAGCTCGCCAGGTCAGGGATATGCTCGATCTTTCCGTCAAGCCCGTAGGTCCAGTGATGATACATGCACTGGAATTGCTCGACGCTGCCGATCCCTTCGGGGCGCAGGCGGTTGCCGCGGTGCAGGCAGACATTGTGGAAGGCGCGGATCGACTGGTCCTTCTGCCGCACGATCAGCACTGATTCAGTGCCGATATCGGTGCAGATGTAATCGCCGGGCTCCGGGATATCGTCGGATCGCCCGCCGAGCAGCCAAACCTTGCTCCAGATGTGATTCCATTCGAGCTTCATGAACTCGCTGGACGTGTAGCGCTCCTTGGGGATCAGCCCGGTGCCGAGTTCAGGGTCGGGCGCCTTTTCCGCAGGCGTGCCATTGCCGGTCGTCGCCGGATCGACGCGCTGGATCGTTATATGGCGGCGGACGTCCATCGATGTGCCTAGAAATGCGTTCGGTTGGTAAAGCCGCCATCGACGACTAGGTGCGACCCGTTGCACCAGCTCGCTGCGGGCGAGGCGAGGAACGCAATTGCGCGGGCGATTTCGTCGGGGCGACCAAACCGCCCCATCGGCTGCTGACGCAGCGTCGCGGTGTAAAATTTCTCCATCGTCGCCTTGATCATCTCCCAATTGCCGCCGTCGAATTCGATCGGCCCGGGGGAGACGGTGTTGACCCGGATTCCGTCCTTACCATGCGCCAGTGCAAGCTGCTTGCCCCAGGTGACGAGCGACGCTTTCATGGCATTATAGGCTTGCGGCCCGCCCATCGCTTCGCCCGCCGAGGTGGTCGCGATCAGCACGATCGATCCCGACTGGCGCTCGACCATTCCGGGCATCACCGCCTCGACTGCGCGGACCGGGCCAAGCACGTCGACTTCGAACGCGTTGTGCCAATATTTCTCGCTTCCGGCGCCGCCGCCGGCCGACGTGATCGGTACCAGGATGTCACAGCCATCAAGCTCGTCGACCGCCTTGGCCAGCCAGTCCTTATACTCGCCTTCCTTGCGCACATTTACCGCGCCCCCGACGACCTTGGTGTCGTAGCGCTTGAGCGCCGCCACCGCGTCCTTGACGCTGTCTTCGCCGCGCGCAGTAATGGCTACATCGCAGCCTTCGCGCGCCAGCACTTCGGCGGTGGCGAAGCCGATGCCACGCGCCCCGCCGACGATGATTGCCTTCTTGCCCGCCAGTCCAAGGTCCACTTTGCTCTCCTATCCCCTGAGTTCATCGCCGCGCGGCAATCGCATCAGCTGCGCGCCGCCCGAAATCTGCAGGGTTTCCCCGGTCGCGAAACAATCGTCCGAGGCCAGCCACGACACCGCCGACGCCACCTGTTCGGGGCTAACCAGCGTACCGAGCGCGCTTTCCCGCGCGTAGATTCCGGCAATTCGTTCGTCCGCCAAGAATGCTTCGGTCATCGGCGTTCGCGAAAATCCCGGCGCGACCGCATTGACGCGGATCCCGCGCGGGCCAAACTCGATGGCGGCGATTTTTACGATCTGGTCGAGTGCCGCCTTGGCGCCGGCATAAGCGGCAAGGCCGGCGCCAGCGACCTTCGCGGTTAGCGACGAAAACAGGATGATGCTGCCGCCCGCACCCATCGCAGCCACGACATGCTTCATGAACAGCAAATTGCCGGTAACATGCACCGCGAATTGCGCCTCGATCGCCTCGCGCTTGATCTTGGCGATGCCACCGACATCGGTCGTGCCCGCGGCATTGACGGCCACCGCGATCGACCCGACCGCCGCCACCAGCGCGGCGATATTCTCCTCGTCGGTGACGTCGCACACGTGGGCGGTCCCGCCAATCTCCTCGGCAAGCTGCTCAAGCGGCTCGCGGCGACGGCCCGCGATAGCAACGCGGTAACCTTCGCTCGTAAGCCGCCGCGCAACGCTCTCGCCCAATCCTCCCGGACTGGATGCTCCGAGCACCAGAGCGTTGCGCGGTTCAATCATGGATCACCCTTGCGACAGTGCCCGCGACGCTTCAAGAAAAAAAGCAATCCTGCTTGTTTTTTTCATCAACCTGCCGGGGTGATGGTCAAGCCATTGTCGATCACCAATTCGGCCCCGGTAACGAAGCGCGATTCGTCCGACGCCAAGTACAGGACGAGACTAGCGACGTCTTTGGGTGCGCCGATCGCGCCGGCCGGCAGCACGCCGTCGGGCACTTCCTGTTCATCCCCCGGTCGACCCATGGCGCCTTGAACCATCGGCGTTTCGATCGATCCGGGGTGCACCGAATTGCAGCGGATCCCATACCCCTTTTGTTGACAATGAACCGCTACCGACTTGGTCAGAGAACGAACTGCGCCTTTCGCCGCCGAATAAGCGAAGAACGGCGGATAGCCGAGGTGGCTGGCGGTCGAGCTCATGTTGATGATCGATCCGCCGCCGGAGCGGGCGATTAGTGGAATGCTGTGTTTGCAGCCGAGGAAAACGCCCTCGCTCATCACCGACTGAACCTTTCGAAACTGCTCAAGCGTGGTCTCCTCGGGATCGGCGACGACGACGATACCGGCATTATTCACGAGGATATTGAGCGCGCCGAACCGCGTTTCGACCATCGCCAGCGCCGCCTGCCAATCGGCCTCGCTCGAAACGTCGAGCCTGATCGCGATCGCGCGGTCACCGATCTGCGCGGCCAGCGCCTCTGCGCCCGCCATGTCGATATCCGCAATCGCGATCTTTGCACCCTCCTCGGCGAGCAGCAAGCAATCGGCCTTGCCAAGCCCCGACGCTCCCCCGGTTACCATTGCCACTTTATCCTGAACCCGGCCCATTGAGCGCTCCTTCTTGCGTCGCGGAATGAACTGCTTATGCGCCAAAGCCTGCTTGACTTGTCAAAGCAAAAACAATCATGCTTGTTTTTATTCCAACGGGGAAACTGAGTAATGGGGCTGTCTGCTGCCCGTAAATCCGTGCCGCGCAAGACGCCGCATCGCTCGCAGCAGGCGCTGAAAAGTGCCCAGACACGGGCGCGCCTCGTGGAAGCGACAATTCGCTGCCTGATCAAGTTCGGCTATTCTAGCACGACCACGCTCAAGGTTGCCAGCGAGGCCGGTCTATCGCGCGGCGCGATGCTCCACCATTTCGACAATGGTGGCGCGCTGATGCAGGCGACCATCGCTGAGTTGATGGAACGGCGGTTGCGCGGGTTCCGCCGGGCGGTCGAGAATCCGGCGCCCGACGTCCGCACCCTGGTGCGCACCTATTGGAAGCAGTTGCTCAGCCCCACCTTCACCGCCTTCGTCGAACTGGCCATTGCCTCGCGCACCGACCAGCCGCTGGCGAGCATCCTTGAACCGGCCCAGGCGCAGTTTCGCGACCGCTGGTATGAGCTTGCGATCCAGCTGTTCCCCGAATGGCAGCAGGATCGCCAGAGCTTCAATTTGGCGCTGGCGCTGACCCAGAATACGATTGAGGGCATGGCCATCAACCGCATGATCCACGGCTGCGACGAAGCGATGATTGACACGGTACTGCAGAATCTGGAGAAGCAGATCCTCGCTTTACGTCCCAAGCTAAAGCCTTAGGCCGGTCGATGCATCGCCCAGCCAATGGCGCGTCGCAGGATTTCGGTGAAAATCGGATAATTCCACGCGCAGCGCTGCGGATGCGGCCAAAATCCGGCGAGCGGTTTGAGGTCGTAATGACCGCGGCAATGACCGAGCGTGCAATACAGGATCGCTCCCGCGCCGACCTGCCGCTGATACAGGATCGGCACTTCTTCCTGGCGCTGGTTGGAGGCAGAAAAGTCCGGACATTCGCCATTGAACTCCGTGGCCATCAGCACGTCGATCTCGGCGGTGCGTTCGGACAAATACAGTTCGTCCTCGATCGAAAAATCGCGAAGCCCTTCCGTCAGCACATGATCGTTGCGAACGATCCGCACGGGGAACGGCGCAATCGGCGGGTGGCCGAGAAATCGCGTGCCGAGCAGCGCCATGAATTCGGGTGCCTCGTCGGGCGTGGTCGCCTTGCCGTCGGCAGCAAATCGGATGATCGAATTGGTCCCGTGAAGCGCGATCCAGCGCCCGCCACGATCAAGGAAGCGCTGCACCGACTCAAGCTCGTCCCCAACTGGAACGAGATCGCACGTGTAGGTAATCAGCAGGTCGCATTGGTCGAGCCGCGCCGTCTCGCCATAGCTGCTGGCTACGCTCGTCCGGATTACCGGCTCTTCGGCAAGCAACTTGAGCAGTTCGAGCCGCGCAAAGTCGATGTCGTGATATTTCCCGGCCGCCACGAGATGTGCCTGCATGAACCTCTTCCTCCGCCGTTCGCTCGCGCGAGACTAGGCACGCGCGCGGCGCTGGCAAGGGCATCACGATGAGCGGCGGCCGCGGCCAGGGTCCGCTCGCCGGGGTCAAGGTGCTCGACCTGACCAGCGTGCTGATGGGCCCCTACGCCACGCAGATTTTCGCCGATCTCGGTGCCGACGTGATCAAGATCGAAGGGCCAGCAGGGGACACCACCCGTCATTTACCGCCGGGACCAGAAGCGGGCCGGGGTGCAATGTTCGTCAACCTCAATCGCGGCAAGCGGTGCCTGGCGCTCGACCTCAAACAGCCCGCCGCGCGTGACGTCGTGCTGCGCATGGCCGAACGGGCCGATTTATTTGTCCATTCAATGCGCGCCGCCGCGATCAAGCGCCTCGGACTCGATTATGCCGCGTTAAAAGCGCGCAGTCCGCGGCTGGTCTACGCCAACCTCTACGGCTTCGGCGCCAAGGGCCGTTACGCCGATTATCCGGCCTATGACGACATCGTCCAGGCGGCATCGGGCCTCGCCGACCTCCAGGCCAGCCTCAACGGCGGAACCCCCGCCTATCTGGCGACCGTGGTTGCAGACAAGGTCGCCGGACTGACCGGTGCCTATGCGATCATCGCCGCGCTTTACGCCCGCGAAAAAAGCGGCGCGGGCCAGGAAATCGAAGTGCCGATGTTCGAGACCATGGTCTCGTTCATGTATGCCGAGCATCTCGGCGGCTCGCTCTACGACCCACCGCTCGGACCGCCCGCCTATCCCCGCGTCATCGCCAAGGAGCGGCACCCTTATCGCACCCGCGACGGATATCTCGCGCTGATGATCTACACCGACCGCCACTGGCGCGCGTTCTTCGAAGCGATCGGCAACCCCTCCTGGTCGACTGACCCGATGTTCGCCTCGATCGGCGAGCGGACGCGCAACATTGGCGCGGTGCTTGGTCGGCTGTCGGACATTCTCAAGGACCGCAGCTCGGCCGAATGGATGGAGTTGTTCCGCCGGATCGAAGTGCCCGCGATGCCGGTGATGAGCCCGACCGATTTGCTGACCGATCCGCATCTGCAGGAGGCGGGCTTCTGGGACGAGCGCGACACCGCCGACGGCCATCTGCGCTTTCCCGGGATCCCGACCGATTTTTCGGGCACCCCCGGGGCGATCGGCGACCCCGCTCCGGCGCTTGGCGCGGACAATGCATCGGTGCTTGCCGAATATGGCTTTGCCGACGACGAAATTGCGGCACTCCGGGCTAGCGCGGCGCTGGTCTAATGATCTTGGGGAACGAACAGCAGCAACGGTTCGGCGCCATCGCAGTCGATCCGCGCCACGACCTTCATCCCGATCGCCACAACTTCGGGTACAAGACCGTCGACCCGGCTCATCAAACGCGGCCCCTCTTCGAGCTCGACCAGCGCCACATTATACGGTGCTTCGGGCGACTTGGGATGGACGATGCTGGTCGAATAAACGGTACCGCGCCCGCTGGCTTCGACCCAGTCCCACGCTTCCCCGCTAAGCGGCGACGCGACTCGCGGGGGGAAGAAACAGCGCCCGGTGGAAATTTCGCGCGGCAGCATCAACCGGCCGTCGGCCAGCGCATCGCGCCAAATTCGTTCAGGACCGGGCATCGCGCGACGCTAGGAACCTCGAGCCGCAGCGTCAACGATCTCTGCCGATGAGCTGGCGGCCCGGCGCGACCGCGATTGCCGGCGCGGCAACATTCGGGATTGGCACGATGCCCGGTTGGAGCTCGATCGAGCTTGCTGCCCGAGCCGGCCTCGATGCCCTTGACGATGCAGGCATTGCCTTGGCCGAGGTCGACGGCCTGTTTGGTTGCCTGCCCGATGACATGTTCGCCGGGCTTAGCCTGGCCGAACATTATGGGCTGCAGCCGCGCTTCACCGACTGCAACCGCACCGGCGGATCGGCGTCGATGAGCCACCTCGTAACCGCTGCCGCGTTGCTCGAGCTGGGCAAGATCGACGTCGCCTTGCTGGTGTTCGGTTCAAACCAGCGCAGCGCCGGGGGGTCGCTTTCGACCCCGGCCCGCCCCTCGTCTTACGAAGCCCCTTATCGCCCGATCTTCCCGTTGACCGGCTATGCTCTTGCAGCAGCTCGCCACATGCACGTCTACGGGACCACGCGCGAACAGCTCGCGGCGGTAGCGGTAGCCGCGAGGCAATGGGCCACCACCAATCCTGAAGCGGTCGAGCGCAGGCCGCTGACCATCGCCGATTGCCTCGCCTCGCGCATGATCAGCGATCCACTATCGAAAGCCGATTGCTGCCTCGTTACCGACGGCGCCGCGGCAATCGTCCTGACCCGATCCGATCGCGCGCGCGACTGCCGCAGGGCCCCTGTCGGGCTGCTCGGAGCCGCAGCCGCAACCCACCATCATGCGATCAGCACGATGCCCGACCTCACCACCACCGCTGCCGCCGACAGCGGCCCGCGCGCAATGGCGATGGCGGGGGTCACTCCAGCCGACATCGACGTCGTCCAATTGTATGATGCGTTCACCATCAATACGATCCTGTTCCTCGAGGATCTCGGCTTCTGCGCCAAGGGAGATGGCGGTCCGTTCGTCGCCTCGGGTGCGATCGCGCCCGGCGGCAGCCTGCCGGTCAATACCAACGGCGGCGGCCTGTCCTGCTGCCATCCGGGCATGTACGGCCTGTTCGCGATCGTCGAGGCAGTGCGCCAATTGCGCGGTGACGCCGCGAACCCGACTACCAATGCCCGGCTAGCGCTGGCGCACGGCAATGGTGGCACCTTGTCGAGTCAGGCGACCGTCATCCTCGGCGGCGCCGACATGTTGATGCGGGGTTAGGTCATGCCGTGGGACGTCCTTATCGTCGGATCGGGCCATGCCGGCACTCAGGCCGCGATCATGCTTCGCCAGCTCGGATTCGCTGGCTCGATCGCATTGCTCGGTGAAGAAACCGACCTCCCCTACGAGCGCCCGCCGCTGTCGAAAGACTATTTAGCGGGCGAGAAAAGTCGCGAGTCGCTGGCGATTCGTCCCGCCGCCTTTTGGCCCGAACGCGCGATCGACCTTATCCCCGGCGAGGCGATCGTGGCGATCGATCCGGCCGCGCATATCGTTCACGCCCGGTCGGGCAACAGGTTCGCCTATCGCCAATTGATCTGGGCCGCCGGTGGCCATGCCCGCCAGCTCGGCTGTCCGGGATCGCACCTCGCCGGGGTTCATGCAATCCGCGCCCGCGCCGATGTCGATGCGCTCCATGCCGAACTCGCCAGCGCCGGCCGGGTAGCGATCGTCGGCGGCGGCTATATCGGGCTCGAAGCGGCGGCAGTGCTCCGCAAACTGGATAAGCAAGTGACCTTGCTAGAAGCGTTGCCACGCGTGCTCGCCCGCGTCGCTGGCGAACCCTTGTCGCAATTCTTCGAAGCCGAACATCGCGCGCACGGCGTCGACCTTCGCACCGGCGTGTCGCTCGAGGCGATCGAGGGCGGTTCCCGGGTCGAGGCGCTGCGCTTCGCCGGCGGCACGCGAATCGCGGCTGACGTAGTGATCGTCGGGATCGGCATCGTCCCGTCGATCCTTCCCTTGCTCGACGCCGGCGCAGATGGTGGCAACGGCGTCAGCGTCGACGAGCATTGCCGAACGAGCCTGCCCGACATTTTCGCGGTCGGAGACTGTGCGCTCCACCACAGCCGCTTTGCGCCCGGCGCGCCGGTGCGAATCGAGTCTATCCAGAATGCCAGCGATATGGCGACCACCGTCGCACGCTCCATCGTCGGCGACCCCGCCCCGTATAGCGCCACCCCGTGGTTCTGGTCTAACCAATATGACCTCAAGCTGCAGACCGTCGGCCTGTCGACCGGCTACGATTCGACCGTCCTTCGCGGCGATCCGGACACCCGAAGCTTCTCGCTCATTTACCTGTCTGCTGGCGCAGTTATCGCGCTCGATTGCGTCAATCGCGTCAAGGACTATGTACAGGGCCGCACATTGGTCGAGGCGCGCGCGACAATCGACCCGATGCTGCTCGCCGACCCCGAAATTCCCTTGAAATCCTTGTTCCAGAGGGCCTGACCATGCCGACCATCAATGTCACCAAGCGCGACGGCTCGACCCACGTCCTCGATGGCCAAGACGACTTGTCGCTGATGCAAAATCTGCGCGACGGCGGGATCGACGAGATCCTCGCATTATGCGGCGGCTGTGCCAGCTGCGCGACGTGCCACGTCTATGTCGATGAAACTTGGCTCGGCCAATTGCCGTCGATGAGCGCCGACGAGGATGATTTGCTCGACTGCTCGGGCGCGCGCCAAGCCAATAGCCGCTTGTCCTGCCAGATCCCGTTTACGCCCGAACTCGCCGGGATCGCCATCACCGTCGCGCCCGAAGACTGATCGCAGAATCTGCTCCAAGCCGGACCTCAAGCGTTCGTCGTGGTGCGCAAAAGGTTTGCGGGCCCTGCGCTTCAAACCGACGCGAGCGTGCCGCAAGCTTCTCTGCATTGGGTCACCCCCGGACGTTGAAAGTTCTGAACGAGGTTGCTGGCGTGGGTTCGCCGCCGAAAGCGGACAGTCCGCCTCCGGCCATCAATGGAAGCCGGCCATATGCCCGAGAACGGACAATTGCGCGTCCGGCTGCCCAACGGCCCGACGGGATTTGGGGGCGAGCGTCGCTTCGGCCGCGTTTGGTAGCGAACTGGCATTCCGGCCTAGGAACCCAATCCGCTCTGCTTACGTTAGATTTGAATCGTTAGGATGCGCGATCTCGACTACGGTCATGTCATCCGACCTATATCTCCGGGCGCTAACGCCGTGCCCCTCAAGCTGAAAGGAAGCGGTCTATGTGTGATGGGCAGGAACAGGATGGATTGTCTCGCCGCGCGCTGATGG
>Ga0136611_10002977_pt1 | contig 11838 bp, 10 predicted proteins | sample AntDrymUQ2232306_2_FD_106645 | JGI IMG/M metagenome (GOLD analysis project Ga0136611, IMG submission 106645) | Polar desert sand microbial communities from Dry Valleys, Antarctica - metaG UQ223 (23.06) | ecosystem: Environmental > Terrestrial > Soil > Desert | place: Antarctica: Dry Valley... | reverse complement strand
TTTCCTTCAAAACTTTATTATTTAGGTCAACAACGCCGACGTTCACTTCTAATCCGGTGAGCGTTTTTTCACCTTTATTGCGAATTTTTCCGCCGATTCTCATTTGAATCGTGCCGAGTCCGGTTGGCGATTCGGTCGTGCGGTCAAAGTCGGTGGAAATCACAATGTCTTTTGTTACTTGCGCGAATTCCGGCGTTCCTTCCAGAAAAAAACCTTCCAGACTTTTCGCTCTTTGCTCTTCCGTTGTCGGCTGAAAAGTCAAAAGCCAGACCGCGCCCGCAATCAGCACCGCTCCGACCAGCAAACCGACGATAAAAATCTTATTGATTCCTCTTTTCTCCTCTTTTTTCTGCAAAAATGTTTCCATAATTTTATTAGACAGTAATTTTTCTAAAAAGTTCCAAGTAGGTTATCATTTCAAACAAGAAATGGTGAATTATGAATGGTGAATGGTGAGTAAAAAGAAAAAGAAAAGTTTAACTTTAAAGAACAAAGATGAGTAAAGAAGCGGTTTCCGGCAATTCACCATTCACCATTCACCATTCACCATTTGAATCTCCACCGGAGTTTGTCGAGGTCGCGCTTCCCTTGCCGATGCGCCAAACTTTTACCTATCGTCTGCCGTTCGGACTGCGCGATTCAGTGAAAATCGGTGCGCGTCTGCTCGTCCCGTTTGGCAAACGGCAGATTACCGGCTATGCCGTCGCGCTTCACACAAAACTCTCCGAAGAAATCGAAATCGAAGAATCGGCAATAAAAGAAGCGGCGGAATTAATAGACGAAGAACCTCTGATTACCGAAGAAATTCTCAAACTGACACAATGGACGGCGGATTATTACGCTTCTTCGTGGGGCGAAGTTTTAAAGGCGGCGTTGCCAGCCGGAATCAATGCTGCCAGCGAGCAAATAATTTCGATTACATCCAACGGACGCGACGAAATTATCAAGATTGCCTCCGCCAACACAATTAAAACGCAAGTTTTGCGGCATTTAGCCGTAGTCGGCGAAACAACCGCGCGAGAATTAGCAAACAAATTCGGCACGACGCAAGCCCAACGCGCCGTCAGAGAATTAGTGAAAACGGGTTGGGCGGGAACTTTTCATCGAACTTTAACAGCGCAGGTCAAACCGAAAAGACGCAAAGCCGTGCGACTGCTTCCGCCGGAAAATCACGACGAAATCGGCAAACCGATTTCTGACGCGCAGCGTAAAATCATCGAAACGCTGATCGAATCCGGCGGCGAAATGCTGTTTACCGAACTAATCGAAAAAACCGATGTCGGCGCGTCTTCGATCCAAACGCTGGCAAAGCGCGGAATTTTGGAAGTTTTCGTGCAGGAAGTTTTGCGCGATCCGCTTTCGGACGCGAAACTTCCCGATCTTACCGATTTAGTTTTGACCGGCGAGCAAACGAAGGTTTTAGCCGAAATCGAAAACGCGCTCGATCTGGAAAAATACAAAACCTTTCTGCTGCACGGCGTAACCGGCAGCGGCAAAACGGAAATCTACATCCGCGCGATGAAAAACGCGCTCGGCAAAAATAAATCGTCGTTGATGCTCGTCCCGGAAATCGCGCTGACACCGGTTTTTTCGCGCCGTCTGCGCGCCGTTTTCGGCGGCGAAGTGGCGATTCTGCACTCGAATCTTTCGACCGGCGAACGCTTTGACGAATGGCGCAGAATCCGCAAAGGCGATGCCCACATCGTCATCGGAACGCGCTCGGCGGTTTTCGCGCCGCTGCAAAACATCGGTTTAATTATCGTTGACGAAGAACACGACGGCTCGTATCGCCAGCACGAATCGCCGTTTTATCACGGGCGCGACGTGGCGATTGTCCGCGCCAGTTACGCAAATGCGGTCGCGGTGTTGGGTTCGGCAACGCCCGCGCTCGAATCTTTTCACAATTCGCACACCGGCAAATACGAATACGTTCAGCTCGAAAACCGTGTCGGCAATCGCCCGATGGCGCGGGCGGAAATCGTGGATATGCGCGACGTTTTCAAAGCGTTCGGCAAAGACACATCGTTTTCGCCCGCGCTCGTCGAAGCCATTGAAGAAACGCACGGACGCGGCGAACAATCAATAATTCTGCTCAACCGGCGCGGTTTTTCGCAGTTCGTTTTGTGCCGTTCGTGCGGCGAAGCGATTCGCTGCAACAACTGCGACATCACGCTCACGTTTCACAAACGCGAAGGAAAACTCGTCTGTCACTACTGCAATCACCGCGAAAAAACTCCTCGGAGCTGTCCGCAGTGCAAAAGTCAGTATTTATTTTTCGTCGGCGAAGGAACCGAACAAATCGAAGACGTTTTGAAGCGTAAATTTTCAAATCTGCGAATCGTCCGCGTTGACCGCGACACGACTTCAAAACGGAAGGAACTGGAAAATATTCTAGAAAAGTTTTCGGACGGCGAAATTGATATGCTCGTCGGAACGCAGATGCTCGCCAAAGGTCACGATTTTCCGAATGTTACATTGGTCGGCGTTATTTCGGTTGATGCGGGTTTGGCTTTGCCCGATTTTCGCTCTGCCGAAAGAACATTTCAGCTTTTAACGCAGGTCGCCGGCAGAGCCGGACGCGGCAGTTTGCAGGGTCGCGTTTTGATTCAAACTTATCACCCGGAACATTACGCGCTGCTTCACGCCTGCGCTCAGGATTACGATTCGTTTTACGCTGAAGAAATCGAATTTCGGCGTAAATTATCATATCCGCCGTTCGTTGCGCTGGCTTCGATCTTGATCAAACATATTAATTACAACTACGCTTTCGACAACGCGCAGATTTTGAAGGATTGCCTGAACGCCGCCGATTCCGGTAAAAATTGCCGTATTTTAGGAGTCGCGCCCGCGCCTCTGTCGCGTTTGAAAGGCGAATATCGTCTGCAAATTTTAGTAAAAGCGCGAAACCGCGCGAAACTGCGCGAAACTCTCGATTTCGCGCTTCACGACGCGCAGGAAAAGTTTTGCGATTTGAAGATCGTTTATGTGGAGATTGATCCGGTGAATTTATTGTAAAAAAAAAGATTCGCAACCGTAAAATTTTACGGTTGCGAATCTCGATCAGAAACATTGATAAAATTTTAACTTGCCGCTGTTGTCGAGCTGATTTCCGCGTTTTTAAATTTCAACTGCGCGTAGATTTCCTGCAAAGACAATTTGCAGTTAACCGATTCGAGCGAAATCACATCGTCGCGTTCGTTGTAAATGCGGTAAATCCACTGTTTCGGGTTTTGTTTGGCGTAATGTTCGACACGCATTTCGTCTTCTTTGATGAGCAGACATTCGCGGATACTTTCCATCGCCAGATAACTTTCCAGCTTTTCGTTTTTGTCGGTCGTGTTTGTTTTGCCGGAGAAAATCTCGGCGATAATCGTCGGATTGAGCAAAACGTCCTGATATTGGTCGGTAAATTTCGGCTCGCCGTTGACGATTATTACGTCCGGGTAGCAGTAACGATTGGCTTTGATTTTGACGCACATCGCGTTGGCGTAAATGTCGCACTTGTGTCCGTGAAGCCGTCCGCCGATGGCAATCGCGGCATTGGTGCTGATCAAATTATGCCAGCGATTCGAGGTTGCTTTTCCCATTATTTGCCCCTCGTTAAATTCGGTTTTCGTCGAATTGCGTCGCTGCATACTTAAATAATCCTCGGTTGAATATTTATTCTCCGGTTGATTCGATCCTTTTTCACTCATAATTAATTCTCCTGTAATACTGGAATTTTGATAAGGGGAAAGTTTGGATAACAAAGGTTAGAACTTTGCGTAGGTAAATTTATTTGCAAAAATAGTTTTGCATATCGCAATGCTACTTTTCAAGACGACATTTGTAAATTCCGAAGAGCCTCATCAATTGGCGACGTAAACTTTAATCATTTTTTCTTTTTCTCAATTTTTCTCACGGTTTCTTCAAATTGAATCTCGTTATAAACATCGTCGAGCGAAACGCGGCAACCTATTTTCTCGAAAATAATTTCGTCTGATTTTTCATTTAGCAGCCGAAGCCGCCAGTTTTCTTCGTCAATCCGTGAAAAATGTTCGATTCGCATCGCGTCCTGCTCGACCAAAACATAATCGTTCAAACTCGCAAGTGCGAAATACGATTCGAGTTTTTCGTTGCGGTCTTTTAACTTTGTAGATTTCGACAACACTTCGATGACGACTTGCGGATTAAGCAAAACGTCTTTTTTATCGTCCTCGAATATTCTCTCGCCGCAGGTGATTACGATGTCGGGATAATAATAATTACTTTTTTTTGCTTTGACGGCTTTACCGCGCAAATCTCCGGTAAATGGACGACATTTCGAGTCCTTCAACCGAATAAACAATTCACCGAATAAGTTTCCGGCAATCACATTGTGTTTTTCACTTACACCCGCTAATGCGATGATTTCGCCGTTTCTATATTCGTGTTTTTCAAATGCTTCGCGCTCGAATTCCAGATACTCTTCGGGCGTTAAATATTCGTTTTTTCGGGCGTATGCTAAATTGCTCCGGCTCATAACTTTCTTTTTCCTTCAGGAGAATGTTAGTTTATTCTTTTCCGTTTGCCAAGAAATAATCATTATGAAACTTTCCGAATTAGCCGAAATTACATATTCAACCGTCGAACGCGGCAGCCCCGATTTAGAAATCGAATCAGCCGCCGGACTAGACATTGCCGCTCGCGGACAAATCACGTTTCTCTCCAACCCGAAATACACGCCGCGAATTAAAGAAACAAACGCGAGCGCGATTTTTTTGAACGAAAACGTCGCGCTCGAACGCGCCGACATCGCCGTTTTACGCTCAAAAGACGCATATCTGGCTTATACAAGAGCTTTGCGAATTTTTAATCCCGAACCGAAATTTCCTTCGCAAATTCATCCGCTTGCTTCGATTGACGAAACGGCGACGATTGCCGCCGATGTTTCGATTGACGCATTCGTTTCAATCGGAAAAAACTGCGTTATCGAAAGCGGAGTCAAAATTTATCCGAACGCGACCTTTTACGATAACGTGCGAATCGGCGCAAATTCCGTCATTCATTCCGGCGTTTCAATCCGCGAAAACTGCGAAATCGGCGCGAATTGTATTATTCACAACAACGCGACAATCGGCTCGGACGGTTTCGGCTACGCCAAAGACGAAAATAAGGCTTGGCTGAAAATTCCGCAAACCGGGCGCGTCGTTGTGGAAGACGACGTGGAAATCGGCGCGAACACGGCGATTGACTGCGCTTCGGTCGGCGAAACCAGAATAAAAAAAGGCGCGAAAATAGACAATCTCGTGCAAATCGGACATTCCTGCACAATCGAAGAAGACGCTCTGATTTGCTCGCAAACAGGTTTAGCCGGAAGTTCGGTGATCGGAAAAAGAGTGATTCTAGCCGGACAAGTAGGCATCGCCGGACATTTAAAAGTCGGCGACGATGCGGTAATTACAGCAAAATCCGCCACTTCGCACGATGTCGAAGCGGGCAAAATAATCTCCGGCGTTCCGGCGTTCGACAACCGAGAATGGCTGCGCTCGATTGCCGCGTTTAGACGTTTGGGCGAAATAGCGCGAACCGTTCGCGGTTTGGAAAAACGCTTTTCGGAATTGAAAAAGTAATAATTTGCTGCGTGAATTTTTTATTATAACTTATCAAAATCTAACGATAACCACACCATTTTACGAGTGTCCGAACAGCTGGAATTACCACAAGTGTATTCAAATCTAAGGTCAGCTATTTTGTTATTCCATATCTTAAATCCCAAACCGATTCTAGGTTTGAATTTGTTATTAATATCAAAACCATATCTATCTTGTGAGCTGGGAACAACTAAATAAGTATGATCTAACAGTTTCGCCGCCGGCTCGGCTATCTCGTCCGGCAGCGAAAACTTTAAAAATTTAATGGCATTTTTGCGGACTTTATCACGCAAAATCAGTTCATCGCCGATATGACGAATCAAATCCGGTGTAAGATATTCTTCTCCCGAATCGGTACGAGCGATAAACCCAAATTCATCAATATGAATGTTGCATTTCTCTTCATTAATTGCACAATGCAAGCTCGGCGTCCCAATTTCACGATAACCTTCGCCGTCTGTCGCTAAGGCGGCAAGTTTATAAATCCAAACTTTACGGTTGTCCCAATGAAAGGCGCGTTGATTTGAATGCCGGTCTAAATTAGTAAACGCAATATCCATTTTAAGTTTGAGTGAATTAATCGGCTTGAAAGTAATTCCTTCCGAAATAGTGCGCCCGATTTCCGTCATTGAATCTATATGTTCGCCGATATTAATTCGGGGAGAAAAGCGAGAAAATCTATTTTGGATTTCCGTGTAAACAGGCTCGTTTGAATAATACATTTTTACTTATACTCCTAATAATTTTTCGCGCCGCGCTATTTCGATAGTTTCGAAATTTGATAACCGCGAATGGCTGCGCTCAATCGCGGCTTTTCGGCGTTTGGGCGAAATGGCGAAAACGATTTGGGAATTGGAAAAAAGAATCGCCGTATCTGAAAAAACAAAATGAAGCGGTTGATTTTTTTTAAGGTGAACAAATTGATTTTAAATTTATTCACAGAATTCGCTTTTTCATTTTATTCTTAAAAATCCAAAAAACTGTCTATTCCGTGATGTTTCAGAGATTCTTTTTCGAGTTTTTGATAGTCCCGAAAAGGATTATAATCAGGCGTTTTCAGAGCAGCGACCTGCCGGACGAGCGGCTCCGTCTGCAAAAGGTATTTAAGAGCCATTATATATTCGGCATTTTCAATGAACATTTTATATGCCTCATCCTTTGAAGCGTATCCGCCGTTATACAAACCGTAAATTTTTGATTTTTGACGAGTGGAATGATAAACATTCGCCAACTGTTCGGCTAGAAATTCCTCGGAATTGTGGAAATTTGATTCATTTGTAAAAGGCTTTGGCAAAAATCTGGCGTTTGAAAATCTTGAGGCGTGAACTAACTCGTGAAAAAGAACTTCTTCTCTTGCATCAGCTGTGGCGGTTGGCGAAACAAAAGTATTGTGAAAACCGTCCGGGTTAAAAAAAATTCTAATTCCGTCATATTCCGATGACAAAGCCGGATGCGTCATCGCTAAATGACTGGGTCCGAGAGAAGGAATAATCCAAATTTTCGATCTTTGATTTAATGAATTCAAAAGCAATTGCCCGATTCTGGTACTTGAAATTAGTATCAGTAATTGCCGTATTTCGTTTTCGTAGGCTAAAATTTCACTTGCATATTTTGGCTTAATATCTTCTTCCAGTTCAAACTCTCTTAGTGCCAGAATCAAACGCTTGCCGTCATGTACGCGTTTAGAATCTCTGATTAAATTACTAATTTTCATTTTGAGCAAATTATCACTGACACTCCGCCTAGCAAGCCAAACATCAGTAGAATAACTATCCCACAAACGTCTAAGATTTTTTTGCCAGTTTTTTGAATAAACGACATAAATCGGAAATTTGCTGAATTGAAACATTTTAACTCCTCAAAATAAGTGTAAATTCTTCTGATTGTGCCGGTATAACTTTTTATTTTTTCCCAAGTATCAGACGTTAATTTAGATTTACTTTGCGGGAAAAGTGATTTGATTCGGCAGAGTTTCTTTTGAAAAACTATTAGAGTCTGTTTAAATTTCCGAAAAAGTCGCTGAAAGCGACAGATTTAATAGCATCGGGTAACACCCGACGAAAACGACAAACAAGCCTCGCATCCCTAAAAGGGACGAATTGTCTGCTTGACTATTCGACGCTTACCGCGTCGGGACGATTTTTGGCGCAGGTCGTCGGGTGTTACCCGACGCTATTAAATTCGTCGCTTTCAGCGACAAAACAGTCAAATTTCAAAATTTAAACAGACTCTAAGGTTCGACAATCAGGTTGTATGTCACATACGCCTCGAAATTTCGGCTCGTCCCGCCGAATGTGATGGTGTGCGCTCCCGGCGAAAGCGGCGCGACTATTAGATAAAAGCCGTCCGAAATCCAATCGTAGGATAGTCCCGGTGTTCCGCCGAAAATGTTGTTTTCGGGCGCGATGAATGTGAAAAAGCCGTCCGGCGATTTTGCCCGCAAAGGCGTTGCGTGAGGTTGTAAATTGACTGTCGTGCCAACGTCAGTGCCGTCAATATTTACTTGAAGTTCCCGCGTCGAACGCACAAAGCCGTTGAGATAATTTCTGATGCTGTGTTCAGGCTCTTTGCTTTTATCGTCCGCGCTTTGGTAATTTGCAAAAGTCAAAAGCGGCAAAAACAAAATCTTTCCCGCCGGAACGACGCACCCGCTGCGTGTTAAATTGCCGCCCGTCGTGCTTCTCAGAAAGAAAACCGCGCTTCCCGCAATTTGTCCTTGCCGACATTTCGCGCCCGTCGGGTCAATTATCGGATTATCGGCGAATGGAACCGACATCGTAGACTGCCACCAGAGAGCAGACCATTCGCCATAGGTTTTTCCGGTTTGCGCCTGTGCGTCGTCCGGCGGAATGATGGTAAAACTTGCGGAAACTGCCGATCCGCTCGTCGGCGCGGTTATCATAAATAATATTGCCGCGAATACCGGCACCACGGTTTTCAAAAATTTTTCACGAATTTTCATAACTTTATCTCCTTTTGTTTTGGCGGAACTGGCGCGTTTTAGTCTTTTGAAATAATCAATGTTGCTGAAAATTGTAAGTTTAGAGTTTTTCATTTTTCATTCTCCTTTTCAGTCCGAAATAATTTGGAATGGTCGTTCCCCGTCTGCCGATGTGAGAGAACAAGTGAGGAGGTGAGGAACAAGATTTTACCGTTTGACGACAGCAAATACTGTTGATCTACTTCTCCGGTGTATTTAACGGTCGCAGTGCGGTTTCATAAAATTCTGAAACACATAATTGGCGACGTTGCGCCCCGCCGATTGACCGGCGGTCTGGTCGAATGTGAAATGGATTCCGCCGTAAACCCGGCTTCGTTCCTGTTCGTCTGCCATCTGATTAAAACCGGCATACGAGCGCGTCGCGCCGCCCGCGCCGTCCCACGTATTCTGATAACGAATGTCATCGCGCCCGAAAAACAGGGCGAGAATCGTCGCCTGCGAAGTTCCCATTCCCGCCATATTTCCCGGATAAGCCGGATACGGCGGATTGGTCAGCAAGGACGACCAATTAGCGTCCGGCGCGGTGTTCGCGTTGCCGTCATCGGCTGCGCCGCGAATCGCCGTCACGGGTCGCCACAAACCGTGTTGAAATTTGCTGGTGAACGTGGTTTGGAGCGAATCGTGCGAAGCGATGTTCAGCAAGGCGAACAAGCGGGCGTTTTCCGCCGTCGTGTTGTTGCGCTGAATGGCGATGGTGCGGGCGACGTTATTCCAGACGGCAAATAAATTTGTCGGCGTGTTGACGTTTGCCCACAACTGCGCGATTTTTGTCTGTTCGGCGGTGCGCGTCGTGCTGGTCGCCGAACCGATTTCTTTGACTTCGTTGAAATCGCGGGCGTATTCGTCGCTCGTCAGCGCGGGCGGCGTATTCGGCGCAAATTGAATGTTTGAACCGATAGCAAATGACACAACTCCCGGATAATGTGTAAATGTGACGGCACCCGGAGCCGGCTGCCAATTGCCCGGAGTCAGCGGTAAACTGTATGACGGCGGTGTGATACCCCAGCCGTCGTTGGCACGAGCCGCCAACATTCTCTCGGCGACAATGCGCCCGACTCTCATTCCTTGAGCCGCCCGTGACCACGAAATTCCGTTTAGCGAATCGGCTAATTCAGCGTCGAAAACAGTCGCCCGCGTCGGATACAAAGCGACTAAAACATCGTGCGCGGCTTGCGCGGCGGCGGCTTCCTGCGAAGCTCTCCGGCTGCCGGGAACGTCCGTTAAATAAGGCGTGTAACTGCCGTCAATCGAATTGACCGCATCAAACATTGCCGCGTGCATCATTGCGTAAGGTCGCGTTATAAAAACCGTCGCCGGTTGCTGCCCGGGTGTGCGGAGAGTTTCCTGCAAAACCCGATTCCACTGCAAAACGACGTTTTCGCCGGGCGGATTCGATTCAAGTGCGCCGGTTTCCTGCGCTTGAATATTCGTCAGAGCGAAAAGTAAAATAGTGATTGTCAAAAGACAATTTTGAAGTTGTTTGTAGTTCATTTGATTAGTCTCCTTATATTTGTAAAGTTTGTTTCTTTAAGTTATTGAAGCCTGTGTAATTCAACTGATTTGATTAACCAACGGTCAACGCCACTAGAGCAAATGTCGCCGATATTTTCATTTAAGGTTCATAATCTTTTTCCTGTGTTTAAATGGGTGCTTTAGTCGGGCGTAATATTTATCGCCGCATCCGTTTTAAGCGATAGCCGAAAATTATCGGCGGCGCTCACAACTTAAGAGTTAAATGGGCGGATGGCTCGCCCGTCCGCTTGATTGTTAGCCCGCGCTGAAAATTGAACTAAGTCCCGCAATTTATTTCCTACGCGTAACGCGAATAATGTTGCCGTTGAGTTTGCCGAATTCTCCGGGATCAACCAGATATTCTACTTCCACAACCGTATCCGAGTTGAAGACATCGCGTAGCAAGTCGAGCATACCCTGATGTGCAAAGCGGTTATTGTCGTTACGCAACGTGAAGCCAAAACCACCTTTCACTCGTTTGATACCAATGACAACTTCAACATCAATAAAATCGTCAGGCGGTCCGAAACCGCTACCTAACCTATGCACACGAAGGAAAGCAAGTTTCCCGGTGGCAGTCTTAATTTGTTCAGCCATTTCTTTATCTCCTATGTTTGAAAAGGATGCTTTAGTGGAGCGTGTTATCTATCGCCGCATCCGTTTTAAGCGATAGTCGTCGAGTTTTTTGTCCAGAGTAAATTTTGCACTCTACTTATTAGCGCGACAGTTTTTGAAAACAGAGGTCAAAATTTCTTGACTTAATTAAATTGCCGGTAATAAACGGTGTTTTGTAAATAAACGAGAATAATTTGTAACAGAAGGAAAAAGCGGGCGTAACTGTGAAGATACGCAGGTAGAAACGAGAAAAAGTTAGCGGAAGATTTAAATTAGCTTTTCGCGCAGGGCTTTGGCGACGGCTTCGGTTTTCGAGTGGACGTGAAGTTTTTGGTAGATGTTTTGCAGGTGAAACGAAATCGTGCTGGTCGAAATTCCCAATTCAAAGGCGGCGGTTTTGTAAAAATGACCGTCAACCAGCATTTTCAAAATTTGCGTTTCCTGCTCGGTCAAATGATAATCGGCGTGTTCGGGCGGACTGAAAGTGCGGAAAAGTTTGACGACGCGGCGGGCGACCGACGGCGACATCGGCGCGCCGCCGCCGAAAACTTCTGTCAAGGCTTCGATGATTCGCGCGGGCGTGGTGTTTTTGAGCAAGTAGCCGTTGGCTCCGGCGCAAAGGGCTTGAAAGATCTGGTCGTCTTCTTCGTGAACCGTCAGCACGACGATTGGCAATTCGGGAAATTTTTCGCGCAAAATTCGCGTGCCTTCGATGCCGTTGAGACGCGGCAAGCCGATGTCGGTCAAAATCAAATCCGGCAGATTGTCCGTTTTGATAAATCGCAAAGCCTCATCCATCGCGCCGAAACTTTTTACGCACTGAAAATTCGGCGTTAGATTGAGTAAAGACTGCAAGCCTTCGCGCAGTTCCCGCACGTCTTCAATCACCACAACGCGAATCGGCGAATCAAAAGATGCGCCAATTGAATCCGTCATCGGTTTTGGATTTAAAATTGATTGCATTGTCAGCTTTTGCGTTTTTCTCGTCGTCAACAATTGATTTTAGAAAATCTCGGACAGCCTGTAACCTGTGAATTCACACAGGCTTAAAAAACCGGAAAACAATTTTTCCGCTCAGATTTGCGGAATCCGAACTTT
>Ga0136611_10002976_pt1 | contig 11842 bp, 14 predicted proteins | sample AntDrymUQ2232306_2_FD_106645 | JGI IMG/M metagenome (GOLD analysis project Ga0136611, IMG submission 106645) | Polar desert sand microbial communities from Dry Valleys, Antarctica - metaG UQ223 (23.06) | ecosystem: Environmental > Terrestrial > Soil > Desert | place: Antarctica: Dry Valley... | reverse complement strand
GGGCGCAGTGACGCCGCGGGGTCACGGGGCAAGGTCGCCCCCGGCAAGGTCACCGTCGTGCAGTTCTCCAACGCCGGCAAACGCCTGCGCAGCGCGCAGGTAGACAGGCTGGTCAGGACCGATGCCTCCTGGAAGCAGCAACTCTCGCCGCTGGCCTATGACGTGGCGCGGCGCGGCGGCACGGAGCGGCCGTTCAGTGGCTCGCTGCTCAACGTGAAGGGCAAGGGCGTGTTCCGCTGCATCTGCTGCGATACCGCCCTGTTCGACGTCGCCACGAAGTTCGAGTCCGGTACCGGTTGGCCAAGCTTCTGGCAACCAATTGCCAGGCAGAACGTGATTGAGGATCGCGATGTCAGCCTCGGCATGGTTCGCACCGAGATTCGCTGTACCCGCTGCGAGGCCCACCTGGGGCATGTCTTCGATGACGGCCCGAAGCCGACCGGTCTGCGCTACTGCATGAACTCGGTGGCGATGCGCTTCGCCGCTGCGCCTGAGCAAGGTTCAGCCACGTATGTACGCCGTCCACAACACAATTTAGGAGTTTCGATGAACCTTGCCCGCCGCTCTACCTTGGCCCTCGCCCTGGTCGCCCTGTTGGGCGCCTGCGGCGTGGCTGGTGCTCGTAGCAAGCCAGTAACATTGCCCGACCCGAAGGTCGACGCACCGCTTGCCGCAGGCAAGGACCAGGTCGCCGTGTTCGCCGGTGGCTGCTTCTGGGGTATCGAGGCGGTGTTCGAACACGTCAAGGGCGTCAAAACCGCCGTGTCTGGCTACGCTGGCGGCAGCGCCATGACTGCGAAGTACGACCTCATCGGCACCGGCCAGACCGGTCACGCAGAAGCGGGCCGTGTGGTTTACGACCCGGCAGTGGTCAGCTATGGGCAACTGCTGAAGGTGTATTTTTCGGTCGCGCATAACCCGACCCAACTCAACCGCCAAGCGCCGGATGTTGGCCCGCAATATCGCTCGGAGATCTTTGCCACCACTCCCGCGCAGCAGACGCTGGCCAAGGCCTACATTGGCCAGTTGTCCGCGGCCAAGGCGTTCAGTGCGCAGATCGTGACCAAGGTGGGCCCGCTGAAGGCGTTCTACCCGGCAGAGGCTTACCACCAGGACTACCTGCGCCTGCATCCGGACGAGCCGTACATCGTCTACAACGATGCGCCGAAACTGGTTCATCTCAAGCAGTTCTTCCCGAAGCTCTACAAGGGCGGCTGAGCTTGTAGACGGCGTGCTTCCCCGCACGCCGATTGCGGTTACATTCGAGGGCGCCGTCCCCGCTTCGAGCCCCGCCATGCCTACCGTCGACTTCGAACTGGACCGCGACTTCGTCGAGCTCAACCAGTTGCTGAAAATGGTTGGCCTGTGCGATTCCGGCGGCGCTGGCAAGCAGCTGGTCGCCGGTGGCACCGTGCATGTCGACGGCCAGCGCGAAGACCGCAAGACCGCCAAGATTCGCGCCGGCCAAAAGGTGCGGATTGGCGATGTCGAAATCCGCGTGCGCGCCGCTCCCTGAGCGCGTGCACAGGGTCTTCAGCGAGTGACTGTGGGCGCCTCGCCATCTGCGCCGGGACTCGTTGGGGCCGCGGCGTGAGCGGTAGCGGCTGACGCCTGCGACGTACCGTCATCACTTTCCGGCACCGCCGCGAGGTTGCTGATCGACGCCGCCGCGCCATCCAGTTCCGCCATCGGGCTGTCGTCGGGGCATTGCCCATCAGGGAAGCCGAAGCGGCTACGCAGCCGCATGCCGCAGGCGTTGATGTCGACCACGTCGTGCGCGGCCTCGTCATCCACCTGCATGCATTGGGCATCGTAAGCGCGGCGGAAGGCGTCGCGGCGGCGAACGAACTCGGTGCCGCAGCGGCGCGACAGGCGGATCCGGTTAAGGTCGTCCTCGACCGCATTGGGGCCGGACAGGCCGTGACGTTCCAGTTCGTCGTCGTCGAGCAGGCGCAGGGTGCGGTTGGGCACCGTGGTCATCAGGTCGTAGACCTCGCTGGAGGCGCCATTGCGCTCCAGGTAGTTGCGCAGGCCATCGCTGACCGAACGCAGCTCCTCGCCCAGTTCCTTGCGCGATGTCGCCGAGGACCCGACGCGAACCATCCTGTGGATGCCCACCGGTCCCGCGATCACACGCATGTCGCCTGCGGCCAGCAGCAGCACGCAGGCGCTGTGGCACTCCGAATCCTCGCGTACCCACAGGGTCCAGTCGTTTTCGCCGATGGCATCGCCGGCGCGGATCGCCGCTTCCACGTGGCCACCAGCGGAATCGATATCGAGGATTCGCTTGTCGATGCCCAGGTCGCCCAGGACCTTGCCGGTACGCTCGGCCAGCGCCGCGAAACTGGCGGTGACCTTGCCCTGGTAACGCAGCCGCAGCAGCCCGGTCTGGCGGCACTCCGCGGCCGCATCGCGCAGGGCAACATATTCCAGCGACAGCACCGGACGCCCATCGCCCTGGCTGTAGTCGGAACTGCAATCGATCCAGGCGTCGCCTGCTTCCAGTCGCACCGGGGACCAGTCGATCCCGGCCTGCGGCTTGCGCTGGGCCGCAGCCGGCAGCTCGGCCTGGCCGGCGTTGGCGCTGGTCTGAGTCGGCATCGACGACGTCCGCTCACAGGCGGCGGTGAGCAGGCAGGACAGCAGCAGGATCCAGCGTAACGGCATCGCGACATCCAAGCGTGGGCATGCCGCCAGTCTAGTGCGGGCCACCCACCAGCCCCACAACGCGCGATGAACCCGCGACCAGGCGTGCGTAGCGGCATCCCAACGAAAATTTTCGGCCATGTGTCGAAAATCGGCCCGCTGGAACGTCATACCCATGGAGGGGCCCCTGCGCGCCCCGCCACCCAGGAGAGTCCCATGTCCTACATCGACGGTTACGTAATTGCGGTTGCCAATGCCGACAAGCAGAAATTCATCACTACGCGCGGGAGTTCGATCCGATCTTCATCGGCTTCGGCGCGCTGCGCGTGGTGGAGTGCTGGGGCGACGACGTGGCGCACGGCAAGCAGACCGATTTTTATCGCGCGGTCGCGGCCAGGGACGACGAGACCGTGATGTTTTCGTGGATCGAATGGCCGGACAAGGCCACCCGCGACGCGGGCATGAACAAGATGATGGAAGACCCCCGCATGGACCCGTCCAACCCGGACAAACCGCCGATGCCGTTCGATGGCAAGCGCATGATCTTCGGCGGATTCTCGCCAGTGCTCGACTTGAAGGTCTGACCGGCTCGGCGAGTGCGAAGGGGCGCCGCGCTGGGCGCCTCGGGTTTTCAGCGCGCCAAGCATGCCTTCCAGCGTGCGTTGACGCGGTCGGCGAACCACGCCGTAGTCAGCTTGCGGGTGATCTTCGGGCTGCTCAGCGCGATGTCCGGCACCCGCGCGCGCGCGACCGGCTTGCCGGACCCCTTGCCATCGGCGATGGCGAACACCTGTCGGTAAAGGTCGGTACGCTCGAACGCGTGGCGATCGCCCTGCGCCAGCGCCGCCCGGATCGCGGCGGCGTCCATGTACATCTGCGGTGCCATGCTGCGCAAGGCAGCTTCGGTTGCACCTGGCGCCTCCATCGGGGCGCCCGGGGCCAGCAGGTCGCCATCGCGCTCCAGCCGCACCCCGCTGGCGATCGCCGCGGCCTGCTGGAATGCCGCGTTGCGACTCGCGTACCAACCGGCGTTGAAATCGGCGAAGCGATACAACGGCTGGGTGTAGCCCGCGGGATACCCGAGCAGATGCTTGATGCCGAAATACAACCCGCCGCGACGGCTGAACACCTCGTGCCGGATCGAGCCATCGATCGGATACGGATAGCCGCGCGCATGGCGTTCGGCGAAATCGATGCGCACCTGCATCGGCCCGCCGGTGCGCACCGGGTTCAGGCGCCCGAACAGGCGCTTGCCCAGCGGCACGCGGTCCGCCATTTCCTCGAACAACGCAGACAGCTCCTGCTCAGTGCGCAACGCCTCGATCCGCGCGGCAAAGCTGCGGCCATCCGGCGAGCGCATGCGCAGCGCGGCATCGACCACCAGCTGAGGCATCCCGAGCCCCGCGGCGCGGCGCAGGATCTCGTTGCGGGCGATGGCGGGAAGCCCGGGCACCGGGGGATCCGCGCGATAAGTCGATTCCTGTTCGATCACCGCAAGCACTGCGCACAGGTTGGCGGTGCTGGGTTCCAGCTTTTGCGCGGCGAACGCAGCCTGCACATCGCGCGCCCAACTCTCGCGCTCCGCCAGCGTCGCCGGCAACTTGCGCAACAACTCCACGCGAACCTCCTCCGGCGTACGCGGACGCGTTCCTTCGCAGCCGCCGAGCAGGGCGATGCAGGCCATCCAGGCGAGGGCGGTGCGGAATCTGGGTGTTGGGGTCATGCGCGGATGCCGGCGAAGTCGCGCAGAGGCTAGCAGGCACGCATGAAGAGAGGGACCGCGACGCTAGACTATCCGCATGAGCCATTGGTACGTCTACCTGCTCGAATGCCGCGATGGCAGCGTGTACACCGGCATCGCCACCAACGTCGAGCGCCGCTATGCCCAGCACGCCACCGGCAAGGGCGCGCGCTACACCCGCGCACATCCGCCGCTGCGCCTGCTCGGCCGCTTCGAGTATCCGGACCGCGCCGCCGCCAGCCGCGCCGAATACGCCATCAAGCAACTTGCGCCGGCAGCCAAACGGGCCTTGTGCGGCGCTGATCGGCACGCCGCAGGACCCGTCGCGGTCTAGCCACGCTGGCATCATCCCCTGGCAACGCGTATTGCGATGATTCGATAATTCTGGAATCATCGAATCATGGACCTCCAGCAAACCCTTGCGGCCCTGCGTGCGCTGTCGCATGAACACCGCCTCGCGGCCTATCGCGCACTGGTGCAGGCAGGCCCGGGCGGCCTTGCGGTCGGCGAATTGCGCGAGGTGCTGGGGCTGCCGCCGGCCACCCTATCGTCCCACCTCAATCTCTTGCGCAGCGCCGGTTTGGTCAGCGACGAGCGCGAGGGCCGGGTCATCCGGGTCCGCGCCGACTACGCGGTGATGAACGCCCTGCTCGGCTTCCTCACCGAGAACTGCTGCGGCGGTGCGCCATGCGCGCCCATCGCCAAGCGCAGCCGACGCAAACCCCAGACTCCCACTTCCTGAAGGCGCCACCCCCTATGACCGACCTCTGCAACGTGCTGTTCCTGTGCACCGGCAATTCCGCGCGCAGCATCATGGCCGAGGCCCTGCTCAATGTGCTGGGCGAGGGCCGCTTCCGCGCGTACAGCGCAGGCAGCCACCCGAGTGGCATGGTGCAGCCGATGGCGGCCGAACTTGCCCAGGCGATCGGGTACGACACAGCCAACATCCGCAGCAAGGCGTGGGACGAATTTGCAACTCCGGGCGCGCCGAAAATGGACATCGTCATCACCGTCTGCGACAGCGCGGCCGGCGAAGCCTGCCCGGTGTGGCTGGGGCATCCCGCCGTTGCCCACTGGGGCGTGCCGGATCCGGTCGCCGCCAGCGGCGCTGACGATGTCCGCAGGCGCGCCTACGTAGCAGCTTTCGCCACCCTGCGGCGGCGGGTTGAGCTGCTGCTCGCATTGCCGCTGGATTCGCTGGACCGGCTGGCCACCCAGTCCAGGCTCCACGAGATCGGGCAGGTCGGCGCCTGATGAGCCGCAGGCTGTTGTCGGAATTCCTGGCCACCGCGTTGCTGCTGGCGGTGGTGATCGGCTCGGGGGTCATGGCCGAGCGGCTGGCCGGCGGCAATGACGCGATTGCCCTGCTGGCCAACACCCTGGCCACGGTCGGCGGCCTCTACATCTTGATCGAGGTGTTCGGGCCCGTCAGCGGTGCGCACATGAATCCGGCGGTCAGTCTGGCGATGGCGTCGCGCGGGCATGTGGCATGGGGTGAAGCGGGCAGTTACGTCTGCGCACAACTGCTGGGTGCGGCCTGCGGGGCGTGGCTTGCGCATGCAATGTTCGACCTGCCTGTTCTCCAGTTTTCGTCGAAGCTGCGTAGCGGCAACGGACAGTGGCTGGCCGAGGCGGTGGCCACCGCAGGCTTGCTGCTGGTGATCTTGCGCGCACCTCCGCAGCGCGTGGCTGCGAAGGTCGCAGCCTACATTGGCGCTGCCTACTGGTTTACGGCGTCCACCTCATTCGCCAACCCCGCCGCCGCGTTCGGGCGCATGTTCAGCGATACCTTTGCGGGAATCGCGCCATCCAGCGTGCCGGGTTTCATGCTTGCCGAGTTGACCGGCGCAGCGGCCGGGCTTGTCCTTCACGCGCTACTCGGCCCTGCCCGCGATGTTCGAGTGGACGAGCAACCCTGAGTTGCGGTGGACGCATTGGTACTGCCTCCAGTCGAGCGCTGGAATGATCATGGCTCAGCACCGATCCGGCGACTCATCCGCACGCGCCTGCCACGCTGCTAGGGCCATTTGGTAATGCTGCAAGGCCTCGTCGTAAACCTCCCACACGCACACCGCACACCCGCCTTCGCAGCAATCGCTGGGCAAGGGTTTTTCGGGCGGCAGCGGGGGTGGTTCGGTGATGGGGTTCATGGTGGCTCCTGGCGCATTCTGACCCGGCGTCGGAGCCGATGGGTGGTGCTCGTCCACCGCATGCGCCCTGCCCGCGCCCGCGCTAGGCTGGCTGCATCCTCCGATGGAAACCTGCCATGCGCATCCTGATTGCCGGTGCCACCGGACTGGTGGGCCAGGGCGTGCTGCGCGAATGCCTGCGCGCCGATGACGTGAGCCACGTTGCCACGCTGGGCCGCAAGGCCAGTGGCCGGCCTGACCCGAAACTCACTGACATCGTGGTGGCCGACTTCGCCGAACTGGAGGGCATCGAAGACCAGCTGAAGCCTTTCGATGCCTGCCTGTATTGCGCAGGCTCGCCGCCCATCGGTACGCTCGAAGCTGACTATCGCTATGTCACTCTTCATCTCACCATGCACGTGGCCACCACCGTTGCCCGGCTGAACCCGGACATCACCTTCGTCTACGTGTCCGGCGCCAAGTCGGACTCGGGCAGCCGGATCATGCAGCTGCGCGTCAAGGGGGAGACCGAGCGTGCCCTCGCCGCGCTGCACATCCGCACCGTCATGCTGCGCACCGGCGGCGTCCAGCCTGTAGGCGGGGAACGTTCGCCGCATGCCGCCCTCGCGGCGCTTTACGCGGTGGGCGGACCCTTCATGGGCCTCAGCGTGCGCCTGCTGCCGCAACTCATGACCACCACTGAGCGCGTGGGCCGCGCGATGCTGGCCGTGTTGCGCCAGCAGGATCCGCCCGCCGTGCTGGAAAACGCGGAGATCAACCGGCTGGGCGTGTGACCATCGCCTGCTGGTCTCGTGCCGCGATCCGGAACAGACAGGCCGAGGCGTACCACGCCGCCGCAAGGATCCCGGAGAGGATCACACCCTCGGGTTGGTCCGGCGCGATGAACAGCGCCGCCACGCCGACCAGCACCTGGACCGCCGCCGTCACCTCCGCCGCTCGCGCCATGCGCAGCGGCTCAAGGCGCGCCAGGACGGCGCCGATCAGCGCAATCGCCAGCACCCCGACGAACATGAGATTGGCGCGGTTGTCTTCGCCGCCAATGATGCCGACCGCGAGGTTGATCCAGATGGTGAGGAACGCCGTCGCCACCGCGATGCCGAACGCGACCACATAGGTATTGCTGCGCGCCACCCGCACCGCCAGTTCAAACGCGCCGCCCACCATGGCAAGCAGTACGCCCATGACCACGAAATCGGACAGCGTCCAGTTCACCTCCGAGGTGAATTGCATCGCCACCAACGGCAGCAGCAACAACAACGCCGCCCCGCCCCATACCAACCACCGCACCCCGCGCCAGAGCGGACTGTTGCTGACCGTCATGTTTGCTGCCATTGCCGTATCTCCAGGTGTGGATGGGGGTTCAACCGCCTTGGGCGACCAGCGATCGGCATGCACCGTCGCGGTTGGTTCCGAAGTGATGCAAGCCTGTGCCATGCAGGTGAATGCCCGATGGGGGTTGGGTGAAGTGGGGATGAAGTCGGCGAGGCGATACGATGCAGCATTGCAGCAATGAACCAAGGATCCACGCGATGTCGAGCGACGCGCCACCCATTGTGTCGATCCGCAACCTCGGCAAGACGTACGCGTCGGGGTTCCAGGCGCTGAGGGATGTCAGCCTGGACATCCGCCGCGGCGAAATCTTCGCCCTGCTGGGCCCGAACGGCGCCGGCAAGACCACCCTGATCAACATCGTCTGCGGCATCGTCAACCCGAGTTCCGGCACGGTGCTGGCCGACGGCCACGACATCGTCCGCGAGCCGCGAGCCGCGCGCATGAAGATCGGGCTGGTGCCGCAGGAACTGTCCACCGACGCCTTCGAGACCGTGCTGGCCACGGTGCGTTTCAGCCGCGGGCTGTTCGGCCGCGCGCCGGATCCGGCGCACTTGGAAAAGGTGCTGCGCGCGCTGTCGCTGTGGGACAAGCGGGACAGCAAGATCATGACCCTGTCCGGCGGCATGAAGCGGCGCGTGCTGATCGCCAAGGCGCTTTCGCACGAGCCGCGCATCCTGTTCCTCGACGAACCCACCGCCGGCGTCGATGTCGAGCTGCGCCGCGACATGTGGCAGATGGTGCGCGAGCTGCGCGCCGGCGGCGTCACCATCATCCTGACCACCCATTACATCGAGGAAGCCGAGGAGATGGCAGACCGCATCGGCGTCATCAACAAGGGTGAACTGGTGCTGGTCGAGGACAAGCACGTGCTGATGCGCAAGCTGGGCAAGAAGCAGCTGACCCTGCAGCTGCATGCGCCGCTGCAGCGCATTCCCGACGAGTTGTCCGGCGAGCCGCTGGAACTCGTCGACGACGGCCATTCGCTGGTCTACACCTTCGACACCCAGGCAGAACGCACCGGCATCGCCACCCTGCTGCGGCAGCTGGGCGACCTCGGCATCGGCTTCAAGGACCTGCATTCCAGCGAAAGCTCGCTGGAGGACATCTTCGTCAGCCTGGTGCATGCGACTCCAGGCGCTGCGCAGCCGGAGGCGCGGGCATGAACACCCACGGCATCCGCGCGATCTACAGATTCGAGATGGCCCGCACCTTCCGCACCCTGACCCAGAGCATTGCCTCGCCAGTGCTGTCGACCTCGCTATATTTCGTGGTGTTTGGCGCAGCCATCGGCTCGCGCATGGGCGACGTGGACGGCGTCAGCTACGGCGCCTTCATAATCCCCGGCCTGCTGATGCTGTCCCTGCTCAACGAAAGCATCTCCAACGCATCATTCGGCATCTACATGCCCAAATGGGCCGGCACGATCTACGAGCTACTGTCCGCGCCCGTGACGCCACTGGAAATCGTGATCGGGTATGTCGGCGCCGCGGCCACCAAGTCGATCTTGCTGGGCTTGCTGATCCTGCTGACCGCGCGCGCCTTCGTACCGTACGAGATCGCGCATCCGCTATGGATGTTGTGCTTCCTGGTGCTCACCGCGGTGAGCTTCAGCCTGTTCGGTTTCATCATTGGCCTGTGGGCGGACGACTTCCAGAAACTGCAGGTGGTGCCGCTGATGATCGTGACCCCGCTGACCTTCCTTGGTGGCGCGTTCTACTCGATCAGCATGCTGCCGCCGGTGTGGCAGAAGATCACCCTGTTCAATCCCGTGGTGTACCTGATCAGCGGCTTCCGCTGGAGCTTCTACGGCATCTCCGATGTCAACGTGGGCGTCAGCGTGGCCGCCACCGTAGGCTTCCTGCTGCTGTGCATGGCGGCGGTGTGGTGGATTTTCAAAACGGGCTACAAGCTGAAAGCGTAAGCCTCGAATCCCCCGCATCCTGCGTGCGGCATTGCACGCGATGTCCCCCGGGCATGTCGTGTCGATTCGGTCCAGTCATGAAACACCGGGCGCCCGGTTCAGGGCTTTGCGGCAGCCTGGGCGGGATTGGCGCTCAGGTAATGCAACGCCATTGCGGTCATGGCGCGCACACCCAGTCCCAGTCCGCTGTCGTCGATCGAGAACTCCGGTGTGTGGTGCCCCGGCGCGTCTTCCTCGCGAATGTTCGACGGCCTTCCGCCGAGCGCGATGTACATCCCCGGCACCTTTTCGGCGATGAACGCAAAGTCTTCAGCGCCGGTGACTGCCGACCGGTTGACCACCTTGCCGGGAGCCACGGCCTCCAGCACCGGACGCATCTGGTCCGCAAGGTCATGGTGGTTGAAGGTGACCGGGTAGGCAGAGGACATCGGGATCTTCACCTCCACGGTGGTGCCCATGCTCTCGGCCACGTTTTTCGCGATGCGCCGGACGCTGTTGGCCACGTGCTTGCGGTCCTCCGGCGTCAGCGAGCGCAAGGTGCCGATCATCTCCACCTGCGCGGGGATGATGTTGGACCGAACACCGCCGGTGATCTTGCCCACGGTCACCACGGCCGCATTGTCAGTGAGCTTCATTTCGCGGCTCACGATCGTCTGCAGCGCGGTGATGATGTAAGCCGAGGCCACCACCGGGTCCGCGCCGGTCCACGGGTAGGCGCCATGCGCCTGGCGGCCGTTCACCAGGATGCGGAAGTCGTCGACGCTGGCATAGGCGCCGCCGCGTTTCCAGTCGATGTGCCCGACCTCCAGCTGAGAATTGATATGCAGCGCAAATGCCGCATCCACCGCCGGATTGGCCAGCACGCCCTGCTTGACCATCAATTCGGCGCCGCCCTCCTCGCCTTCGGGGGCGCCTTCCTCGGCGGGCTGGAACACGAACTTCACCGTGCCGGGCAGGTCGGCGCGCATCGCCGCCATCACGTCGGCCACGCCCATCAGGATGGCGGTGTGGGTGTCGTGCCCGCAGGCATGCATCACCCCGACCTCGGCCCCGTTGTAGAGCGTGCGCGCCCTGGAGGCGAACGGCAGCTTGTTGGTTTCGGTGACAGGCAGCCCATCCATGTCGGCGCGCAGCAGCACCACCGGGCCAGGGCGTCCGCCGCGCAGGATGCCCACCACGCCGGTGTGCGCCACACCGGTCCGTACCTCAAGGCCAAGGCGCTTCAGATGTTCGGCCACGATCTTCGACGTGCGGAACTCCCGATTGCCGAGTTCCGGGTGCTGGTGGAAGTCACGCCGCCAAGCAACGACCTGCGGTTCGATCTTCGCGATGCGCTGCTCGGTGGCGGGGTCAAGCCCGGACGCGGCATTGGCCAGGGCAGTTACCAACATCAAGATGGCTACAACGGCTGCAGTCTTTCGAAAAAGCATGGCTGGTGCTCCTGTGGGTGGATGGACGTGACGCGCCAACAGGCGCGACAGACGCGAGAGGGTGCGGATGGGCAGTCTGCCCTACCGAGCGCCAGCCACGCATGCTGCCAAATCGCAAGAGCGTGGCTGGGGCCTCGTGAGCCCCTTCGCCAGCTATAGCCGAAGCTTCGAAGCTTCCCGGTGGGATCTTGCCTCAAATACGCCACAAGGCTCCCGCCGTCAATTCGGGGCCAGCGTCACCGTCACCGTGGACTTCATGTTTCTGTACTTGGCGGCGGAGGTGTTGTGGACGTGGCTCCAGCTCATTGCTGATGGGAAAAGTGCGTGGATCTTGCCTTGTGCGAAAGCTGGCTGCCTGCACCGGATGCAGGTGCGGAGATGTCGGGCAAGGCGCAACCGGGCGAGGAAGTCATCGAGCCCAAGCCGTTGCAGCGGCCGGGCACGTGATTGCGGGATGCCCGGCATCCCGTGATGCCGCGGCGATAGCATGTCGTTCGGTGCCGGGCCGGGATTTCCATTGCGAGCCCACTAGCGTGCATCCTGCTCCCAGGTTTGCCCTCTCACAGGAGAATTCCGCATGGAAGCACTCAACGAAGACCAAGCCCGCGCGTTCATGCATGGG
>Ga0136611_10002975_pt1 | contig 11842 bp, 10 predicted proteins | sample AntDrymUQ2232306_2_FD_106645 | JGI IMG/M metagenome (GOLD analysis project Ga0136611, IMG submission 106645) | Polar desert sand microbial communities from Dry Valleys, Antarctica - metaG UQ223 (23.06) | ecosystem: Environmental > Terrestrial > Soil > Desert | place: Antarctica: Dry Valley... | reverse complement strand
ATTGATCGGTAGCGCCATATAGCGTGCTGATGCGGCGGCCGCCATAGGCGTTGTACAGCGCCGATTCCACCTGTTGCGGCGACACGCCCAGCGCGGCCGCGCGATCGCGCAGGATGTTGATCTGAATCTCCGGATTACGAAGCTCGAGACTCGTGTTCACGTCCTGCAGCATGCGCGACTCGCGCAAACGGGCTTCGAGTTGTTGCGCCGGCCCATAGAGCGCCTGCAGGTCAGTTCCCTGCACGACGAGTTGATAATCAGCCGTGCTGATTAACCCGCCGACATTGATAGCCGCCGGATTGTTCATGAATACACGCAGCCCCTGAGCTCCGCCCGCAAACGATCGCCGCAGCTCCTGGATGATCTGATCGGCGCCGGCCTCACGCTCACTCCGCGGCTTCAGCCGCACGATGATACGGCCGACGTTGTCGCCGGTGACTCCGCCCGTGCCCTGCCCTGCAGTCGCGAGGACGGCATCGACACTGGGATGCTTCTGGATAATCTCCCGCACCTGATGCATCCGACGCTCGAGCTCAGGGAACGTAGTGCCCTCAGGTGCCACGATGTTGCCGAAGAAAACGCCCGTGTCCTGCCGCGGGATGAATCCCTGAGGGATCACTTTGTAAAGGTATACGGTGAGTGCCAGGAACACGCACGAGCCCAGCACCATCAATATCGGACGTCGGATGGTCCATCTCAGCGTCGAGCCATAAAAGTTTCGCATGGCGTCGAAGCCTCGCTCGAAGGCCATATATACGCGGCCGTGGTTGTGCGTGGGCTTGAGCAGCAGACTGCACAGCATGGGCGTCATCGAGAGCGCGACGACGCCGGAGATCAATACCGCAACGCCAACGGTCACTGCGAATTCGCGGAACAGCCTCCCCAGCATTCCCTGCATGAACAGAATCGGGATGAATACAGCAGAGAGCGAAATCGTCATCGACAGCACGGTGAAGCCGATCTCCTTCGAGCCTTCGAAGGCCGCCTGCATGCGGCTCTTGCCCATTTCCATGTGTCGCGTGATGTTCTCAAGCACGACGATCGCGTCGTCCACGACGAAACCAACTGAGAGGATGATCGCCATCAGCGATAGATTGTTGAGGCTGTAACCCAGCGCATACATCGCGGCGAAGCTGCCGATAACCGAAGTCGGCAAAATCAGCGCAGTGATGATCGTGGATCGTGCGTTGCGCAAGAACACGAGAATCACGAGCACGACAAGCAGGATCGAAAGGAAAAGGTGGAAATTGACCTCGTTGATCGATGCCTGAATGAATTCCGAGCGATCGTTCACGACGTTGACGCGCACGCCGGGGGGCGCCTCTGATTCGATCGCGGGGAAAAGTGCGCGGATGTCTTTCACCACCTGAACAGTATTCGCGCCGGGTTGCCGATACACGGCGAGTTGGATCGCCCGCTCGCCGTTGAGAAACGCTTTTACCTTGGTGTTCTCGACGCTGTTCTCAGCGTGCCCGATATCCGCAAGCCGTACCGGCATGCCGTTCGCGTATGCAACGACCAGGTCATTGAAGCTGTGCGCGCGCTCGAGCTTGCCGGACGACTTCACGGTATAGTTTCGCGCCTGCCCTTGCAGCACGCCTGACGGCAGATTGCTGTTGGCGTTCTGAATCGCGCTTACGATCTTGTCGAGGCCAAGGCCGCGCTTCGAAAGCGCTTCGGGATCGAGGTATACCCGCACGGCGTATTTCTGCGAGCCGAACACCTGAATCTGCGCGACGCCGTTCACCATCGAAAGCCGCTGCGCGATATGGGTATCGGCGAACTCGTCAAGCGCCGTCATAGTCTGGGTTCGCGAGGTGACCGCAAGAAACATGATCGGCGCGTCGGCCGGGTTCACCTTGCGCAGCGTCGGCGGATCCATGTCATCCGGCAGCCGCCGGATCGCCTGGGATATGGCTGTCTGCACGTCCTGCGCGGCGGCATCGATGTTGCGCTCGAGACTGAATTGAAGCGTGATGCGCGTCCGCCCCGTGCTGTTGACCGAATTCATCGTGTCGACGCCTGGGATCTGGCTGAACTGACGCTCGAGCGGAGTGGCGACCGTCGACGACATCACTTCGGGATTCGCTCCAGGGAGCTCGGCTGTCACAGAGATCGTCGGAAAATCCACGTTCGGAAGATCGTTCACCGGCAGCGTGCGGAACGCGATCGCGCCGAACAGCACAATGGCAGCGACCAGGATCGTTGTGGCGACCGGACGCTCGATGAAGATTCGCGACAGATTCATTTAGCCTCCGACTTCGCTTCTGTCTTGGCTTCGGACTTGGCGCCGCCTGCGCCTTCAGATGCCCCTTCCGCTTTCTTGCCGCCCTTGCCTTTACCGTCCTTGCCGCCTTTGGGCTCCGCACCTGCGAGCTGAACCGTGGCACCGGGCATCAGGGTTTGCGGTATTTCCGTGATGACACGATCGCCCGCGTTCACACCTGAGGCGATCACGATCTCAGCGCCGAGCTGTCGCGCGATCTTCACCGGCTGCACCTTGACCTTGCTGTTCTCATCGATGAGATAGACGAAGCTTCCTTCCTGCCCCGGCTGCACAGCCGCTTCCGGGACAACGATGGCTTCGGGCTCGACCGTGAGTACGATACGCACATTCACGAACTGCCCCGGCCAGATCACCTCGCTCGCGTTCGGTACGCGCGTCTTCAGAAGCACCGTGCCGGTCTGGGGCGTCACCGTGTTGTCGACGAACACGAGCTTCCCCTCCGCCACCGGCGGCGCATTGCGGTCAGCGAGGATTTCGATGCGCATCAGCTTGTCGTTCTGGAAGCGCCGCACGTCTTCGAGTTGACGCTCGGGAATGCTGAACGTGACCAGTATCGGGTCCATCGTGTTGATCGTCACGAGCGGCGTTCCCGTTCCCGCCGCCGGCACGAGATTGCCCGGCTTGATCGCCAGCGTTCCGGTACGCCCGGAGATCGGCGCGCGGATGCGCGCGAACTCGAGCTGTATGCGTGCCGCCTCCGCGACAGACCGATCCGCCTGCATTGTCGCTTCGAGTGACTTGGTCGATGTAACGGCTACGTCGTATTCCTGCCGGGTTATGTACTCGCGTTTGAGAAGCGGCTCGAGTCGCTCCTGCTGCGCGCGGGCGTTCTCGAGCTGCGCGCGGTCCCGCGCGACTTGGGCGAGCGCCTGAGCGTGTTGAGCCTGGAAAGTACGCGGGTCAATCTGGAAGAGCACCTGCCCGGCCTTCACTTTGTCGCCTTCCTTGAAGTGCACCGCTTGTAAAACGCCGCTCACCTGAGCGCGCACTTGTACTGTGTGCTCCGCTTCAACCGTCCCCACGGCTTCAATCAGCATCGGCATGGGTTTGACGATGGCTTGTACAGCTTTCACGGTGATCGGGCCGCTGAGGCCTTTCCCTTTGCCCTTGCCTTTTTTCTTGGGTCCGCCCTCGGCCGCGGACGCGTCCGCGGGCTTCTGGGTCCAGTACCAGTAGCCGCCGCCCGCTATCGCGGCGATGGCAACAAACACCAGCAACATGCTCAGCCGCTTCATTTTCTGCTGCCCGTCCCGGCCATGATTTCGTTAAAGCCCGTAGAAAACTGAAGTCGCGCGAGGGCCGTGTACCAGTCGAGGTAGGACTGGATACGCTGCACGCGTGCGTTTGATTCGTCCTGCTGCGCGGTGATGAGATCGAGAATACTTCCAAAGCCGCCGCGGTACCGCGCGAGAGTCGCCTGCGCGGTCTGCTCAGCCGACTTCACCTGCGATTCCGTCGCACCGATTCCCCTCGAGGCTGTCTGAACATCGTAATACGCCTGCCACACATCGAGCTCTGTCTGCCGATACAGGGTGTCCCGCGCGGCCGTGGCCTGATCCGCCTGTGCCTGCGCGAGCTGCGAGCCATATCGATTGCGGAAACCATTGAAAATCGGAATTCGCACGTTGAGACCTGCACTGAAGTTGCTTGCGGGCGCACGGTCGTCCGTAAAGAAGGTACGTCCCGTGGTCCCTGCGATCTCGAGGGTGGGCAGGCCTGCCTTGCTCGCGGCGGCTGCGGTCGCCCGCGCCGCACGGGCCTGTGCTTCAGCCGCGACCAGATCGGGCCGCCCTGCGCGCGCGCGTTCGAGCAGCTGCGCAATGCTCTCATTCAAAGCCTGCACTTGCGGCAGGTCGGCAAGTGTCCGGACCTGAACCGTACTGTCTACGGGAAGCCCGACTGCCGCCGCCAGCTGTCCTCGCGCTTTCTCGAGCTCACCTCGCGCGCGTATCAGATTCAGGTCGGCCTGAGCGACCTGCGTGTCTGCGCGAAACACATCTGCAACGGTAGCAAGCCCCGATTCGCGGCGGCGGCCTGCCGCATCGAGAGACGTGCGCAGATTCGTGAGCGTCAGCTCGTTCACCTGCACCAGAAGATCGAGCCCCATGAGCCTGTAATACGCCTGCTCCACCTGGAACACGATGTCCTGAAGAACACGATTCTGATTGAGATTCGCCGCGAGGAGCCGGTATTCCGCAGCCTCGATCTGATCGCTGCGTGCGAAATCGAGAAGTATGTAGCTGAGGGTCACCGAAGGGCCATAACGGTTCTGCCAGGGCGACGCATTTCCCGTGGTCGCCGACACCGGCCGCAGTCGACTTGCAGCGACGAGCCCCGTCAACTGCGGCAGCATGTCCGCCTGCTCGAGCCCTACGCCGGCAGCAGCGGCGCGTGCGGCGAACCAGGCCTGACGTGCGCGCGGGTTGTTCCGCAACGCATACTCGGTCAGCTCGGCGAGGGCCAGCGGCGCGGGGGATGCGGGCTGCGGCGCTGAAGCGGGCGCGGGTACGGGCGGCAACGGCTTTCCCGATCGCCATGGGGCTTCCGGAGCCGGCGAAAACTTCCCCTGCGTGCGGAACGGGTCGCTCCCCCAGAACTGGCCCCACGCGCTCGGTGCGCATCCAATGAGGCCGAGCGCGACACAGCCCGGCCTTAACCATCCGAGTCTCTGCATGTTGGGGTTCTAAGCGTTCAGGCCAACGGTTAGCTGTGAAACGCCGAAATAAATTCATCATAGCATCAAAGTTTCTACGGCGTGTCTCGCTGCGGTCGCAGCGCACCGGGCAGCCCAGGTGTCGCGGGTGCAACGCCGACATTAACGCTTTGAAAGACGCGATGACATGATCAATGAGAATCGCAGTTACATCTAGGGAGGAAATAATGAAGAAAATAATATGCTGGCTCACCGCCAGCGCGCTCGGCTGCGCGGCCCTTGTCGCCGTCGCCTTTGCAGCGCAGCAAAGCACTATCAAGATCGGCATTCTCCTCCCGATTACAAGCACTTTCGCCGCGGTTGCGGAAACGCAGCGTAACGGCGCTCTTCTCGCCGTAGAGGTCATCAACAAGCAGGGCGGCCTCAACATGCCCGGCGGCCGCGTAATGGTGGAAGGTGTCGTTGCAGATGATGAAGCGAAGCTCGACATCGGTGTGCGCCGCTATCGCTATATGGTCTCCGAAGGTGTCAAAGGAGTCGGCGGTCAGACCTGGGCCCCGCTTGCGTACGCGATCAACTCGATCGCGATGAAAGAGCCGATGCCTTACTTTCCTGTCTGCGTCATGGCGAAAGAAGGCTTCCAGAAGGGCAAGCTCGCGCCTTCCACTTTCGCGACCGCCTAGGGCAGGTGGTGTCGCTCGGCTCTCTCATCTACGCGCCGCTCGCGCAGATGGCGCCGTTCGCGATCATGCTGCTGATCCTGCTGGTGAAGCCGACGGGGCTTTACGGGACCGCATTTCTGAAACGTTAAGCACCTACTGGAAAGTCATCACCACCTTGGTCGAGAACCGCGCGAGCGCTGCGGGCTGCCGGTCGTACACGACGAAGAAATCCATGTTTTTTCTGACGTGCATGGAATAGGCCAGGCGAAATGCGTTGCCGTAGAAAGCGTCGATGTAACGGGCGACCAGCGTTTGCGTGCTCGTGATGTCCCATCCGGCGGAGACGATCGTCTGGGTGAACTCGCCGAAGTTCGAAAGACGATCTGAGGTGGCATTCACGAATGTGGTTCTCGTCGGACGTGCCCACACATATACGTTGTAGTAATCGTAGTCGCCCCCCCCCGAGGAATCCTGATGACACGGCGCCGCCGTAACCGATGCGGCTGCTGCGGGTGTTGAAGTCGAGGGTTCCGGTCCAGTAATGGTCGTCGTTCAGCGTAGGCGACCACAGGCCGGGGCCTCCGGCGACCGGCCGGTATATCCCCATGGTGTACGACAAGCCAGTGCGGATCTGCTGCTGCGACTCGATCGACCCGCCTGCCGAGACGTAGCGCCGCTGTATTCGCCCGTCGCCGATCTCGCGCGCGACCGAGGAAACGTCGCCGCGCAGCTCGCGCACCGCACCTCCATCTCCGAAATCGCGATAGTAGTTACCGTACGCCTGGACCCCGCGCGTGTCGGGCAAGTCGCGATCGAGCAGCGCATTGAGCGGCTGGTAGTCGACGGAATAACGGTCTCCAGCCAAGCCCACCGACCAGTAGTCCTGCGCCCATCCGACCGTCCCGTACAGCTTCGTACCGTCGCCTCGCTGCTGTGAGGTCGTGGTCGCCGCAGCATCGAACGCATAATTGAGCCCCGATCGCTCGCGCCCTGCCCTCGCACCACGTATAGCTGGTTTTGCAATTCCGGGCGGTCGGTCGCCACCACCATGCCGGAAACGCTATGCGCCGCATCGAATTCGCGTTGAGCTCTGACCACGTAATCAGAACGCCCGAAAGGCGCCTTGGTCGCGAGCGCGCCCACCTGATACGGTCCGGTGCGGGTGAACAACTTTGCCCCATAGTCAAAATCGGGAATGCGGTTGGAATAGAAATACTGCGGCGCGTTGCCGAAATAGGCCGAGCCTTCCTGAAAGAAAAGCGGGGGATCGGTGCGAAATCGCTCGTTGTAGTTGAAATTGACGTTGGTGAGTGCGCTTTCCACCTGGCTGAAATCGGGATTTAGCGATAAGACGCCTGTCAGGTTGGGCCGCGGTTGATAGCGTATCTCGGTACCCGCTGTCACCAACGAATCGCGCACCCGACCGCGCTTGTCCGGGATGTCCTTGCCGGCGAGCACGTAGGGCATGATGGTCCACGGTTGCCCTGTGAGCGTCGCGGGAAAGCTCAACCCGGTGAGGCGACCCATCTCCTTCGGCAAAGCTCGCACGGTGATGTCGGCCCAGCGACTCCATTCGGTCGTGCGATGGTGATAGCGAAGGAAATTCACTCCGATTTCCGTCGTGCCTTCCTGAAAATTGAGTATGCCGAACGGGATCGCGATCTCCGCAGACCACCCGTAGGCAGTGCGCACGGCCGCGGCCTGCCAATCGCCTTTCCACGCGAGCTGCCTCGCGCGACCCTCAGCGATGGCGTCATCCTGCACCCCTGCCGCGCTGACGCTGTAAGTAGAGATCTCGCGATACGACAGAAACGGGGCGAGCTCCACGGCCACCTGGTCGTCGAGGCCGAGCCCCGCGCCGCGGCGCGTTTGCAAAGCCTGAATCCCCTGTGGATTTCTATCGTACACGCGAAAGCCGAAATAGAGATATTCCTGGTCGAAGGTGACCAGCACTCCAGTCTGTTCCCGGGGCCAGCGCTGCTGCGCGGAAATCCAGAAACTCTCGGCACGCGCGGCGCCTTTCCACGCGGCGTCGTCGAGCGCGCCGTCGATCGTAGGAGCGACGACGGTGCGCGGAATGGCCCAGACGCTCGAACCCTTTCAGCCACTGGAGAATGCACATGCTATGTCCACCGCGGCTTTTATCGGGCGATCAGACGATATCCTGGACCACGATGAGCGTTGCCATGGCGGCGGGGTGTGCTTCGGGAAACCGGGCGGCTATGGAGCCGCGTTGAAGCGCCCGGGATGTGCGGGCTAGTGCAGTCGCCTGGAAATCGTTGCGTGCACGTCCGAGGCGCCGCCTGGCAGCGGGTCGCCCGCGCTCATCATTTCTGCGTCGTCTTGAAGCTCCTCAGTACTCGGTTCGTCATCGTGAGGCTCATCGGCTTCAGTGAGGTCTCCCTGCGCTTCCGTCGGGGCAAGCGCGTCCACCGTTTCGGCTCCGTCTCCAGCGCCGGGCGTGCTCGACCCGCTTTCCACCAGAGCCCCAAGATCGTCGAGCGGAGGCAGCTCCTCGAGCGAGCGCAGGTTGAGGTCGTCGAGAAACGTCGTCGTCGTTGCATAGATCTGCGGACGGCCCGGCACTTCACGCGTGCCTACGACGTCGATCCAACCGCGCGCTTCGAGCGACCTCAGGATATTCGCGGAAACCGTGACGCCGCGGATCTGCTCGATGTCTCCGCGCGTCACCGGCTGGCGATAGGCGATGATTGCGAGCGTCTCGAGGACGGCACGCGAATACTTCGGCGGCTTCTGGGGCTCGAGCCGGTCGAGAAACTTCTGCGACTCGGGCCGTGCCCGGAAGCGCCAACCCGACGCAACGCTTACGAGCTCCACCCCGCGGCCTTCCCAGTCAGTGCCGAGATCCTCGAGAACCTTCCTGAGCGTGTCGCTCGCAAGCTCCGTGTCGAAAAGCTTTTTCAGCTCATTCAAAGTGAGCGGCTCCTGGCTCGTGAGGAGTGCGGTCTCGAGTATGCGTTTCACCTGCGTGAGATCGTAGTTTTCTTCCATGGTGATGTCCTCTTGTTCCATCATGCGACCGCGGCAAGCTGGCCGCTGCGCAATTTGACATAGATGGTGGCGTAAGCCTCATGCTGGCTTACTTCGATCAGGCTTTCGCGGGCGAGCTCGAGCACCGCTAGAAACGTGACGACGAGTACCGCGACGCCCTCCTCCGCCTGGAAGAGCTCGGTGAACTCGACGAACTTCGTTTCCTGCAGCCGCCGCAGCACGCGGCTCATGTGCGCGCGGACCGAAAGCTGCTCGCGCGAGACCTTGTGGTGCTGGTTGACCGAGGCGCGCGTGAGCAGCGTAAGCCACGCGATCTTCAAGTCGTCCGGCCGCACGTCCGGCAGGCGCTCGGCGACATCGCGCTCGAAGAGCACGTGCACGATGCTGTAGTCGCGGCCGGCCTGGGGCAGCTCGTTGATTCGATGCGCGGCCGCCTTCATCTGTTCGTACTCGAGAAGCCGCCGCACGAGCTCGGCCCGCGGGTCCTCCTCAAGGTCAGAAGAGGAAGGCCGCGGAAGCAGCATTCTCGATTTGATCTCGATCAGCATCGCGGCCATCAGCAGGTATTCCGCCGCGAGCTCGAGCTCCTTCGATCGCATCATCTCCACGTATTCGAGATACTGCAGCGTGAGCTTCGCCATCGGGATCTCGAGAACGCTGATGTTTTCCTTGCGAATGAGGTACAGCAGAAGGTCGAGCGGACCTTCGAACTGTTCGAGGAAAACCTCGAGCGCGTCGGGCGGAATGTACAGGTCCCGCGGAAGCTCGAGCATGGGCTGGCCGTAGACCAGCGCGACATGGGCGGTCCCAGGCGGAACGGCTTCGCTCGCGGGGGTCATTACGGGGTGCTCGAGAACGCGTTGGCCACAGCCGCATTCTAGCGTGAATTGCGCGGCCAAATACAAGGTGTTGTGGTCGGATGCCGACTGAGCACAACCGGCAGGGCTCAGGTGAAAGGCGTGGTCTTCGCAAATGCCTGAAATTAGGCGTAATCCAGCCCCATCGCCTGCCTCACCTCGCGGAGCGTCTCCTGCGCTTTTTTCTCGGCCGTGTCCGCGCCGTCCGAGATGATGTTGCGGACGAGGGTCGGGTCGTCCAGATAGCGCTCGGCGCGTTCCCTGATGGGCGCGAGCTCGGCGAGAATGCCGTCGATCACCGGCTGCTTGCATTCGATACAACCGATGCCGGCGCTGCGGCAGCCCTGCTGCACCCAGTCCTTCGTCTTTTCAGTCGAGTAGACGAGGTGAAGCTGCCATACCGGGCACTTCTCCGGTTCGCCCGGATCAGTCCGCTTCACACGTGCGGGATCCGTCGGCATCGTGCGGATCTTCTTGGTAATGCTTTCGGGTGCTTCGCGCAGGCCGATTGTGTTGTTGTAAGACTTTGACATCTTCTGCCCATCGAGTCCGGGCATGCGAGAAGCGTCCGTCAGCAAGGCCTGGGGCTCCGTGAGGATCATCTTCCCGCCGCCTTCGAGAAATCCGAACAGCCGTTCACGATCGCCCATCGTCAGGTTCTGTGTTTCCTCGAGTAGTGAGCGCGCGGTTTCCAGCGCGCCCGCCTCGCCTTGCTCCAGAAAACGCGTGCGCAGCTCGCGGTAAAGCCGTGCGCGCCGCGACCCGAGTTTTTTCACTGCCTGCTCCGCCTTCTGCTCGAAACCCGGCTCACGTCCGAACATGTGGTTGAAGCGTCGCGCGATCTCACGCGTGAATTCGATGTGCGGCACCTGGTCCTCGCCAACCGGCACCTGCGTCGCACGATAGATGAGAATGTCGGCACTTTGCAGAAGCGGGTAGCCCAGAAAACCGTACGTCGAAAGGTCTTTCTCGGCGAGCTTCTCCTGCTGGTCTTTGTACGTCGGCACGCGTTCGAGCCACGGCAGCGGAGTGATCATCGAAAGCAATACGTGAAGCTCGGCGTGCGCGGGCACGCGTGACTGGATGAAGAGCGTCGCGTGCGCCGGGTCGACGCCGGCTGCGAGCCAATCGATCACCATGTCCCATACGTGCTGCTCGATCGCCCCGGGCTCGTCGTAATGCGTTGTGAGCGCGTGCCAGTCGGCCACGAAGAAAAGACACTCGTACTCGTGCTGCAGCCGGATCCAGTTTTTCAGGACGCCGTGATAGTGGCCAAGGTGCAGCACCCCCGTGGGGCGCATGCCTGACAGCACTCGGTTAGTAAACATTTTTATAAATCCGCGGGCGGATCATGCCCATAAGGGCGGCCATCAACGCAACTGCGCAAGCCGGAAGAGCTCGCCCAGCGGCACACTGAGAATGAATCCGAAGAAGGCCATCATGGCGACGATCAGGGGGCGCAGCACGAAGCCCAACGCACCTGTGAAGAGCAGCACGATGAGGATGACGAAGCCGTAGCGCTCGATGCGCGTTACGGCGCTCCCGAGCTTATGCGGCAGCACGCTCACTAGTATGCGGCCTCCGTCGAGCGGTGGCAGGGGAAGGAGGTTCAGCACCATGAATATGACATTCACGAAGATCCCAGCCGCGCCCATCAACACGAGCGGCATCGAAAAATAAACCTGGGGAACTGACAGGCCGGTTTTGAGCACGATCGCCCACAGCAGCGCCATCGCAAGATTACTGAGCGGCCCCGCGGCGGCAACCCAGAACATGCCCCGCTTCGGATCGCGAAGATTTGCGAAATTCACCGGCACCGGCTTCGCCCAGCCGAACAGAATCCCGCCGCCTCCGAAGAGCTTGCCGATCGCGAGGAGAGCCAGGGGCAAAGCCACCGTCCCGATCGGGTCGATATGGCGTAACGGATTGAGACTCACCCGTCCTGCGGCAAACGCGGTCGTATCGCCGAGCCGCAGTGCCACGTATCCGTGCGCGGCTTCATGCAAGGTAATCGCGAGCACCACCGGGATCGCGTAGATCGCGATGACCTGCACGAGATTCAAATCCATATGGAAAAGAGGCGTTCCCGCTTCAGCTGCAGCGTCTGTCGCGAAAAAAGCGGGCAGTAAGATGTAACCGGCGATTCTAACATTCGGGCCCACGAGCCTTTGCAGCCGCGCTGCGTCGAGCCGAGGGCGGGCGGTGTTTCAAACGTTGACTGTGCTCACGCCGAACGGCTCAACCGCGCCTTTCCCCACTCGAAGAATGACAGGCGCATCCCCTGTGAGATCGACGACCGTCGTGGGAACGATGCCGCACGGCCCCGCATCGATGACGACTTCGACTCTGCGTTCGAGGCGCTCACGAATCT
>Ga0136611_10002974_pt1 | contig 11843 bp, 5 predicted proteins | sample AntDrymUQ2232306_2_FD_106645 | JGI IMG/M metagenome (GOLD analysis project Ga0136611, IMG submission 106645) | Polar desert sand microbial communities from Dry Valleys, Antarctica - metaG UQ223 (23.06) | ecosystem: Environmental > Terrestrial > Soil > Desert | place: Antarctica: Dry Valley... | reverse complement strand
GTTAATTGAGCGTGGAATACAAAAGGGTGATAAAGTAGCATTGGCTGTTGACCGATCGGCAGAAATGCTGATCGCCTTGTTAGCAATCCTAAAATGCGGGGCAGCATACGTCCCAATTGATCCCACATATCCGCAAAAAAGTATTGACTACATGTTATCGGATTCCTCAGCCCGGATTCTCATAACCCAGCAGTACTATCGAGGCAGATTTAATTCCGGAATCGAAGAGATCATCCTTGACGAAGCGGGAAGAAAGTTATCAACTTACCTGGATACAAACCCGGAAGTTTCCGTAAACGGCTCAGACCTTGCATATGTGATTTACACCTCGGGATCCGCAGGAACACCAAAAGGTACGCTCGTAGAGCACCATAATGTCGTCAATTTCTTATTAAGCATGCAAAAGGCGCCAGGGATGAAGGATAGTGACCGCCTTCTCGCTGTAACTACTATTTCGTTTGATATTGCCGGCCTTGAGCTATTTCTCCCGCTGATCAGCGGCGCAGAACTGATAATCGCAGACCATGAAACGGCGAAAGACGGACGGGTGTTGTTGGACATTATCCAATCCAACAAAATAACTATAATGCAAGCCACCCCTTCTACATGGAAAATGATGATCGATGCAGGATGGAGTATTCCCATTGATCTTAAAGCACTTTGTGGTGGAGAGGCTCTTTCGTCAGATCTTGCTAATAAACTTATTCCTCTTACCCGTGAAGTATGGAATATGTATGGGCCTACTGAAACAACCATCTGGTCGTCCATCAAAAAACTGAATGAAACAGACGAGTTGATCACAATCGGAACTCCTATAGATAATACACGAATTTATATTCTCGATGAAAAGTTCAAACCAGTCATGCCCGGGCTCGAGGGTCAGATTTATATAGGAGGCGAAGGAGTTGCCCGGGGATATCTTAATCAAAAAGCACTAACGACCAGCTACTTTGTTACAGATCCTTTTACTAAAAACAAACAGCAAACAATTTACTGCACAGGCGATCTGGGTAAATTCACAGCATCGGGTGAAATTGTCTATCTGGGTCGAATCGACAATCAGATAAAAATCCGTGGTCATCGGGTGGAATTGTCTGCAATCGAGCATTTTCTCAACCTGCAGCCTGATATTAAGGAAACCATAGTTATACCGAGGGAAGACGTAGCAGGCGATAAGCGTTTGGTGGCGTATGTTGTACCCGAAGATATTACAACTACAAACTCCCACCCTTCCTGGCAGGAAAGATGGGAAGATCTATATCAAAGGGGAGCCCAGGCTGAGAGTTCACTCACCGTTCCCGAACAACAACTTGATATCGCAGTAGCCCAACAAATAAGCGGACGCTCAGATATTAAAGACGAAGTTGAAGAATGGCTCAAACAATCTGTCGACCGGATTAAACGGTTGAAAATAACGAACACAATGGAATTAGGTTGTGGCGCAGGCCAGCTGGTGTTCGAAATAGCACCAATTACTGACCGTTTTATTGCTACCGACTATTCTGAAACGGCAATCCACAAATTAAAGCAAAAGCTTGCCTCTGACCCGGAAAAATTTAAAAATGTACAAGCTCTGACGGCTCCGGCCGATGATCTAAGCAGTGTAGAACCAAACTCTCTTGACCTGGTTATTCTTAACGGCGTTGTACAATACTTTCCGGATGCGGACTACTTACTAAAAGTTATCAGTGAGTCATCCAATGCGCTTACAGATGGTGGATGCATCTATATTGGTGATATGCAGGGTAAGAATTCCTTATCCATGTATCATGCCCTGGATCAGTTAAACCGCGCTGACGAACAACAACTAACCTCCGATTTCAAAAAAATAGTTGAGAGACGCGTCACATTGGAAGATGAATTAGTTGCCGATCCTGGATTTTTCTACCTACTTCCCGGGGTTATTCCTTCAATTACCGGGGTAAATATCCAGCTGAGAGAAGGCAATCACCTGAATGAAACTACTAAGTATCACTACGATGTTTGGCTTTACGTTAATGGTGGGCCTATGACTGCTACTTCGGAGCTAAATATAACCTGGGAACCTACTTTGTCGATTGACATGCTATCGGATGAACTTGATAAAAACCCTTCAAAGGTAATTTTAGCAGAACGTATTTTTAACAATAGAACTGCAGCTGATCACCGCCTTCAGGAAGTTCTTCAAAACAGTTCTGAAGACGCTACGGTACATGAACTTAAGAGCGCCCTCCACCAAGTTACAGCCGGACAAGATCCTCAATCTTTGTGGGAGCTGGGAAAAACTAAAGGGTTTAATACCCATATCCGTTGGACAACCGACGGCACCGATGGGCTTTTTGATGCAATTTTTATCCCTAAGAATCAGGGCGATAAAATTCCCGAGCCCGTTAAGTCTGCAAAGTTGAATGAAAATTGGTATGAATACTCAAGAAATCCATTTTCAAGAAATGAGCATTTCACAAGCGAGCAAATATTGAACTGGAAGCTTGTGCTTAAAGAAGTACTCCCAGCGTATATGGCGCCGTCTGAATTTGTTAAATTGCGTAAGATGCCTCTCCTTCCAAACGGAAAGATAAATACAAAAAAACTGCCCTTACCTCAGGAAAAAACGTGCGTAGAAAGCACTAACAATACACCAGGAACCGATACTGAAAAACTTGTAGCCAAAGTCTGGGGAGAAGTGCTAAATTTAAAAGCCTTAAGCCTTGATGACGACTTTTTTGAGTTAGGAGGACATTCCCTTCTAGCTGTGCAAGTAATGATACGCATGGAAAAGGAAACAGGAATTCGCCTGGCATTGACTACTTTATTTAAATTCTCAAGTTTAGAGCAGTTTGCTCAGTTATTCTCTAAAACCTAAGGATGCACTCACCCTCCGATGAAATAGTAAAAAATAAAGCGAAAATATCCTTCGCTCCTGCGACAGAGGCTCAACAGGAAGTTTGGATATCTTGTATGATTGGCGGAGAGAATGCAACCCGTGCGTATAACCTATCGGTATCATTGACATTAAGCGGAGATTTGGACCGTTCATGTCTTGAAAAATGCCTGCAGGAAGAGATCAACCGGCATGAAGCCCTAAGATCGACCTTCACAGAAGATGGCACACAGGTTTGCATAACGAGTAAAGATATTCTTCAACTACAATTTGAAGACATTGTTGCCCTTTTGCCTGGAGAAAAAGAGCCTATCATGGATAAATATATCCGTGATCACATTGATACCGTTTTCGATCTGTTACACGGACCCCTTTACCGGCTCTCCTTATTCCGCGTTGAAAATGATAAGCATATCCTTGTATTTACAATCCATCACATCGTTTGCGATGGTTGGTCCATGGGCTTGTTCCTTGAAGAATTGGGGAGTAACTATACAGCTTGTGTTAACGGAGAGGCAAGCAGTCTTAACGAATCTATTTCATTCCAGAAATATGCGCATCAACAACAGATCTTTTCTCAGTCTGAGAGCTATCTGCAGATAGAAAATTTTTGGATCAATGAATTTAAGGACAGTATACCAGTATTGGAACTTCCTGCCGATTCGCCACGCCCTGTCATTAGAACAACCAAAAGCGAAAGGTTTGATTTCATTTTGGATCCAAATTTACTTGCAACCATAAAGACGCTTGCCGGTCAGAGCAGATGCAGCCTAGCTATTGTTTTGAGAGCTGTATTCGAAGTATTTTTGTATAAAATAACTGGACAGGATGATATTGTACTAGGGCTGCCAACAGCAGGTCAGGCGGCTACAGGAAATTATTCACTGATGAGCCATTGCATAAACCTGTTACCACTACGAAGCCGGCTTGGAGAGAATACTAGCTTTTCCAGGTATCTGAATAATCGGAGAAATGCAACACTGGATGCTTATGATAACCAGCTTTTCACGTTTGGAACTTTGTTGAAAAGGTTAAATATCCCCCGCGACCCTTCACGCCTGCCTCTAGTGTCAATCGTATTTAGCATAGACATGGGAATAGGGGATGCTGTGAAGTTTGAGCATTTGGATAATAAACTCTTTTCCAACAAAAGGGATTATGAAAATTTCGAAATCTTCATTAACGCAACAGACACTGGTGAAAATTTCGTGATTGAATGGTCGTACAACACCCAACTTTTCAGGCGCGATTCCATTAAGCAAATGATGGAGGAGTTTACAAAGTTGCTTCATATTGTTGTGAATAACCCCGAATCTCAGGTACATGAACTCGTACATAGAAAGGAAACTAATTTCAAGGAAACCATTTCAGAGTGGAATAAGACTTCTGTCAGCTATCCTAAAGATAAAGCAGTTCATCATTTCATATCACAAAACGCGATCAACCACCCTGACAAAACGGCTATTAAATTTAAAGACAAGACAATTTCCTACAAGGATCTTGAAATACAATCCAACCAGCTTGCGGCCTATATAATAGAACGTGATGTTAAGCCCAGCGACAGGATTGCAGTTGCAATGAACCGATCACCGGAAATGGTCATCAGTCTACTTGCGATAATGAAAGCGGGTGCTGCATACATACCAGTTGATCCTGGTTATCCTCGAAAGAGGATTGAATATATGCTGAGCGATTCATCAGCGAAAATACTGCTGGTATCGGCAGAGTATAAAGGGCTGTTTGTTAACGAAAACATTATTGAGATTATTTTCGAAGAAACCTCAAGCATTCTGACGAGCTATTCCGAAAATGATCCAAAGGTTGAAATAAATGGAAATGACCTTGCATACATAATATATACTTCCGGCTCCACCGGGCAACCAAAAGGAATTGCTATCGAGCACCATAGCCTGAGCAATTTTTTATGCAGTATGCAGAAGACTCCTGGAATATCTGCTAATGACAAGCTACTAGCAGTTACTACTATTTCCTTTGACATTTCTGGCCTTGAGCTTTATCTACCGCTGATTAGCGGTGCACAGCTTGTGCTTACCGATACTGAATCGGCAAGAGACGGGAGAGAAATTATGGACTTGCTTAAACAGGAACAGATTACGATCATGCAAGCGACCCCATCTACCTGGCGTATGGTGCTTGAAACTGGATGGGATGAAAAACTTAAGCTTAAAGTACTGTGCGGTGGGGAAGCTCTTCCACAGGATCTTGCCAGATTACTTTTGGAAAAGTCTGAACAGGTTTGGAACATGTATGGACCTACCGAAACAACAATATGGTCTGCCGTAAAAAGGATTACCAATGCCGACGAAATAATGACTATTGGAGGCCCAATTGACAATACTAAAATTTTTATACTGGACGAGGAGCTGAGAGTTTTGCCGCTCGGAAACACAGGTGAAATCTATATATCTGGCGACGGTCTGGCAAGAGAATATTGGAACCAGCCGGAACTAACCGAAAAAAGCTTTATTTACAACTCCTCAATTGACAGTGAAACCAGCCGATTATACCGCACGGGGGATCTCGGGAAGTTTCTGCCGGGCGGTGAAATTCAATGTTTTGGCCGTATAGATAATCAGATAAAGATACGAGGTTTCCGAATCGAATTGGGAGCTATAGAAAATGCTCTAACAAACCTCAGCGGAGTTAAAAAGTGTGTTGTTATCGGCAGGGAAGATCTCCCGGGAGATCAAAGGCTTGTCGCATATATCATACCAGACAATTCTGACAATCTGAACGGAGCCGAATCACATAAAACCTTTCCTTTCACTCCTGATCAGATATTAAACTGGAAAAAAGGGCTCAAGGACTTGCTGCCCCCTTATATGATTCCGGGAGAATATATTGGCCTTGTCTCCATTCCTCACCTTCCGAACGGCAAGATCGATCGAAAAGCCCTTCCAAGGCCCAACGACGTACTTCCTGGAAGACTTTCACAGGAGTTTCCGAAAACAGAGAATGAAAAACTGATAACTGAGATTTGGAAAGAGTTTCTTAAGGTCGAATCAATCGGAATACATGATGATTTCTTTGAATTAGGAGGACATTCTCTGACAGCTGTACAGGTAATGATCCGGCTAGAAAAAATAACCGGGCGAAAATTACCTTTAACTACTTTATTTAAATATTCTACGCTAGCGGGTTTTGCCCAGCTTTTCGACGAACAGGCTGCCACAGCTCCGGCACAATCTGATACAAAGCGGCCAGAACTAAGTGTTAATTCACCAGATTTATTCGTAGGAGCAAAGCATATTGCTCAATCGCCGGCTCAACCTGAACGCCCAAAGACCAAAAAAGTTTTACCGCGTACAGATCTAGAAAAAATGGTGGCCAACATCTGGTCTGAATTATTGGGGGTAGAATCTGTGGGGGTATACGACGACTTCTTTGAGCTTGGGGGGCATTCATTAACTGCATTGCAAGTGATGACACGGATCGAGAAGGAAACAGGACATCGCCTGCCTTTGGCTTCATTTTTCGATAGCTCCACCGTGGAATCACTCGCCCAGATGCTTAAAATGGATTCGAAGTCGATTACCTGGGATTCACTTGTTCCCATCAGGCCCAACGGGAATAAGATGCCCTTATATATTGTTCATGGCGCGGGGTTAAATGTTCTGTTTTTTAACACCCTGGCAAAAAACATGGATTCTGAACAACCAATATATGGCTTGCAGGCCAAAGGTTTAAATGGTATTGATGAGCCCCTTGAAAAAATAGAAGATATGGCAGCTTTCTACATTTCAGAGATACTCAAACAGAATCCAAAAGGACCGTATGCACTCGCCGGCTTCTCATTCGGCGGAATCATAGCGTTTGAAATGGCGAAGCAATTGAAAGCAATGAACAAAGAAGTAAAAATGCTAGCAATGTTTGATACGTATGCCAATCAATCCGACAGGTACGATAGTTTTTCAATAAAAGGTTATAATAAAATACGGTACTTTGCCAAGCAGCTACTTTATACGGCTACCCTTTTTAAAGACGATCCAAAAAGAACAATCGAATATAAATCACTGGCTGTAAAACGAAGGATCATTCAACTGTATTGGAAAGCTCGATACGGTAGTGATCAAAATCAGGTCGGCTTTTTTGGCTATGCTAATAAGATTGATATAAAGAATGTTCAGGCCTGGGAAAAATATATATTTACTCCTTATAACGGTTCAATTGAACTTTTCAGAGCCAAAACAAAAACTTTCTATATGGAAGATTTTGAATATCTGGGCTGGAAGTCCCTGGCACTAAAGGGCGTACGCATCCATGAAATACCTGGCGAACATAATTACATTTTCGCCCCGCCCAACGATCAGGAATTTGCAACAATCCTCCAATCCTGCCTTGACAATGCTGCCAGGTTTTCTTCAAAATAATGGAGTTTTCTAAGATTTCTTTCCAGTCTGTCCAGGCAGAGTGGATTAAGGGTCCCGGTAATCCTCAATTAAATAACACATGCCATATTTGGAGTATTAATGTAAGAGAATCTATACCAGATTTAGACGCGTTAAAAGCATTTCTTACACTTGAGGAAACCGATAAAGCAAAGAAGTTTCATTTTCAAAAGGATCGGGATAATTACATTGTAAGGAGAGCTCACTTGCGCATATTGCTCAGCAAATACATTGGAGTACCTGCTGAAACCATAGTTTTTACTACCGGTTCGAATAAACGACCTGTACTTGACTCCAAATTTACAGACGTTCCCGTTTTCAATCTGAGCCATACAGATAATGTGATACTGATCGCTGTTAGTGACCACGACATCGGTGTTGATATTGAAAGAGTAAATCCTGACTTTGATTATTCGGAAATATTAGAGAGCAATTTTACCAACGATGAAATCAATAGTATTATGACATCGAACGCCCCAGCTGAGGTATTTTACAGGATATGGACACGGAAAGAAGCAATATTAAAAGCTTGCTCAAAGGGTATAAGCAACGATTTAAAATCCATTCAATGCCTTCACGATATTGAATTAATTTGTAAAAATCTGATTCAGGAATCCTGGTTTGTATCAACGTTTAATATAAACAATCAATACGTTGGAAGCGCAGCATCTTCAATTGATTCGACACCTGAGTTTTTTAAAGTTTCGTCGCCAGAGCCATTAGGAAAGTAACTTCCGAATTTCTTACATTTATATATATTAAGATTTGGAATGGAAATTCAGAAAAAGTCAGGAATCAGTTACGAAGAATTTATTGAACATCATTATAAACCACGAATTCCCGTTATTCTTATCAACATTTCATCTGGCTGGAAAGCTAGGGGACTGATTACGCCTGCTTATTTAAAGAAAAATTTCCCTGGGCGAAGTACTACTATTGACAATAAAAGATACACTATAGGTGAGCTGGTGGATCGAATTGCTGAAAGTACCGCTGAGAAACCCGCTCCTTATCCAGCCATATTTGAGATTCGTACTGAACTACCGGAACTATTACCCTTAATTAATCCCGTTGATATGGGGTACGCAAGGCCAAATTGGTTTCAAGAAAAGCCTTTTATTCCAGGAAAACTTGGGAATAGTCTTGAACTTTTTATTGGTGGAGCAGGCAGTAAGTTTCCATTTGCACACATCGACCAATATTGCACAAATGCGTGGATAACGCAAATCTATGGTGAAAAGCAAATTACTGTCTTCCCCTCAGGACAAGATGAATACCTATACCCTCAACCGGGAAATGAATATATATCTGCAGTTAACATTTTTAACCCAGACCTGAACGAACATCCTCTATTTAAGAATGCAACTCCCATCAAAGCCACAATCAAGGAAGGGGAGACTTTATTTATTCCTCGTGGCACCTGGCATACGGCGTCATCTACAGAAACAAATATTTCCATAATTTTTGATCAGATAAATGGAACTAATTATTCTGCCTGGAAAAATGATTTATGGATTTTCAAGAAGCGGCATAGTCTCAAAAATGCGATTATGAGTCTTGCTTTTGCCAGTATCGTTGGCAGCTACTTCAAATTAAGGGATCGCATTGGTATAAAATAGCTTCTTACCAATTCGGATCAACTTTTCACATTCCCTGACGCCCGGTGAACTTAATCAAAATAGTAGCAAATTAATTTTCAATGGGGAAAGGTGTTTGTTGGGTTTTACTTAAGCCCTATCATGCCTGAAATCATGGCAGGAAATCGCAGGGAGCAGCAACGATGATTATGATTGTGATATTTCTTTTTGGTAATTAAGATGTATGGATGCGTAAACGACTCGAAAAATTACAGATGCTTCGGCTCCATCTTCCATATTTCATACATTTTAGCACCCTGAGAACTTAGTCCCGAATGGTGCCAAAGGTCTCCTTCAACTTTACCATCGAACGTGAGTGAAGCACCCACCCGTGTACTATCCTTGGTAAAAAAGTCAAGAGTTTCAGTGTACTTCCCATTTGCATAGGTGTAGCTACCACCACCAGTTCCGAAGAACTCTTTCGTCTCTGCATTTATTGCCGCCCATTGATACCTTGAGCCGCTAAGTATTTTAAAAGTCTTTCGTGCACGCGGCGGACTAAGTACAACTTTACCATCCTGCATGCGGCCAGAGCTTCGCCATGTTCCAACCATAGTGCCCTTGCCATTATCAAGCATCTTCCAAGTCTCCTTCATTCCGTTAATATTTGAAGTTAAGCGGCGCTTATTAACCGCAAATGAATAGGTTTTAGTCTGACCTATTTCGTCCTTATTTTTTGGATTAAACTCGATAGTTGCATCAATTTTGTTTTCTGAATATTTATAAGCTCCTCCCCTTGTTTGAATCAATTGTTTTTTAGATTTATCAAATGTCGTATGCATAAAATAACCATCATTGAAAATCAGCACTTGCTCCACAGTTCCATTCTCCAGGCGGTAGGCGCCGTTAATCAAACCGTTATCCGGCAAGGTTTTGAATGAAAAGCTAAGTATACCAACCAGCATAAAAACCAAGAGAGCATATAGCCCAGGTTTCAAATATTTTCTCATGATGCTTTTTCTTCTAAAGGTACACATCAAAGAAGCTTATACAAAACGAATATCAATCCACAAGCAATGGCTTAACTCTTCACTAAACGGCAAATGAACGGCAAATGAACGGCAAATGAAACTTTGTAAGAGACCATCACGTATACCCGTTTAAATCTATAGATCATGGCACGGCAAACTCGAAATGTAGTGATGGAAGGATTAACAGGGAAAGTAGGTGAACTGCTCCTGTTCAAGCAATACAGCTACGGCACCGTTATAACAAAAATCCCCGATAGAAGTAAGGTTATTCTTAGTGAAAAACAGGTGAATAGCAATAAGACCTTTAGGAAAGCGGTTGCATACGCAAAGCAAATTCTGAAAGATCCTAAGAAATGCGCTGTATACCAGCATAATCTACCGGCAGGGAAAACTATTTATCATACCGCTATTGCGGAATACTTTGCACATCACACCATGAAACCCTGAGAAACCAGATGTTTATAGCTTAACCTTCAACGGATTCATCTGCTCATCAAAGGGTTTAGAGATGTCACGAACATATTCCACCATCTGCCACTTTTGCTCTTCGGAAAGAAGCTCTTTAAACGATGGCATTTCACCGCGGCCTTCACGGATCTTCCAGAAGATTGCACCATTAGTTTGTTCAGTTACTTTTCTATTCTGAAACGTCATTGGTTTGACCTTGAGATTGCTCGATGCAATGCCATCTGCCTTGCCCTGGCGCCCATGGCAAGAGGCGCAGTAAATCGTGTAGATCTCCTCTCCCTGGGGCAAAGTGAGGGGTTCAATAAGAAAAGGATTAACCAATGTATCTGCGAATGGAGGTGCTTTCCACGGCTGTTGACTGTTATATTTAGTATTAAAAGAAAGGGCAAATACCGCCGTACATATCACAAGAAATATATATTTCAACTTAATCAAAGAGCTGGCAATCCACCCGCCACCCGCGGAATGGGGGTAGTTAATCCGTTCAGATCGTAAAATACTCTGCCGCCCTTTATCGTTGCTTCGCATTCAAATCTCTCCTTGGCAGCAACCTTTTGCCCCATTTGGTCATAAACTCCGAATTTCCCTTTACGGAGGCGAAGAACAGTTACGTCGCCTTCTGACCCGACAGATAAATTCCCAAGTTCCTCATGGTGAATAACCTGGGCAGGTTTCCAGGTTACAGATTTGATAATCGCTGGAACACTCATGCCCAAGGATCTCATTTTAGTCATTACATTCAGGATATCTTTCATAGCCGAATTCATACTGCCGCCGTGGTGGTCAGTACTGATCACATCTGGCCAAAAACCTGCTTTACTTGCTTGTATAGCATGCGAAAAGGAGAAACTTGCCGCTCCATGTCCAACGTCCCAAATCACTCCTCGTTTCTGTGCTTCAAATACGAATGGGCGTAGTTGTTTCGTAACCGAGTCTGTTATTGCTTCCCGTCCAGAACCACCACCACCATACGTATGGGTATAGATATCGCCAGGCCGGAATTTCTTCATGGTCAATTCTTCAAGTGATAAGCCCCCACCGCCAAAGTCAACTATAACAGGAAGGTTTCCAGACAATTTCCCTGCTTCGATGGCTCGGTCGATCGGCACCCAATCTGGCTTGTTATAGTGGGCCACCTTGAATCCTACAATCAGATCCTTATACTTCCTGGCCATTTCTGCAGATTTAGCTGCATCCATATCGTTATTATTTTGTTCAAAAGCTCCGCCTGGCATTCCCTCGCCTACAATATTAAGGAAAGAAAGCACCCTGGTTCTGGACCTGTCAATGGTCTGATCCTTAAAATTCTCGAAAGTTTTCCAACCCGCACTTCCCGCATCCACCACGGTTGTAACACCTACCCGGAACGAAAATCCATCAGGCATGTTTGCGTAATAACTATTTCTTAAATATCTATCAGGCTCAACTCCAGCGAAATTATGGGTGTGCATGTCAATGATACCAGGGATAACGATTAACCCTTTCGCATTCACCACCC
>Ga0136611_10002973_pt1 | contig 11845 bp, 8 predicted proteins | sample AntDrymUQ2232306_2_FD_106645 | JGI IMG/M metagenome (GOLD analysis project Ga0136611, IMG submission 106645) | Polar desert sand microbial communities from Dry Valleys, Antarctica - metaG UQ223 (23.06) | ecosystem: Environmental > Terrestrial > Soil > Desert | place: Antarctica: Dry Valley... | reverse complement strand
CCGCTCTGGCGTCGGCGTCGCAGTCGCGGCGGCGAAGGTGATCTCGGCGCCGAAACCCGACGGGGCATCGAGCTCTTTGGACAGCCGGCCAGAGCGCACCAGTGCGGCGGCTTCGACGTCGGCGACTGCGGCGTCGAGGGTGTGGGTGATGGCGGTGCGCTGAGCCTCGCCAGCGGCGCCGAGATGGGTCACGGCGCGATCGGTCAGTGCCGCCGTTCGTCGTCGCCGGTCGGCGGTGGCCCTCCGAACGTCGGAGCCGTCGCCGCCGGTCGCCAACGTCTCGTGCGCCTCTCGCAGTCGATCGCCGAGACGCACCAGCGCGTCGAGGTCCTTGGTCGCATTTCGAGCCAGCCAGTTCAGGGCGGCGGCCGCAACCGTCGGCCGGCGCAGCTTCTTCACCTCGGCCGCGCCGTCCTTGTCGCCGGAAGCTTTGAGTTCTTTGGCAAGGGCGTCTCGTGCCGACACGAACTCGTCGCCCGGCACGGCGAAGAGACCGTCGATGCGGTCTTCAAGGGTTCCGACCTTGGCCACGTCGTAGAACGTATCCACTCTTGGCCATTGTCGGCTCTGACCTGTGCCTCACCGCTGCGCCACTAGGGTGATCGTTGCTGGCGGCGTGGCCGAGTGGCTTAGGCAAGGGCCTGCAAAGCCCTGTACATGAGTTCGATTCTCATCGCCGCCTCTAACAAAAGTCCTGTTCAGAGGCCTAGCAGAGCAGCTAGGCCACCAGGCTTACCCCTAACAACTATCGATGTAGTCCGTCAGCCGCTTCGTGGAGACCTTGACGGTTCCGCCGATCCGGAGGACCGGCGGTCGTGGTGCTCATCTCAGCGCGACCCCGCACCAGTCGTCGCAGCGAGCGGTCATCGAACGACCGGCGTCGCGGAGGCGGCGGACCAGATGCTCCGGTGATTTCCTCGGTGGGGGGCGCTCCATGGACAGGATTGTCCAGGTCGCGTTCCCCCCCTTTCCCACGTCGCGATGCCGGGTCTTCCCACCTTGCAGATTTCGTTCGCACGGCCCGAGCCTTCGACCGTTGTGCCATGGTCGGCGCCAACCTCGACTGCGCCGCGTATCCCAAGTGGCGCGTTGTCTCGATCCCGCGGCCGGGTGTTGGGAGTGGGATCGGCGACGACCGGCACATGGGATTCACCCAGGTCCAGGCGCTCGACCGAACGGCGCCGATCTTCCCGATGATCCCGGCATACCGGGCACCCCGGAACGCCAGGACCCGCGGACTACCGCCGCAATGGCACCACGAACCTCTACGCCGCATTGAACGTCGCTTCCGGCCACGTGCTCACAGCCATGACCGCACGCCATTGCGCGGTCGAGTTCATCAAGTTCTTGAACATCATCGATGGATCGGTGCCTGAGGGCCTCGACGAGCACCTCATCGTCGACAACGTCAGCACCCACAAGATGACGCGGTCCAGCGGTGGCTCCAACGCCACCCCCGCTTCACGTTCCACTTCACTCCGACGTACTCGAGCTGGATGAACCTCGTCGAGCGGTGGTTCGCCGAACTCACCCACAAATGGCTCCGCCGCAACACGCACCGAAGCGTCCGGGCGCTCACCGACAGCATTCGCACCTGGGTCGCCGACTGGAACGACGACCCCAAGCCATTCGTCTGACACAAGACCAGCGACCAGATCCTCGACAGCCTCGCCAGCTACTGCCGCCGCATCAGCGAGTCAGGTCACTAGGGCGCTTCCGCCTTCGCCACCACGGAAGCGCGCCGACATCGCCCGTGCCACATCGGCCACGGCGGCCGCCGCCAACTGACCGCGCGGTCAAGCGGTGTGCCAAACTGCCGACGGAACAACATCGAATGCGCTGGGGGGCCACAGGTGCAGATCGCAGAGCTGAAGTTCGGGGATGTGGGTCGGGGCGTGAGCCGCTACCGGCCGGTGGCACTCACGGTCGCCGCCATCGTCGTCATGGGCCTGACGTTGCCCGGCCCGAGGCGGGTCGCCGGGAACTTCTTCGATTCCTCGCCGTCCTTCGCGTCGTCGGCGCCGGGTGTCCTCTCGTCGGCCGTTCCCGAGGCCTCGGCGTCGCCCGAGCTGGCGGCTGCGGCCGCCGCCATCGACGCCGAGCCCAGCTCGTTTTCGACGTCATTCTCGAGCCCGTCTGCGGCGTCGTTGTCGTCGTCCTCGGCTCCTTCGTCGTTCGGATCCGACGCCACTGTCACCCGCCCCGAGGCCACCTCGGAGGGAACCGACGCCACGCCCTCCTTCGACTCGTCGTCGCCCCCCGCGACCTCGAGCCCCTCGACGCCCTCCGTCCAGCCCCTCCGCGTCACGACGAGCGCATGGGCCTCGGCGCAGGCAGGCACACCGCTCGCCACCTCGGGCGTGCCCGCGGGTTCGCTCCCCGTGGGTCGTCGACCCGGCTTCAGCCAGGACAAGGTGGCCTTCGTCCGCCTCAGTGGCACCGCCAAGTCCCTGACGCTGCTACCCCACGAGGATGCCGCCGGCCAGCGGAGCGCCGACGCCGCAGCGATCCAGGTGTGCCGCATCACCACGGCTGGGTGGCAGAAGGCGGAAGGTGTCGCCCTGGCCGCCGCCCCGAAGTACGACTGCGGCGTCTCGGTGCTCGGCGAGCGGGCCAAGGACGGCAGTTGGACGTTCGATCTGTCGGTCTTCCCCGAACCGAGCGACGAGCGCGGCTTCGCCCTTCTCCCGGTCGGTGCGGCGCTCGACTACCAGGTCGCATTCCGGCTGGCCTGACCGCTCGTGCCCTCGTCCCGGGCGCGGAAGGCGGCCGCACGCGAAGCCGCGGCCCGTGGCCGTCGAAGGATGGCCGCAGGCGGGCTCGCCGCCGTCGCCCTTGCCGCCGGAGGCGTTGCCGCGTTGAACGCGGGAGGGGAAGGGACGGGCGCGGACGCATCGGCGTCGAAGCGGCCCCGACCGACCGCCGTGCGCGAGGGTTCGAAGCCGCTCCCGAAACGGGTGGGTGCCCTGGTGATCACCGATGAGCCTGGGGCCTACCGCCTCGCCTACCGGGTCGAGACCTTTGGCGCGGGCGAGCGCGTCGTGAGCCGCGACGAGCTCGAGATCCGTCGACCCTTCGACGGTCGCACCCGAAAGAGGGAGGGGGCGAAGGCAACGGATGCGGTTCGGTCCGAGCAGATCGGCGTGTTCGGGCGCATCCACGTCCCACGATCGTCCGATGCATCACCCGTGCTCCTCGAGACGGGGCCGGCGCTGGCGCCGAGCGATCTCCGCATCCGTCCGGTGCTCGAAGACCTCCTCGACGCGGGGCTGGCTGAGGCGAGGGAGTGGCGCGAGGTCGGTGGCCGCCCATGCCAGGTCATTCGCTTCGGCGGCCCGATCAGCTCCGGCACGGTCCCCCTCGCCCTCGAGCCCAAGCGCGAGTACGCCGATGCCTGCGTCGACGATCGCGGGCTCGTCCTCGAGGAGCTCTGGGTGGAGACCGGGCGGGTGCAGCGCCGACGGCTGGCGACAGCCGTGCGGGTCGAGGACCCGGTCCGGGAAGACGCGTTCGCCGTGGGCGCCGGTGACGCCCTTCCCGTCGATCAAGGGGGCGGCTCGATGCGGCCGGTCGACCCGGCCAGCTCCTACGCCGGCGACTTCTGGGTGCTCGACACACCACCGCTGCCGACGTACGAAGGGCGGTGGGCCGTTGTTAACCCGGCAGGTGGCGACCCGGCGACAGACGAGGTGAAGGATCGCCGGCTCGGCTACGTCGCCGACGTGTGGCGTGGCGGCATCGACGTCGTCGTCGTGGAGCAGGGCAGCACCGCCGGTGGTGTCCCCCCGTTCGAGCTCGGCGCCGGGCCGAGGGTCACGGTCGAGGGTCTGGGCGAAGGCGAGTTCGTGCCCGACCTGCGCACCAGCGAGGTCCGTCTCCTCCAGTCGAATGGTCACTTCGTGCGGGTGCGGGGCACGCTGGCCCGCGCCGGGCTCGAAGCATTGGCGCGTTTGCTGCGGCGTATCGAGGGTGGTCCGGAGTTGCGCTACCTCGACGGGCCGTAGCGACTCGGCGGGCTCCGCCGGGCGGCGCTTGTGAGTTCCCGGACGCGAACGTCGGCCGCCGCTGATGCGACGGCCGACGTTGCGCGTCCGCAGAGGTCAGCCGTGCGATTGGTGCGGGTACTCCGGGAAGCGGTCACCGGGTGGCAGCTCGTTGTAGATGAGGACGGTGTCCTTGGGGGTGAACGGAGTCGCCTCGGTATCGGGCCAAGCCTTCGAGAGGTAGCGCTTCCCGCCTGCAACGTAGCGGTAGAGGCCGATGCCGTCGCCGCCGGTCTCGCTCTTGCCCGGCGCCTGCGGATCCCACCAGATCTCGGACATGTCGTCGTACTGGAGGTAGTCGTCCGTTGGCCAGATGCCGTGGCGCCCGTAGGAGGTGGCGATGGTCGTGATGCCGCTCGGCACCGGCTTGAACGCGAACAACCCGTCACGGAAGGTTCCGGGGTTGAGGTTTGGTCCGGCCAGGTGGACGCCGGTGAAGAACGCCCACGGGGACGGCCACATCACGCCGTAGCTTTCGGCCGCGGGCGGGGTGGTTCCGTGGTGCCAGACGTGCAGGCGCCACGAGTCGGAGACCTCTTTGGGTGCCCGTGCCGCCAGCATCGAGACGCCAAACGCCCGGCCCCACTGCACCTGGTCGTACGTGCGGGCGAAGAAGGCGGTGTCAGTGAGCGCGGAGCCGGTGATGATCCACTCCGGGTTGTACCGCTGATTGTTGGCCGCCTTGGTGAGGAAGATCGGCATCAACGGGTCGCCGGCGAAGATCAGCGACGTGATGTCCTTCTCCTTCGCCCGGGCGATCATCAGGTCGGCGTCCTCCTGGGCCTTCGCCACCTCCAGGATGTAGGCCTGCCTGTCGTCGAGCTTGCAGCCCTTGTACTGCGCCAGCTCCTGCTCGAAGAAGTCGATGCCGGCCTTGTACTCGTTGCTCGCGGTCTCGAAGTAGACCAGGCCGAGCTTGCGCTTCTGGCCCTTGTAGAGGGCGTCTCCGGCGTGGACGGCGTTCCGGTGGCACAGCCGCTTGCCGATGTAGGCGGCACGGTGTTCATACGCCTGCGTCGACGACATCAGCGTCGACCAGACGAACGGCGCCGCCTTCAAGTAGTTCTCCGTGGGTTCGGAGGCGGTGCAGCTGATGCACAGGACGCCGTTGGCGACGAGCTCGTCCTTGTAGGCACCCGAACCGCCCCAGGACGCGAAGGCCTTGATCTCCTTCGCCACCTTGCGGGCGTCGTTTCGAGCAGCGGCGTCGTCGGTGGGCTTCCCGGTCATGTCGAAGTACACGATCTTGACCTTGCGGCCGTAGGTCTCGTAGTGCGCCTGGAAGTACTCGACCTGTTCCTTGCGGGTCTCCTGGATCTGCTCCTGGGTGTCGTCGTTGCCGGCGGCCCGAACGATCGCGGTACCCGCGGGGTCCGGGTTCGGATTCACCCGGATGGCGACGATGATCTCCTTGTCGGTGACGCCCTGGTACGTGGTGCCGCCATTGGGTCCGGAGAACACGGGCACGCAGTTCGGGGCGGACAGGCTCGGGACCTTGATGCGGCCCGTCGCCGGGTCGCAGTTGGGGCTGGACAGTGGGTCGCCACCGGACGACTGCGCCGCTGGCGTCGGTGCCACCGCCACCGTGGAGCCGACCGCCGTCTGCGTCGACGTCGCACCGGCGCCCGGTCGGCCGCCGGTCGCCGACCTGGTGCCGCCGGTTGCCGCGGTCGTCCCTCCGGCCTCGGTGGCGAGGTCGCCCGTGACCGTGTCGGTGGTGGCGGCGGCCGCATCGCCCGTGCCCGTGTCCGAGGCCGTGTCCGTGGCCGTGGCCGAGTCGGTGGCGGTGCCGCTGGTGGAGACGGTGTCGGCCGCCTTGTCCGGTCTCGTCCCCGGGAGGACCACCGCGATGAGGAAGACGCCCAACACCGCCACGAGGTACGGGCGGTACTTCGAGGCTCCCCGGATGGCGTCGCCGAAGGTCACGTTGTCGAGCCTGCTCATGCCGTTCTCCCTGCGTCAGCTGGTGTGGATGCGTCGGTGGTGTCGGTGGCGATGGTGCGCCGCCGGCGGCGGCCTGTGCCGTTGGCGGGCGGCGCGTCGCCGGCGCCGGCGCCCGATCGATTGATCACGGCGTCGGTCGTGCCGAGGTAGGCGGAGACGACGGCAGGATGGTTGACGACCTCTTGCGGCAGTCCGGTCGTCACGACGGTGCCAAGGTCAAGGGCGAGCATCCGATCGGCGACGCCGGTGATCAGCGGCATGTCGTGCTCGATGACGAGGAGGCTCGCTCCGGTGGCCTCTCGGATTCGGACGAGTAGCGGGCCGAGGGCCTCGGTCTCGCGCTGGGCGATGCCGGACGACGGCTCGTCGAACAGGATGACCTTGGGTTCGTGGGCGAGGATGCAGGCGAGGTCGACGATGCGCCGGCTGCCGGTCGAGAGCTCGGCGATGAACTTGTCGGCGAAGGCTTCCAGGCGCATCAGGTCGATCAGCTCCAAGACCCGCTGCTGGATGTTCGCCTCGGACTGGGCCACCACGGGGAGCCTGAGCGCAGCAGCGAGAGGGTCGCGGACCTCGACGCGCCGTTCGAGAGCGACTGCGATCGTCTTCGACACCGTGAGCGCAGGAAAGAGCCTGGCGTCCTGGAACGATCGGCCCATGCCCAGTCGGGCGCGGGCGTCGGGCGCCATCTGCGTGACGTCGTAGTCGTCGAACAGCACGCTGCCGCTGTCCGGGATGACGAAGCCGGAGATGAGGTCGAACAAGGTGGTCTTGCCGGCACCGTTCGGGCCGATGATGCCGAGGATCTCGCCCTCGCGCAGCTCGAGCGAGACGTCGTTGACGGCCCGCACGCCGCCGTACGCCTTCGTGACGTTGTGCAGGTCGAGCGCCGAAGGGCTTGCTGCGTCGGGCGCGATCCGCACCGCCGGCACGGCCGACTGCTTCCTCCGGCCGTTGGCACCTGCATTGGTCATGCCATGGCCCTCGCCATCGGCACCCGACCCGGCCGTGCCCGCGCCTTCGAGGAAGACCGAGCGCAGGATCTCCGGTCGCTGGAGGAGCTCGTCCGTCGGGCCGTTGAAGCGGATCTCGCCCTTCTCCATGAAGTACGCGGTATGGGCGATGGTCAGGGCGATGTTCACCGATTGCTCGACGAGGATGATCGTGGTGCCGCGCTTGCGGATCGCCTCGACGATCTTGAGCAGCTGCTCGACGATGATCGGGGCCAGGCCCAGCGACAGCTCGTCGATCATGAGGAGGCGGGGCTTGGCGATGAAGGCCATGCCGAGCGTGAGCATCTGCTGCTCACCGCCGGAGAGGTTGCCGCCGGGCTGGTCCCACCGTTCTCGGAGGACGGGGAAGTACTCGAGGACGTTCTCGACGGCCTCGTTGATGTACGCCTCCTCCTTGCGGTAGAGCCACCCCGCGATCCTGAGGTTCTCGGCGACCGTCAGCTCGGGGAAGACGCCCTTGCCGCCCGGCACCTGGACCACGCCGCGTCCGACGATCTCGTTCGGCGGCGCGTATGTCATGTCGACACCGTCGAAGATCACGGCACCCGCCGATGACTCGACGACACCCGAGATCGCCTTGAGCAGGGTGGACTTGCCGGCCCCGTTGGTGCCGAGCAGGGCGACGATTTCGCCCTCGTCGACCTCGAAGTTGACGCCGAACAGCACCTGCACGCTGTCGTAGCCAGCGTCGAGGTCACGGACGACGAGCAGCTTCGCCTGTCCCCGTTGGCGGGCCGCCGCACCTCGGCCATGGCAACAGTCGACGTCCGGAGCTTCGAGATGTCGGAGGCGAGGAAGTTGCCTGCGCTGGCCAGCATGATCACGCCGATCAGCTGGATCGGCAGCGTCAACATGATGGCCGTCGTGATGCCGTACTGGTCGCCGAGGCTTCCGACGATCGGGATCAGGATGAATGCCGGCAGCGTGAAGACCGAGCCGATGGAGAAGCCAACCGAACGGACGCGGGGCGGAATCGCCAGGGAGAACACGGTGTAGAGCGCCGGCAGGATCGAGGCCGTCGCCATCGAGACGAGCACATTCATCAGCACGGCGAGCCACAGGATCTTCGACAGAACCAGGACCGCGGTCGTCACGCCGGAGAGTGCGAGGAGCACGCCGATGAACCGCGACAGGAGCTTCGGGTCGCGGCGAAGCAGCTTGGCGGCGAGCGGAATGCCGAGGAACAGGCCGACGAACTGGAACGGCTCGGCGATCGTCTGGACGACACCCCGCTCGGCGGAGTTCAGCCCGAGCACGTCCGCGTAGAAGATGTTCAGCAGCGGCAGGCGGGCGATGACGGCGAAGGCCAGGATCGGCGTGGCCAGCCAGATCCGGCGAAGGCTCCGGACCTGCCAGAGGATGCGCATGGCTTCGGCGAACGAGGCCGGCGCCTCCTCGGTGTCGATCGTCTCCTGGTTGGCGCCCATGAGCTTGCGCTCCTGGGCCCCCCGCACCGGCTCCTTCAGTCGCGTGGCCAGGGCGACCAGCACGAGGGTCGGCACCGCGAAGAGCAGGAACGGCAGTCGCCACCCGAACCAGTGACCGAGGAATCCCGCCGTCAGCGGCGCGATGAACTGACCGACGGAGTTGGCCGAACTGTGGAACCCAAAGACGGTGGGGCGCGCCTTCACGGAGTAGTAGTCCGAGAGCAGCGCCCGGTGGGTGGCACCGTTCACGGTTCGGCCGAGGCCGGCGCCGACGCGGGCGAGGCCGAGGAACACGACACCCGGCGCCAGGCCGGTGAAGAGGGTGAAGAAGCCCCACAAGGCGGCACCGCCGGCGGCGATGCGCACGCGGCTCTTGCGGTCCGCCATCTGTGCCAGCGGGATCTCGAGCAGGAGGATGGCCACGCCCGTCAGCGAGACGAGGGTCGTGATGCCAGTGAGGCTCAGCCCGAAGCTGTCGCGGATGTCGGGGAGGAGGACGTCGAAGGCGCTGCGGTCGAGCTCGTCCACGGCGTTCAGGCCGAACAGGACCAACAGCGGGAATATGGCCTCGCCGGCGGCGGCGCGCCGAGGGTTGAAGACCTGCAGCCGCTCCTTGAAGCTCTTCCGTCCCTCCGGTCCCGGAGTGGCGGAGGAAATCTCCCCCGTGTGCTCCTTCTCCGGGGCGTCCGCGACGCGCGGCGTGGCGATGTCAGTCACCGGTCGAAGACCTCCTTCGGCGTCGCGCCGTTCCAATGGTGGGTGGTCCTGCCGACACCAGTTCCTCCTCGTCGGGCGCAATCTCTTCGAGCACGGCGGGCGTACCGGCGGCGCCAGCGGGATCGTTGACGTCGATGCCGGCCAGCGGCGAGGCCATCGGCGCCTCCTCCATCTCCTGCTGCCCGAGCAGGTCGAAGTTGAACGTCGCCTTCGGGGCGTGCGCCTTGTCGGAGTCGGCTCGCACGTCGGCGACGAGGCTTGGAACGAGGATCTGCCGGCGGGCGGCGATCATTCGGAGGTAGCCGTCACGGGCCTGGTAGAGCAGCGAGCCGATGCCGCCCGGCAGAACCATCAGCGTGATCAGTGCGCCGAGCCCACTCGTGAAGAAGTTCAGCTGCGACGGGAGGAAGTAGTCGCCGCCCTTCACGAAGAAGGCGCCAATGATGGCGCCAGGGACGGAACCGAGGCCGCCGATGACCACCATGGTGAAGACGGCCAGGCTCTGCTCGGGGACGTAGGAGCTGGCGTCGAAGGCCTGTTGTTGGTGGACGAACAGCCCACCGGCAAAGGCCGCGAGGAATCCGGAGATGGCGAAGGCGGTGAGCTTCGCCGCGATCACGTTCACGCCGTAGCTCTGGGCGGCCCGCTCGTTCTCGCGGACGCTGATCAGCGTCCGTCCCGTGCGGCTCTCATGGATGCCCTTGACCGCCAGCAGGGTCAACCCCAGCCCGGCGAGGATCAGGAAGTAGAACCGCGTCTCGGTGTCGACCGCGATGAGGCCGAACAGCGGGGGACGGGCGATGCGACCCTGCGGCAGCCACCAGCTGAAGAACTCCTGGTTCAGGAGGTAACTCGACGTCGCGGCGGCGAAGGCGAGGGTCGTCACTGCGAGGAACAGCCCCTTGATGCGCAGCGCCGGCAGGCCGATGACCACGGCAACGACGGCGCCGGCCACACCGCCGAGCAACAGGGCGATCGAGAGGTCCCAGCCGAGACGACTGCTCACCGAGGCGCTCACGGCGCCGCCGATGCCCATGAACGCAACCTGGCCGAGGCTGACTTGGCCACCCCACCCAGTGAGGACCACGAGGGAGATGCCGATGATCCCGAAGATGGCGATCACGCCGATCAGGTTCACACGGCTCTCGGGAAGCACGAGCGGGGCCGACAGGAGCAGCAGGACCCCGAAGGCGCTCAAGCCGAGGCGGACGAACCGCACCTCGGGGAGCCTCACCAGCTCACGTGGGACGTCGCGGACCTCCTTCGCCGCTTGCCAGGTGCTCTGCACGTCCGCGCGGGCCACGATGCCCCGTCGCTGGATGAGGAGGGCGACGAGGATGATGATGAAGAGGATCGGCGCGATCAGAAGGCCGCGTCCCGTGTCCCACACGATGGCCTGCTCGATGATGCCGAGGCCCATGGCGCCGACGAAGATCATGCCCAGCTTCTCCATCCGGCCGATGACGCATGCGGCAAGCGCCCGGACGAGGATCGCCGGCCCGAGGACCTGGCCGATCGGTAGGCCGACGATGCCTGCCCGGAGGAAGATGGCGAGGGCCGCCATCACTGTGGCGATGACCCACACCACCGTCTGGATGCGCTTGACCGGCACACCCAGAAGCGCGGCGCGCTCGGCGCTCTGGGAGCTGGCCCGCACGGCGATACCGATGCTGGTGAATCGGAAGAAGGCCCCGAGGGCGAGGATCACGAGCGGCACGGCGATCATGGCGATCACGTCGTTGCCTCGGAAGACGATCGGGGCGATGGTGAACGAGAAGTCGAACGGCGACGGGAACGACTGCGGCGGGCTCGTGATGTCGAACAACCGCGGCAGCACGAGGGCGACGCCCGCCAGCGCGTAGGACAGGAAGAGCGTGGCGACGGTCAAGATCAGCCGGGGTGCCTTGAAGAATCGGCGGATGAAGACGAACTCGACGAAGGCGCCCAGCAGCAGGGCCATGATGAGGGCAGCCGGAAGCGCCACGAAGTACGGCAGGCCGGGACCGACGATCAACAGGACCGCCGTGGCCGCGGGTGCGGCGCCGAGGTCGCCCTGGGCGAAGTTGATGATGCGGTTCGCCCGGTAGATCAGGGCGATGCCGAAGCTGATGAGGGCGGTCAGGCCGCCGATCAGCATGCCGCGCACGATCACCCCGAGCGGCGCCGGCCACAGGATCTGCTGGACGAAGAGCAGCACGCACGCGAACCCGACCGCGTCGAACACCGAACGCACGCGCTTGTCCTGCAGGATTCCCGACGGCGCCGAATCCGGCGCCGGTGGTGAAGACATTGGTCCGCTCGGTGTAGGCGCGCCCCCCGGCGCAGCCACGCCGATCGCGGTCGATCGTTGTGCCACAGACCCCCCAGCCTCGGTAGTTGGAGCAGTGTTGTTCCTGCCTGACCCTCAGGTCAAGAACCGCCGTGGCCACAAGGACCCGGGGGCGGTCCGACGAACTGTAGAGGGGAGCCGATTCCATCGGAGGAGGCGGCCAGGGGGGCGTTGGCCATGGGGGATGCTTTGCAGACATCGATCAGGCGTGCTGCGGTGGCGATGGCGATGGCGATGGCGACGGTCGTCGTGGGGGCTGCCGTGCCGATCTCGGCGCAGGCGCCGACTTCCAACCCTACGAAGAGCCCGACCGATACACCGACGTCCTCGTCAACTTCCTACGCAAGGTGGAAGCCACCGACGCGCGCGGCT
>Ga0136611_10002972_pt1 | contig 11846 bp, 13 predicted proteins | sample AntDrymUQ2232306_2_FD_106645 | JGI IMG/M metagenome (GOLD analysis project Ga0136611, IMG submission 106645) | Polar desert sand microbial communities from Dry Valleys, Antarctica - metaG UQ223 (23.06) | ecosystem: Environmental > Terrestrial > Soil > Desert | place: Antarctica: Dry Valley... | reverse complement strand
GAGCCCAGGCGCGACATGAGCGAGGTTGGCGAAGGAGCGGGCCACGGTGAACGCCTTGAGCACAACGTCCAACGCGCCCCTGCTGGACTCCACCGGGGCGACGTAGGAACGGCCGCCGACAGCGATGAGGCCGCAGGCCTCCTCGACGAGTTCGGGAGAACCGGCGGGATAGGCCGCACAGCCTCCCGGGCCCGAGGTCACCGGCGCCAGGCCGCAGTCCAGGACGAGCACCCGATCGTACGGACCGGCCGCGTCCAGCGCCGCCATCAGCGGCACCCCGCACAGCACACCGCCGTCGACGTGCAGGTGCCCGTCGGACAGTCGCACCGGCGCGAGCAGCCCCGGCAGCGCGCAGCTGGCGGTGAGGATGTCGATGACCGAACCCCGGTCGTGGTGGCGGGCGGCGGCGCAGTCCAGACACGTCGTGGTGACCGTCAGCGGGATCCGCAGCTCGCACAGGTCGTGCGCCGGAACGTTCTCGGCGATCAGCCGGCGCAACGGCCGGGCGTCGAACAGCCCGGACCGCCCGGCGGTGAGCGCACCCGCGACGCCGCGGGCCCGGGCGATCCACGACGCCGACAGGAGCCGGTGCGTACGCCGGTCCAGCCACCACCGCCGCAGCTCCTGCGCGCGGGCCACCGACGGCTCGACCGCCCAGAAGGCAGCGTTCAGCCCGCCCGCGGAGCAGCCGAACAGCGCATCGGGGAACACCCTCGCCTCGGCCAGCGCGAGCAGGGCACCGGCCTGGTAGGCGCCCATGGCACCGCCGCCGCCGAGCACCAGCAGGGTCCGTGGGGGCGCATCGGCGTACATCAGGGCTCCTCGGACCCCCGGATCGTGAGGTGGCGGCGAGGGAGCGTGGAGCATACGGCGCCAGGATGAACTGGCAAGCCGCGAACCGGTCCAAGGACCCGACGCCGAGAAGTCGGGTGACCGTCATCCGACGCTCACCTCCTGCTCACCGTTTTCGTCACATCAGCCACCATCGTCACAGGCGTGCGGGTCGCCCTGGTGGCAGAGTCGTTCCACCCGACCGTCAACGGCGTCAGCAACTCCGTGCACAAGGCCGCCGCGCACCTTCGCCGTACCGGCCATCGTCCGCTCGTCATCGCACCCGGACCGGGGCCGGACAGCTACGACGGCATCCCGGTGGTGCGGGTCCGGTCGTTCCGGCTGCCATTCGACCGCGGCGTGCCGATCGGGGTGCCCCGGGGCGGGGTGACCGCGGTCCTGGAGGCGTTCGGTCCCGACGTCGTGCATCTGGCCTCCCCGACGGTCCTCGGGTGGTACGGCGCCAAGGCCGCGCGGGAACTGCGCCTTCCCTCGGTCGCGGTGTTCCAGACCGACCTCGGGGGGTTCGCCCGGCGGCACCGGCTCGGGCCGGCCGGCTACGGGTTGTGGGCGTGGCAGCGCCGGGTGCACTCGCTGGCCGACGTCACCCTCGTTCCCTCCACCTGGGCGGCGTGGCAGTTGCGTGGTCAGGGCTTCGACCGGCTCGCCCTGTGGCGTCGCGGCGTGGACCAGCAGGCGTTCAGTCCGTGGCATCGAAGCGCCGCACTGCGCCGGGACCTCGCACCGCGCGGCGAGCTAATCGTCGGCTACGTCGGCCGGCTGGCCCGGGAGAAGCAGGTGCACCGGCTGAAGGTGCTGGCCGGCCTGCCCGGCATCCGGCTCGTCGTCGTCGGCGACGGTCCCCGCCGGGCGCGGCTGGAACGCGCGCTGCCGGCGGCTGTGTTCCTCGGTTTCCAGCAGGGCCGGGCGTTGTCGGAGGTGATGGCCAGCCTCGACGTCTTCGTGCACACCGGCATCGACGAGACCTTCTGCCAGTCGATCCAGGAGGCGCTGGCCTCCGGGGTGCCGGTGCTGGCCCCGGCGCGCGGCGGGCCGCTGGACCTGGTCCACCACGACGACAACGGCTGGCTGTGGCCGGCCACCGAGCCCCGGGTCCTGCGCGAGCAGGTGCGGGCCTTGGTGGACGACCCGGCCCGGTTGGCGACGATGCGGCTGCGGGCCCGCGCCTCGGTACTGGGGCGGACCTGGGAGCAGATCGGCGAGGAACTCCTCGGGCACTACCGCCGCGCGATCCGGGGTCACGCCGACGTGCTGCAGCCGGCCGCGTGACCTGTGCCTCCAGCACCACCGAGCTTTGCCCGTGCCCGGCCCGGACACGCCGTAGACGTCGTGGCGTGTCGTGGCACCGGAAGGCAAAGCGCAGGGGCTGAGCCGTATCTGCCAGTGCTACAGAACCCGTGCTACACAGGAAGGAGCCTCCATATCAAACCTGACATTGGTGATCGATGACGACGTGCTGCGCAGGGCGCGGGTACGGGCACTGCAACAGGGCACGTCGGTGAACTCGCTGGTCCGTGACTACCTGGCCGGGATCGCCGGTGAGTCAGAGGCGGCACAGGCGATGGCGGCGTTCCTCGCCATCGTCGGCGAGGCAGGTGCCGCCAGCGGTGGTCGGTCGTGGACTCGAGACGAGCTGTATGACCGGTAGGTCGTTCGTCGATACGAACGTGTTCGTCTACGCCGCCGACCTCAGCGCGCAGGAACGGTCCAAGCACGACATCGCCGAGACCCTGATCGCGCAGAGTTCGGCCGACCTGGTCGTGAGCACCCAGGTACTGCAGGAGTTCTACGTCGTCATCACCCGCAAGTTGCGGCTCCCGATGACCGAGGACCAGGCCACAGCGGCCGTACGTGAGATGGCCAGGCTCGAGGTCGTCCAGCTCGACGCACCCTCATCCTCGCCGCGATCGACACCAGCCGGGCGGTGGGACTGTCCCTCTGGGACGCTCTCACCATCGAGGCGGCGCGCTATGCCAGGTGCCACCGAATCCTCACCGAAGATTTATCGCACGGGCAGGTGATCCGCGGCGTTCGCGTCGAGAATCCGTTCGTGCCGTCCCCCGCCGGCTGACGTCGCGCGACTCAGCTCTCGACCAGCCCCCGGGCTCCGGGTCTAGCGGCCCGCCGAGATCCCAGTCGCCGAAGCGCCGCCGGAAACGAACCACAGCACCGTCGGTGCCAGGAAGGGCCTGCTGCTGCGCCTGGCGCTCACCGTGGTGATGGCGGCGGTCGCGACCGGCTATATCGGCGTGGCCAGGCGGATCCGGTCGGCACTGAGCAGCGGCCGGCGCCGTATCGCTGACCGCGTGAGGACTGTGCTGCTGGGGCTCGTCGGCGCAGTCGTGACCGCCCGGTGATAGCGGCAAGGGAGACTCGACGTTTATGACGGACTGGACGACGCGGCTGCTCCACCCCAGCGCCGGGCCCGAAGAAGGCTTCGAGTCCCTCGTCACGCCGGTGTTCCGGGGCTCGACCACCGTATTCCCCAGCGCGGCAGCGATCAGCGATGACTGGCGGCACGAGGCCGGCTACACTTACGGGCTGCGCGGGACCCCGACGACGCGCGAGCTGGCGTTGCGCGTCGCCGAGCTCGAGCACGGCCTGCGCACGTTCATCACCCCGGGCGGGCACGCCGCGATCACGCTGATCAATTTGGCGTTCTTGAGCGCGGGCGACCACGTCCTGCTCCCCGACAGCGTGTACGGGCCGAACCGGCGCCTCGCCGAGGACGTGCCGACCCGCTTTGGTGTCGAGGTCGAGTTCTACCCCCCGCTGGCCGGCGCGCAGATCGAGGAGCTGATCCGGCCCGCCACCCGCCTGGTGTGGTGCGAGAGCCCAGGCTCGGTCACGATGGAGCTCCAGGACGTCCCAGCCATCGCGGCCGCCGCGCACCGTCACGGGGCCCTGGTCGCGTTGGACAACACCTACTCGGCGGGCGTGTACTTCGACGCCTTCGCCCACGGGGTCGACGTCACGATGCAGGCGCTGACCAAGTACGTCGGCGGCCACAGCGACCTGCTCCTGGGGTCGGTCACCGTGCGGACCCCGCAAGCGTACGAGCGGGTGGGTGCCATGCACGACCAGCTCGGGATGGGTGCCTCGCCCGATGACTGCTCCTTCGCACTCCGCGGGCTGTCCACGCTCGGGGTGCGCCTCGCTGCGCTTCAGCAGAGCACCTTGCAGGTGGCGCGCTGGCTCGCGACGCAGCCGGCGGTGGCGACGGTGCTGCACCCAGCGCTCCCCTCCTGCCCAGGCCATGACACCTGGCGGCGCGACTTCTCGGGCTCGACGAGCGTGTTCTCGATCGTCCTGCCCGAAGGGACGCCACGAGAGGCGGTGATCGCGTTCATCGATGCCCTGCGGCTGTTCCGAGTCGGGTACAGCTGGGGTGGGGTGCACAGCCTCGCCGTCCCCTGGTTCGACCTCACCCGCAACCACGGCACACCCCGCGCTGGGCCCATCGTGCGGTTCAACGTCGGCCTCGAGGACCCGGACGACCTGATCGCCGACCTCGACCAAGCCCTCAGCAGCGCCGGGCTCACCCAGCCCTGAGACGGACACGACCGACCAGCACCACCGATCAGCCCCGCAGCACGATCGCTCACCGGACACAGCTACTGTCCGACGCGGTCGCAGGGCTGCGCGGGAACGACTGCTACGTCCGCTGGTCGGGCTGTTGACGGGCAGGGTCCGCCCGCCGAGTCAGTTCTTCAACGGCGCTGGGGATCCGAGTTTCGAAGTCGAGGATCTTCGCCCACGTGGGAGTGATCTCGATGCGCGCCATCTGCGTGTAGAGCCGCCGTACCTCGGACTCCCACTTCACAAACTCGTCCTCGGCGGCAGGGAGGCGATCAACGCGGTTGGCTGCCCCGGGCCGCGGCGCGCCGGTAGAGCTCGGTCACGGCGGATCGGATCTGCGGCTGCTCGACGACGGGCCGTGCGAACGGTACGGCCACTGGCGTCGCGCTTCCCTGCTGGTGTGCGACGAAGTGCATGCCGAGCTCGTCGACCCCGACGGTCTCGACCCGTTCGGCGCCGGGTCGGCCACCAAGGACGCGGACGATCCGAAGCGCCATCTCGGGGTGGTCCTCGTTCATGTGCCGGCAGATGCCGTGCATCGCTTCGCTGGTGAGCACGCAGGTCCTCCTCTGATTATTGCATCCGGCTACTCGGGTCTGGCGACCATTCGCTGCTCCTGCTGCTTGCTCCATCCGTGCGAGGTCAGGCCACGGGGCTTGTAGACCGACAGGACGGCGGCGACGAGCAGGACGACCAGGGCGGCGCCGGAGTGCAGGATGGGGGATGCCGACGGCAGGGCGCTCAGATGGCCGCCGGCTGCCGGCCCGGACGCCACGTCGGCGAGGTAGCCGAGCGTGCTGGTGTACAGCAGCAGGATGGCGGTCGCCAGAACGGTGATGGCGAGCTTGATCAGGACCCAGTAGTGCCGGAACAGGCCCCACGTGGTGCCGAGTGACTGCACCAGCCCAGTGACGAAGGACGCGACGGCCAGCGGGACGAGCACGGCCCAGCCGAGGACCTCCATCGCCACGTAGACGGCGCGCACGGTCGGCTCGTCCTGGCTGGTGAGGCCGGCAACGGCCAGGGCGAGGAACGCGGCGACCGACCCGAGCCAGCCGACGGAGGAGGTGATGTGAGCGGTCAGCGCGGCCTTGCGCAGGAGCCGGAGGCATGGTCACAGGGCGGCGCCGGACCGGGAGACGACAGCGACGTCGGCCTTGCCGGGGAACTGGCCGGATGAGGTGTGGCGGCCGGGCCCGTGACTGCCGGCGCTGAGCAGCATCACGGCAAGCAGCATGAGCAGAACGAGCCCGAGGACGCCGAACGCTTTGACCCACAGGGGCACGCCGGGCGGCCGGGGGCCGGTCGACGCCTCTGGGCCGTCGCCAGGAGCGCTCTTGCGGGTATCGGGCATGCGTAGCTCCATCTGCTCGCTGGGCGATGGTCCATCTGTACGAGACAGAGTGTCACGTCTACGTCGCGCTGTCTTGCTGGCGTAGAGTTCAGCTGTGCCGAGGCTTTGGGAGGACTCCGTCGAAGCGCACCGGGCGGCGGTGCGCGACGCGACGCTGGACACGGCGGCGGCGTTGGTCGCCGAACGTGGCCTGGCGTCGGTGACGATGTCAGAGATCGCGCAGCGGACCGGGATCGGCAGAGCGACGCTGTACAAGTACTTCCCCGACGTGGATGCGGTCCTGGCCGCCTGGCACGACCGTCAGATCACCGAACACCTGGCGCACCTGTCGGCGGTTCGCGACCGGGCAGGCACCGCCACCGACCGGCTGGAGGCCGTCCTGAGGGCATGGGCGCACATCGTGCGCGAGTCGCGGTCCCAGCGCGACACCCCGCTCGCGGCGCTGCTGCACCGGGACGAGAACGTCGAGCGGGCGCAGCAGCAGCTGCGCGACTTCGTGCGCGACCTGCTCACGGAGGGCGCTGGGACCGGCGAGCTGCGCGACGACATCGCGGCGGGCGAACTCGCGGCCTTCTGCTTGCACGCCCTGACCGCTGCAGGAAGCCTGCCGTCCGAGGAAGCGGTCAGCCGTCTTGTAGCCGTCACCCTCGCCGGGCTGCGACCCGCCTGACGAACGAACCGGCCTCCGCCTGGCACCCGCCCCGCTGGGACGCCGCGGCGACGTCATGGCGGCGGATCATCTACCGTGCACGAAGCGCCTGTACGGCCCAGGTCGTCGGGTCGATCCCCGCGGGGGATATCGACCCGACGCTGGGTGGCGTGGGTCAGATTTGCTTGAGCAGGGTCGTTATCTTGTCGATCTCCGCTGATTGACTGCGGACGATGTTGTCGGCGAGCTGCTTGGCGGGGCGTAGCGGCCGTCCGCCTGCTCCATCGTGGCCATCTCGATCGCGCCGCGTTGGTGCCCGGTCATCATCGACCTGCGGGACGGGTGCCGGGATGGCTCAGGCGCCGTAGCGGGCCTGGGCCGTCTGCTTCGATACTCCCAACATCGCGGCGATCGCCGCCCAGGAGTAGCCATCGGCTCGGGCAGCCTTTACGGCTTCGGCCACCTCCGTGTCGGCGGCCGCAGAGCGGCTGAAGGCTTCGGCGATCCGGCGTAGTGGCTCGGCGCCACGCCACGCCAGGTGTTGCTCCTGGTTGGCGAGCCGCGCGGCGATCTCGGCGGCGGCCCGCTCCTTGTCAACGATGGTTCGAGCCATGGTCACTCCTTCGGTGGTCTGAATCGGCTGGTGCGGGCGGCCATCGCATGGATGATCAGCGGACCGTCGTCGGTGGACAGCACCCCGACCTCGATCAGGTTGACGGCCGGGTCGGGACCGAGGAACAGGGTGACGTCGTCGTCCCGCGGGTCGGCGGCGACAGCCATGAGGTTGCGCAGGGCGTGGCGGATGTCTTCATCGGTGATGCCGTGGCGGTAGGCGCTGGCTGCGACCGGCGCCTCCCACAGCTCCACGTCGTCAGCATACCCTGACGTAGCCGTGTGAGCGCCCCGCCGACGAAACGCGGGAAGCTCGGCTCGCCGCTGTCCCGATAGACGATCCCCGAGCGGGACACGCGCTGCCCCGGAGGTGACCGCTCATGCCGAGCCCGGACAGTCGCGGCTGCCGGCAACCGGGCGCGGTCCCAACCGTCAACAGCCGCTACTGATGGCAACGGCTTGCTTAGAACCGCCTCAGGTCAAGGGCGCAGCGGCCGCTGGCCGGTCAGGTGTCCCCGTATCCTCGATGGCGTGAGCATCGCACCGGCACCGACCATCACCTGTGACGACCGCTTCGCCCGCGAGCTTGCGGAGATGGCAATTCCCTGGCAGGCCGAGGAGGCTCCCGACTCGCGGCTGCTCGTGCTCAACGTGCCGCTGGCCACCGAGCTCGGCCTCGACCCCGCCTGGCTGCGGAGCTCCGACGGCCTGCGCCTGCTGGTCGGCAGCCTGGTACCCCGCGGTGCTACTCCGGTGGCACAAGCCTACGCCGGACACCAGTTCGGCGGGTTCGCCCCGCGTCTCGGCGATGGGCGCGCACTCCTGCTCGGTGAGGTCGTCGATGCCGACGGCCACCTTCGCGACCTCCACCTCAAGGGCTCCGGACGCACGCCGTTCGCACGCGGCGGGGACGGCCTGGCCGCGGTCGGCCCGATGCTGCGCGAGTACGTCCTCAGCGAGGCGATGCATGCCCTCGGCATCCCCACGACCCGCTCCCTCGCCGTGGTGGCGACGGGGCGCCGGGTGCGCCGCGAGACCCTGTTGCCAGGAGCCGTGCTCACCCGGGTCGCGAGCAGCCATCTGCGCGTGGGTAGCTTCCAGTACGCCCGGGCCACCGGAGACGTCAACCTCCTGCGCCGCCTCGCCGACCACGCGATCACCCGTCACTACGCCGGCGCCGCGGAGGCCGAGCGCCCTTATCTCGCACTGTTCGAGGCGGTGGTCGCCGCCCAGGCGTCGCTGGTCGCCCAGTGGATGCTCGTCGGGTTCGTGCACGGGGTCATGAACACCGACAACATGACGATCTCGGGGGAGACCATCGACTACGGGCCGTGCGCGTTCATGGAGGCCTTCGACCCGGCCACGGTCTATAGCTCCATTGACGAGGGCGGGCGCTACGCCTATGGCAATCAGCCGGTCGTGGCGGAGTGGAACCTCGCCCGCCTTGCCGAGGCTCTCCTCCCCCTCTTCGACGACGACCAGGAGCAGGCAGTCGCACTCGCGGTGGAATCACTTGGCGCGTTCCGCCGGCAGTACGGCGCCGCCTGGTCGGCCGGCAGGCAGGCCAAGCTCGGCCTGCCCGACGGCCTCGACGACGCGGTGACCTCGCCTCTGGTCGACGAGCTGCTCACCCTGCTCCAGGACAGCCACGTCGATCACACGTCGTTCTTCCGCCACCTCGGCGCGGCCGCCCGCGGTGACGCCGAGCCCACGCGTGGGCTGTTCCTCGACCTCGCGGCGTTCGACGGCTGGGCGGAGCGCTGGCGCGCCTGGGGTCCGGACGCCGACGTGATGGACCGGGTCAACCCCGTCTACATCCCCCGCAACCACCTCGTCGAGCAGGCCCTCGCCGCCGCGACCGAGGGCGACCTGGGTCCGCTCGAACGGCTCCTGGACGCAGTGGCTACCCCCTACGACGAGCGCCCTGGCCTCGAGCGGTACGCCGCCCCAGCCCCCGAGGACTTCGGCGCCTACCGGACCTTCTGCGGGACCTGAGCCACCCCCGCTGCTGCGGTGCCCGGGCGGTGAATGCAAACGACGACTACCTCGTGTTCATCCACGGCGGCGCGTTCATGTTCGGAGACGGAAGAGAAACCCGTCGCCGCAATACAGCGGTCAACCCGCCCAGTCCCCGCTTGCTCAGCCGGTTGCCGGCGGCCAACAACAATCGGTGGTGCGCCCACGCGGGATCGGCCTTGCCGAACGGTTCAGGGTGGGTCGTGCTCGCCGATCCCGAGGGCAACAAGTTCTGCATCCTTCCAAACGACGCTGAACGCGCCGCACGCTGAACTGCTGACCAGACGTTAGACGGTTCGTCGCGCACGGGGTTCCCGCTGAGCGCCAGAATCCGCCGATCCGCTTCCGGTGGCGGGCTCTGGTGACCGAAGTGCGTTCGACCGGGCGTGGTCAAGCATCTGTTGCTCCCGGATACTGCCGTCGTGGCGTACGACGTCGACATGGCTGATCGGCTGCGTGAGATTCTGGCTAGCGAGCCCGGCGTCGTCGAGAAGCCTATGTTCGGCGGCCTTGCCTTCATGGTGGCCGGGCACATGGCCGTCAGCGCCAGAGGTCAGGGTGGCCTCCTGCTGCGCGTTGATCCGGTTCAGACCGACACCCTGGTCGTCGATCCACGAGCGAGCCGGTTCGTCATGCGCGGACGCAAGATGGAGGGCTGGCTGCGGATTGACATCGACGCTCGCGCGACCGACGACGAGCTCAAGGGGTGGATCAAGCACGGTGTTGGCTACGCCAGGTCGCTGCCGCCGAAGTGATCGAAAGCGTCAATTGCCAGTCGGGGATCGCCGACCGGACAGGTTCCTTCTTGGGTGGGTGGCCGGCCGGGGACGGTCAGGTCCTGAGGTCGAGGCGCATGATCGGTCGATCAGCTGCGCGGCGCGCCACGACGATGAAGCCGGGCCGGCGAACGCGTTGGACGTCCCAGGAAACACGTTCCGCGCGGCTCCTTCGACTTGCGTGTCGATCGGATATGCCTGAAGGGGCCGGCGCTCCCATGTCGCGAGCATGATTGACGGCAGCGTCGATCAGGGCGGTCATGACGCCGTGGCCGCGGCATCCGAGGGTTCGTCGAATGCCAGTATCCAGGCACCGGGTCGGACATGACGGTTGGGCGCAGCTGCTGCTTCTTCGCCCGGGACCGCTTGTGGTGGTCCGCCCCCAAGCCAATACGTGCACCAGCATCCGTCCGACGCGCCACCAGAGCCGAAACGATCTACCAATGCCGGCCACGACCTGCGCGTCACCGGCTGTACCGCGGCTACGTGCATCGGACGATAGTCAACGGCAGGCGCTGCTCGGCTCGGCTCGGCTCGCCTCAGCTCGGTTCGGCATCGGGGTCGGTGCGCGCGGTTTACTAGCTGCGTGAGCGACCTTTGGCCGCCTCCGGGCCACCGCGGCTTCCTACGAAGTAAGCGAGGACCTGGACGGCGTTGGCACCGTGACCTACGACCTGAGCGTTCCAAACAGCTCCGGCATCGACCTTGCGACTGCGCGTGTTCTCCGGCACGGTGGCCCCGCAAGCGACGACCTTGCTTATCGAGGACAGCTGTACGCCCTGATTGGAGGCGTCGTTGTCGCCGCCGGGCAGGTCGAAGCTGCGATGAAACGAGTACTGCTGGTCGCCACCTCGGACAGCCGCCAAGTCGCCGACGCCGAGAAGCCGTGGAGTGGCTTGGAGAAGGACCTGCAGAAGGTAGTCGACTCCGGCCATGCTATGGCGGATGCGCTCAGTTCGCATCTTGCGTGGGCCCAGGAGAAGCAAGCGAAGCGACGACGTGACGATGTCGTACACGCGTACTGGTGCAACTTCGCGGGTTGCGGCGTCCGTCGCGCCCGCTTCTACCTCGACGGACGAAGTGCGACGATCGTCGGAGGGCTCGAGGACCTGAGCGTTCTGGTCGAGGACATAAACGTGTTGGCAACGCTGGCCCGAATGCTCGATGACCTTGCTGAACCGTTCTGGCCGCAGGTTCGCCTGCCTGCGCTCGGCGGCAAAGGAGCGCAGACATCGTCGAAACATGACACCTGTCCCGCTGGTTGATGGCTAACTGACGCCCGGCGCTGCTGAGCGAGGGATACAATTGGTCCTGTGGGTCCTCGCGCCCGTGCAGGAACACCGCGAATCTGCCGTTCTCGGAGCGGGCCGTCGTACCATTCGACATGGCCGGAGAACGAATCCCGTCGGGCACGGTGCACAGGCTGCCGGCCGACTTACGGAAGGCGTTGACCGCCGACTCGCCGGCCCTTGACGCGTGGACGCACATCACACCGCTGGCCCGCAACGAGTGGATCTGCTGGGTCGAGTCCGCCAAGCGCGACGAAACGAGGCAGCGGCGCATCGACCGGACCCACACCGAGCTGGTCGACGGCAAACGGCGGCCCTGCTGCTGGCCGGGCTGCAGTCACCGGGCGAAGAACGGGAGGTAAGGCGCGGCTCAGTTCTTCCCGGAGTTCGGCCTGCCACATCACGTCACGATCGTGCCATCGCCGACGATCTGACGGCGCGCGGGAACCGAGTCGCGACTCTCGCTGAAGGCCGATTTGGCGTGGCAACCTCGCCTCGACGGTCTGCGCGCCGCGTCTACGGGGGACCAGCCGACGGAGGCGGTGCCTCATCCGATCCTCCGTCTGCGGCCGGAGGCAGCGGCCTTCGGCGGTCGACAGCACCGAAGTGGCCAGTCAAGAAACGGTGGGGGAATGGGCGATAAGCACTCACAGCCGCTGCCACGTCACGTAGCGATTGGTGTCTCCGGTCCTCCGCACCACCCAGGCACAGACGACGAG
>Ga0136611_10002971_pt1 | contig 11847 bp, 12 predicted proteins | sample AntDrymUQ2232306_2_FD_106645 | JGI IMG/M metagenome (GOLD analysis project Ga0136611, IMG submission 106645) | Polar desert sand microbial communities from Dry Valleys, Antarctica - metaG UQ223 (23.06) | ecosystem: Environmental > Terrestrial > Soil > Desert | place: Antarctica: Dry Valley... | reverse complement strand
GCCAAGGAAGGACGCCGGATGGAGCGAAACGTGCTCCTCGCCCTCGGGGCGGCGCAGGAGGCTTGGCGCGAAGCCGGGCTCGACGGTGTCGATCCGGCGCGGGTCGGCATCGTCGTCGGCTCCGCGATCGGCGGCCTCCCCGGGATCGCCGAGCAACACGCGGTGCTTCGCGACCGCGGGCCCGATCGGGTCTCGCCCTTCTTCATCCCGAGCGTCCTCGTCGACTCGGCGAGCGGTCAGATCGCGATCTCGTTGGGCCTCCGAGGCCCGAACTATGCGCCGGTCTCGGCCTGCGCGACGGGCTCGCACGCGCTCGGCGAGGCTGCGGAGATCATCCGGCGCGGCGACGCGGACGTCATGCTCGCGGGAGGCACGGAATCGTGCATCCACCCCCTGATCCTGGCCGGGTTCTGCGCCATGCGCGGGCTCGTCGCGGAGGACGTCGACCCGACGAGGGCATCGCGGCCGTTCGACGCCACCAGGGCCGGCTTCGTGATGGCCGAGGCGGCTTGCATCCTCGTGCTCGAAGAGCTCGAGTCGGCGCAGTCTCGGGGCGCGACCGTGTACGCGGAGGTGCTCGGCTACGGGGCCTCGAACGACGCCCATCACATGGCCCAGCCCGACCCGGAGTCCGTCGGCGTCGCGGAGATGATGAGCGCCGCGCTCGTGCGCTCGTCGGTCGAGCCGGACCGCGTCGGCTACATCAACGCCCACGGCACCTCGACCCCGCTCGGCGATCTCGCCGAGACGAACGCGATCAAGCGTGTGTTCGGTGAGCACGCCTACCGGCTCGCCGTCTCCTCGACGAAGTCGATGACCGGCCACTGTTTCGGCGCCGCGGGCGCGATCGAGTCGATGATGTGTGCGCTCGCACTCCACCACCAGATCCTGCCCCCGACGATCAACTACCGGACGCCGGATCCGGAATGCGACCTCGACTACGTCCCGAACGAGGCGCGCCCGCTGGCCGGCACTGGGGTCGAGCTCGACGTCGCGCTCTCGAACGCGATGGGGCTCGGCGGCCACAACGGCTGCGTGCTCCTAGGCCGTGTGAACTGACTCGGGCGTGAGCTCGTCGAGCGACTCGACGAGGAGGTCGGCGAGGGCAAGCGCATCCGGTGCCGGCGGATAGTGGCGGTTCGGGAAGGCGATCACCCGAAATCCCGCTGCGGAGGCTGCTCGGAGGCCGTTCGACGAGTCCTCGACCGCCGCGCAGCGCTCGGGTTCGACACCGAGCTGCCGCGCCGCCTCGAGATAGACGTCCGGTGCGGGCTTGCCGCGGGCGACCTCTTCCGAGGAGACGACGACGGCGAAGAGCTCCGCGATCCCCGCGGTCCCGAGGACGGTCTCGATCAACGGCCGATTCGAGGACGACGCCACGGCGAGCGGGAAGGCGGCGGCCAGCCGGCGCACGGCGGCGACGGCTCCGTCGATCAGTGGCAGCGACTCGCGATAGCGAGCGAGCATCCGCCGCACCACCTCGTCGTTCAGCTCCTGCGGCGAATCCGCAAGGCCGAGCTCCTCGTGGAGGTAGCGCGACCACTCCGGCGAGCTCATCCCCATCATGTCCGCCTGCGCCTTCTCGCTCCAACGGCCGTCCCGCTCGCGGACGAGCGCCTCGCGTACGTCGTCCCACACCTGCTCGCTGTCGACGATGACGCCGTCGAGGTCGAAGACGACCGCCGAGGTCATGCGTAGTCGCCGTCGATCCGGACCAGGGCAGATCCTTCGGCGCCCGGCTCGGCGCGCTCCACCCGGCCGACGAAGAGTGTGTGGTCGCCGGCCTCGTGCTCGGCGGCGAGCCCACATTCGAGCCAACCGAGCGCGCCGGCGAGGAGCGGCCCGCGAACCCCGTCCACGAGGTCGATCCCGGCCCAGAGCGCGATCGGCGGAACTCCCCGGGAGAAGTGTTGAGCGAGGGTGAGCTGATCGGCTGCGAGGAGCGATACCGCGAATCCGCCGGCGGCCCGGAGCAACTCGTGCAGCGCCGCCGAGCGGGCGATCGAGATCCCGACGAGCGGCGGCTCGAGGGCGAGGGAGACGAGCGAGGCGACGGTGAGCCCGATCCGCTCGCCGTCGAGGTCGACGGTGACGACGCTCACCCCGACGGGATGGCGCCGAAGGACGCGCTTGAGCTCCTCGCCGCTCGTCACGGCGAGGAACTCTAGGCGCAAAGGACTAGACGGCCTTACAGAGCCCGTCGCCGGCGTAGAACGCCTTCTGCTCCTCGTGCATCTGGAGATCGAACTCCTTGTCGTACTCCCCGAGCGCGTCGGACTCCCAGTAGATGTCCGGGGTGACGCCGGGCCCGATGATCGTCGCGCGGTAGCGGGTGCCGGCGCCGATCGGGCGAGCGCCGTGGGTGTAGAAGCCGTAACAGAACTTGCCCGTGCCCTTGTGCATCAGGAAGCTGTTCTCCCGCTTCCAGCCCTTGCCGTAGGCCGAGTCGAAGGTGTCGAGGTAGAGGTTGCGCCCGAACGTGTCGAGTGGCTCGCCCACGGAGGTCGACTGGAAGCCGTGCACCGGCTTCCCCTGGTAGGTGAACGAGCCGAAGATGTGGTGGAACTTCTTGTAGGCCCAGTTTACCTTCACGGTCAGCTCGGGAAGCTCACCCGTCCAGTGGGAGAGGCGCAGCTCCCAGACCGCCTGCTTCGGCGTCGCGTCGAGGCCGTAGTTGGGGAGCATCCGCTGCCACGCCTGCACGGCCCAGTAGGAGCCGTCGGGCGCCTTGCACGCGGTCACGAGCCACTGGAGGTCGGGACCGTCGTAGGGGCGGCAGGCGTTCGTGAAGGTCTTCCAGACGTCTTTCTTGTAGGTGCCGTAGCCACCGGAGTAGTCGAGCTTGAACTCGAGCTGCTTGCGGGCGGTCGTCGGGGCGAGCGCGTTCACGGCGTCCCAGGCGAGCACGTTCCAGCGCTTGCCGCGGGCGCTATAGCTGAGCAGGGCCTGGCCGTTCTTGGCGACCTGGAGCTTGACGTCGGCGGCGTTCCGGTCGATCAGCTCGGACGCGGAAGCGGTCGAGGTGAAGAGTGCAGCCGCGAGCGCGACCAGCGTGACGATCCGAAGCATGTGAGAGCCCCTGGTGGTAGACGACATCTGACTCGTTTCATCGGCAGATTCGGGCCAGCGTTAACACCACTTATGAGGGGGATTCGTAAGGTTTAAGAAAACCGGGAGAGGGGCGGATTCGGGCCCACCCTTCTCGCTCGAGCCGGTGGTCCCGCAGCTACGTCGTCGGCTTCGGTCTCTCTCGGTCGCGCGCCGTGAGCAGGCCGAGCGCGACCAGTCCGACCGCGAGGCCGAGGTGGAGCCAGTTGTCCCCGTCGTTGATCGGCACCCAGTCGCCGCCGCCGAGGATGCCGAGCAGGAAGAGAACGACGTAGATCGCGCCGCTGCCGAGCAGGAAGGTGCGTGCACCCTCGGGGGTCGCCGCCATCAGGATCCCGATCCCGAAGAGCCCGTGCACGATGTTGTGCAGGACGCTGACCTGAAAGAGGCCGAGCAGCTCCGCATTGCCTGCGTCCCCGGCGAACTCCAGGCCCTCGTACAGGTTCGTCGTGATGCCGGGGATGAAGCCGGCGACTCCGACGAGCAGGAAGACGATGCCCACCAGGCGGGCAACGCTCTGCACGGGCGTCGTTCCGTTCATTCGAACCTCCAGGGTCGTGGCCGTGCGGCCGCAGCGAGTGTTCGGCCCGCGACGCCTCGTTCCTGCCGGCGAGAGTCGGGGGTCAGCCGGTCGGAAGCTCCGCGCGAACGGCCGTCCCGGCGCCGGCGACGCTCGAGACCGCGAAGTGGCCACCGAGGGCGGCGATCCGGTCGGCGAGGCCCTGGAGCCCCGACCCGGTGGGATCCGCCCCGCCGACGCCGTCGTCAGCCACCTCGACGATCGCGTAAGCCCCCTCACAGGCGACGCGAACGGTGATCAGCCCGGCGTGGGCGTGCTTCGCGGCGTTCGCGAGCGCCTCCGCGACGACGTAGTAGGCGGCCGCCTCGGTCGCAGGGCCGAGGCGCTCGTCCGGAAGCTCGGCGATCTCGACCGGTACGAGCGAGCGCTCCGCCAGCGCGCGCACGGCGCGGGGGAGCCCGTGCTTGGTCAGGATCTGCGGGTGGAGCCCCCGGACGAGCTCGCGAATCTCCTCCAGTGCGAGCGCCAGCTCGGCCTGGGCCGCCTCGAGCAGCTCGGGCACCGCCTCCGGGCGATCTGCGAGATACCGGCGCATCATGTGGAGGTGGAGCGAGACGGTGACGAGCCGCTGCTGCGCCCCGTCGTGCAGGTTCCGCTCGATCCGGCGCCGCTCGGCGTCTCCGGAGGAGACGATCCGCGAACGAGACCGACGGAGCTCCCGCATCGCGTCGTGGATTACGGTCACGTCGCGGGCGACGACGAGCACTCGGCCGGGCCGGTGGGGGCGATCCGAAGCTCGAAGTCGCGCTCCTCGCCGAGGTGGGTACGCAGGTGGTATTCGACAGTCGCGAGGCGGCCCGCAGCGAGTGCCGTCTCGATCCCGGCGAGCAGCTGGTCGGCGATCTCCTTCGGCAGGAGCTCGCGCACGTTTGCGCCGACCACGACCTCCGGCGGATTCGCGAGGAGTGAGAGGTCACCTCCGAGCTCGAGGTAGGTGCCGTCCGCCCCGATCCGGAGCACGAGATCGGGCAGCGCCTCGATCAGGGCGCGGTGACGCGCCTCGACCTGCGTAGAGACCCCGTCCATGAGCCGATTGTAGACCGTCAGGCGGCGCGATTCCTCCGCGCGAGCCGCGCGAAGAGAACCCAGGCGAGGGCGCTGCCGGCGGCGTAGCCGAGCGCGCTGGCGGCCGCTGCCCCCTCGGCCCCCCAACGTGGGATCAGGACGAGCGCGAGCGCCGCCGTGACCACCATCGCGACGACCGCGACGCCCAGGCTCAGGTTGGGCCGGCCGTGGCGGAGCGAGAGGTAGACGACCAGCACGGTCACCGGTGCGTAGGCGACGATGCCCGGCAGGAGGATCGCGAGCGGCCGCGCCGCCGAGTCGAAGTCGGAGCCGAAGAGGAACGGGATCAGGAACGGCGCCGCCAGCCCGACGACAAGGGCGACCCCCGCGGTGTAGACGAGCCCCTTCAGTGCCGAGCGCCGGACGAGCGTGCTCGCGTCGTGCTCGTCGTCGTGCACGACCGGACCGGTGATCGCGGTCGCGATCGCGGCCGGGATCAGCCACATCGCCTCCGCGGCCTGCATCGCGATCGAGTAGATCCCGACCGCGGCGACCCCGTCGTACCACTCGAGGATGAAGAGCTCGATCCGGTACGCGATCAGGTTCACCACCTGCACCGCGCCGAGCAGGAGGGCGAGCCTGAGCAGCGTCCGGCCGTGCGTGTCGAGAAGCGGAGGCGGCCCGATCGGGAGCCAGAGGTCGCGTGCCGCGACGAGCGCGAACGTCGCAGTGAGCACGTGCGCGAGCGTCCAGGCGACGAGCGCCGCGCGCACCCCTCCTCCGAGCCCGACCACGAGGATCAGCATCCCGCCGAGGGTGAGGATCGGCGAGAGCGCCTGCACGTAGTTCCAGAGCCGCACCCGCGCCAGTCCGAGCAGGACGCCCGAGACCGTCTGCCAGAGGACGTTCGGGACGAGCGCCAGCGCCGCGATCAGCGCGAGCTCGCCGCCGATGCCGTCCGTGAGCGCGCCGATCCCGACGACGATCCCGCCGCCGACGAGCCCGAGTGCTCCCGCGAGCGCGAAAGCGCGGTGGACGAGGTGCCGGACCTCGACCTCGCGCTCGCGCATCCGGGTCGTGACCGCGAGCCCGAGTTGGCCGAGCAGGCGCGAGAGGATCGTCACGGTGAGAACCGCGAGCACGAATGTGCCGCGGCCCTCCGGGGCGAGGAAACGGCTCTGGACGACGACGAGGACGAGCGCGATCGGGGTCGAGAGGCCCCGGAAGAGCAGCGTCTCGAGCGTGTTCCGGCCGACCTGCTTCTCGCCGGGCACGTCGCGGACGAGATTCGGCGCGACCGGGGGTGCCCCGTCGATCGCGGGCGCGGGCTTGGCCGCACCGCTCGCGGCGCGCTGCTCGGGCGTGCTCACCGCGGCATCGTCGCAATTCGCGCGGTGCAACGGAAACGAGCGTTCGGCTCAGTCGACCTGTACGTCGTTCGGTGGGAAGTACATTTGCCGCATGGGCGGCCCCGAGAACAAAGGGAAATCTCTGCAGCAGGTTCTCCGCGAGCGCCGCGAGGCGAAGCCGCTGCTCACCGTGGCGCAGTTACGGCTCCGGGAGCTCGAGCGCGAGCGGGAGGCAAAAGAATCCGCAGCTGCTGGTGCGGTCGAAGCCTGGCGGGCGACCGGCAAGGCAGTCGATAAGGCCGGCCGCCTTCCGACTCCCGTCTACCGGTCGATCCACGACCTGGACCCCGTCGCGTACTTCCGAAGCAAGCACTGGGCCAGGCGGGTACGGGCCCAGCGCGATGCGTCACCGGCGTGCGACGTGGAGCGCTGCCGCGAGCCCGAGGACGTTCGCGTCGTCCTGCTCGAGCGGTCGGCGGTCGGGGCGGAGCAACCCGGTCGTGACCTGATCACGCTCTGCCCGGCCTGTGAGCGCCGCGCGATCCGCCGCGAACGCCAGCTCGGGCGCCCTCCGCGACGCGCCGAGCTCGTCGCGCTCGATCCGCGGGAGCCGCTCTACGACGAGTCGAGGATCGCCGCCCTCAAGTCGCGCTACGGTCGTCCGCTTCGGCGCAAGGACGTGCGCCCCTGAGCGTCATAGGGAAGGTGGGGCGCGGGAGAGCGATCGTCATGTGCGGCTGGATCGCCCTTTTGGCGGGGCTCGCCGTGCCAACACAGCCGAGCGCTGCGAGCTCGCGCGTCGCCCTTCCGACGTCCAGCGCGGTCTTCACTGAACGGAGCTACGTTCCGGGGCAGCTCGCCTCGCTCAAGCTCCGGACGGATGCCCCCACCCTGACGCTCCGGATCCTCCGTGCCGGAGCGGAGCGTGCGTGGGGCAGCGTCGGAAAGCCGTGGGGTCCGCCCCGGGAGATCCGGTGGACGGCTCGAGGACGCTCCGCCGCACTCCCCGTCCGGATCGGCGCTTGGCCGAGCGGGCTCTACTTCGCCCGGCTGGCCACCCGGAGAGGCGACGTGACGTACGCCCCGTTCATCGTCCGTGCCAGCAGCCCCGGGCGCGTTCGTGTCGCCGTCGTGCTGCCGACGAACACCTGGGCGGCGTACAACTTCTGGGATGCGAACGCCGACGGCACGGGGGACACGTGGTATGCCGACCAGCGCCGCCAGAGCGTCAATCTGCAGCGGCCGTTCCTGAACAATGGCAAGCCGCCGTACTACCGGACGAACGACCGCGGCTTCCTCCGCTTCCTCGTCCACCGCGGCCGGCAGGCCGACTATCTCTCGGACGAGGACCTGGACCGGTTCGAGAGCGGCGACCAGCTGGCGCAGCTCTACGACCTGATCGTCTTCGCCGGCCACCACGAGTACCAGACGACCCGGAGCTACGACCTCACCGAGCGGTATCGGGATCTCGGCGGCAACCTCGCCTTCCTCTCGGCGAACAACTTCTTCTGGCGCGTCGACCTGAAGGACCGGAAGCTCTGGCGGATCAAGAAGTGGCGCGATCTCGGCCGTCCGGAGGCCCGCCTGATCGGCGTCCAGTACCGCGCGAACGACGACGGCCAACGCGCCGCGCAGTACGTCGTGGTCAATCGAAACGCCGCGCCGTGGCTGTTCGCCGGCCTCGAGATCGCGGACGGCAGCCCGCTCGGAAAGGCTCGTTACGGCATCGAGTTCGACATGGTCGCAGCCGACTCTCCTCCCGGAACGACGGTGCTCGCCGAGGTGAATCCCGGCCTGGTCGATCCCTCGATTCGAGGTCAGATGACCTACTACGAGACGTCCGGCGGGGCCAGGGTCTTCGCGGCCGGCACGCTCAGTTTCGGTGGTTCGGACAATCCGACCGGCGAGACGCTGTTCACGAATCTCTGGGCCCAGCTCAGTAGACCCTGAGCAACCCGGTTCAGTACGTCTCCGAGTCGTGCCTCGACCAGGAGAGATCGTTCGCAGAGATCTGCTTAGGAGCACCTCGGGGCGGCTTCCCACAGCGGGCGCAGGCCTTGAAGCTCTCGTCCTGCTGCACGTGGGGCACCCACTCGTGGCGGCCGAGCCAGCAGGCGAGGGGCTTTCTCATCGCTCGAACCTCATGGGCTCACTCGGGGTCGGCTCGCGACGGCTACGTGGCTGAGGTTCAACGGGTCCATGCGCACACGAGTCTAGGCGGGCTGCCGTCGGGCGCTCGGCCGAAAACCGTGCGGAAAACCCGCAGCAAGTGTGCGCGATGCCCCTCATGGATCGATCGTCCGCGCGCCATAGGTTGAAGCCATATCCGAACGACGATTCGAGGAGGCACGAGATGAGAAAGCCATTTCAGATCGGTGGCGTGATCGCCGGGGCGGTGCTGATCGCCTTCGGCATCGCAGCGATCTACATGGGCGTCGACGGCCGGGCGACGGTGCGCGACAGCATCAAGCAGGAGCAGATCGTCTTCGGTTCCATCGACGACCCTGCAGTCGCCAAGTACGCATCGAGCTATGCCGATGAGCAGGTCACGAACGGAACGCAGGCCAGAGCGTTCGCCGAGGTCATTCACGAGCATGCGCTCGAGGGATCCGGCGGCCTGACCTACTCGCAGATGGGTCGGTTCATCTCGTCCGACGATCCGAAGAACCCCGCCGGCACGAGCGACGAGGCGGCAGCCCTGAAGGACGACACGGGCAGCCCGGTCTCGAACTCGGCCCGGAACACCTGGGTCACGGCGACCGCCCTGTCGACTGCGCTCAACATGAGCTATATGGCAGAGCAGATGGCGCTGTTCGGGATCGTCGTCGGGGTCGCGCTCCTGCTGAGCGGCATCGGCTTCATCGTGCTGGCACTCGGCGGCACGCTGCGTCGGCGCGAGGCAGAGGAGACGGCTTCGAGCACGCTCAAGCCGCGTTCGGCTGTCACGACCACCTAAGAGCGGGTTCGTGTCCCCGACCCGAGGGCGGCTCCGGCCGCCCTCGGTGTTTTCGGTCAATCTCGGGCAAGGAGTGCAATGGCGACTGCGAGACTCGGGTCGATGAACGAGAACCCTCGCCCCACCGGGCAGGACGGCGTCGACGTGATCCTGCGCGACGGCGGCACCCTGCGCCTTCGCCCGCCCCTCCGGGACGACGCCGACGCGCTCGTAGGTTTTTTCGAAGACCTTTCGGATCAGAGTCTCTATCTGCGTTTTCACGGCCATCCCTCGGTTGACGCCCGGCTCGTCGCGCCCGACCTCGATCCGGACTGGGCGGAGCGGGGCGCGCTGATCGGCGGAGTCGCAGCCGATGTCGGCGAACGCATCGTCGCTCTGGCCAGCTACGTCCGCCTCCGAGACAGAGAGGTGGCCGAGGTCGCGTTCGCCGTCGCCGACAGCCATCAGGGACGCGGGATCGCCACGCGCCTCCTCGAGCAGCTCGCGGCCCGAGCCGCGGAGCAAGGGATCAGCCGCTTCGTCGCACAGGTGATCGCCGAGAACCGGCACATGCTGCAGGTCTTCTCCGAGGCGGGCTTCAACGTGTCTCGTTCGCGCGCCGGCGGGATCGTCGAGGTCACGTTCCCGATCGCCCCCACAGCCGCCTTCGCCGCGCGGGTGGCCGAGCGCGACCACTCCGCGGTCGCAGCGTCGTTGAGGGCGTTCTTCGAGCCACGGTCGGTGGCGGTCTTCGGCGCGTCGCCGCGGCGTGGCACGATCGGTGGAGAGCTCTTCCGCAACATTCTCGGCGGTGACTTCACCGGGGCCGCCTACCCGATCAACCGGAGTGGAGAGTCCGTGGCCGGCGTCCGCGGCTACGCGGCAAGCGACCAGGTGCCCGACGAGGTCGACCTGGCCGTGATCTGCGTGCCTGCGGCGGCTGTGCACGAGACCGCCGAGTCGGCCTTGCGCAAGGGCACCCGCGCGTTGATCGTGATCTCGGCCGGCTTCGCCGAGGTCGGCGCGGAAGGGGCCGAGCGACAGCGCCTGCTCCTCGCCCTCGTCCGCGCCCATGGCGCCCGCCTGATCGGGCCGAACTGCCTCGGCGTCGCCTCGGCGGCGACGCGGTTGAACGCGACCTTCGCCTCGCGCCACGCACCGGCGGGCAACATCGGCTTCTCGTCCCAGAGCGGTGCGCTCGGGCTGGCGATGCTCGAGGCCGCCGAGGCGCGCGGCCTCGGCCTCTCGGGGTTCGTCTCGATCGGGAACAAGGCGGACGTCTCCTCGAACGATCTGCTCGAGTGGTGGGAGGACGATCCTCGAACGGAGGTCGTGTTGCTCTACGTCGAGTCGTTCGGTAACCCGCGCAAGTTCGCGGAGCTCGCGCGCCGGGTCGCGCGCACCAAGCCGATCCTCGTCGTGAAGAGCGGAACGACGGCGAGTGGGGCCCGGGCCGCGAGCTCGCACACGGCAGCCCTGGCCGGCTCGGAGACGGCTGTCGACGCGCTCTTCCGGCACGCCGGTGTGATCCGGGCTGCCTCGCTGGAGGAGCTCGTCGATGTCGCGACCCTGCTCTCGACGCAGCCCGCTCCTCGAGGCCGCGGCGTCGCGGTGCTCACGAACGCCGGCGGGCTCGGGATCATGTGCGCCGATGCCTGCGAAGCAGCGGGCCTGACGCTGCCCTCGCTCGCCGACGAGACCCGCACGCGGCTCGTGGCTCTTCTGCCGGCCGAGGCGAGTCTCGGGAACCCGATCGACATGCTCGGCTCGGCCACCGCGGCGTCGTATGAGGCGGTACTCCCCGTGGTGCTGGAAGACCCGGCCATCGACGCCGTGATCGTCTTGTTCGTCCCCGCAGTGAGCGCAAGCGCCGACGAGGTCGCTGCAGCCGTGGCCGCTGTCGCCGACGGAGGCAAGCCCGTGCTCGCAGTGGTGATGAGCGCGGAGGGGATCCCCGCTGCCCTGCGCGCCGCGCCGGCCGCTGCCGCAGCCTTTGTCTACCCGGAGTCGGCCGCTCGCGCTCTCGGCCGTGCTGCGGAGCGTGCCGATTGGCTGCGGCGCCCGCTCGGCTCCCTGCCGGAGCTCGACGTCGACCGTGCGGCGGCTGCCGCCGTGATCGACGGCGCACTCGCCGATCGGGACGACGCTTGGCTCGATCCGGCCGCCACGCGCGCGCTCTTGCTCGCCTACGGGATCCCCCTCGTCGACGAGAAGGTCGCGGGCTCCGCCGCAGAGGCGGTCGAAGCCGCAGCCGCCGTTGGCTATCCCGTGGTCGTCAAGACCGCGGCTTCCGGCGCGCACAAGACCGAGAGCGGGGGGATCGCACTCGACCTCCCGGATGAGAACGCCGTCCGGGCCGCCGTGACCCGGATCGGGGGCCCGGTGATCGTCCAGCCGATGGTCACCGGCGGCGCCGAGCTCCTGGCCGGTCTCGTCCAGGATCCCGTCTTCGGCCCGCTCGTCGCCTTCGGCCCCGGCGGAGTCTTCGCCGAGCTCATCGGCGACGCCGTCTTCCGGATCGCCCCGCTCACGGATCTGGACGGCGAGGAGCTCGTCACGTCGGGCAAGGCCGGCCGCCTCGTCGAGGGATACCGAGGCGCTCCGCCGGCCGATGTCCCTTCACTCGTCGACCTCGTCTGCCGCCTGTCGCGGCTCGGAGAGGATTTCCCCGCAGTAGCCGAGCTCGACCTGAATCCGGTACTCGCATTTCCCGATCGTTGCGTCGCGGTCGACGCGCGCGTCCGCATCCGGCGACAAGAGAACCGGCAGGGCATCACCCGCAAGAGCTGGTAAGCCGGAGGAAATGTGAGGCGGCGGGGGTGGGATTCGAACCCACGGAGCCCGTGAAGGCTCAACGGTTTTCAAGACCG
>Ga0136611_10002970_pt1 | contig 11851 bp, 12 predicted proteins | sample AntDrymUQ2232306_2_FD_106645 | JGI IMG/M metagenome (GOLD analysis project Ga0136611, IMG submission 106645) | Polar desert sand microbial communities from Dry Valleys, Antarctica - metaG UQ223 (23.06) | ecosystem: Environmental > Terrestrial > Soil > Desert | place: Antarctica: Dry Valley... | reverse complement strand
TGTTCGTGCACGAACACGTACGGATCGACGGCATCGATCAGCTCCTGCTGCGTATACCCCAGCATGTCGGCGCCCTTCGGATTGACGTAGACCAGCCGGTCGTTCTGCAGGATGTAGACGCCCATCAGCGATTGCTCGACCAGGGCGCGATATTTCGCCTCGGCAGTGCGCAACGCTTCCTCGGCGCGGCGCCGCTCGGTGATGTCGCGCGCCACCGCCTGCATGCCGACCACCTTCCCGGCAGCGTCGGTGATGATCCACGCGTTCTGCCCAAGCCACACTTCGCGGCCCGACTTGGTCACCGCCGGAAACTCGACGTACGACGTCGGCAGCCGCTCGCTCGTTTGTTTGTAGTAGTGCTGAAGGATCTGCGGGCGGAAGTCGGAGCGAATGAACTCGGTGAACCGGCGGCCGACCACTTCATCCGCGTCGAACCCGAGTAGTTTGAGCGTCTGCGGATTGACGAACCGGAAATACCCCTGGGCGTCGGCTTCGAAGATGATGTCGGCCGCGGAGTAGAACAGGTGGCCGTATCGATCTTCGGTGGCCTTCAACTGCTGCTCGGTCGCTTTGCGCGCGGTGACGTCGCGGTAATAGACGACGATGCCCCCGACCCTTGGCTCCTGGAGCAGGTTACGAGCTACGCCTTCGGCCCAGCGGACACTGCCGTCCCGGTGGCGGCAGCGGAACGCGCCGCGCGCGGGAGTGGCCGGATCGTCAAGCAGGCCCGCGACCAGCGCCTGCCACGCGTCGCGATCGACCGGCTCGACCAGCTCGCGCACCTGCACACCCACGAGATCCTCGGCACGGTAGCCAAGCACATCCAGCGTGGCCGGATTGGCCCACTGGATCACCCCGTCGACATTGACCAACACGACCGCGTCGACGCTGAAGTTAATGAGCTCGGCGAGCCGTCCGCTCGAGGGAACGTCGGTCACCAGAGCGCCGCTTTCATCTCGGCGATCGCGACCTCGATCTGGGCAATGTCGCCGAGCACGCGCTCGACTTCGGCGAGCGTCGCGGCCAGAGATTCCTCGGGCGGGATGCTGCCGCGCTTCACTTCCCACGCCAGATCGCGCGTCGTCTCGGCACACGCCCGGCACACCTGCAGCGTGTGTTCGTGCGCATCGATCAGGCGCAGGACTTCCTGTTGTTCGTCAGCGGTCACCGGGGCGAGCTTTCGTTAGGTGCGATGCGGATCGGGGCGCCAATTCCTGACGGCGGCCTTGATGTCTTTCGGTGACAGGTTTTCGCGAGCGGCGCGATCGAGCAGGGCGCCAAACTCTTCATCCGACGCGAAACGCAGCGCGACGATCTGCTTGCTGGAGAGCTTGGCCAGCTGCGAGTCCTGCCCTGCCGTCAGCAGCTCGGCGGCACGCACCTTTACTTCGAGCATGATGATGCGGTCCTGCAGCTTGACGATATAGACGCGGCTAATCGCCACGAGCACGATGACGGCGAGCACCGTCATCAGGATCGCCATATCGCGCATCTCCGCGCCGAAATACATCGACCGGATGATGAAATACAGCGCCAGCACCGCGAACAGCCCGGCAATCGCAGTGTGAATCGGACGATGCGCGTGGTTCTGAAAAGACTGTTCGGCCATTACTTGAGTTTCCCTTCAAGCTCTTCGTAGATCTTCCGGACGGCGATCGGGCCCTGCTGCTCCGACAGGAACCACTCTTTGTACGGTCCCCAGTTGGCCTGTTGCGCCGCCTCGTCCGCGGACCGTCCGAGCTTGTGCAGCCGGGTCACTTCCGCGATCACGGCGCGCATCGCCTTCTGGTATTCGACGAGCTCCTCGCGCGAGGCTTTCGACTCCTCGATGAAGCCGTGCCCGGGTACGAACCGATCGACCTCCATCTTCAGCGCCTCGTCGATCACGCTCACCCACTCGGTGGGATAGGCGGAGCGCATCGCCGGGAACACGCGATTGAGGTAGACCTCGCTCATGAACAGGATCCTCTGCTTCGGCAGGTAGACCAGGAGGTCGCCGCCGGTGTGCGCGCGCCCAAGGTAGAGCGCCCGTACTTCGATGCCGCCAACGTTGATCACTTCCTGGTCGGTGACCATCGCCGGAGCCGCCAGCTTCATCTGCTCCTTCGATGCCTTCGAGACGACGTAAGTGATATCCCTGGGGAGGACCGAATTGCCTGCCGTGTGATCGCCGTGATCGGAACCGACGATGTACCACTTGATTGGCTTCGGCGTGACCTTGGCGATCTCGTCGAGCATCTTCCTGGTGGCCTCGGGACTGCCCTGGCCATCGACGATCAATACGCCATCGGCGCCGACGACAAACAGGCTGACGGTCGTGAAGCCCGGGTTGCGGATGTCCTCGTAGCCGTAGACGTTGTCGGCGAGCTTGACGGTGCGTGGAAAGTCCGTGAGCTTGAAGCCGCGCTTCTCGGGATACGCGGTGCGCACCTGCTTGTCCTGAGCGAGGCGCTCGCTCGCAAGCGCCGAGTCGAAGGAGGCCTGCGCAGGCGCAGACCCCAGCACCAGGGCCGCAGAAAGCACCGTAATTAACGCCAGGGCCGCAGAAGGCACAGTCTTAAACCCGATGTGCATGTTTCGCAATGGTACCTTAGGTTTCCGGAGCCCATGTAAGAAACCCGGCCCGGGAGGGACTACCTGTCTCGAGTGAATGAGCCTGACCTTCCAGTCGCCGTTGCGAACAGGAGCGCCGCGCGTCGAGGATCGGCGTCCCACCGGCTTCGTGGTGATGTGGTGGCTGAACGAACGTTTCGGGGTTCGCAAACTGAAGGACTTGCGCGCCAAGGCGGCGGCGATGTTCGAGGCCGCTGACTAGGACGCAGCCATGCCCTCACTTCCCCAATTTCGTGTCGACGTTATGATACGCCTCGACCCACCACTCGCCATTGCGCCGCACGAACACTTCCATCAGCTGCGTCTTGATCACGCCGTCGGGTGGAACCACTATGCCCGCCGGCATCGCCTTGACGCCATGGACTTCGTTGTCGATGTCGACCAGCGCCACCTCCGGCGTGACGAACCGGATGCGGCGGATCGCATGCTTCTTGGTGGTGCCTTTGTAAAACGTCGACAGGATTTCCTTGTGCCGGGCGACGAACGGCGCCCTGCCGTACATCACCATCCCAAAAAGGTTGGTGAACGACGCCTCGGCCGCAAGGCGACTCGCATAGCGCTCACCATCACCAGCATTCCAGGCCGCGGCCTGGTCGGCGATGATGCCACGAATCGCGCGTTCGGCTGACGCATCCTGCGCCAGCGCGCTCGCGGGTATCACCGCCACCACCAACAGCACGCACCCGCAGATGTAGTTCTTCACGATGATCTCCTCTTCTAGCGCGCTAACAAGCGATTCAAGGTCTGTTGATCGGATTGACCGTCGAAGTAGCGGTCGAGCAAACGCTCAAACACCGAGCCCGGCGGCGCGACCGCCGCAAATAACGTCGCACTCGAGCGCAGCTTCACGTCGTCTGGGGAACCGAAGACGTCACGCGCCGACCGCCCGCTGATGCGCAACGCGGATTGCGCGCATTCCACCAGCCGCGCGCCAAGCACCGGATGCCGCAGGTAGGCTTCCGCTTCGTTCCTGCTCTTGATGCCGTAATGCCGCGCAGTCGGGCTGGAGCCGAGGCCGTCGATCTGCGGAAAGATGAACCACATCCAATGCGATTGCTTGTGACCGCTGCGAATCTCACGCAAAGCGGCGTCGTAGGTGTCCCGCTGCGCCGCGACGAAACGATCGAGCTGATACGGGTCGTCTTCGCTCAACGGCCTGACCCCGCCATCCTGCTCCGGCCCTGGGTCATGACGCGGGTGTTATCGCCCGTCGATCAAGTCTCCGAGCCCGCCGACGCGATCAAGGATCGAGCCTTCCTCCTTGCGCCCGCCCCTGCTCTGCGGCGCCGCCGAGTAGATGCGGTCGGCCATGCGGCTCAGCGGCAAGGACTGCAGCCACACACGCCCGGGCCCCTGCAGCGTCGCGAAGAAGATGCCTTCGCCGCCGAACAGCGCCGTCTTGACGCCGCCGACGAACTGGATGTCGTAGTTCACGCTCGGCTGCAGCGCGACCAGGCAGCCGGTATCGACGCGCATCGTTTCGCCTGGCGTCAGGTCGAAGTGGTGAATCGTGCCGCCGGCGTGGACGAAGCACAACCCGTCGCCTTCGAGCTTCTGCATGATGAAGCCTTCACCGCCGAACAGGCCGACGCCCAGCTTCTTCTGGAACGCAATCCCCACCGACACGCCGCGGGCCGCGCAGAGGAACGAGTCCTTCTGGCACACGAGGTGCCCGCCAAGGGCGCGCAGATCCATCGGGATGATCTTGCCGGGATACGGCGCGCCGAAAGCGACCTTCTGCTTGCCCTGGCCCTGGTTCGTGAACACCGTCATGAACAGGCTCTCACCTGTCAGCAGGCGCTTGCCGGCGCCGAGCAGCGCGTCCATCACACCGCCCGACCGCTGCTGGCTGCCGTCGCCGAAGATCGTCTCCATGGCGATGCCCTGCGTCATGTACATCATCGTGCCGGCTTCAGCGATGGCGCCCTCGCCCGGATCGAGCGCGACCTCAACGAACTGCATCTCGTTGCCGTGGACCTCGAAGTCAATATCGTGCGCGCGACGACCCGGCGCCGGCGGCGGCACGAAGCCCGCGGAAGAGCCGTGTCCCGCCGAAGCCGCCGCGGATCCTTTCATGTAGGCCGCGAAGGCGGAGACGTCCTTGACCTTCTGCCACTGCGCCATGCCCGCCGTAAACACCAGCGTCTCGGCGTCGATGCTGCCGTTCTGCAGGTTGCTGATGATCTCCTGCTGGCTCACGGGACCCACCTGATGGCCACCGATGGCCATGTACCACTGATTCGATCCGTCCATTGTCAATTCTCCGGTTGGGAGTCGATCTTGTTAGCGGTTTCGGCTTCGAGCCCCTGCGTCGTCGCGGCATCCAGCCCGAGCTGGTGTGCGAGCTGCGCCAGATAAATCCTCTCGGCGCCAGAGACGGATTCGTCCGCGCGCACGATGGTGAAGGCCAGCACGTAGAGATCCTTCTGCATCGCGGCATCGCTGACGCCGCGAACAATCTCGGCAAGCGGGCGCGTCTGCGCCAGCTCCGCTTCGACGACGTGCTCGAGGCCGGCCTCGCGCGCGCGGTCCATGATCATCGCGCGCTCCCGATCGCTCAGCGTGCCGTCGGCCTTCGCGGCCGACATCGCCAGCCGAATGATCCGCGCCACCGGATCAAATGCCGCTTCGAAAGCGGCAGGGATTGGAGGAACCTGAGAACTCGTCACTGACGGCACCTGGTGCACCCCAGGCACCGTAGGCACCCCAGGCACCTGATTTTGGTTCTTGAGTGTGTCGTAGATACCCCAGGCGACTCCGGCGGCGCCAATCAGCGTGCTGGCGCTCAGAAATCCCTTGTGACCCGACAGAAAACTGGTGGCGCGACGGGCGCGCTTGCGGCCCGAACGTCCGAGCGTGCCGGAAAGCACGACGGACAGCACATCAGTCATGTTGTTCAACACTAGGTTCGTCCCTCCAATTCATTCAATACGGCCGGCGCCACTGGAGGTTCCACTGGAAATTACGAACGATCGCTATCGAGCCTTCGAATAAGCGCGTCGCGCTCAGAGCTGCGTCGAGGCCGGCTTCAGGGCGACCGGCTTGGGCGCTTCCGGCGTCCAGTCTTCACCAGGGTTGATGAAGCGGTTGGTCTCGAGCTTGTATTGTTTATCGTACAACTGGCGGTAGCGTCCATCCCGGACCAGCAACTCGTCGTGCGTGCCGCGCTCGACGATCTCGCCGTGCTCCATTACCAGGATTTGGTCGGCGCTGCGGATCGTCGACAGCCGGTGCGCAATCACGAAGGTGGTGCGGCCGGAGCGGAGCTGCTTCAGGCCGTCCTGGATCATCTCCTCGCTCTCGCTGTCCAGGCTCGAGGTGGCTTCGTCGAGAATCAGCACCTTCGGCGAAGCGAGGATCGCGCGCGCGATCGAAATACGCTGGCGCTGGCCGCCGCTCAACTTGATGCCGCGCTCGCCGACGATGGTGTCGTAGCCCTCGGGAAACTTCAGGATGAACTCTTCGCAGTGGGCGATCTGCGCGGCCCGCTTGATCTCGTCGACCGAAGCACCGGGCCTCGCGTAGCCGATATTCGCGGTGATCGTGCCGTCAAAGAGGAAGTTCTCCTGCAGCACCGAGGCGAGCTGCTCGCGATAGTCGCGCAGCGGGATGTCGTTGAGATCCTTGCCGTCGACGACGATGCGGCCCTTGTTCGGGCGATTGAATGCCATCACCAGGCTGATCAGCGTGCTCTTGCCGGAGCCGCTCGACCCGACCAGCGCCGTGGTCGTCCCCGGAGCCGCCACGAAGTTAATCTCCTTCAGGACCGGGATGCCCTCGTTGTATTCGAACCAGACATTCTCGAACGCGATCTCGCCGCGGATCTCGCCCAGCGAGGGCTTGCCCGCGTCGGCTTCGTCCTCGGTCTCCATGTTCAGGATCTCGCGGATGCGATCGAGCCCGGCAAACGCTTCGGTGATCTGCGTGCCGATGCTGGCGATCGAAATCATCGGCGCCGCCAGCAGGCCGATGAAGAAGATGTACATCACGAAGTCGCCGAGGGTCATCTCGCCGGCGAGGATGTCGTTGCCGCCCATCCAGATCATGATCACGCCGACCACGCCGACGATGACCGTGCTGCCGGAGGTCGTGGCCGACACGCCCGTCATCGACTGCGCGATGTTGCGGAACAGCTTGTGCGCGCCTTGCGTGAACACGATCTCTTCGCGCTTCTCCGCCGTATAGCTCTTGACGATGCGGATGCCGCCGAGCGCTTCGGTAAGGCGGCCGGTTACTTCCGCCTGGATCTTGCCGCGCTCACGGAACAGCGGGCGCAGGCGCTTGAACGCGTAGGCCATGCCGCCACCGAACGCGGCGAGCACCATCGCGGTGACCAACGTCATCTGCCAGTTGAGATACAGCAGCACGCCTAGGCTGATGATCGCGGTGAGGACGCCGCCCACCAGCTGCACCAGGCCGGTGCCGACCAGGTTGCGGATGCCTTCGGCGTCGCTCATGATGCGCGACAGCAGCACGCCGCTCTGCGTCGAATCAAAGTAGCGAACCGGCAGGCGCATGATCTTTGCCTGGACGCGCTTGCGCATGTCGGTAATGGCGCGTTGCGCCGCCACGCCGAGAATTTGCGACAGGCCGAAACTCGTCACTGCCTGGACGAGCGTCGCGGCGCCGGCCGCCATCGCGATCGGCATCAGCAGCTCGACCCGCCCCTTGCCGATCACATCGTCGATCACGTACTTGGACAGCAACGGCAGCACGATGCCGGCCAGGCGGCTGAACATCATCAAGGTCAGGCCGAGCGTCAGCCGCCGCCGGTGCACCCACAGCAGCTCGCGGAACTCGCGCCACGCGGCCTTGGAATCGATTTTCTTCTTGGCGGCGCCCGGACCCGCCGCCGCGGCCATCGACCGCGCGCCCGCGGACCGTTCCGCTCTCCGCATGCTCGGGGCGCCTGAGCGCATCATCGCCATAATTAGTTGAGGGCATTCGGAACGGCGAGCGTGAACGGCGCAATGCGCGCTTCGAAGGTCTCGCCCGACGGCGTCACCATCGTGTACTCGCCGTGCATGGTGCCCACCGACGTCTTCAAGTGGCAAAAGCTGTTGTAGTTGTAAACCGTTCCCGGCGCGAGCACCGGCTGTTCGCCGACCACACCTTCGCCGCGCACTTCTTCTTCCTCACCGTCGGTGTTGGTAATCACCCAGTGACGGCTGATCAACTGCGCGGTGCCATCGCCGACGTTGGAGATGCGAATGAAGTAGGCAAACCAATACTCGCTTTCCTTCGGCAAGCTGCGTTCGGGAAGAAACTTCGTCGTGACTTGCACGCGTATTCCGTTGGTCGTCGTATCACTCACTGTTTGATTATAGAGGGTTCAATCCAGGTGGCCGCGCTCGGAATCGCCCATCTCGACGCCGCCAGACGGGAAGTATTGCTTCCAGCGTTCGGTCACGGTCCGGGCGATGTCGGGGCGACAGGTGACTTCTTTCGGATACCACGGCTTCATCCGCGCATCGATCACCACGGGCGGCTCATACGCGATGTGATGCCGGACGACGCGTTGGGATGCAGAGTGGATGTCAGCCGCCGGCTCGAAGCGCGTGAACGTCGTCCACAGGAAGTTGATGTCGCTGCGCGTGGCGCGCTCCGGCTCGTCGCTGACCACGATCAACGGCCAGCCCGCGAAGGCCGGGTGGGCAGCCACGCGTGACGGCGCGTCGCGGTCGTCGGCAAAAGATCGAGTGCCGACCACCAGGCAGCCGCCGCAGAACACCCGCACGTCGGTCACGTCCGACGGCGGCGAAACCGGCGGAGCGAAGGCGCGCGGCAGCTCGCGGATCGGATCGCCGAGGCCGAGCCACACGCCCTTCGAGCCCTCATTTACGACCGGACCCGTGTAATCCAGCGTGTCCATCGACAGGTTCGAGAACACATAGAGATCGGTTTGCGAATTGGTGCGCGCCAGCACGTGCTCCAGCGTGGCACGAAAGTCCTTCAAATCCACTAGCCGATCGGTCAGGAGGATGAACTTCGTCAGCGACAACTGGCCTTCGCCGAGGATCCTGAACGCGCTCGCCATCGCCTCGCGCTTGTAACGCTGCTTGACAACCGCGCCAGCCAGCGAGTGGTAGCCGGTCTCCCCGTATGACCACAGCTGTTCAACCGCGGGCATCACCAGCGGAAACAGCGGCGACAGCAATTCCTGCAAGAGGTCGCCAATGAAGAAGTCCTCCTGTCGCGGCTTGCCGACCACGGTCGCCGGGTAGATTGCGTGCTTACGGTGCGCGATCTGTTGCACGTCGAACACCGGGTAATCGTGCTGGAGCGAATAGTAGCCGTAATGATCGCCGAACGGTCCTTCCGGCCTGCGCACCAGCGGCGCCACCTGCCCCATCAACGCGAACTCGGCGTTGGCGAGCAGCGGATGCGGATGGCCGTTAGGCCCGGCGACCTGCGGCAGCCGCTCGCCGGAGAGCAGCGATGCCAGCATCAGCTCCGGAACGTTCTCGGGGAGCGGAGCGATCGCAGACAGAATCAGGGCTGGCGGCCCGCCGAGAAAGACCGTGAGCGGCAGCGGTTCGTTGCGCGCCTCTGCGCGCGCGTAATGAAAGCCGCCGCCTTTGCCGATCTGCCAATGCATCCCGGTCGATGTGCGATCGTAAACCTGCATGCGATACATGCCGAGGTTGTGGCCGGGCTTTTCTGGATGCTGCGTGTAAACCAGCGGGAACGTCACGAACGGCCCGCCATCGTCGGGCCAGGACGTGATGATCGGCAAGCGATCGAGCCGCACATCCGACGTGACCACTTCGCGCACCGGTCCGGCGGCCAGCTTGCGGGTGCCGACCTTCAGCAAGTCGAGTCCGATATCACGGGCACCCCAGAGTTTCGCCGGCGTCGGCGGCAGCATGGTCTCGGCAAGGTGCACGACGCGCTTGATGAACTGAAGCGGACGCGTGCCGAACGCGAGCTGGGCGCGCCTGGCGGTGCCGAACAGGTTCGTGGCGAGCGGAAAATCCGCGCCTTTCACGTTGGTGAACAGCAAGGCCGGCCCATTGGCGGCGATCACCCGACGATGAATCTCGGCCGCCTCGAGCACGGGATCGACCGGCGCCGTAATCTCAACGAGGTCGCGATCGCGCCGGAGCTGATCGATAAACGACCGCAAATCAGAAAACATCAGTGAATCACTCCCGCATCGTGCACAATCTTCCCACCGAGCATCGTCAGCACGCTGCGCATCGCTTCCATTTCAGCCACCGGCACGCTGAACAGATCGGTGCTAAGCACTGCCAGGTCGGCGAGCATGCCGATGGCGAGCTGCCCTTTCTGCTTTTCCTTGAACTCGGCGAACGCCGAGCCGGCCGTGTACGCGGTCACGGCCTGTTCACGCGTCAGCGCCTCCTTCGGATTCGCCGGATGGGTGACTGCCGCCATGATGTTCAAAAACGGGTTCATCGGACCGTCGGCACCGATCGCCAGTGGGATGCCGTGATCGAGCAGCGACTTCATCGGCTGGACCGCCGCCATCCGCTGCGGCCCGAGCCGCGCGGCCAACAGATCGGTGAGCATGAAATGCAACGGGTTCTGCACCACGACGATGCCAAGCGCCTTGACGCGGGAGATCAAATCAGCCGACAGCACATCGCCGTGCTCGATGCGTGGCCGCTTGGCGCGCCATACTTCGGGCCGTCCGGCGCGCTCGATTGCAGACACATAGGCTTCGATCGCACCGTCGCCAACGGCGTGCACCGCGAGCGGGTCGTCACTCCCGTACGCCCAGCCGACAAACTGCTCGATCCGATCCGTCGAGAAATTCAGCCGGCCGCGCTCCGACGGCAAGTCGAGGTAGGGCTCGCGCAGCAGCGCGAACCGCTCGACCGGCGTGCCGTCGAGGATCCACTTCATGCCACGCACATCGACGAGCGGCGTTGGCTGCGGCGGCAACGGTGAGCGGCTGTCGATTGTGTCGCCACCGCTCTCCCGCATCGGGAAACGAAATACTTTCCATCGAAGCGGCGTCGCCGCCTCGACCAGGTACTTCGAAAGGTCAGCAATCGGGAGCGCATTCCCCATCAGTTGCACCGAAGTGATCCCGAAGCCGCTTGCCTGGGACGCGAAACGTCGGTAGCTGGAGACGATGTCGGCGGGTTCCGTCGTACTGGACAGCATGCGGCCGCTCAAATAGTCGGCATACTCCTCGAGCCGGCCATCGAGCCGGCCCTGCGCATCGCGACCGAAGTGGCCGCCCTCGGGGTCCTTGACCGTGTCGGTCACGCCGATCAGCGTGAGGGCGCGGCTGTTTACCAGCGTGCCATGCCCGGTGAACGCGCCGAGCCACACCGGATGTTCTGGCGCGATCGCGTCGAGCCACGCGCGCGAGAACGAGGGGTCGGCCCACGCTGTCTGCGCGATCTCGCCTTCGATCAGCCGGCCGGCCGGCGACTTGGCGATCTGCGCGCGGAGCGCCGGCGCAATCTGCTCAACTGTCGGATCGAATGGCAGCTCGAGTCGATCGTGCGGCGGCGCGATGCCGACGTGCTGGTGCGCATCATTGATGCCGGCGATGATGGTACGTCCGCCCGCGTCGATCCGCCTGGTCGCCGGTCCCGCGAGTGCGGCGACCGCCTCGGTGTCGCCGACGGCGACAATGCGCTCCCCGCGAATCGCGAGCGCCTGCGCCCAGGGCTGCGCAGGGTTGGATGTAAAGATCTTGGCGTTGGTGATGACGGTATCCGGCCCCGCGCCCGCACAGCTGGCGAGCGCAACGAGGCAGATCAGGCAGCCGCTTCGGCTCAGGGTCATGAGGTCAAAAGGAAAAGTAGATGAAATTCAGGGCCGCCGAGCTCCGGAGCGTGAACACGGCCGCCAGCATGAGCCCGCACACCAGCGCCTGCATCGCGACGCGAGGCCAGTGTACTGCGGCTTCGGGCGTATCAACGGCTGCGACCAGGTTGGGACCGCCGGCCTCAGCCCAGATGTCCTGAATCCAGAGCGGCAGCGAATAGAGCGCCGCAAGGAGGAACAGATAGATACCCGTCGAACGGCCAAGCTCGGTTGAGGTCTCGGGAGTCAGCCGTAGATCGCGCCACAGATGATCGAGCTCGGTCTCGCGAAAGATTAACCAGCCAATCAGGGTCAGGACGAACATGCCGGCGATCTGCAGTGGGCGCATCCATCCCCCTTCGCGCTGCGCGCCACGGGGGACAAGGCTGCCTGCCGCACGCGCCACGATCAGCAGCACGCCGTGATAGGCGCCCCACAACACGTAGTTCCAGCT
>Ga0136611_10002969_pt1 | contig 11854 bp, 3 predicted proteins | sample AntDrymUQ2232306_2_FD_106645 | JGI IMG/M metagenome (GOLD analysis project Ga0136611, IMG submission 106645) | Polar desert sand microbial communities from Dry Valleys, Antarctica - metaG UQ223 (23.06) | ecosystem: Environmental > Terrestrial > Soil > Desert | place: Antarctica: Dry Valley... | reverse complement strand
TGCACCCAGCCGCGGCGGATCGCGGCGCGCTCGGTGGCGCGGCGCGTGGCCGAAGAACTGCAGGTACCGCTGGGCGGCATCGTCGGCTTCCAGGTCCGCTTCAACGATGCGGTCACCGACGCCACCGCGATCAAGTTCATGACCGACGGCATCCTGCTGGCGGAAATCCAGCACGACCGCTGGCTGTCGAAATACGACACGCTGATCATCGACGAGGCGCACGAGCGCAGCCTCAACATCGATTTCCTGCTCGGCTACCTCAAGCAGCTGTTACCACGGCGTCCGGACCTGAAGCTGATCGTGACCTCGGCCACCATCGACACCGCGCGCTTCGCCGAGCATTTCGGTGGCGCGCCGGTGGTGGATGTCGAAGGACGCGGCTTTCCGGTCGAGGTGCGCTATCGGCCGCTGGAAGGCGAGGGCGAGGACGCCGGCGAACGAACCTTGCTGGACGGCATCGTTGCTGCCTGCGATGAAATCCAGAAGGACCGTGGCATCGGCGACACCCTGATCTTCCTGCCCGGCGAGCGCGAGATTCGCGACGCCCACCAGGCGTTGGAGCGGCGCAAGTACCGGCATACCGAAATCCTGCCGCTGTACGCGCGGCTGTCCGCGAAGGACCAGGACCGAGTGTTTCATCCCGGCCCGCAGCGGCGCATCGTGCTGGCGACCAATGTCGCCGAGACCTCGCTGACGGTGCCGCGCATCCACTACGTGGTCGATCCCGGCGTGGCCCGGGTCAAGCGTTACAGCGCGCGGCAGAAGCTGGACCGTCTGCATATCGAGCCGGTCAGCCAAGCCAGCGCCAACCAGCGCGCGGGCCGCTGCGGACGCATCGCGCCGGGCGTGTGCCTGCGCCTGTATTCCGAAGCCGATTTCGCCTCGCGGCCTGCATACACCGATCCGGAAATCCGCCGCGCCGCACTTGCCGGGGTGATCCTGCGCATGCTGGCGCTGGGGCTTGGCGACTTCGGCAGCCGGGGTGCGGGATCCAGGCGTCGCGGCGGCGCGCGTCCGGCGGCCAGCGCCAACATCATCGAGGACTTTCCGTTCCTGGAACCGCCGGATCCGCGCGCCATCGCCGATGGCTGGCAGCAACTAGGCGAGCTGGGCGCAGTCGATGCACAGCGTAGCCTGACCGCCATCGGCCAATCGATGTCGAAGCTGCCGGTGGACGTGAAGCTGGCGCGCATGCTGGTGGCCGCCGGGCAGCATGGCGTATTGCGCGAGATGCTGGTGATTGCCAGCTTCCTCGGCGTGCAAGATCCGCGCGAACGCCCCTCCGACGCGCGCGGAGCCGCCGATGCCGCGCATGCGCAGTTTGCCGATGCGAAGTCGGAATTCGTCGGCATCCTCAAGCTGTGGGACGGCTATCGCAATGCGCATGAGGAGATGACCCAATCGCAGCTGCGCAAATGGGCCGACAAGAATTTCTTCGGCTTCCTGCGCCTGCGCGAGTGGTGGGAGCTGCATCGGCAGCTCAAGCTGCAATGCGAGGACCTTGGCTGGGACGTGTCTGCCGCTTGCGAAGGACAGGAGCCTGCCACCGTTGCGCAATACGCTGCCCTGCACCGCGCATTGATCGCCGGCCTACCCAGCCAGCTGGGCCATCGCGGCGAGCGTGGCCTTTACGATGGTCCTCGCGGGCGCAAATTTTCGCTGTTCCCGGGATCCAACCTCGCCTCCAAGCCGCCGCCGTGGGTGTTGGCGGCCACGTTGCTGGACACCGAAAAAGTGTGGGCGCTGACCAATGCGGCGATCGAGCCGGACTGGGCCATCGCCGAGTTGCCGCACCTGCTGGCGCGCCGCCACCACGATCCGCACTGGTCGCGCGCGCAGGGCCGGGTGCTGGGCAGCGAACAGATTTCGCTATTCGGGCTGGTGCTGGCGCCGAAGAAACCGGTGCACTACGGCGCGTTGTTTCCCGGGGAAAGCCGCGCCATCTTCGTGCGCGATGCCCTGCAGACCGGCGAGATCAACACCCGCAGCGCGTTCCTGCCGCGCAACCTGCGCACCCTGCAGTTGGCGCTGGACGAGGAAGCCAAGCTGCGTCGCGCTGGCCTGGTGGTGGACGAGGACTGGCAGGCGCAGTGGTATCTGGATCGCCTGCCGGCGCATGTGCACAACGCACAGGCGCTGGATGCGTGGTATGCGAAGTTGCCGAAGGAATCGAAAGTCACGCTGGAATGGTCGCGCGAGGACCTGTTGGTGGTCGATGCGGGCGATGCAGCGCGCTTTCCGGCTTACCTTGTGCTGGGCGACGTGCGACTGGCCGTGCAATACCGCTTCGAACCCGGCGCCATCGACGACGGCATGACCGTGGCGGTGCCGCTGCACCTGCTCAATGCGCTGGATGCGGCGCGGTTGTCGTGGCTGGCGCCGGGCTTGGTGCAGGACAAGGCGGCGGCGCTGATCAAGTCGTTGCCCAAAGTATTGCGACGCAATTTCGTGCCTGCGCCGGACTTCGCCCGCGCCTTCGCCGAGGCGCATCCGCAGGCGGAGGCAGACAGCGTCGAGGGCGCGTTGGCCCGGTTTCTGAAACGTCTCGTCGGCGTCGACCTTGCCGCAACCGATTTCGACGTGGCCAACATTGCGCCGCACCTGCGCGCCAACCTGCGCCTGCTCGATGGCGACGGCAAGTGCGTGCTGGCCGATGCGCGCGACCTCGACGAGTTGCGCGCGCGTTTCGGCGAGCGTGCGGCGGAAGCCTTCGCCCGGCACGCGGCACAAGGCATGGCGGCAGCGGGACTGATAGCATTTCCGCAGCAACCCATCCCGCGCAGCGTGCCCGGCGCCGGTGGTGTCCCCGCGTATCCCGCGCTGCAGGACGATGGCGCTGCCGCCTCGCTTGCCGTGCACGCGCAGCGCGAGGTCGCCGAGCGCCTGCATCCGGGCGGCGTGCGCCGGTTGCTGGTGATCGCGCTCGCCGAGAAGGCGAAGCACGCGCGCAAACAATTGCCGGTACAGCCGAAGACCTCGCTGCTGTATGCGGCCATCGAGTCGGCCGACCCGCGCCGCGATGGCCTGAAGGACGGCGACCGCCTGCGTGCGGACCTGGTCGATGGCGCCTTCGCCGCGCTCGCAGCCGAAGGCCTTGAAGACGTGCGCGATACCGGCGCGTTCGCCCAGCGCCGCGACGCCATCGGCAGGGAGCTGTTCGGCGAGGCGATGCGTCGCCTGCAACAGGCCGAGGCGATCCTGGCCCTGGTCGCCGAGGTGCGCGCGAAACTGGAATCGAAACTGATCGGTTGGGCCAGCGCCAACCTCGACGACATGCGCGCGCAGCTGCAGGCGCTCGCGCATCCCGGCTTCCTGCGCGAAGTGCCGGCAGACATGCTGGCCGAGTATCCGCGCTGGCTGAAGGCGCTGGCATTGCGCGCCGAGCGCGCCCAGCGGGACCCGGTCCGCGACCAGGCCCGCATGCTGGAGTTACGCCCGTTCGCTGACGCGCTGGCCAGCGCAGATGCAGGCGACGAGGAAGCCCAGGCCTTGCGCTGGGAACTGCAGGAGTTGCGCGTGCAGTTGTTCGCGCAGGAGCTCGGGGCCAAGCGCGCGGTATCGCCCAAGCGGTTGGCTGCGCGTGTGGAGCGATTGCGTTCACGTTGATGCTGGCCGCTTCGCGTGGGCCTCGCTAAGGTAGGCCGATGCCTGCCGTTTCCGCCCCTGCCGACCGTATCCAGATCGTGCTGGCGCGCCTGCCGGCGGGCGCGGTGCCGGAGCCGCTGCTGGCCCTGTGGCGCGAACAGGCAGGGTCCACCGCCGTCCTGCGCGATACGCCCGACGTGCTTGCCGATACGCTGGCGATCTTGTCCACGCTGAACGCCGATGCCGACGTGATGGCCGCGGCGCTGCTGGACGCACTGGTGGATTTCCCCGGCATGGCCAAGGCGCGCGGCATCGCCATCCCGGCGCGCCTGCAGGCACTGCTGGATGGCCAGCGCGCCGCCAGCCAGGTCTGGCAGCTGCACCGCGAGCATGGCGGCGGGCGCAACCCGGAGGGCATGCGCCGCCTGCTGCTGGCCTTGGTGCGCGACTTGCGGGTGGTGCCCGTGGTACTGGCACGGCAACTGGCGCGAATGCGCGCGGCCTGGCGGCTGCCGCAGGACGAACGCAAGGTCCTGGCCCAGCTCACCCGCGACATCCATGCGCCGCTGGCCAACCGGCTGGGCATCTGGCAGCTGAAGTGGGAACTTGAAGACCTCGCTTTCCGCGAACTCGACACCGAAACCTATCTGCAGATTGCGCGCCTGCTGGACGACAACCGCGCGGGCCGCGAGTGCTGGATCGAGCAGGCCAAGACGGAGTTGCGCGCCGCGCTGGAAGCGCAGGGCCTGAATGCCGACGTGGCCGGGCGACCGAAGCACATCTACAGCATCTGGCGGAAGATGCAGAAGAAGGACGCACCGATCGGCGACCTGTACGACCTGCGCGCGCTGCGGGTGCTGGTCGACGACATCCCTGCCTGTTACGCCGCGCTTGGCACGGTGCACTCACTGTGGCCACCGATCCCCAGCGAATTCGACGACTACATCGCGCGGCCGAAGCGCAACGATTACCGCTCGCTGCACACCGCAGTGATCGGGCCTGGCGGCAAGCCCCTGGAAGTGCAAATTCGCACCCGCGACATGCATGCGCAGGCTGAGCTGGGCGTGGCTGCGCACTGGCGCTACAAGGAAGGCGGCGGCACTGGTGGCACTGGTGGGCCGGGTGCGGCGATGGACAAGCGCATCGCGTGGATGCGGCAGCTGCTGGAACAGGCCGCGGACGCCGCGCGCGAGGGCGAGGCCCGCCCCCTGGGCGGCATGCACGGCGACTTGGTCGAGGATCGGGTGTATGCGTTGACCCCGAAGGGCGAAGTGGTCGACCTGCAACAGGGCGCCACTGTGCTCGACTTCGCCTATCAGGTGCATACCGAAGTCGGCCATCGCTGCCGCGGGGCCAAGGTCGATGGCCGGATCGTGCCGCTGACCCACCAGCTGCACAGCGGCGACCGGGTCGAGATCCTCACGGCGAAGATATCCGAGCCGCGGCGCGACTGGCTGCAGCCGAGTGCCGGATTCCTGGCGAGCAGCCGCTCGCGGGACAAGGTGCGCGCCTGGTTCAACAAGCTGGACCGCGCAGGCAACCTGCAGGCCGGAAGGGAACTACTGGATCGCGACTTGCGCCGGATGGGCCTGCTGCATGCGGACCTGCAGCCGGTGCTGGGCAAGTTCAATGCAGCCAGTGTCGACGACCTGCTGGTGCTGGTGGCGCTGGGCGATGTCGGGCCGAACCAGGTCGGGCGTGCGCTGCTGGAACGTGAGCGCGCGGCCAGCGAACCGGCGTCGAGCCTGCCTTTCGTGCCAGCTCACAAGGCATCCAAAGCGAAGGCCACGAACGCAGGGACCGTGACGGTGCAGGGCGTGGATAACCTGCTGGCACAAGTGGCGCGCTGCTGCCAGTCGTTGCCGGGCGAAGCGATCATCGGCTACCTGACCCGTGCCCGCGGCGTCAGCGTGCATCGGCCCGACTGCGCCTCGTTCGTGCGCCTGGCGACATTGCAGCCAACGCGCGTGCTGCCAGTGGAATGGGGCGCGCGGAGTGGCGGCCACGAAGTCGCGGTGCGCATCGACGCTACGGACCGCAAGTGGCTGCTGAAGGACATCACCACCCTGATCGCCCAGCTCGGCGTCAACGTGCTGGGCTTGCACGCGGACCAAGTGCGCGGCGGGCACGGCCAGGTGCGCCTGCAGTTGCGGGTGCGGGTCGCGGATTATGGCCAGTTGGGCCTGCTGCTGGGGCGGATCGAGGCGCTGCCCGGCGTCGCTTCCGCGCAACGGTCGTGAGTCATGCCGGCCTGCTTGCCAGCATGAAGCGCTTGCTCGATGTCCTCCACTGCCAGCGCGATCGCTGGCGTGCGCGCTGGCATGCGGGACCGCGTCGCATGCGAATCGCGGTGCTTGCGACGGTGTCGATGCTGGCAGTCGCGATGCTGCTGTTGGGGCTGCTGCGCAACGACATCGGCGCGTGGCTGTGGCCTGACTCGCGCGGCATGGAATTGCGCCAGCAGGCCGAGCGGGCCCTGCAGGATGGACGGCTGACCGCCGACGATGGCAGTGGCGCACGCGAACTGTTCGACGCGGCTTTGGCGGTGCAGCCGGACCAAGTGGCAGCGCGTGACGGACTGGCGCGAGTGGGCCGCGCGGCCTTGGCCCAGGCCGCGCGCGACATCCAGCGCGGACGCCACCAGCAGGCGCGCGCCGGGCTGCGTCTGGCGCGCGAGCTGGAAATGCCGCGTGGGCGGATCGAAACGCTGGAAGCAGCGTTGCGCACGCACGGGGCGACGGCTGCCGACGTCGACGTCGTGCTGGCACAAGCCGACGCTGCGCTCGCAGCCGGCCAGCTGGACCAGGGCGAAGCAGGCGCCTTGCCGCTCTATCAACGGGTGCTGGCCATGCAGCCGCGCAACCAGCGGGCAGTGGAAGGTCGCGAGGACGCGCTCACCGCGCTGCTGCAACCCGCTGCCGCCGCCTTGCAGTCAGCCGACATCGAAACCCTGGCTGACCTGGTCCGGCGCGCGCAGCAGTTCGATGGCGGGCATGTTGCATTGCCCGAACTGCGCGCCGGACTGTCGCGCCTGCAGGCGTCGCAGTTGCGCCGCCTGCAGCGGCTGGTGGCGGGCCAGCACCATGCATCGGCTGCTGCACTGTGCAGGGAGCTCAGCGCCCGTCCGCATGACGCACCACTGCCAGCGACATGCTCCGAGGAGGTGGTTGCCGGCCTGCTGGCACGTGCACGCATCGCGGCCGGCGATTTCGATTTCGCCAGCAGCGAACGCCTGCTGGGGTTGGCCCGCGCGCTTGCGCCCACCCATCCGCAACTGGCGATGACCGAACATCAACTGGCGCAGGCCCGGCGCGGGGCGTGGAAGTTGCCGCGGTCGCCGCCCAATACCACCCGCGTGCTTGCCCAGGTCGCCGTCTTGCTCGTTGATGCCGAACGCGCGCAGGCGCGTGGCGACTGGCTGACGCCGCCGGGCGAGAGTGCCTGGGACAAGCTGCGGGCGGCGCGGGCGCTGGCACCCAATGATCGCGCGGTGGCGCGGGCGCTGGCGGGCCTGAAGCCTGCGGCGCGCCAGTGCCATGTCGAAGCGCTGCGCGACAACAGCTTGCGTGCTGCGCAGACTTGCCTTGATGTGTGGCGACAGGTCGACCCCAACGATGTCGACTTGCCAGCGGCGCGGCGACGCCTTGCGCAACGCTGGATCGCGATCGGCGACGAACGGCTGCAGGCCGGCGAGATCGAATTTGCCCGTCGCGCCTTGGAGCAGGCCCGCAGCCTGGACACGGGTACGCCGGGCCTTGAAGCCTTTGCGGCGCGCTTGGCACGCGCGCAGCCCGGCAGTCCCTAGTGGCGCCGCGGACCTGACAGGAACACGTCGCGGACCACGTCGCGCGCGGCATCCAGCGAGAAATACCTCGCTACGTTGTCGCGCCCGTGCAGGGCGATGCGACGCCACAGCGCTTCATCGGCATCCAGCCGCAGCACCGCATCGGCAAAAGCCTGGGGGTCATCGGCCACCAGCACGTCATGGCCTTCGAGCAGGTGCATGCCTTCCACCGCCGGCGTGGTCGCGACCACCGGCATGCCGTGGGCCATGGCCTGGTTGACCTTGCCCTTGACCCCGGCGCCATAGCGCAGCGGGGCAATCGAGATCCGGCAGCCGTCCAGCCACGGTTGCAGGTCCGGTACGTGACCGTGGATGCGCACGCCCGGCACGTTCGCCAGCGCCTGGATGACGGCTGGCACGTCGCCGCCAATGCAGTGGAACTGCAGGCCGGGGCGCACGGCAAGGATGCGCGGCCAGACCTCGGCCACGAACCACTGCACGGCGTCGACGTTGGGCGGATGGCGGAAGCCCCCCACGAACAACAGGTCACGGCGCTGCGCCCAATCCGGCCCACCGGCTGCCAGATGGTGCAGGTTGGACAGCACCTCGACCCGGGCCTGCGGCGCGTCCTGCGCGAGCACGTCGCGCTCGGCCTCGCTGACTACCAGGGTGGTATCGGCGGCCGCGACCAGCGCCAGTTCCAGCTTGCGCGTGCGTTGCGCGGCGCGCAGGCCGAGCGCATTGCCATGGAGTTCGGCGGCCCGGCGTTCGCGGAGGTAGTGCAGGTCCACGGTATCGAACAGCAGCCGTGCCTGCGGCGCGTACTGGCGCAGCAGGGGGGAGAATTCGCTGGCGACGTAATGGCGGCAGACCATTGCCGCATCGAAGCGCGGCCCGTGCGTACCCAGCCATGCCGGCGGGCGCTCTGCGAAGGGCGCATGCCAGCACTCGACGCCGAGTCGCTGCAAGGCCTCGGTGTAGGCACCATCCGCGCTGCGGTTGGCAGGCAGGAACACCACGTGCGCGCCTTCCTGGCGCAACAGGCGCATCAGGTTGACCAGTCGCACGGAACCCGAGTCGCGGTCCGGCTGCGGGGTCAATGCATCGATGATCAGCACTTGCGGCTGTCCGGCGTGCAGGCTGGCAGGGGTCGGCAGCGTACCCGGCGCCAGCTGCGCGGTCAGCGCGTCGCGCCACTTGGCGACGAACACCGCCTGGTTGCGTGCCTGTGCGGCCTTCATCCCGCTGCCAAGGTCAGTCCCGGCGCTGGTGCCTTCGTCATGCACCACCACCGCTCCCGGCTGGTAGAGCACGCGCAGCCCAGCGTTGCGCACCGCGAAGGCAAGGTCGGTGTCCTCGTAGTAGGCCGGGGCGAAGCGCGTATCGAAGCCGCCGAGCTGTTCAAACAGAGCGCGCGGCAGCACGATGGCTGCCCCGCTCACGTAATCGGCGTCGCGCACGTAAGTGAAGCGGCAGTCATCCGGGTCCTCGAAGCGCCCGTAGTTCCAGCCCGAGCCATCGGCGAACACCACGCCGCCGGCTTCCTGCAGGCGCCCGTCGGGATACAGCAACCTCGCGCCCACCAACCCCACATCCGCGTGGTCTTCGAAGGTGCCCAGCAACGCATCCAGCCAGCCCGGCTGGGGCACCGTGTCGTTGTTGAGGAAGACCAGGAAATCGCCGCGGGCCAGCGCCGCGCCGTCATTGCAGGATGCGATGAAACCGCCGTTGGCGGTGCGGGCATGCACGCGGATGCCCTGGACCAGGTCGAGCTTGGCCAGGGTGTCGTCGGGCGAGGCGTCGTCGACCACGATCACCTCGAACGCGGCGCGCGGAGGATGCGCGGCAAGGGCCCGCAGGCAGGCCAGGGTGTGCGCGAACGCGCCATGCACCGGGATCACGATGCTGGCCATCGGCTGCTCAGACCCAGGCACCCCGAACGACGCAAAAGGCGCCATAGCCGGGGCGTACCGGGCGTGCGAGGGCCGGCTGCGGAAGCGAAGCTGCAGGCGCACGCGCTGCCAACTGGCCGCCACCCCGCGGCCGCGCAGGCTTGCCCAACCGCGTCGCCACAGTCCCAATGCGCGCAAAATCCAGAAGCGCGCGTCGGTGGCGATCGGCATGCGGCGAAACTCCGGCTGAAGGGCGGAACCACCGGCGGCGCAGCCTACAGGCGCTGCGCTAGACTCGGCGATCCGAGCCATTGTCGCATCCGCCCGCGACCCCCGCAGAGCCCCATGCCCCGCATCGAAGACGAACACGACGACCTGTACGACGACGATGGTCAAGGCGATGACGGCGCTCCCGGCTGGCGCCACCGGCTGCTGACTTGGGGCCTGGCCGCGGCGGCGCTGCTGCTCGGGTTCCTGATCCCGTACATGCTGTACCTGAACCATCAGGTCGGCGAACGTTTCGGCAAGCTGCGCTGGCAGGTGCCGACCCGGGTGTATGCACGGCCGCTGCTGCTGCGCCCCGGGCTGGCAATGGACTCGCAGACCCTGAAGACCGAACTCGATGCTGCGTCCTACCATTCGGGGGATGGCAAACGCGCCGGCACGTATGTCCGCAACGGCGGGCGCTGGCGCATTTCCAGTCGCGGTTATTTCGATGTGGACGGCCGCATCGCCCCGGCCCAGCTCGAGGTCACCGTGTCCAGCGGCGAAGTGACCGCACTGCGCGACATTGGCAGCCGCAAGGCCCTGCGCAGCGCACGGCTTGATCCGGCGCGCATCGCCACCCTGTACGGCAGCCAGCAGGAAGAGCGCCGGCTGGTGCGAATGGACGAGGTGCCGGAGCTGCTGGTCACCGGGCTGCAGGCGGTCGAGGACCGCGACTTCAACCACCACATGGGCATCGACGTGGGCGGCATGCTGCGCGCAGCGTTCGTGACCGTCACATCCGGAGGCGAGACCACCCAGGGCGCGAGCACCCTGACCCAGCAGCTGGCGCGCAGCGGGCTGCTCGGCATCGGCAAGGAGCAGACCCTGACCCGCAAGGTCAAGGAGATCCTGTTCGCGCTGCTGCTGGAGGCGCGCTACGACAAGCGCATCCTGCTGGAGGCGTACCTCAACCAGGTCGACCTGGGCCAGCGCGGGGCGCAGGCGATCCGCGGGGTCGCCGCGGCCTCCGAGTTCTGGTTCGGGCGCGAACTGGCAGACCTTTCCACCGAGCAGATCGCGCTGATGATCGGCCTGGTCAAGGGGCCGTCCTGGTACAACCCGCGGCGTAATCCGGAACGCGCCAAGGAGCGCCGCAATTTCGTCCTGGGAGAAATGCACGAAACCGGCTTGATCGACGACGCCGAATTCAAGCGTGCAAGCGCGGCCCCGCTGGGCATCACCAAGACCGCCGGCAGCGTCGCCGCCAACCGCTTCCCGGCCTATGTCGAACTGGCGCGCAAACAGCTCGCCCGCGACTACCCTGCCGACCAGTTGTCCGGCGCCGGGCTGTCGGTGATGACCGGCATGTCGCCCGCCGTGCAGGGCTACGCGGAGGGCGCGGTGACCCGCACCCTGAAGTCTGTCGGCAGCCAGGGCAGGCCGGCGCTGCAGGCCGGCGTGGTGATGACCGATGTGCACAACGGCGACGTGCTCGCGGTGGTCGGCAGCCGCAACGTTACCGAACAGGGCTTCAACCGCGCGGTGGATGCCAAGCGCCCGGTGGGTTCGCTGCTCAAGCCTTTCGTGTACCTGCTGGCCTTGGCCCAGCCGGACCGCTGGTCATTGGCCAGCACCATCAGCGACGCGCCGGTCACGGTGAGCCTGGGCCGCAAACGCAATTGGAAACCTGGCAATTCCGACAACCGCAGCCACGGCAGCGTCCGCATGATCGATGCGCTGGCGCAGTCCTACAACCAGGCCACGGTGCGGCTGGGCATGCAAGTGCAGCCCCAGCGGCTGGCCGAACTGATCCGCACGCTTGCCGGCATCAACTCCGAAGGCCAGCCCTCGCTGATCTTGGGCGCGGTTGACCAGAGTCCGTATGCGATGGCGCAGCTCTACCAGTTCCTCGCCGCCGATGGCGAAATCCAGCCGCTGCATGCGGTGCGCGGCGTGCTGGATCCGCAGGGCCGCACCATCAAGCGTTACGACAACGCGCCGCCGCCGGCGCAGAAGGGCGATGCGGTGGCCGCGCGGCTGGTGGGGGTGGCCCTGCAGCATGCGGTGAGTTCGGGCACCGGGCGGCCGCTGGTCCGCGACGGCCTTGGCAAGCTGGGCGCTGCCGGCAAGACCGGGACCAGCAACGACAGCCGCGACAGCTGGTTCGCCGGCTATACCGGCGACCATCTGGCCGTGGTCTGGGTCGGCAACGACCAGAACCAGCCCCACTGGGCTGTACGGCGCCACCGGTGCGATGCGGGTGTGGTCGGACGTGTTCGCGCGGCTGCCCAGCGCGCCGTTGCGGATCAGCGGCGACGGCCTCGACTGGCAGTGGGTGGAGGGCGGCACCAGCACCGACGCTGGCTGCCCCGGCGCGGCATACACG
>Ga0136611_10002968_pt1 | contig 11854 bp, 21 predicted proteins | sample AntDrymUQ2232306_2_FD_106645 | JGI IMG/M metagenome (GOLD analysis project Ga0136611, IMG submission 106645) | Polar desert sand microbial communities from Dry Valleys, Antarctica - metaG UQ223 (23.06) | ecosystem: Environmental > Terrestrial > Soil > Desert | place: Antarctica: Dry Valley... | reverse complement strand
TGTGGTTTCCGGCGAGGATCTTGTTGGTCGACTTCTGAACGGTAATGGGGCGGTATTGCCCGTGCTCCTCTAGCGACTTGGCTATCAGTGCTACATCACCACGTCGGGGATTGAGGTCGAACGGCAGCACCGATTCGATCGGCACCGTCATGTAGACAACAACAGGGCGGTTGGGGCTCTTTGCTCTAGGCATCAGGAAGATCTCCGTTTCATCATGTGGGAATAGTGGGCTTCATTTACACCATGCATTGCGAGACCGCAAGCATCGAGAAGATCTTGATCACCAGCGCACAACTTGTGAGCACCAGGCCAGGCAATACGAATGTGTTTAGATACCTTTCTCTTGTTGGCACCACCACCAGCACCGCACCCCTTCTTCCAGGTACCCGGCGCAACCAAGGCGATAGTGAATCCCCATTCGCCAAGAGCAGCCTGAACACCGCCAGAAACATACGCCTGCTTGATCGTACTCTGTAGGTTCATTCTTCCTGCCACTACAGCGGCCTCTACAAAGGCCAGAGGACGTGGATCAGTAGAACGCAGCCCTAGACCCCGACAGAAGGCAGAGGCGGCAACGTAAGCCTTCTCAGCGGATTGTGGGGTCCAAGGCGTTCCTAGAAGTGCAATGGCTACAGTCTTCTCTCCATTTCGGATGGCGAAGAAGGCCAATTTGTTGCTGTTGAGGTCTGCTCCGATGATAGTGCCTGTCTTTGGGAGAATCACTGCTTTGCTCCGTCTCTAATCTGAGAGACTATCTCTTCATCGTCTAGTTTTACGAGCAGCACAAAATAGCCATCTACTGCAACGATCCACTCGTCGCATTCTTCTCGCAGCCTTACGTCGATACTGAGTTCGTTGACGGCTACCAGCCCAATATCATCAGCCCATATCTCAAGTTGTTCTATATTTTGATCTCGACATACCTTGAACAGCGATTCTGGGTCAGGCGAATCCTGGACAAGGAGTTGAGAAACGGTAGTGCATAACACCAGGCGTACCTCGTCTCCAAGTTGCATATCCTTGACCTTCACGAGAGTGTCTTGGCTGAAGCACATCATCCCCACTCTCTCATCTCTGCCTCTTTTGATGCCCACGTCACATGTCGTGAACCAAGTTCAATTGTCTTGGAGCACACATCCATGAAGGTACGCAACTTGCCGGTTCTGAACTTGTAGTGCTGGCTTCCTCTGGTGATGTAGCCCTTGGACTCGGCCTCTTGGAGTTTACCAGTTATCTCGCCTGCCCTAGCGAACATGTAAGTGGCAGACTCCATCAGGGACATGATCCCGTTGTTCACCGGGAGAGGCGTACGGCCGAGGAGCATGTCCATGTATTCGTCTATCTCTTCAGACATCTCCGCAAGGTTGTCAACTCCCTCCCTGAGGAAGTGAGTGGTGGGGCTGCTTTCTCCGCCGGCTGAAGACGACGGGCGCATCTTGCGGCGGGGCTGTCCACTGCTGCCCGAGACAGACGTGGCTCCATGGGCACTCCCTGAAGGTCTGACCTTTCGCACGTTCACACTCCTGTAGAGGTTGAGGCAATACTTGGTTGTCCACCGACTCGTTGAGATACCGCAACTCTGTGCGAACGATCTTGAACAACCTCTGAACTTCTGGATCGTTTCTTCGGACAACGACTTCTTTCCATTCGTTCGTACGCTTGTCCTCGTAGACGAACACCCACGCTTCAAGCCTGGGGTAATTAGGATCGGAGTCAGTAGCCAACCAGTACCGAACAGCCTGCATCTTGTGGGGGTCCATCACTCCATTGGCAACGACCTTTGAGAAGACGGACGTTCCCTTGTATTCCCAGCCCCACAACTCTGTTGGGTGCCAACCGTCAATCGCCCCTAGGAAACGATACTTGTTGGCTTGTACAGGCGACTCGATGATTAATCCAGGGATCGCATGGCGAAGAGTGAACTGCATCCGAAGATGCCGCCATGTCCCATCAAAGAAACGATTCTGTAGAACAGGGTCTACCTTGCGGAGGGCAGGTACTCCTAGATACCTGAACACCTGCCTGCGTTCGCAGTCTCCAGCCTGGCTTCCGGTGAACGTACCTAACCGCATCCTGCCTGCGGTGGTGAGCAGTTTGCGGAGCAAGTCCACGTCATCATCCGTAAGGACCAACTCGGTGTTGGCGGTCAACCAGGCATCTAGCCGAGGAGTGATGATGAACTCAGAGGAATGCTTTATGTGCTTTATCGTTCGGGTGAGTCCACTAGACATACATATCTCTGAATCCAGTAATGTGCCCATCGGGCCATATGATCGTGATCGGTACGTTTGATCTGCCGGCGCAACGAATTGTCGCCCAAGTTCCAGAACGCAAACGCTCTGGTCCATCAGGCGTAGCCAGCAAGCACCCGCTGAGCCTAACGATGTCTTCGTTTCTCCTCAAAGGATGCTTTGGATCGTGAGTGACATCGCACTTGACAGGAGCGCTCACATGGAAAGATGATGGATGACCGTGAATAATGCAGTTCAGGACAAACGCTCGAATCGCACCGTGGAACTGAAGATCAGAGCCTTCACAAACCCCGTGGTGAACTTCCAAAGGCCGAAAGTCATGAACGAACTTGACCATCTCCCGTGCCTGCTGAGGAGTCATCCCGTTTCGTGACCCGGTAAAACCGAGAGAGTTGGCGGGTCCTCTTGATTGTGTCCTTTCAGTTGGGCGTTCCAGTAGATCAGTCACAAGGGCCTTTCAGTGCTTGGTATTAGCCGGCACTCCACGGTGAAGTTTCGGTCTGCAAAGTAGACAAGGTAGAGCCCTTGTTTTCCCTGCTGACATGAACGTACGAAGAGTGCTTGTAGATCGTCTGCCTTGATGGTGTGCGTTCGTACTGCATCCTTGATCTCGTAAATGTATTCCTCGTCCGAGCCGTCATCCTTAATGCTCCCGGCCCCGGAGTTTGGGTGAATGCGTGCACCCCTCTTCTTTAGGATTTTCCTTTCGGTACTACGACCTTGGGACTGCCGGGACCTCGGCCGCCAGCCAATGCCGCCGTTCGTATCGTGCTCTTCGCCTTCGGGCTGGATGCTAGGTATCCACGGAAGGCTGCATCCCCTGTCCACGTTTGACTCCCCATCGTCCATTTCTTCGGCTTTCCTTTCGCAGTGACCAACTTGATGAGACCATGCTCTAGCCCGGCAGCAATGAGAAACCCAATCGTATCGATTTCACCCTTACGAGGGTCCCATACAAAGAACAGAGTTCTGTCGGGGGAAGACAACTTCGACTTGAGCAGTTCGCACTTCATCTTGACTCCGATGGTCTTCTTCACCGTAACCAACTTCTCGCCATCCCAACGATGAGCGTCCTCGGTGATCTTCCCAGCCTTACGCATGGCGATCCTGTACGAGGCGTAGAACGGGAGTGCCTTACCGCCTGGGATAGATTCCGGGTTCCCGAACACAATCCCGACCTTGGTGCGGGTCTGGTTGATGCAGAGGATGGCAGTCTTCTTGTTCACTGCATTGATCCGGCGCATAGCAGCAGACATGAGAGCAGCAAGACGGGCAGGCTGGATGTTCTCCTTCGAGAGCCGCTTGTTGGCCTCGTCCTGCGGCAGAGTGGCGGCGATCGAGTCCCACACCACCAAGTCCACGCCTGAGGCTACGAGAGCCTGTATGACATCGACAGCCTCCTCTCCTGTGACCACGGGTGGCATGAGCAACGCTCCGACATCTACTCCCATGTTCTCAGCCCACTGTGGATCGAAGGCATGCTCTGTATCCACTAGCGCAGCGACTCCACCAGACGATTGTGTCTCTGCAATCAGGCAGTAGGCGATCAGAGACTTGAGCGTCGAGAAGTCCCCGAACACTTCGGTAATACGACCCCGTGGCAGCCCACCGTCTAAGAGCACATCGATGGGCAGAACGCCTGACGGCAGCATCTCCACCAGAAGGTCGGAGTCGGACGCCATCTTGATTGTGCCAGGTCCTAGGAGGCCGTTGATCTTGTCTCGCAGATTTTGCGCCGCCGACAATTGTGTCACCGCTGCTTTTCTAGGAGCCATCAGGTCTTCTTCTTTCGCTTGGGTTTGCGGACTTGATCCCACTTGATGAGGCATTCGCATGAGCAGGCCCACAACTTGCCTGTCTCGCTGCCTCTGCTTGTCATCTCTGACAGGTGCATCCCTTGGCAAACATGCGCTTCACCGTTCGGGTGGTTCTTCTCTGAACAACCGGCGCAGGTGTACCAGTGGACATGCTTTGTACCTGCCTTTTTGCACACTCCAGATCCGCAATGGATCGCTGCATCAGTCGGCTTGTACCTATTCATGATTAGTCACATCGAAAGATCGCAATGCCCCTGCCTCCAGTAGATGTCCTAGAACGCCATTCAGCGTCTTGGTCTTGTGCCACGACTTACCTCCGGTGACCATGCCAGGCCCACCATCGCATCGTTCGATCAGATCCTCGATCGACTCGAACGGTTGTTTGTCTACCAATTCCTGGGCTGACTTCCACCCGACCCCCTTCACTGAGAGCAACCCCTTCCGTAGGCCATTGCGCTTCTTGTCGGTACGCCAGTTGACGCCACTCGTCTGCACGTCCGGGCGAATGATCGACAGACCTAGCCGTCTCGCTTCTGTCGCATAATCCCTCTCCTTGGGGTCACCGGCGAACGTGATGAGCAACGCACACATGAACTCCAGCGGGTGATGTGCTTTCAGGTAGGCGGATCGACATGCTCGAATCCCATACCCGGTGGCGTGCGCCTTGTTGAATCCGTAGTCCGAGAAGTCCATCACTTGCTCCCACGCCTTTCGGGCGGTAGGGGCATCCATCCCAGCGGCGACACAAAGCCGGAGGAAGTTGGGCTTGATCCGTTCGAAGGTGGCTTCTGCTGCGGCGATGTTGTTGTTGCTCGACTTGATCGCTTTGAGCATGTCGTTGAGGTCTTCGTAGGACATCCCCAACCCTCGGAGAACATCGATCACTTGGTCCTGAATCACGAACACGCCGAAGGTGTCTTCGGTCACCCGTTTGAACGAGTCGTGCAGGTACGAAGGGTCTTCCTGCTTCCTGCGCCGAGCAATGTATTGATCGGTGTGTCCTGACTTCATGGCGGCGGGGCGGTAGAGAGCCAAGCAGTAGATCGCATCCTTCGTGGACATGACCCGCATCTCTTTGGCGCCCTTGAGAGTTGAGTAGCCCTCGTACTGGAAGATCCCCATCGTCTTGCCGGAGCGCATTAGCGCCAGCGCCTTCTTGTCGTTGTAGGGGATATCCTCCAGTCCGGCGATACCCAGCATGTCCATGCACGCACGCATGGTCGTGAGAGACGCTTGGCCTAGAAGGTCGGCTTTCACATACCCGGCGTCTTCGCAATCCTTGTCCGACATCTGAGTAACCGTGTTTCCGTTCTGACCACCGACAAGCATGAGTGGGATGTAGTCAGAGATCGGGTGCTTCTTCGTGGACACCAAGTACCCGGCAGCATGTGTCCCTCCTCCCGTTAGGACCCTCATATCGGCCAGCGAACGCAGAACAGCAGTGTCGGCCGGGTCGGTGCGCTTCAGGTCCCAGAGAGAGGCCATCTGACCGTACTGCCGGGTGTACTCCTCCTTCGTCAGGATGCGACGCTTGTACGCCAGGTACTTGACGAAGATGGAGCCACGATCGCCGGTATCAGCCAACGTGCTGAACGTCCCGATGGGGACGATCTCGTGCTTTGTCCCTATGTAGTCGATCACTTCTGCTCGGCGGTCACGCTCGATGTCGAGGTCAATGTCCGGTGGCTTCTGCCGGCTGGGATGAAGGAACCGATCAAAGGAGATATCCCACTCCAACGGGTCGATCTGCGTGATGCCTAGAGCGAAACAGATAAGCGAACCGTTCGCAGATCCACGAGCCTCGACCAGGATGTTGTTCTTGTTGCAGTAGGCCACATAGTCGGCAACGAAAAGGAAGTAGTCCGCCATCCCCATTGTCTTGATGATCCCGAGTTCGTAGCGCATCCGGTTCTCGTAGTGGTTCCACTCGATCAGATGCTTCATCCAGAGGCCGTGCCTGGCCTTCTTCGCCAGCACCTTGTTCGAGTCGTACAGGGAGACTTCCGGCATGTGGAACTTGTAGGAGTCCAAAGCCGGCATCTTGAGAGTGTTCTTGTCCAGCAGATCTTTGAACCCTTCCTCGGCCCTCTCCCAATGCTTCGGCAAGAACTTGCGGCGAAGAGGGCCGGTGGCACAAAGCGAGTAGTCGTCACCAGGGAACACCATGTCAGTGTCATCGGCTTTGTTCTGCATGATCATCCGCTTCATGAGATCATGGGCAGCCTTATCACCGTGATCGCAGTAGTGCGAGTCGTTGCTGACGACGACAGGAAGCGAGAGACCGTGTGCCATGTTGAGAAGGGCATCGTTGATCTTCGAGTCGGTCCAGCCGTCTTTGTGCTTCGTCTTGTGATCCTGCAACTCAACGTAGGTGTTCAGGAAAGCATTGGCTAGGTTCTTCAAGATCGCTCTAGCCGCCGTAGCGTCAAAGCGGATCAAAGACTGAATCACCAACCCGAAATAGCAACCGCTTGTGAGAGCGACGTTCTTGCCGTGCTGCTTGCCGAACTCGATCAACTCACCGAACGTAATGCGAGGCTTGCGGTGATAGTGCTCATGGTCGTATGACATCGTGCTCAAGGCGCCGATCGCCTTGTAACCCTTGTGGTTCAAGGCGAGAAGCCCTAGGTGGTACCGCTCTTCGTCCTTGCCTAAGCCATAGACGATGTACGCCTCGATCCCTGGGAAAGGAATGATCCCCGACGCCATGCACGCCTTGTAAAGTTGAATTGACCCCGACATGACTCCGTGGTCGGTGAGCGCCAAGGCAGGCTGGTTGTTGTCTACTACGAGTCCCACCATCTGCTTGACCAACGGCATCCCATCGAGAGCAGAGTAGGAACTATGAGCATGTGAATGGAAAAACGACGAGGCCATCAATCCTCTTTCTTCGGCACCCATGTCAGCATGAGCGACCAATTGCCATGCCCTGCTAGCACAGCAGCCCGTGACTCCGGGTACTTCTGAAAGAGCCAGAAGATTCTCGACAACGGAGCCGAGTGCTTGGTGTAATACACTTGGAGCAAAGTCACAACAAGCACGACTACTCCGAGTGTAATCGTAGCGAGGGCGGCAATTACTAATACGATAGGGAGAGCATTCACTTGACGTTTACCTTTCTTGTAATGAACCACCAATCTAGCCACGCTGAGAAGTAGATGATTCCGAAGATCATGATCAGAACTACCGGCGTCAGGTTCGGCCTCATCCCCGATTCGCTCCTATGAAGTTGACCGGCAGCGGATCTGACCTGCTGAACGGAGGGAGCACTAGCCCCTTGCCGTAGGCAGCCTTTTCCCGGAGCCGGTTGGTACGGCCTTCGGCGGTGAGCCTCATGGAGTGCTCGGAGATGTGGTGAGGGCAACGGATGATGAGGATCGTCTCGACATTGACGTGGGGCTCGATGAGCCACGTCTTATAAACGATGGCCGACTCTGCTGCTGCACGTCCGCAGCGTTGGCAGATGAACACGATCGGGTAGTCCATTTCCGTCCTTTCTTGAGAACGACAAAGGGCCGGGCCATTTCTGACCCGACCCTCGTGGTGGATGGATGTGCCTATGTGTTAGGCGTCCTTCGGCTTGCGCCCCGGCTTGGCCCGAGGAGTTCCATCAGGCTTGCGACCGTACGGAGCATCGGGGTCGGCGGTCTTGCGTGCGGCCTTTGCCACGGGCGCAGAAGCCTTCGAGCCAGTCGCCTTGCGTGCGGCAGCATTGGCCTTGATCTTCGCCAGAGAAGCGGAGACCTTCGGGGTAGCAGCCGGCGCAACAGCAGCCTCGGTGGGAACAGAGACGACAACGGCAGCCTCCTCGGTGAGGAACTTCTTCATGGCCGTCTCCACGACGGAAGAAGCGACCTTGCATCGGGGGTGCTCAGTGAGAGCGGCGGTAACCGCATCGGCAACAGCATCCGACGCCTTGGAAAGGGCGAGGGCGGAGGGTGAGTCCAGCACAATCTGAACGAAGATTTGGGAGTGGGTCATGGTCTGCTTTCTGGTTGGGGGTTTCTGGTTGATAGGTATTGCGAGTGTGGTGCAGCGGATCACGGATGCCGCCACCCGTCATTAAATTACGACCTACCAAGGGCACGGAGGTACCAATGTCGGTAATGATGAAGTGAGGGCGGGAGGTTAGGCGAGGATCATCTTGATCAACGTGGCCGAGTCCTTGCCCTTGGTGTCGATGTCGTAGTCCTTGGCGATGGCCTTGAGTTCACCGATCGGCTTGCCGGTCAGTTCGGCCTTCGTCCAGAACTCTCCACCCTCCTCCTCGGCCTCTTCCTCGTCGTCGTCCGTCTCCTCCTCATCGGTCTCCTCGGAGTCGTCATCCTCCTCGGCCTCGTCATCCTCCTCCTCATCGGTCTCCTCATCGCCGGCCTCAACGGCGGCGAGGATTGCGTCGATGAGAGTTGCGGTGCGGGTCTTGGCACCGTACTCAACGTCGAGGTCGTCGGCAACGGACTTGAGTTCGTCACGCTCCAACTGCTCAAGGAGTTCACGAGTGATCTCGCCATCGCCCTCTTCCTCGTCCGTCTCCTCCTCGTCATCCTCGACGGGAGCAGGGGCGACCTTGGCCTTCGCCTTGACCTTCGCCTTGGTAGGAGCCGGAGCACTGTCGCCCAGGTCGGCCTTAGTGACAGTGGCGGCAACGGTGGCGATCTCATCTGCGGACAGAAGGAGAAGGATCGCCTTGCCGGTCTCGATGTCGGTGGTGATGGTGAGGGTGATGTTGGGGGTGTTCATGATGGGGGTCTGCTTTCTGGTTGAGGGTTGTGTTGCTGGGAAACTGTTGGTGAACAGGGGGATCAGTCTTCGGTTGCGAGGATTGCGGGAATGAGTGTCTTCCGGTTCTTGTGCTTGGCGACGTTGACGCCGGCCGTCTTCCCGAGTGACTTGAGGGCGGTCCATTCCATTTCCATCATCTCCTTCCTCGATGGCATGTCATCCTCGTCAGCCTCGTCGTCATCGTCATCGTCATCGTCATCGTCATCGTCGTCGTCCATTCCCTTGTGCTGGACCTTGCGGCGTGGCGCCTTCCGAGCCACCGGCTCATCGTCATCGTCATCGTCAACCGACTCACCGCCGAACTTGTCGTCGTAGTCCTGCTTTACGGCAGCGTCCAGATCGAGGAGGTCGTACTTGGTGAGGTTGATCTTAGTCGGGGATTCCGGCGTCGTCTGGTACTCAGTGTCCAGTCCCTCACCGAACTTCTCGATCTCGTAGTCCCGGTCAGTGAGTGTTCCATACTTGTCTTCGTAGTTGGTCAGAGACGTGAGGACCTGCTTCCCGAACTTGAGTGCGACCACCTTGTCCTTCTTCATGTGATCGGATCGCACGACCGCATTCGCCAGGTACTTGAGTCCCTTCCGGGTGTAGTCCACCCCTTCGACCATGCCATCGGCATATGGGAACGAGGTCTTGGAGTTCTGATCCCAGCACTCGTCGTACCCGATGAACCCGGAGGAGTCGGTCAGGAACCGGATCGTGATGCCCTCGCTCGGGATGAACTGAGTTGCACCACCACCGCCAGACTTCTTCTTGAGTTGCTTCTTGAGCGCCTTGAGGCTACCCAACTTGTGCGTGACAGGAGATGCCACAGTGTCGCCTTCTTTCGTGGGGGTTGTTGGTTCTGGATCTACATACGGATTGCATGTCTAATTCGTCACGACCCCCAAACGATGGACTAGAACGTCTGCCTCAGCCGTCACACGGCGCTCCCACGCCTCTCTAGTGGCTGTTCCATGGTTGAACGCCCTGGATCGCTTCCACGCCCCGGTGGACCTGAGACGGTCGAGGGCGGCCTCCCTACGGAGAGTCTTGCGACGCTTCGAGTTCACGATCATGCTGATGTCCCTTCCTTGAGTAGGTGTTGTGTTGACTCGCTACGCCATGCGGAGATTATGGTGTAGTAACCCTTCTTGGAGATCCCTGTAGCCAGCATCACGTCCTGCCTGGTTGCGCCGTATGCGAGCATGGCCCACACATGTTGGTGCAGAGGATCGAGTGTTGGGCATGAAGGCACCAAGACATCCTGGTGAACCACCGAGAGCGTCTTGTCGCTCTCGTCTTCAATGGAGAAAAAGGAGCCGTTGTCCACGAGCACCTTGAGGTGCGGATCACGCATGCCTGCCAAGGTGTACCTGAGTAGGTCCGTCTTCCGCTTCTTCCAGATCGACCACCAGTATTGCTCGATCGTGAGACCTTGCCCTGGCTTAAACGTCTGGTGAGCGTTCCAGAGACAGACGATCATCTCGCCACGGATCTCGTCATCAGTCATCCCGATGACCCGCTGGCCTTTGGCCGTCGTTGAGATCTCTCGTTCCAAACGGTCGAACACAAAGCGGAATGCCTTACGCCGTCTCACAAACCGAGGACGTTCTTCTCGTAGGCGTCAGCCATGCGGTCCTCTTCGTAGTTGAGCGCCGCTTCGAATCGACGCTGACGGTTCTCATCGTCACGGCGATCTAGTTCATCGAAGTCGAGTTCCATCTGCTCGTACTCGAAGTCGTTTGTCATCATGCTTCCTTTCGAGGGATCTTCTTACGGCGTTTTGCCGGTGAGGGCGGAGCAGCAGGAGCATGGGCAACCCGCCTACCATCTGAGTCATAGTTGTACCTGACCGCACGCTGATGACAAGCAGAGATGAGAGGCCCGAGCCTGGCGGTAATTGCCGCTGCGTAGTCATCCAACTCCCCCGCCTTGATCTTAGACATTACCAGATCGCACCACGAGTCGATGTCGTCCATGTCCACGGTCAGCCACCTTCTGAGATGATCTCTGTGATCTTGCGATCGAGGGCGGCTTCGACGTGGCCTTGGAGTCTGCGCTTCGCCTGCGTTGCTGTCTCTCCAGCCCGAATGGTGGTGGTGGCGGCATACTTGACATAGGTAGATGCTCCCTTCGGGTAGGGGAGTTCCTGGGTGAGACCGTAAGTGATCGAGTCACCTGGGAAGAGAGGGGCTGCCATTACTTCGTTCTCCTTTGGAGTCGCTTCTTGAACTTGTACCAGAAGATCTGTAGCCCGGTGTTGCATCTAGGGCATGCTCCGTCGTGCTTGATGTAGTGGTGAAGCATCAACCACTCTTTGCCGGTTGTCACCGGATCTCGTCCTCGTCGTATGGAGGATCGATCAGCCCCATCATCTCCCGCCACTTCTCACCGTGGGGTCGAGTCATGCGACCAATCACCATGAGAACAATGAGGGCGGCGAGCAGAGTAGCGATCATGTCTTTACCTTTCGTCCGGGCCGCAGAGTAGCGACCAATTTCTTGCCTTCCACCAGATCGTCTGGTGAATAGAGCCACACCGCTGTCTTGCCTGTCTGCACTTGGTACCTGGGTGAAAGGATGCCTACCCGCCGCCAACGAATGACGGTAGAGACACTCTTGCCGAGGGCGGCAGCGAACTCGCTGGTTGTGAGTCCGCTTGGATATAGCCGCTTTGCTACCCGTGTCTGCGGATTCACTTCGAATCCTTCGTGTGGAGCACGATCTCGACACGAGGAGACGACCGCCAAAGACACTCTGCGAGTAACGTCTTAGAATCGTCGGTGCACCAGAACCCACCGAGTTCAGTGATCGCATTTCGCAGTTGCTCTTTACTGAGCAGCATGAGCGCACGCAACTTACGGTCGAACTGAACTTGATGAGCCGATGTCACCCCGACCCCTTTTTCTGCGCACGCCGCTTCGGAGCCTTCGGGGTGGTTGGCTTGACCTTCACCGGAGCCACGGTCGGAGCCGGCGGGGGTGAAACGTTACCTGCCACCCGGATATAAGGAGAGCGCTCA
>Ga0136611_10002967_pt1 | contig 11855 bp, 15 predicted proteins | sample AntDrymUQ2232306_2_FD_106645 | JGI IMG/M metagenome (GOLD analysis project Ga0136611, IMG submission 106645) | Polar desert sand microbial communities from Dry Valleys, Antarctica - metaG UQ223 (23.06) | ecosystem: Environmental > Terrestrial > Soil > Desert | place: Antarctica: Dry Valley... | reverse complement strand
GCGAAGTAGTCCCCGCCCATGCCGCCGAGCTCCTCCGGGAAGGGCAGCCCGAACAGGCCCATGTCCGCCATCTGCGCCACGACGTCGTACGGGAAGGTCTTGTCGCGGTCGTGCGCGTACGAGACGGGAGCCACGACCTCGCGAGCGAAGGCCTCGACCGTCTTGCGCAGGGACTGCTGCTCCTCGGTCAACCGGGTGTCGAGCACGGTTCCTCCTGGTGGCTGACGGGTGGCGTGGATGACGGACCCCATCGTCCCACGCGCCGGTAGCCTGTCCTGATGACCTCGGCCGTGCGCACCACCCTGCGCGGGAGGCTGGAGGCGAAGGTACGGGGCCTGTTCGCCGAGCTCGCGAAGTTCGGCACGGTGGGGGCCATCAGCTTCCTCGTCGACATCGCCGTGTTCAACGCGGTGCTGCTGGTGCTCGACAAGCCGCTGACCGCGAAGGTGATCTCGACGCTGTTCTCCGCGACGAACGCGTTCCTGCTCAACCGGGCCTGGTCGTTCAAGCACCGCCAGCGCACCACCGTGCGCCGCGAGTACGGCCTGTTCTTCGTCCTCAACGTCATCGGCCTGGCCATCGCGCTGACCTGCCTGGCGATCTCGCACTACGTCCTCGGCTTCGAGTCGCGCCTCGCCGACAACATCGCCGCCAACGGCGTGGGCCTGGTGCTCGGCACCCTGTTCCGCTTCTGGTCCTACCGGCGCTTCGTCTGGGCCGCGCCCGGGGCATCGCTAGTCGATTGACGCCGGACCGCAGGGTGAGGGCGTGACCACCGCTCTCGCCAGCCACCTGTCGGGGTTGCCGCGGCCGTTCTGGTACCTGTTCGCCGGGACGCTGGTCAACCGCACCGGCAGCTTCATCGCGCCCTTCCTGGCGCTGTACCTGACCGGTTCGCGGGACTTCTCGATCGGCCAGGCCGGCGTCGTGCTCTCGCTGCTGGGGTTGGGCGCCGCGGTCGGCCAGCACGCCACCGACCGGATCGGCCGCCGCCGCACGATGGTCACCGGCCTGTGCAGCTCAGCCGTCACTCTCCTGGTGCTCGGCGCCGCCGACGGGCTCGTGGCGATCGGGGCGGCCGCGCTGGCGTACGGCCTGTGCCTGGACCTGTTCCGTCCTGCGGTGCAGGCGGCGGTCGCCGACCTCGTCCCGGACGGCGACCGTGTGCGCGCCTTCGCCCTGCAGTTCTGGGCGATCAACCTCGGGTTCGCGGTCGCCACGCCGCTGGGCGGGTTCCTGGACGCGCGGCTACTGGCTGCTGTTCGTGCTGGACGCCCTGGCCAGCGTCGGCTTCGCCATGCTGATCCTGCGCGGGGTGCCGGAGACGCGGCCGGTCGTCGACCCCGACGCCGTCGCGGGTCATCTGCGCGACGTGCTGGCCGACCGGTTGATGCTCGGACTCGTGGCCAGCGTCGTCGCGTCCGCCGTCGTCTACCTGCAGGCCTTCTCCACGCTGCCGCTGGTCTTCGGCCTGGACGGCCTCGGGCCCGGCAGCTACGGCCTGGCGCTGTCGCTCAACGGCGTGCTCATCGTGGTGCTGCAACCGCTGCTGCTGGGGCTGCTCGGCCGGCGCGGACGAGGACCGCTGCTGCTGGTCGCGATGGTGCTGCAGGGCGCCGGCTTCGGGCTGACCGCCTTCGCTGACGACATGCCCGGCCACCTGCTGGCGATCGCCGTGTGGACCGTCGGAGAGGTCCTGCAGGCCGGCCTGCTCGGGGCGCTGGTCGCCTCCATCGCCCCGCAGCACCTACGTGGCCGCTACATGGGCGTGTTCGGGCTGTCCTTCGGCACAGCCGCGTTCCTCGGACCGCTGCTCGGCACGCAGGTGCTCAGCCGCTCCGGTGAGACCGCCCTGTGGACCGGGTCGTTCGTGCTGTGCGTCGCGGCCGGCCTCGGACTGCTCCGGGTGAGCGCTGCCGCGGACCGGCGCTCAGCGCGCCAGGGCGTCGACAGCTGAGCCGAGCGCCGCGTCGCTCGGGTCGACCAGCGGACGGAAGCGCGCGACGACCTCGCCCTGCGGCGACAGCAGCCACTTCTCGAAGTTCCACTGCACGTCGCCTGCCGCGCCGTCCGCGTCGGCCGCCTGCGTCAGCTGCTGGAACAGCGCCGAGCGGCCCTCGCCGTTGACGTCGGTCTTGGCCAGCATCGGGAAGCTCACGCCGTACGTGTCGGAGCAGAAGTCCTCGATCTCCTGCGCCGTCCCCGGCTCCTGCCCCTTGAACTGGTTGCAGGGCACGCCGATCACGACGAGGTCGTCGCGCTCGCGGTGCAGCTGCTCGAGCCCGGCGTACTGCGGGGTCAGCCCGCACTGCGAGGCGACGTTGACGACCAGCGCCGCCCTCCCTCCGGTCAGGGCGCCGAGGGTGGTGCTCGCGCCCTGCAGGGTCGTGACCTCCAGGTCGTACAGGCTCATCGGGACTGCTCCTCGTGGTCAGTGCCGCCGACCGATCTGACGACGGGCTGTGCTCCCCGAGACGGTACGGGCCGGGGCGCAAGGCGGACCGCTTGCGCGTTGGGCGTGCGCGCGTAGCGTCGAGGGGTGAAGCGCTCCCGGCTCGTCACCTACCTCGCGGTGCGCGTGTGCGCCGGCGTCGCGTTCGTGCTCGCCGCGACCGTCCTCCCGCGGGGGATCCCCGCGGCGCTGGTCATCGTGGCTGCCGGCCTGGCCGCCGTCATGACCTGCTTCGGCACGAACGCGGGTGGGCCGGGCGAGCGCTCCGGTGCGCGCCCGCAGGACCGCTACTTCGACAGCCTCATGCCGCCGCAGGGCGACTGGCCGCCGTACGACCCGGCCGAGCTGCCGGCACCGGCCCAGGAGCGCACCCGCACCGACTAGCCCGGCTGCACCGGACGCAGGTGCACGACGTCGCCCACCCCGTACGCCGTGCCGTCCACGACCAGGCGACCACCGTCGTCCACCTGCTCGGCGGTCCCCCGCACCGAGCGTCCGCCGGGCAGCTCGACCCGGACCTCCGTCCCGATGGTGGCGCAGCGCGACCGGTAGGCCGTACGGGCCGCATCGACGTCCTCGAGCGCTGTCGTCAGCGCCCGGAGCAGGGCGCGCAGCAGCACTCCCCGGTCGGTCGTGACCGCACCGGCCAGGGCCAGGGACGTCGCCTCCGCCGTGGGCAGCTCGTCGGCGCGGGTGGTGACGTTCAGCCCGACACCCAGGACCGCGGCACCGGGCTGCGCCACCTCGACCAGCACCCCGCAGACCTTCCTGCCCCCGACCAGCACGTCGTTGGGCCACTTCAGGACGGCCTCGACCTCGGCCCGCCCGGTCAGCGCCGTCGCGACGGCCAGGCCGGTCAGCAGAGGCAGCCACGGCCACTGCGCAGGGCTCAGGTCGGGACGGACGAGAGCGGAGCAGGTGAGCCCGGCCCGGGGCGGCGACACCCACGAGCGGTCCAGCCGGCCGCGACCGGCCGTCTGCGTCTCGGCGACGACGACGAGCCCGGCGGGCTCGCCCGCGCGGGCGCGTTCGGCCACGACGGCGTTGGTCGAGCTCGCGGTGGCCAGCACCTCCACCCGCCAGCCATCCGGGGCGAGCGCCCGGGCGAGCTGGCGGGCTCGCAGCGGTGGCCGCTCCAGGTCCTCGTACACCCGGCCAGCGTCGCAGACCGCCCCGGTAGCCTCCGGGCCGTGACCGCCGCCCCCGACACCCCCCCGACGAGCACCTCCCCGGGCGGCGTCGACGTCCACACGACGGCCGGCAAGCTCGCCGAGCTGCGTCGCCGCAACAGCCAAGCCCTGCACGCCGGGTCCGAGGCGGTGCTGGCCAAGCGGCGCTCGCTCGGCAAGGCGACGGCCCGGGAGCGCATCGAGGTCCTGCTCGACGAGGGCTCGTTCACCGAGACCGACGCGCTGGCCCGCCACCGGGCCCGTGACTTCGGGCTGGAGGACAACCGACCGACCGGTGACGGCGTGATCACCGGCTTCGGCACCGTCGACGGCCGTCCGGTCTGCGTCTTCAGCCAGGACGCCAGCGTGTTCGGCGGAGCGCTCGGCGAGGTGTACGGCGAGAAGATCGTCAAGGTCATGGACCTCGCGCTCAGGACCGGCTGCCCGCTGGTGGGCATCAACGAGGGCAGCGGTGCGCGGATCCAGGAGGGGATCATGGGCCTCGCGCTGTACGGCGACATCTTCTACCGCAACACGATGGCCTCCGGCGTGGTGCCGCAGATCAGCCTGATCCTGGGCAACTGCGCGGGCGGCCACGTCTACAGCCCGGCGCTCACCGACTTCAACCTCATGGTCGACGGCGCCTCCGCCATGATGATCACCGGGCCTGAGGTCATCAAGACCGTGACGGGCGAGGACATCTCGATCGAGGACCTCGGTGGTGCGCGCGCGCACAACAGCAAGAGCGGCGTGGCGCACTTCATGAGCGCCGACGAGGCCGAGGCCCTGGAGCTGGCCAAGGCGCTGCTGTCCTACCTGCCGAGCAACAACCTGTCGCAGGCGCCGGTGCTCGACGCGTCCGACGCCCTGTCCGAGGAGCCCGACCACTCGCTGGACACCGTCATCCCGGACAGCAACAACGCGCCGTACGACATGCACCTGGTCATCGAGGCGGTGCTCGACGACGGTGAGTTCCTGGAGGTCCACGAGCTCTGGGCCAAGTCCATGGTGTGCGGCTTCGGTCGCATCGAGGGCCGCAGCGTCGGCGTCGTCGCCAACAACCCGATGCACTTCGCCGGCACCCTGGACATCGACGCCTCGGAGAAGGCCGCGCGGTTCGTGCGCACCTGCGACGCGTTCAACGTCCCGGTCGTGACCTTCTGCGACGTGCCCGGCTTCCTGCCGGGCATCGGCCAGGAGCACGCCGGCATCATCCGGCGCGGCGCCAAGCTGCTGTACGCCTACTCCGAGGCGACCGTCCCGCTGGTCACCGTCATCACCCGCAAGGCGTACGGCGGTGCGTACGTCGTCATGGGGTCCAAGCACCTCGGAGCGGACGTCAACCTGGCCTGGCCGACCGCGCAGATCGCCGTGGTGGGCGCCCAGGGCGCGGTGAACATCGTGCAGCGCAAGGCGATCGCGGCCTCCGAGGACCCCGAGAAGACACGTCAGGACTTCATCACCCAGTACGAGGACACGTTCGCGACCCCGTACATCGCGGCGGAACGGGGCTTCGTCGACGCCGTGATCGAGCCGTCGCAGACCCGTCGGGAGGTGGCCAAGGCGTTGCGCCTGCTCCAGACCAAGCGCCAGGTCCTGCCGCCTAAGAAGCACGGGAACATCCCCCTGTGAGCACGCCGGACCGCGGTGCGCTCGCCACCGCCGTCATGGCGCTGACCGTGGTGCGCGGCAAGCCGACGCCCGAGCAGCTCGCGGCCCTGGTCGCCGTCGTGACCGCCCGGGCGGTAGGCGTGGCGGCGGCCGCTGATGCCTCGTACGCCGCGGACGACCCACGTCATGGGTCCCCGCCGCTGTGGGCCGTTCCGGCGCTGCGCACCCCGCTGGCCCACGGGCCCGGTGCGTGGCGCGCCGGCGGACTGCCGCGGTAGGCGACTGCACTCCCGCGCGCTGGGCAAGCCTGGCGCCGACACGTCCCCCGACGACAGGAGCACCTCGTGCAGTTCGACAAGTCCCAGATCCTTGACCTGCTGCGCTCGCAGGGCCAGGACGACCAGGCCAACCAGGCGGAGGGGCAGCTGCCCGACACCGTCGACACCGACCGCGACAGCGGCCTGCTGCAGGGCCTCGGCCTGGACCCGATGAAGCTGATCGGCATGCTGTCAGGCGGTGGCGCCGGCGGTCTCGGCGGGCTCGGTGGTGGGCTCGGCGGCATGCTCGGTCGCTAGTACCGCCGCCCGTGGGTGCGGCGTGCGTACGCCGCACCCACGGGCAGTCAGGACCGGGCGCTCCCTAGACTCCGACGCCTAACGCCACCACCTCGGGAGTCCACACGTGCGCAAGGTCCTGATCGCCAACCGCGGCGAGATCGCCGTCCGGGTCGCCCGCGCGTGCCGCGACGCCGGACTCGCGTCCGTCGCGGTCTACGCCGAGCCGGACCTGGACGCCCTGCACGTCCGCGTGGCCGACGAGGCGTTCGCCCTCGGCGGGACGACCCCCGGCGACAGCTACCTGCGCATCGACAAGGTGCTGCGGGCGCTCGCCGACTCCGGCGCGGACGCAGTGCACCCGGGGTACGGGTTCCTGTCGGAGAACGCCGAGTTTGCGCAGGCCGTCATCGACGCCGGCGCGACCTGGATCGGTCCCTCGCCCGAGGCCATCGCCGCCCTGGGTGACAAGACGACCGCCCGTCACATCGCTCTCAAGATCGGCGCGCCGCTGGTCCCCGGCACCGCGGACCCCGTCAAGGGAGTGGAGGAGGTGCTCGCCTTCGTCGCCGAGCACGGCCTGCCGGTCGCCATCAAGGCGGCCTTCGGCGGCGGCGGTCGCGGCCTGAAGATCGCACGCACGCAGGAGGAGGTGCCGGAGCTGTTCGAGTCGGCGGTCCGCGAAGCCGTTGCCGCCTTCGGCCGGGGCGAGTGCTTCGTCGAGCGCTACCTCGACAGGCCCCGCCACGTCGAGACGCAGGTGCTCGCCGACAGCCACGGCAACGTCGTCGTCGTCTCCACCCGCGACTGCTCGCTGCAGCGCCGCTACCAGAAGGTCGTCGAGGAGGCGCCGGCGCCGTTCCTCACCGACGAGCAGACCGCACAGCTGTACGACGCCAGCAAGAAGATCATCCGCGAGGCCGGCTACGTCGGTGCCGGCACGTGCGAGTTCCTGGTCGGGGCAGACGGACTCATCAGCTTCCTGGAGGTCAACACGCGCCTGCAGGTGGAGCACCCGGTCACCGAGGAGGTCACCGGGGTCGATCTCGTGCGCGAGCAGTTCCGCATCGCCGACGGCCTGGAGCTGTCCTTCACCGACCCGGCGCCGCGCGGGCACTCCTTCGAGTTCAGGATCAACGGCGAGGACCCCGGTCGCGGCTTCCTGCCCGCCCCCGGTGCCGTGACCACGTTCGTCGTGCCGGGCGGCCCCGGCGTGCGCATCGACTCCGGCGTCGAGGCGGGCTCGGTCGTCGGGGGGGCGTTCGACTCGCTGCTCGCCAAGCTCATCGTCACGGGGTCCACCCGCCAGGAGGCGCTCGAGCGCTCGCGCCGGGCGCTGGACGAGATGCAGGTCGAGGGGATGGCCACGCTGCTGCCGTTCCACCGCAAGGTCGTGCGCGACGCCGCCTTCACGAGTGACCCGTTCACGGTCCACAACCGGTGGATCGAGACCGAGTTCGACAACGACATCCCGCCGTACGCCGGGGCGTCCGGCGCCACCGACGCCGCCGCCCGCGAGGTCCTCGTGGTGGAGGTCGGCGGCAAGCGCCTGGAGGTCAGCCTGCCCGCCGGGCTCGGAGCCTCGACCAGCACAGCGAAGGCGGCCGGGCCGAAGCGCTCGTCCAAGAAGGCCGGCCGCGCCGCATCCGGCGACAGCCTGACCTCCCCCATGCAGGGGACCATCGTCAAGGTCGCCGTCGAGGACGGGACCGTCGTCGAGGCCGGCGACATGATCGTGGTGCTCGAGGCGATGAAGATGGAGCAGCCGCTGAACGCCCACCGCGCCGGCACCGTCACCGGCCTGTCGGCCGCGGTCGGCGAGGTCGTCACCAGTGGTGCGACGATCTGCGACATCAAGGACTAGCGCCTGGCGGGTGACGGTGAGAGTCGCGTCGATGAGCCACCCGGGGCTGCGACCACGAGAAGTACTCCAAGGCAGCAGTTCTGTCACAGGTCGAGGCTAATGTCACAGTCACGGCAGTCGGGCAGCAGGTGCTGAGCGGGGACGGTGGTCTGCCCGCTCTCGACCGCGCAGCGCAGGCCGTCGAGCAGCTCGAACGGGACCGCCGGGCTCTCCATGCCCGCGCCCTGCGGGCCGCGCTCGACCTGCACGCCGCGCAGTGCGCGAACCGCATGGGCCTGGGCACCGTGGCGCAGCTGGCGCTGTCGCTGGCCTGCTCCGAGCTCCGGGCCGGGCAGCTGCTGACCGAAGCGCAGGTGTTGGGCCTTCTCCCCGACGCCTTCGAGGCCCTCGACACCGGCCTGCTGGGGGTCGAGCAGTCGGCGGCGTTCGTCAGCCTCAGCCTCCCGCTGTCCGATCACCACCGCTCGCTGGTCTGGGACCAGCTGCTCGCGCGCCTCCATTCCACCGGGCTGCCGTCCCCGGCACGGATGCGCGAGTGGCTGGCCCGCTGCGTGCGGACCGTCGACCCGCCCGGAGCCGCTGCCCGCAGGCGGGCCGCAGAGGCCGATGGCGACGTCAGCGCGCGCCGCCGCGACGACGGCCTGACCGACCTGCATGTGCTCGGGCCGAGCCCGAGCAATGCCGCAGCCTGCCGCGCCAGGATCGACGCCGCCTCCGCCCCCTGGGGCAGCGATGACGACCGGACCGCCGGCAAGCGACGGCTCGACGCCTTCGTCGACCTCCTCCTCGGCCGCGACCGTCTGCCCCACGACGAGGTGACGGGCGACGACCGGCACTGCCGACCGACCTGTGGCTGCTGGCTGCAGAGTGCGGCGCCGTGCGGGGTCGACGTGCAGGTCCACGTCCCGCTCGGCGCCGCGCTGGGCACCATTGACGAGCTGGCGACCCTGGTCGGCCACGGCCCGCTCGACGGGGGCCAGCTCCACGACGTGCTGAGGAACGGCCCGCGACTGCGGGCCGTCTGGGTCGATGAGGACGGCGTCCCCGTCGCCGTGGACAGCCGAGCTGTGACGCCCAGCAGGGGTGATCCGTCGTCTGTCCGGCGCGCCCTGCTCGACCTGGTCGCAAGCGGACCGGCCCGTTCAGTGCACCCGCGTCATCCGCTGGACCACCCCCCGCCCGGGCACAGGGAAGCACTGGAAGGAAAGGCGGGCACGGCACGTCGAGGCGCAGCCGCCCAGGCACCAGCCGGCGCAGCGGCACCTCCCACCCACCGCACGGCTCCACCCACCGAGGCTCAAGCGCACCCGCGCGGCGCACCCGGTTCCTACCGGATCCCGGTCGCGACGAGACGACTGGTCACAGCCCGCTCGCCCCTGTGCGAGTGGCCCGGCTGTGGTCACCGAGCGGTCAGGTGCGACGTCGATCACGACCAGGCGTGGCCTGCCGGACCCACGTGCGCATGCAACCTGGGGCCGGTGTGCCGACGTCACCACCGGATCAAGCAGACCGGCTGGGCCAAGACCCGCTGCGGCACCGGCGTGACGTGGACGAGCCCGACCGGACGCCACCACGACAGTGCCGGCCCCTGGTCACCCCCGAGTCAGGGCCGCTGCCCGCCGCTGCCGGCGCTGCCGGCGCCGTCCTTCTCGCCCGCCGAGCTGGAGGACATCAGGTGGGACAGCGAGCCGCCCCTGGACCCCGGTGCCGGCGAGCTGCGTGTCAGCGAGCTGAGCGACACCGGTCTCGCCGGCGGCGCGGCCCTCAGTCCAGCGGGTTCCTGAGCATGCCCGCTCGCGACAAGGGCCAGGCCACCACGAACGCCCGGCCCACGACCTGGTCCACGCCGATCGTGCCGTCTCCCCGCAGGCGGTTGGCCCGGCTGTCCCCGGACCGGCTGCGGTGGTCGCCCATCACCCACAGCCGGCCTTCCGGCACCAGCACGCCAGGCGCACCCGGGGCGCACTGCTGCCCCGTGCCGGCCTGGCAGAACCTCGCGCCGTCGTCCTCGAACAGGTACGGCTCCTTCAGCGCCACCGCGGCTGCCGACCCCGACCGCTGGATGGTCACCCGCCCCTCGACGCAGCAGGCGACCCGGTCCCCCGCGACCCCGACCACGCGCTTCACGTAGTCCTTGGCGACCGGGTCGCCGACGAACTCACCCCGCCCGTCGAACACGACGACCTCGCCGCGCTGCGGCTCACGGGTCCGGTACACGAGCTTCTCGACGAGGATCCGGTCACCGACCGCGAGGGTGGCTTCCATCGACACCGACGGGATGGAGAAGGCCTCGAGCACAGTGCTCTTGATGAGCAGGGCCAAGGCAACCGCGATGAGCACGAGCACGGGCAGCTCGCGGACGACCGAGCGGGACGGGCCCGTCCCACCGGTCACGGCGCGGCGACCACGGCGACGTCGCTCCGTACGGCCCCGGCCGCGGGCGGCGGCAGCATCGCCTGGCCCACGACGACCAGCGCCAGCAGCGTCCCGGCAGTGACCTGCAGCCGGCGGCGGACCCTGGTCCGGGCCCGGCGACATCGCAGCGCCGGCACCGGGTCGAGGGGTGGTCCGTGCGCAGCGTCCACGGCGTCCTGCAGCAGCAGGGTCAGGTCCACGAGCCCTCCTGGGGCAGCAGGTGCGCGCTGTCGCGCAGGGCGGCCAGGCCGCGGGCGGCGCGGGACTTCACGGTGCCTGCGCTGACACCGAGCGCCACCCCGATCTCGGCCTCCGACAACCCTTCGAAGTACCGCAGCACCAGCACCTGTCGCTGACCGAGCGGCAGCGAACGCAGGGCGAGCAGCACGGCGAGCCGTTCGTCGCTGCCGGGTTCAGCGGCCGCCACGTCGTGCAGTGCCGACAACGGCGCCTCGAGTCGGCGACGCAGCCGCCAGGTGCTGGCCGCGTTCACGACCGCGCGTCGCACGTACGGGTGCGGGTCGACCACGACGTGCCAGCGGCGCTCGCAGCGGATGAGCGCGGTCTGCACCAGGTCGTCGGCGGTCCCCCAGTCCGCGCACAGCAGCAGCGCGAGCCGTCGCAGCGCCGGGTAGTGCTCCCGGACGTAGTCGTCGAAGTCCACGTACCTCTGACATCCGGCGGCAGGCGGCAGGTTCCCCGTCACGGCAGATCGATCAGCACCTTGCCCGGGGTGCCTGCCTCCACCGCGGCATGGGCCGCGGCGACGTCGGCCAGCGCGAAGCGGGTCGTCGGCAGGGCGCGCAGGCTCCCGTCGGCGAGGGCTGCGCCGACCCCTGTCACCGCGGCGTCCAGGGCGGCGTCGGTCAACCCGTACACCAGGACGAAGTGCAGGCTCACGTTGGCGACCATCAGCGGTCGCGTCGACGTGCGCAGCTCGTCGTCGGCGTACGTCGACACGACACCACGCGGCGCCAGGACGGCGAGGTCGAGGGCCAGGTTGGCGCCGAGCGCCACCTCCACGATCCGGGCCACACCGTCGGGCGCGGCCGCCCGCACCCGCTCGGCGGCGTCGACGGCGCGGTAGTCGACGACGGCGTGGGCCCCGGCAGAGGTGGCCAGGGAGGCCTTGTCGGGCGTGCTGGCCGTGGCGACGACGGTGGCCCCGTCGCGGCGGGCCAGCGAGACCGCGGCGTTGCCGACCGCCCCCGCCCCCCCGGCGACCAGCACGGTCCGCCCGTCCAGCGATCCGTCGGCGAACAGGCAGTGCCAGGCGGTCATGGCCGGGATGCCGAGCCCGGCGCCCATGTCGTACGAGGTCTCGTCCGGCAGCCGGACCGCCTGCCGTGACGGGACCACCGTCCACTGGGCCGCCGTGCCCCAGCGCCGTCCAGGCGCGGCGGCGAACCAGACCCACACGCGCTCACCGACCCGCGCCGGGTCCACCCCCTCCCCGACCGCGTCGACCTCGCCGGCGCCGTCCTGCCCCGGGACCTGGAAGTCCTGCGGCTCGGCGGTCGAGCGCCGCTTCCAGTCCGTCGGGTTGACGCCGGCGACCCGGAGGCGCACCCGCACCTCCCCCGGACCCGGCTCGGGCGTGGGGACGTCCTCCACGGTCAGGACCTCCGGGCCCCCGGTCGAGCGGTAGACGGCGGCCAGCATCAGCGCAGCTCCAGGTGGTGGACGACCTCGCCGGCGGACGCCGCGGCGAGGAGCACTCGAGTGGGACGGCCCGCGACGGGTCTCGGGGGCAGCCTGGACCACATGGGCGCCAGTCTGCCGCCCCTGCG
>Ga0136611_10002966_pt1 | contig 11860 bp, 11 predicted proteins | sample AntDrymUQ2232306_2_FD_106645 | JGI IMG/M metagenome (GOLD analysis project Ga0136611, IMG submission 106645) | Polar desert sand microbial communities from Dry Valleys, Antarctica - metaG UQ223 (23.06) | ecosystem: Environmental > Terrestrial > Soil > Desert | place: Antarctica: Dry Valley... | reverse complement strand
CTGAAACAACATGACACCTATGATTAGAAATTTAGAAATACCATAGATAAAAATAAAAAATAACATATAGAGACCACGCTGCCACGTTTCATTCTTCTGCAATCTTTGTTTAATTTCTTCTTTCATTTTTTCCTGCAAATATAAATGAACTGTCAGACAGATCAGAGATCAATTGCACACATAATGCGTCATTATCCGTACAAATAATATTTTTATCCCGTCAAGTATGTAATTAAGAATTTACGACTCCATCACTTGTTAGTTATATCAAAAGTTTCAACCGCTATCAGATTTCTGAATAGATAAAGACCTATTTCCACATTACGTTACACTCACCTTCTACTGCGGCAGTCAGTAAGTTAATCAGAGGCAAATCTGTATCACCTAGACTCACTAACCGTTCAACTTCATCCTCCTTCTCAACTGGCGGGGATGCATTTCCCGCGTTTATAGCAGCTTTTAATCGATTCAACGCCATAGGAACATCTGCTGCCAAAATTGCGCCGGGTACACAGTCTTGCTATGCCCCATCATTTTGAGCAGGGTAAGCGCAACATCTCCAAACATGGTTATGTCGGCATAAGCATCGGTTGTGAAAGTCACCAGCATATAATTCTCCTTCTGTTCCGCTTCGCACGTTGCATTTGCCGCGCATGGGCGTAGTGTCCGTTCATTATCAGGGTGCGTTTCGATAAGCGTTCATAGCTTTGTCGCAATGAAAATCTTTGCTGCTTAGCCCAGCCTTACCAACGTACATCTCACTTTGTGATACAACTTTGCATCTGTTGGGAATGCTATTGCTTTCTCCTGTATCGTCGCGCCTACAATCCCTTCTGACAGCGATTTCTTTGCAACAGTTTGGTAATAATTCCTGCAACTACCATGAAATTCCGCAGTGTTCGGTAGTTTCTCAGGGGGCGACTATTGTAGATTAAGATTCTCGCTTAAGATCCGTGGCGTGACAAAAATCAACAATTCCTGCTTGTTATCGACCTTGGTCGTATTACGAAAAACATAACCGAGTACAGGAATATCACCCAACATGGGCACTTTGTTCACCACTTCATTCTCTGTCCGGTCAAAAATACCGCCAATCACTACTGTTCCACCATTTTCTACCAGTACTTTAGTCGTTACTTGTTTGGTATTAACCGGTGGCGGCAGGAATTGATTGAGGGGTGTGCCAATCTTGTCCTGGTTAACACTCAATTCCATATCGATCTGACCATTGTAGGTAATCAATGGCTTGACCTTTAATCTCAGCGTTGCATCCATAAAGCGTATGCTTGTGGCGCCGCTACTGGTCGCCTGCTGGTAGGGAATCCGGTCACCTTGTTCGATAATGGCTTCTATGCCATGTGCAGTCACCACACGAGGGCTGGCGATCACTCTTCCCTTGTTATCAGTTTCTAATGCAGACAATTCAAGATTGATTAGCCGGCCATTATTAATTTTCATTAAACTCAGGCCCAATGCAGCCGGCCCGCCCAGTAAACCCGTAGCCGCTGCAGCTGGTAAATTCACGTTCAGATTATTAGCGCCACTTGCTCCACCACCCGCAGCCAATGTATTTGAGCCCGTCAGGTTACCTGAAATTCCCAGTGATTGGTTACCTAGACCGGTTGCATTCTGTACACCAAAACGCACACCCAAATTGCGACTGAATGTTTCTATCGCTTGAACAATGCGCGCCTCAATCATGACCTGTCTTTCAAAAACATCCAATCGCTGCACACGCTTTCTGATTTCGTTTAATCTGACCGGGATATCCGTTGCAGTGACCGTATTACTGATCTCATCTAAATTGATCGTACCGCGCTTACTAAGCATTCCCTCAAACGATAATGAGTTAACCCTGCGATGGTTCAAGTGGAAAATTTCTGTACGTAATAGTTCCATTTCGGTGATCTGCAGTTGCGCTTCCAGATCAAGCAACTCTCTATCCGCCATTTCTTTACGCGGTGCCACAAAAATAACGTTGCCAGTTTTGCGTTTATCCAGACCATGTACCTGTAGCACGATATCCAGTGCCTGATCCCAGGGGACATCTTTTAAACGTAAGGTAAGATTTCCGCTCACCGAGTCGCTGGCGATGATATTCAGATTCGTGAAATCGGCAATTACCTGTAATATCGCCCGCACCTCTACATCCTGGAAATTCAGCGATAATCTCTCACCGCTATAGCCGCCATTGATTCGCTTTCTTTTTGCCAGCTCCTCTTCATCAACAGTCAATGCTCTCACTTCCAAAATAAACTATGTACCAGACTGACGAGCAGTGTGCTCCCATCGACCATTGGACTTCACAATCATGCGAACATTATCACCTTTCTTGGATGTCTCAATGGTATGTACAGGTGTGGCGAAGTCTACAACATCCAATCGTCTTTTCAGGCTGCTGGGAAGCGAAGTATCTACAAACTCAACAAAAATATCATCACCTTGCTGTTGTACATCAACTCCAGCACCGGCTTTCTTCATATCCACCACAATACGGCCTTCGCCATTTGCGCCGCGCCGGAAATCTATATCGCGCAGACTGTTTATCTGCTTATTGGGAGTGTCTTCAGCAAATCGAACAACTGCCTTCATTGCCTGATTTTCAGCTACAGCAACGAGTCTGATAAAAAGAGTATTGTCTATGGCGCGGATATCGTGTTTCATTAATTTTGATAAATTCAATACCACACGGGTCCGATCCCCAACCTGCACAATATTAATACTACGCAAATCTCCTTCCGCAGCCTCTTGAACATTCTTACCGAGACCATTGGAAACATGATAAAAATCAAAATAAATACGAAAGGGATTACTTAATGAAACACCGTCCGGGAGTGTTTGTAATGGATAGTCTAAGGTTAACTTAGCGACTACTTCTCCATTTTGGATATTAGAAATATCAATTGACCGAATACTATTACTATTTTGAGATGTTTCTGAAGGCTGAATCTGTTCAGCAAAAATCGTGGTAACAAAAAAAATTAACAGTGGTGCTATTCCCAAGCTTAGGATATTTATTTTCATTGTCGATAATTACATGGTTCTATTTCTAATTCTTTAGCATGAGTGCACTAACTCGTTCAGTCCATTCATTCACACCCCCCTGTACAATTTCCAATAACTTAACTTCCACCTCGGAAATATGGTCAATTCTCCCAAAATTCTGACCTAAGTAATTACCTTTTTTAACGCGATGCAATGTACCATCCGGGGATTTAATCAAAGCAAAAATCAACTCTTCCCGTTGTAGTGAGCCAACCATTGATAAGCTCTCCAACGAATAGGACTCTAGTACTTCCTTGTGTCGATTGAGGTCTGGTTGAATACCATCCATCGTACTGTGCGCTTGATCACTTTTACGTGGCAAAAATGGATTAGACATATCAAAAGCCTGATAAGCAAAATACTTATAGGGCTTAACCTCTGGCACCGGATCAATCTGCCCCTGCAAACCATTCCCTGCATCGTTAACGAATGTTTCCAGATCGCTATAACCATTCTGGCTACAAGCCGTCATCATTATCAAAGAAATAATAAGTAATACCAACAGGGATACATTTCTTATCATAATTCATTTTCCTCCAATCTGCTTTGCTATTTCTTCTTCATCCAGATAACGAAATGTTTTTGCAATAGCATCCAGTACTAACTTTCCATCATTCCCAGGCGTAATGCTGATGTCATTCAATGTCACAATACGTGGTAATTGTGCAACATCACTGGCAAATGCGCCAATATCGTGATATCCGCCTATCACACGTACTGAAATTGGAAGTTCAGCATAAAATGCGTTGATAGTTTCATTAACTGCTGGTTTAAACAATTCAAATTGTAGTCCGCGACCTAAACCTGCCTGATTAATATCGACGAGTAATGCTTCCATTTCCGATTTATCCGGTAATTGTTTCAACAATGCACTTAATGATTGTTCAATATCTTTTAGCTGCTGCCACAAAGCGGATAAATTCACTGCGCTCCTTTTTTTAGTTAGATAGGTGGTTTTTAATGTTTCTTCTTGAGTTTGTGCATTCTCCAATGTCCAAATCTGTTCCTCCCAAACAAAGAAATAGCCTGCAACCATGATGACAATAAATAAAATAACCATTGCACTTACTTTAAATGCGACTGGCCAATTTCCTGCATTATTGATATCAAGCTGACGCAATTCGATAAGTAGATTCATTGCAACGCAGCCTTCATTAAGTTTGTCGGATTGGAGTGAGGGTAAATTCTATAATTCGTTAGCAGATGCTCGCTTAAGCTTTACTTTCATATTAAATTCGTTTTGGCGTGTGTTGTTTACAGTAGTTGCTTTAATCTCTATTAACAATGCTGATTCAAGTTGTGGAGAAGATTCAAGATTACGCATCAACATTGAAACCCAGGCGTTGGATTGCGCATACCCGACTAGATTAATATCGTGACCCACCTGTTTAACACTTTGCAGATATACGCCATCCGGAAGCAATCTTACAAGCTGATCCAATAAATGCACGACTTCGGAGCGACTATGCTGCAATGTCTCAACAATTTGTTTACGTGCCAATAATTCTTTAGTACGCGCCTTTATTTCTCTAATCTGAGCAATTTCCTTATCCACAATAGCAATTTGATCATTCAAATATTGGTTACGACTATTCTGATATTCTATTGCTCCAGCAATCATCGTATAAATACTCCAAACAACAATGATGCCCAGAAAACTAACCATACCTGCCCAAACTGCAATTTGCTGCTGCCGCGCTTTGCGTTTTAGCTCGCGATGCGGCAATAAATTAATTCGTATCATGATGGATCAAAGCTTCGCAACGCTAGGCCACAAGCAATTAAAAGAGAAGGTGCATCCAAGTTAAGTTGTCTCGAAATAATACGGCTCGATAATTCCATATTAGAGAAAGGATTAACAATAAACGTACTTACTTGCGTACGTGATGCGATAATTTCGTTTAGCCCAGGGATAATTGCACATCCACCTGCAATGAAAATATAGTTAACCTCGGTATACTGGGTCGAAGTGTAGAAAAATTGAATAGCTCGCATCACCTCAATAGCCAGTGTTTCACAGAATGGCTGCAAAACATCTGTTTTATAATTATCAGGTAAGTTCCCATTGCGTTTGGCAATTTCTGATTCTTCTAGTGAAAGGTTAAAATGATTACCAATCTCTTGAGTTAATTGATTACCCCCGAATGGCTGGTCTCGTGCATATACTGACTCTCCATTATGAAACACATTAATTTTCATAACTGTTGCACCAATATCAACCAGTGCAATCACTTTATTTTTACCACCTTCAGGTAATTGACCCAGCGTTAATTCAAATGCTGCCTGCGCTGCATAAGACTCAACATCCATGATTATTGTTTTAAGGCCACCCGATAAAGCAGCAGCTACACGGTCCTCCACTTTCTCTTTACGCGATGCTGCAATCAGGACTTCAACTTCCTCTGGATTATTTGGAGCTGGCCTGACCACCTGAAAATCGAGATCGACTTCATCCAGAGAAAAAGGAATATATTGACTGGCTTCAGTCTCAACTTGGAAAGCCAAATCATCTTCACGCTGGCCCGCTGGTACAATAATTTTTTTGGTAATAACATCAGTTACTGGTAATGCAAGCGCCACATTCCTTTGACGTGTCCCCATACGTTTCCATCCACGCTGCAGACATTCGCTCACCGCTTCCAAATTAACGATACCACCATCCAACATCGCATCTGTCGGCATAGATTCAATTGTATATCGCTCAATGCGGTAGGCCTGATTTCCTTTACCGATCATTGATAATTCGACTATTTTTACAGATGAAGAACTGATATCCACCCCTATTAATGGAGATGGCCTCATCTTAAAAAAGTCTAAATTTATATCAAAATTTTCCTTGAACATTGGCTTGTTAGAAACGATACGCGCAGATTATTATAAATTACCCAATTAAAGCTAAATGTATGTAAACTACCCACTATTTGTTAAATTCATAGAACATAGTAAATAACTAGCCTAGATTCTGACAGAACCAAAAAAATCTTATTCGAAGAAAAACGATAGATATTCCCTCTATAACTGTGTTATTAACGTTCACGCCATTTAATTAAATCCATATTCATGTTAGCTCGTTGGTTGTATTACTTTTTTGTTGCATTATCTGCATTAGGTTTGATTGGTGTGCTACTAGCCGGATTTGCTGCACTGGTCATATATTCCGGCTTACCATCACTGGATACACTGACTGACTATCGCCCTAAAATACCCTTACGTATATATAGCGATGAAGGTCTATTAATAGGAGAATTTGGTGCAGAACGTAGAAATATTGTAAAAATCTCTGAAGTACCGGAACATCTTAAACAAGCAATCCTTGCTGCAGAAGATGATCGTTTTTATGAACATGGCGGTGTTGATTATCTGGGTGTATTACGTGCTGCCTATTCAAATTTTTCAGCAGGCAGCGTACGTCAAGGTGCCAGTACCATAACAATGCAAGTTGCACGAAATTTTTTTCTGACAAGGGAAAAAACACTGACACGAAAATTCAGTGAAGCGCTATTAGCATTCAAGATTGAACATAATCTCAGTAAAGATAATATCTTAGAACTTTACATCAATCAGATTTACCTCGGTCAACGCAGTTATGGTTTTGCGGCTGCAGCCCAGATATACTTTGGAAAATCACTGCAAGAAATCAACATCGCTGAAGCTGCTATGTTGGCAGGACTACCCAAGGCGCCTTCTAGTTATAACCCTATCAGCAACCCTAAACGCGCTAAAGAGCGGCAGCTTTACGTATTGGGTCGATTGCATAAACTTAATCACATTTCCAGCAGTGAACTGAGTGAACTAGAAAAACGACCTGTTCCAGTCAAAAGACAATCAACAGTATTGGCAATGCCCGCCGATTATGTTGCCGAAATGGTCCGTCAGGTGATTTATGATCGCTACCAAGAAGAAACCTATAGCAAAGGCATCAAAGTCTATACGACTATCCGTCAGCTGGATCAAGAAGCGGCTTATCAGGCCTTGCGTAAAAACACCATTGAATATGACAGGCGTCGTGGCTACCGTGGCCCAGAAGCCCACATTGATTTATTGAAGTATGGTACTAACCAGGAAAAAACACTGGATGATGCATTGGATGAGGTCAGTGACAGTGATGATATTTATGCTGCTATCGTACTAACTGCCAAAGCTAATACAGTACAGGCTTATCGTAAAGGTGGAGAAATCATTGAAATTAAAGGTGATGGACTTAAATTTGCACAAAAATTTCTGACTGACAAAAAAGAAGCTGGAAAAAAATATATTAGTCCCGGCGCATTAATCCGCATACAAAAAGATAAAAAGAATAATATATGGCATATCGTTCAACTCCCGGAAATAGAAGCAGCGCTTGTTTCCCTTAATCCAAATGATGGCGCCATTCATGCTTTAATTGGCGGATTTGATTTCCATAAGAATCAATTCAACCATGTCACACAAGCATGGCGACAACCTGGATCCAGCTTCAAACCCTTTATTTATTCAGCAGCTTTGGAGAAAGGCTTCACTCCCGCCACAATCATCAACGATGCACCACTTTCCTTCAGCGCAACTCAAACTGGCAGCCGGTTATGGGAACCCAAAAATTTCGATGGAAAATTTGAAGGACCTATGCGCATGCGCACCGCGCTGGTTAAATCAAAGAATCTTGTATCTATTCGAATACTACAGGCTATCGGCATACAGTATGCCCAAGATTATATTACCCGATTTGGTTTTGATGCAGGCCGCCATCCTCCCTTCTTACCCATGGCATTGGGTTCTGGTTCAGTCACCCCCATGCAAATGGCTGCAGGATATGCAGTTCTCGCAAATGGCGGCTTTCGTATTACTCCTTATTTCATAAAGAAAATTGAAGATGAGAAAGGTAACATGCTCGAACAGTTTCAGCCCATAACAGTTTCAAATGGCGCTAAACGTGTGATTGATCCACGCAATGCGTTTATCATGACAAGTATAATGCAAGATGTCATCAATCATGGTACAGCTATTAAAGCCAAACAATTGGGACGTACTGATTTGGCAGGAAAAACGGGTACTACCAGTAACTTTGTTGATGCTTGGTTCTGTGGTTTCCAGAAGGACTTGGTCGCAATTGCCTGGACAGGATACGACGAACCTAAATCGTTAGGAAATAACGAAACCGGAGGTCGTGTTGCATTACCTATTTGGATGGATTATATGGGTCCAGTCCTCAAAGGTATTCCAATGGCAGAATACAGACCCCCCACTGGAATTCTTGCAACAAAAATCAATCCTGCAACAGGATTTAGAGAATCAACCGGAGGTGTTACTGAGTATTTCTTTAGCGAACAACTCCCTCCACTCTCTGATGCTCCTCCTGTTGATCATGCGCCTAAAGTGACAAGAGATTTAAAAGATCAGTTGTTTTAATTCTTCATTTATATTTTTATAAATTCTTCTTTAACCAATTTGCTGCTTCTATCGCATAATAAGTTATAATTCCGTCTGCGCCAGCGCGCTTAAAAGCAAGTAATGACTCCAACACACAGGCTTCTTCATTTAACCATCCGTTAATAGCAGAAGCTTTAAGCATGGCATACTCGCCACTGACTTGATATACAAATGTGGGCGCACCATATTGATCCTTCACACGGCGTACGATATCCAGATAAGGCATCCCAGGTTTAATCATCACCATGTCAGCCCCTTCATCCAGGTCCAGCCCGACTTCCCATAACGCCTCATCTGAATTTGCAGGATCCATTTGATAAGTATATTTATTACCTGCTCCAAGATTTGCAGCAGACCCAACCGCATCACGAAATGGTCCATAAAAGCTTGAAGCATACTTAGCTGAGTAAGCCAAAATGCGGGTATGAATAAGCTGTTGACTATCCAGATTATTTCGAATTGCTGCAATACGCCCGTCCATCATATCAGATGGTGCAACAATATCAGCACCAGCTTGGGCATGTACCAACGCTTGCTGACAAAGAACATTCACCGTTTCATCGTTCATTACATAACCATATTGATCAATCAAACCATCTTGACCATGGCTCGTATAGGGATCCAGCGCTACATCCGTAATTACCCCCAATTCTGGAAAATTCTCCTTTAATTGTCTGACTACTCTCGGCACCAATCCATCAGGATTGTATGCTTCATTCGCTGTAAGATTCTTAAATTCAGTATCAATAACTGGGAAAATAGCAAGTGCAGGAATGCCAAGCTGTAAACATTTCTCAGCCTGAGTCATTAAATAATCAGCACTTTGTCTTACCACACCGGGCATCGACGAAACATTCTCAACGCGATTCTTTCCCTCTAATATAAAAACTGGATAAATCAAATCATCTATTCGAAGATGAGCTTCTTGTACAAGACGACGAGAAAACCCATCACGGCGCATACGACGCATTCTTCTCTGAGGAAATTGGCTATGAAAAAACATAATTAAAATAAAATTTAAAGATAAATCTAACTTTGCAGGAACTTATTGAATAATTCCATCCTCCTATACTAGGACAGTCTTGATAGTGTTCCCCTGTCTTCCCTCCCTGAGACAGGATCTTAAGTGATATTAAGGCGGTTCCCCCGGTTTTACTCCCCTTTAACCGGGGATTTTTTATTTTTCTTTCATACACTAACCTACTAACCTAAATAACCACCTTAATTGTTTTTAAGCCATCCATTAATGACAATACTTGCATCCTCAATCCCTGTAGCTTCTAAGCTAGAAAATAACTGAACACTACACTGTGGGTAAGTACTGCTATTTAAATATAAGCTTACATCCTTCAAAGTAATGTTTGCCTGTTGCTTACTCAGCTTATCAGCTTTGGTTAATAAAATATGGATTGCTTTTCCAGTTGGTGCAAACCAATCAAGCATTTGAATATCCAAAGATTTAAGCGGATGACGAATATCCATTATCAACACTAAGCCTCTGAGTGATTCACGAGTTTGCAAATAGTCGCTCAATAATTTCTCCCAGTGTCGACGGATAGAACTTGGAACTTTAGCATATCCATACCCTGGTAAATCAACAAGAAATTGTTCAGTATCCAGTTTAAAAAAATTAATTTGTTGAGTACGCCCCGGCGTTTTACTGACAAAAGCCAAGCGATTCCGATTTGTAAGTGTATTAATAGCACTCGATTTACCAGCATTAGAGCGCCCAGCAAAAGCAACTTCAATACCCAAATGCTGTGGCAAATCCTTAGTGTCATTTACCGATGTATAAAAAGTAGCATTCTGGAATCGAGACATAAATACTTTATGAAGAAGTAGCAGATTTCTTACTTAATTGAAAATCGTCAGCAATGATAACAAGTCCTTCCAGTACCAGATCATCAACAACTATAGTCGGAAATCTAATGAAAGGTGCTATTATAGAAGCATCTCCGCCACTTATGATACAGCTTTCGACAGAATGATCTAACTGCAATGAAAGCAAATTGTACATCCGCTCAATAGCACCTATCAAACATTGAATTAGACCGCTTTTAATTGCATCATCTGTATTCAGTGGAAAGTCCCTATAGTTTCCCATTTCAATATTTATTAGTTGAGTGCCTGATAATAAACTACTAAGTATTAAATGAGATCCTGGCAAAATAATGCCACCCAAGAATTTCCCAGAGTCAGAAAGTGCATCAATAGTCACAGCGGTGCCTACATTGATGACTAAACAGGCATGACGCCGAATTTTCCAAGTAGCAATTAAAGCAGCCCATCTATCGCTACCTAATTGAGTGGGATCTGAATAACCGTTACCAACACCGCATTGGAATGTTTGAGCAACAATCCAGTAAGGTCTAATTGGCCAAATTGAAATTACTGCACTGAGTTGATTTCGCGTAATTGCACGTGCAACATGTGAAATAACAATTATTGTTGGCTCGGGTAAATCAATAAATTCTTTTTCTAGTAAAAATACATCACTATAAAAGACTTTACCTTTCTTGAGCCATTGATCCCCTGTATATAAGCCCCATTTAACATATGAATTTCCGGAATCAATTACTAATAAATAAGACATCTGCTCATCGTCACTTTATTCGCATGGAAATATCTCCTGCATTATAAGAGTTTCTACCCGTGCTCGTTATCAAATAAAGGGCTCCATCATCACTAACACCATCAACAATACCTTCAATTACAGAGCTATTAGGCAGTGTCAAATAAACCGTTTTCCCTTCATAAGCATGATAACTTATCCATTCTTTCTTAAAGGATGTGAAATTTTTTTTCTCAAAATCAATTAAAATATTTCGTAATTCTAATAGTAATGTACTTAACATCAAATTACGATCTATGCATTTACCAGTAATTGCAAATAGATCGGTAACTCTCTGTTCAATAGAATATTTAATAATTTTAGAGAGTTTGAAATTAATACCGATACCGATAACAGCGTAAGAAGGACCAAATATCTCTCCACGAAGTTCAATTAAAACACCCGCTAATTTATGATGGCAAAATAGAATATCGTTAGGCCATTTAAGGCTAACATTATTAATAGAAAAATATCTAAGAACACGAATCATCGCAACACCGATTACTAAACTCAAACCTGATAATGCAGATATACCATGTTCAAAACGCCATCTTAAGGAAAACGTCAGGCTATCTCCTAATCCGCTATACCAGGTGCGCCCTAGCCGACCACGCCCCTTTGTTTGCAATTCAGCAATAGCGACAGAAATACGATCAATATTTTTTTGTTCTTTTTCTAACTCATTAAGAAGGAAGCTATTTGTAGAATCAATAAAATCAAAAATCTTTAAATCAAAAAATTTTGAATTAATACTGAAATTTCTAAAGATTGAATTTGCATTTAACCACAGAATAGGGT